>Ga0105106_10000497_pt1 | contig 27607 bp, 19 predicted proteins | sample PPLLaktember2015_5_FD_79109 | JGI IMG/M metagenome (GOLD analysis project Ga0105106, IMG submission 79109) | Freshwater sediment microbial communities from Prairie Pothole Lake near Jamestown, North Dakota, USA - PPLs Lake P8 Core (1) Depth... | ecosystem: Environmental > Aquatic > Freshwater >...
CGCCGTGTTCGCGAGCAACACTTCGACGCTGCCGATCACCGGTCTGGCGCAGGCGTCGAAGCGCCCGACGCAGTTCATCGGCATCCACTTCTTCTCGCCGGTGGACAAGATGCCGCTCGTCGAAATCATCCTCGGCAAGAAGACCTCCGAGGACACGCTCGCCCGCGCGCTCGACTACGTCGGCCAGTTGCGCAAGACGCCGATCGTCGTCAACGACAGCCGCGGGTTCTACACAAGTCGCTGCTTTGGCACTTACGTCTACGAAGGGATGGCGATGCTGCAGGAGGGCATCAACCCGGCGTTGATCGAGAATGCGGCCAGGATGGCCGGCATGCCGGTCGGGCCGCTCGCGGTCGCCGACGAGGTGACCATCGACCTGCAGTGGAAGGTCATCAAGCAGACGGAGCAGGACCTCGGGCGGAAGTTCGTCAAGCCTGTCGCCTATGACGTGGTGCAGAAGTTCGTCGAGGAACTGCAGCGGCCGGGGCGGCGCTTCGGCGCTGGCTTCTACGACTACCCGAAGGACGCGAAGAAGCACCTGTGGCCGGGGCTGCGCGACATCTATCCGCTCGCGTTCAACCAGATCGAGACCTCGGAGGTCGTCAGGCGGTTGATGTACATCCAGGCGCTCGAGACGACGCGCTGCATGGAGGAGGGCGTCGTCACGACTGCGGCCGAGGCCGACCTCGGTTCGATCCTCGGCTGGGGCTTCCCGGCCTGGACTGGCGGCACGCTCTCGTACATCGACACGATCGGCATTCGCGCGTTCGTCGCCGAGTGCGAGCGCATGTCGAAGCGCTACGGCAAGCGGTTCAAGCCGTCGAAGTGGCTCAAGCAGCGAGCGGAGCGGAACGAGCCATTCCATTCGGCGGAAGGTGGCGAAAACCGCGCAGCGTGAGTCGGTTGGCGCACCGCGGTGGTCCGTGTCGGGCTCATCCGCGGGGCCGTGCGCGGCATGGGCGCCGCGCCCGGAGCCCCCAGGGATGGGTTCACGGCGTCCCCGCGGATGAGCCCGACACGGGCCGCCACGGTGCGGCCGCCGCCGCCCGCTCGAGCCGCGTTTTAACAGCAACGACCGACCAGGAGTGACTCATGCCGATTCCGGCCTCGTTTGTTGACCGACTGAGCCTGCCGGTGATCGGCGCGCCGATGTTCATCGCTTCGACGCCCGATCTCGTCATCGAGCAGTGCAAGGCGGGCATCGTCGGCTCGTTTCCGGCGCTGAACGCGCGACCGGCATCGCAGCTGGACGAGTGGCTCGCGCGCATCAAGGAGGAGCTCGACGCTTACGCGAAGGCCAATCCGACGGCGAAGGTCGCCCCGTTCGCGGTCAACCAGATCGCGCATGCGAGCAATGATCGCCTGCAGCACGACGTCGAGGCCTGCGTCCGGCACAAGGTGCCGCTGATCATCACGAGCCTGCGGCCGCCGCGCGAAATCGTCGAGGCCGCGCACTCCTACGGCGGACTCGTGTTCCACGACGTCATCAGCCTGCGCCACGCGCGCAAGGCGGCGGAGCAGGGCGTGGACGGCATCATCGCGGTGTGCGCCGGCGCCGGGGGCCATGCCGGAATGGCGAGCCCGTTCGCATTGGTGCGGGAGATCCGACAGTTCTTCGACGGAACGATTGCGCTTTCGGGGGCCATGAGCAGCGGCGCCGACGTGTTCGCGGCGCAGGCGCTCGGCGCCGACATGGCGTACATCGGCACGCGGTTCCTGGCGACCCGCGAAGCGAACGTCGTTGAAGGCTACAAGCAGATGATCGTCGACTCATCGTCGGACGAGATCGTCTATACGTCGCTGTTCACGGGCGTCAAGGGCAATTACCTGAAGCGCAGCGTCGCGGCCCTCGGCTTCGATGCGGACAACCTGCCGGAGGCGGACAAGTCCAAGATGAACTTCGGCTCCGGCGGCAACACCGAGAAGAAGGCCTGGCGCGACATCTGGAGCGCGGGACAGGGCGCGGGCAACATCCACGACGTGCTGCCGACCGCGGAACTCGTGGGCCGCATGGTCCGCGAATACGAGGACACGCGACGCCGCCTCTGCGGCGGCGCCTGAGGAGGCAGCATGACCGGGATGTTCGAACTGACGGGACGCGTGGCGGTGGTGACGGGCGCGAGCCGCGGCATCGGTGAAGCGATCGCGAAGGCCTACGCGCAACAGGGCGCCCGGGTGGTGGTCTCGAGCCGCAAGCTCGAAGGCTGTGCGGCGGTGGCTCAGGCGATCAGCGAGGCGGGCGGTGAAGCCGTAGCCATTGCGTGCCACATCGGCGACATGGATGCGCTTCACGCACTATTCGCCCAGGTGGAGCAGCGTTTCGGGCGGCTCGACGTGCTGGTCAACAACGCCGCCACGAATCCGTACTATGGTCACATCCTCGACACGGACCTGGGCGCGTTCCAGAAGACGGTGGACGTGAACATCCGCGGCTACTTTTACGCCTCGGTGCTGGCCGGCCGACTGATGCGGGCGGGCGGTCGCGGCTCGATCATCAACGTCGCGTCGGTCAACGCGGTTCGCCCGGGGCCCATGCAAGGCATCTACTCGATCACGAAGGGCGCCGTCCTCAACATGACCAAGTCGTTCGCGCGCGAGTGCGGGCCGGAAGGGATCCGCTGCAATGCAATCCTGCCGGGCCTGATCCGCACCAAGTTCGCGGGCGCCCTGCTCGCTGACGAAAAGCAGCTCAAGCACTACGTCGGCGACAATCCGCTGCGTCGCGTCGGCGAGCCGCAGGATCTCGCGGGCGCCGCGGTGTTCCTGGCGTCGGATGCGTCGTCTTACGTGACCGGTGAATTCCTGGTCGTCGACGGCGGGTTCCTGATTTAGCAGCTGCCCCGCGACAGTGTCAGGCGGTCAGCGCGACCAGCCGTTCGATCAGCCAGAAAGATGCGACCGCCCCGATCGCGTACGGCGGCACGCGCCAGGCCCAGACGGGCAGGGTGATCGGGAGCCTGCGCGCCAACGCGATCACGGCCAGCACGGCGGCGATGAAAATCAGTTGGCCCACTTCGACGCCGACGTTGAAGAACAGCAGTGCCAGCGGAATGTCCGTCTGCGGCAGCCCGATCTCGTGCAGCGCGCCTGCGAAGCCGAAGCCGTGCAGCAGGCCGAAGGCAAACGCCACGATCCACGGGCGTCGCGCGGTGAGCCCTGGCTGCCCATTACGGCCGTGCACGATCTCGGTGGCGACGAATACGATGCTGAGCGCGATGCAGGCCTCGACCGGAGCGCCGGGCACGTTCAGGAATCCGAGCGACGCGCCGGCCAGCGTGATGCTGTGCGCGACCGTGAACGCGGTGATCGTGACGATCAGCTTGTGCGTGCCCTGCACGAGGATCAGCAGCGCGAGCACGAACAGCAGGTGGTCGATGCCGAGCAGGATGTGCTCGACGCCGAGCTTCAGGTAGGTCAAAGCGACCTCGGAGGACGAGGCTGCGGCGGTCACGACGAAATCGGGCGCGTCCGGCGTCACGCGGCCCACCTGCGTCGTGCCGTCGAGGCGCTCGATGCGGACCAGCACATCGGTCCGGGTCGCCGACAGACCTGCAATGTGGATCGTTGCTTCGTCGAGGCCCCCGGGCCGTCGCACGCTCCAGCGTTCGACGAAGCTGCCGCCCAGGAACTCGCCGCGCGGTTCGCTCAGGTTGACCGTTTCCGCCGGCAGTTCGACGTACAGGCCGAAGCGCAGGTCGTCGCCGCGGGCCGGCACCTTCCAGAGCACGTCGTAGGTCTCGGCGCCGGTCTGGCGCAGCTCGAGATAGGCCGGGCGCACCTCGTGGGCCGATGTAGCGCCCGCGAGCAGGCAGAGTAGGGCGAGCAGCAGGACGCGCGGCGTCATCAGTCGGTGGCGCTGGACGGATCGACCATCACGCGAGCGTCACGTCCGTCGATCGTCACCGTGTAGCGCTGCAGAAGCGACTGGTAGTACGCCTCGTTGGCGGCGATGCGCCGCTCGTTCAGCCAGTCGCGACGCAACGCGTCGCGGACTTCGTCGAGCTCGGGTGCCCGGCCGTCCGTTCTCGCACCGACGAGGACGAGGTGCATTCCGTAGGCGGACTCGATCGGGCCCTGCCACTGACCGACCGGCAGCTCAACCACTCGATCTGCGAACTCGTCGCCGAACTGTGCGGCGACGTCGCGCAGCGGCACGTCCTCGAACTGGCGCTCGAGCAGCGTCGGATCTCCGAGCGCGGCGGGGTCGAGCGCCTCCTGGCTCGACTGCAGGCCGGCCAGCAAGCTCGCGGCGTCCTGCGCGACCGCGTCTCCGCGCCGCTCGGCGCTCAGGAAGACGTGCACGAACGACAGCCGCGCATCGGTCTGATACGCGTCCCGGCGCTGCTCCAGGTAAGCGCGCAAATCCTCGTCGGTGGGTTCGGCCGCGATGCCGGCCGCCTCGGCGACGAACTCGAGCTTCTGCTTCAGACGTCGACGGATGACCGTGTCGTCACGATCGAGGGCGAGCGCCATGCCCTCGCGGTAATAGATTTCCTCGCGCACGTACTCGCGAATCAGTTCGTTGACCTCTCGCGGCGTGGGTGGGCGCAGCCAGGTTCGCGAGAACGACTCGATCTGCCCGTTGATGATGCCCTCGGTCACCACGATCGAGGACGGCGGTGGCTCGTCCGGGCCGAGCAACCGATATGCGCCAAAGATCGCGAGCCCGAGCAGCAGGAAATGGAGCAGCGGCTCCTTCAGCCAGCGTCTCATCGAGGTCCATGCCCGTCCGATCAGCGACCGGGCGTGTACCAGATCGGCGACGTGTAGGCGCGCTCCTGCAGGGTCAGCGTCGTTCCCGGCAGCGGCTGGATGCCGAAACGCTTCGCGTCATAGGCGGTCCAGCGCGGGGTCGGGATCTCGAGCACGCGGGCGTAGTAGAACGCGCGCTGCGTCGGATCGAAGCTGGGGTCGATCCAGACCGTGATCAACTCGGGGTCGCCGATCGTGTTGGTCCAGCTGGCGTTCGCCACGTCCACCGTGCTGCCGACGGGCGGCAGCTTGCCGTCCGCACCCGGCGCGCGTTTGTCGGCGTCGCCCCAGGCGACGTCGTAAACCTTCTCCTGTACCGCGCCCTTCGCGTCGAGCCAGCCCTTGACGATCTGGATGCGGTCGAGATTGGCACCGAGGGGATCTTTCAGCGCAGCGACCAGGAATGTTGGTGCCTTGCCGGCGGGGCCGGCCTGCAAGTCCCCACCCATGGGCACGCCCTTACCGTAGCCGACGGAGGCCGGCAGGCGATTGCCGGCGTCTCCCGGCTCGAAGTCCCAACCGCCGAAGAAGCGCACGATCACGCGCGTGCCGGTGGTCGCGTAAGTCTCGCGCCGCTCCATTGCGTCGAACAGGGCCTCGCGCGTGTTGTCCGTGGCCCAGACCGCCGCGTAGCCGGACGCCGACACTTCCCAGTCCATGATCTTCACGCCCGTCTGTGCGTTGTCGAAGAACTTGGCGGTCATGCGCTCCGGGCTCGGTTCCTGCGGAGCCGTCTTGCCGAAGAAATTGTCTTCCTCCATCGCGGCGAGGCCGGTGTGGGCGTCGCTGCTGCCGATCAGGCCGAACTTGTATGGATTCACACCGAGCTTCTGCTCGAGAAGCAGGCCGTTCTTGAGGGCCGATCGCGCATACTCGAACTCGAGCATGTCCTTGGTCTTGGCCGCGCTGCCGTCGAGGTTGCCCTTGTCCCAGGTCTCGAAGTTCGCGAATTCGTCGTTGGGTGACAGGTACGGATGCGCCTCGCCGTCGCCCTTGGTCTGTGTCACTTCGTAGAGGCGCTCCCACTTGGCCCGATTCTCGGCGTACGCACGGTCGACCGGCTTGCCGACGGCCTCGACGGTCGGGAACATGCGGCCGTTCGACAGGTTGCCGTTGTGTGCGATCGCGAGCACGTTGCCGCCGGTCTTCTCTTCGAATCCGGCCATCCATTTCCAGAGGTCGGCCGGGTTGTCGCTGCCGAGCGGCTGCATCGTCGTGTACGGCACGGTAACGCCGGCTTTCGTCGCGCCGTCGCGAAAGATCACGTTGCGGTGCAGGTTGTTGCCGCCGGTATTCGAGGTCCACTCGTAGCCGATGAACGCCGTGAAGCGCCCCGGGTCGTTGGCTTCCTCGGCCGCCTTGATCGTCTCATCCCATGCGCTCTGATAGGCGCGCGTGCCGGGTACTGGCATGATCGCCTTCGAAATCGTGCCCTTGCCGAAGCTCTGGATGATGTCGATCGCCGCCGCGGCTCCCTCTCCACCCAGTACCATTTCGTGCCATTTTCTACCCTGAGGATCGGCCAGGATCTCCGGGCTGCCGCCGATGATCAGCGGGAAGAAACCCATGCCGTCCGAGTGATCGGCCACGACCAGGAAATCGAGCGGTCGCGACAGTTTCACCGGCTGACCGCTCGAGGACTTCACTTCATTGCCCTTGGCGAACACGTAGGCGTCGCGCGGCGTCAGGCGGGCACCGAAGGCTCCTGCGTCCATCGAGAAAGACGTGTGGAGGTGCGTGTCGCCGAAATACGGACGCGTCGGGAAGTTGCGTCCTGCGTACGGTGAATACAGTTTCTGTGCGGGGAAAGCCTTCTCCGCCGACTGCTTGTCCAGGGCGCCGGCGACGCCGACCTGGGAGTCGGCGGCCATGGCGACGAAGCCTGGCGTGGTTGCCATCGCAGCAAAGGCCATGACTCGTGCCGCTTTGCGAAGATGTCTCATCGGGCGTACTCCGCGGCTGGTGCCGGATTCACTGGTGTCGTTACGTAACGGGTCGGCATCGTCAGTTCAGGGCGTCGTCTTCATTTGACGGTGTAGCCCTTGGGTTCGAGACAGGCGGCGAAGCCTTTCTTAAAGAGATCCATCTGCTCTTTCGATGCGGCCTGCTGTTGCTGCGAGGCCTGTTGCTGCTGCTGTGCCGACTGTTGGGCGGCCTGCTGCTGGTTCTTGCGGCTTTGCCGTCCGCCGGCCACGACGCCAGCCGTGGCGCCGATCGCCGCGCCTTTGCCCGCGTCGTCGTCCGCGACCTCGCCGATGACGGCGCCTGCCGCTGCACCGCGAGCGGCTCCGCGAAGCCGCGATCCGTCGGCTGCGGGAGCTGGCTGGGCGGTCTGTTGAGCTGCAGGCTGGGCGGCGGGTGGCGGTGCCATCGGGTCGATTCCGGTCTGGCCCTTCGACCAGCCGTAACACTCGCCTTCGTCTTGGCCTTGCTGTTGCGCGGTCTGGCCTTTTGCCGGGAACACGACCATGCCGAGCGAGGTGGAAATGGGCTTGGACGCCGGCGGCGTCGCCGGGGCTTGTGCCACAGCCTGGGCGCCGAGTGCGAGCAGCGCCGATGCCGCGGCTACCTTGCCGATGTTGATCATTGATGGACTCCCAAGCGCGGGGTGGACTCAAACCGCAACTTTGCGCCTTTTAAGATCCGCGATGCTTGACCGAAATAGACACGAAATTGATAATTCTGGACAATGCTGTCGCGCACCCCTCCTTGATCCGGTCTCGTCCCGGCGCGCGCGTCGCCGCCACGCCTGCTGGGGCGATGCGCACGGCCATGGCAGCGAGTCTCCGCGTCGGCGCCGTGATGGCGATTCCTGCCGTACTCGAGGATCTCGGCTGCGACGCCACGCGCGTACTTGCCGAATTCGGCATCCAGCCAACGTATTTCGACGACCCGGAAAACACGCTGCCCTACGCGACTCTGGGCAGCATTCTTGGTCGCTGCGTCGACGAGACAGGTTGCCGGCACTTCGGTCTGCTCGTGGGAGAGCGCGCAGGCATGCCATCGCTTGGGGCAGTTGGCTACCTGATGCAGAGCGCTCCGGACGTCGACACGGCACTTGGGATCCTGCGCACGTCGTTGCAGGCGCACGACCGTGGTGCGGTGGTGACCTTGAAGCGAGAAGGCAGCTACGTCGCGTTGGGTTACGCGAACCTTGAGTCCGGCTTGGAGAGTTCCGACCAGATCCATGCGACGGCGATCTCGGTCGGCATGAGTCTGCTGCGCGGTTTGTGCGGTTCTCACTGGCGACCGTACGACGTGCAGTTCGCGTTTGCAGCGCCACGGGACATCGCGCCGTATCGAAAATTCTTCGAGGCGACGCCGCGCTTTGACGCTGCGCGTTCGGCACTGGTGTTTCCCGAGCACTGGCTTGCCCGGCCATTGCCGAGCGCGGATCCCTTCCTGCATCGGCTGATGCGGGACCGAGTGAACGAGATGCTCGTCGTGAATGACGATGACCTCGTTGCCCAAGTGCGGCGTTTCCTGCGCACGGAAGCGATGTCCGCCGTCTGCTCGCTGGAAGTGATCGCGCGGCACTTCGGCATGCATAGCCGGGCACTCAGTCGTCGCCTCGCGAAGGACGGGACCAACTTTCAGCGGCTGAGGGACGAGGTTCGATTCGATTCGGCTTGCCAGTTCCTGCGCAATACTCGACTTCCCGTCAATGAGATCGCTTCGACACTCGGCTACGCCGATGGCAGCGCGTTCAATCGCGCATTCCGTCGCTGGGTCGGCACGGCGCCCGCCGCCTGGCGCATCCACAACGCTCGGGACTCGGGCCGGCCAGCACGTGCAGCGACGCGGGGTCGTGGCGAGTAATCAGTCGAGCAGCGAAATCGGCGCCAGGCCCTCGATGTGTAGCTGGCCGTCCTCGATCCGGACGTGCTCTTCGCTCCTGACCTCGTGATCGAAACGGTAAACGATCTGCGCGGTTCCGTCGGTCATCGCTCGGTCCCATTCGGCCGCCGATTCGACGACCGCTTCATTGCGCTGGCGCCAATCCGTGATTGCGCGGCCACCATGGCGCTGCTCCAGCCATTGCGTCACGACCCGCGGCGAAACGACGGTCGCCGTCGCGTTGTTGCCGCCGAAGCCCTTGGCGTTCAGGAAGGACGCATCCCAGTCTGCGGGAGACCGCTGCCGTGGGCTCGGTGAAATGCTGAGGCGTTCCTGCTGAACGTCGGCAGCGACCGCATCGATCGTCGTGATGCCCGGGAGGATGCCGTGAGCGAACACGCCGAGGCTCGATGCGAGCTGGTCACCGCCGGCCGCGGCCATCGTGTGGCCTACGAAGCACTTGATCGCCGCCACCGGCCAGTCCTCGATCCCGCAAGCCTTCGCGACACCGCTCAGGATCTGCGACTCGGTGGTTCGGTTCTGCGGCGTGCCGGTGCCATGCGCCTGCACGAAACTTCGCCGGCGAATCGACTCTTCGCCCACATCGCGCATGGCACGAGCGACGCCTCGGGCGAACGAGATGTAGTTGCCGACGCCGGGCGAGGAGATCGACTTCTTGTAGCCGTCGGCATGCACCTGCACGTCGGTAATCGCGCCGAGGATCGTCGCGCCGAGTTCGACCGCCAGCGCATCGTCGAGCAGCACGGCGAACTGGCCGCCTTCCGCGATCGTGAACCCGCAGTTCTCGCCGAACGGCCGGCAGGCGCGGCGCAGGTCAGGCTCGGTCGCGTTGCGATGCCGGTCGAGTTCGAGCAGGGCTTTGTCCGTGCCCAGCGCCCCCATCGTCGCCAGGCCTTCGATCACGTCAGGACACAGCGGTGCTTCGGTGCCGCCGACCAGCGCGACGCGCGAGCGGCCGGACTCGATGTCGAACATCGCGTGCCGCAGGTTGTAGAGAAAGGTCGCGCAGGCGCCCATGTTGTGGCCGGTCTGGCCGACGCTGCCGAGAACGTAAGCATTGACGAAGTCCGCCGCCATCTCGGCCAGGCCCAGCGGCACCTGGCGCGACGTGGGTCGCAGGCCGCGGTAACGGGATCCGAGCAGGCCACCGCTGCCTTCCTGGTCGAGCTGGCCCATCGCACTTCCGGCGTACACGCTGACCCGGTCCGGGGGCACATGCTGCATCAACGTGTCCCAGTCGATGCCCAGCGACCCGAGTGCGTCGTTGGCGGCGAAGAGCGCGATCTGGATGGCTCGCGGGTGGCCGCGGCCTGGATACAGCGCCTTTGGATCGAATCCGGTCGGGAGCTGCCCGGCGGCACTGACCTCGAGCGCCCGCGTCACGGGAAGAAGAATCTCCGCATCCTCGGACAGGTCGATGCGCACGCGGCCGGCGACCGCCTCGCTGACCTTCCATCGCTCCGGCAGACGATTGGGCAAGTCACGTTGTGATATGAAGAATGAAACCGGTCCGAGTCCCTGCGTCAGGCGAGCCTTGCAGTTCCAGGCGACATTGCCAGGGTCGAGAAAATCGGGCTCGAGGCCTCGCACCAGCGTGTGCTCGAGGATGTGGCGGCGCTTCTCGGCGTCGATCGTTCCCTCGACGCGCATCAGGCCCGCCAGGCTGCGAATCGTCTCGGCCGCAACGGCCGGCTCAAGCACGTCGAGCACGGTGCGCCGGTACCCGTGGTGGGCCGAACTGCGGCCGGCCGCATTGATGCCACCAATGCCCGCGATGACTGCCAGCGGCTTCATGACCAGGGTAGGCCTCAGGAACGAATTTGGGAGCGGATCGCCTGCCAGTCTAACCGCGATGCCACCGCCCCAGCGAGGGCATGTGGCCTCCCGACGGGGCCGGACGCATTCTCGGGGCGCCGACAAAAGACGTTCGCAACGCAGCCGATTCGAACGGATTATGCGGCGCAAGGATAACGGGGAGAGCACTGATGCATGCGTCAATCCGGTCACTTGTCGCGATTGCGCTTGCCGGCTGCCTTGTGCTGATAGCATCGCACTCGATCACCGGTTGCTCCGGCAAGCAGGACGCTCCGCAGTCCGCTGGTTCGACGCCGACCGCGGCGCCATCCGTCGCCGAGCCAGGTCCAGCCGTCGATCCGGCAGATGAGCCGTTGCCACCGCTGCCGTTCGAAACGGCGCTTCCGGAAAGTGTGCGGGTCCAGATTGACCAACCCTTCACGGGCGATCTCGAGGAAATGGTGGCCCGCCGGGTCATCCGCGTCGGCGTGGCATTCAATCGCACGCTCTACTTCGTCGACCAGGGGGTGCAGCGAGGCGCGGCCTACGAGTACGGCAAGCTCATGGAAGATGAGCTCAACAAGCGGCGCAAGACCGGCAACCTGAAGGTCAGTTTCTGGTTCGTACCGTTGCCGCGCGATCGGTTGCTGCCGGCACTCGTCGACGGCAAGGTGGATTTGGTGATCGCGCAGCTCACGGTGACCCCGGAGCGCCAGAAACTGGTGGACTTTACGAACCCCACCCGCAAGGACGTCGATGAGATCGTCGTCACCGGCCCCGGCGCGCCGCCAATCGCGTCGGTCGAGGACCTGGCCGGGCAGGAGGTGTACGTCCGCAAGTCCAGCAGCTATTACTTGAGCCTGCTCGCACTCAACGAGCGGTTGCAGGCGGCGGGCAAGCCACCGGTTGCCGTACAGGCTGCTCCGGAGAATCTCGAGGACGAGGACCTGCTCGAAATGGTCAACGCCGGCCTGATTGAGATCACGGTCGTCGACAGCTACCTCGCGGAATTCTGGAAACAGGTGTTTCCGGAATTGACGGTACACGATGCGGTGGCCGTGCGGACGGGCGGCAACCTGGCGGTCGCGATCCGCAAGAACAGCCCGCAACTCGCCGCCGGCCTGAACGCGATCATCGACGAGTACGGGCTCGGTACGACGTTCGGCAACACGATGGAGAAGCGCTACCTCCAGAGCACGAAGTTCGTCAAGAACGCGACCTCGGAGGCCGAGCGCAAGAAGTTCCTGGAGATCGTTGAACTGTTCAAGAAGTACGGCGACCAATACGAGTTGGACTACCTGCTGATGGCTGCGCAGGGCTATCAGGAGTCCGGGCTCGACCAGGGCGTCAAGAGCCCCGTCGGCGCCATTGGCGTGATGCAGGTGATGCCGGCGACCGGGCAGGAGCTCGAGGTTGGCGACATACGGCAGGTCGAGCCCAACATCCATGCGGGCGCCAAGTACATCCGCTTCATCGTGGACCAGTACTTCAAGGACGAGCCGATGACGCCCCTCGACAAGGGACTCTTCGCATTCGCGTCCTACAACGCCGGGCCCGGGCGCATCCGCCAGCTGCGGCGCGAGGCGGAGAAGCGCGGCCTCGATCCCAACGTCTGGTTCGGCAACGTCGAGCAGATCGCGTCCGAGCGCATCGGCCGCGAGACGGTGACCTACGTCAGCAACATCTACAAGTACTACGTCGCGTATCGCCTGGTCACGGAGGAGGGCGAGCGGCGCGCTGCTGCAAAGGAGCGGATCGGCTCCCCGGGCAGCACGAACCGGCGCTGACGCTACTTCTTGGTTTCGGTCTGCCGGGCGACGGCCTCCGCGCGAGCCTTGACGGCGTCGGCATCGCCGAGATAGCGGCTCGAGATCGGCTGCAGCTTCGAATCGAGTTCGTACAGCAGCGGCACGCCGGTCGGGATGTTGAGCTCGACAATCGCCTCATCGCTGATCCGGTCCAGCATCTTGACCAGCGCCCGCAGGCTGTTGCCGTGCGCGGCCACGAGCACATTACGCCCGGCCACCAACTCGGGCGCGATGCGGGCGTTCCAGTACGGCAACACTCTCGCCAGCGTGTCCTTGAGCGATTCCGAGGCCGGCAGGTCGGCCGCCGCGACGTTCGCGTAACGCCGATCGAGCCGCGGATGCTGGGGATGGCTCGAGTCGAGCGGCGGTGGCGGAATGTCGTAGCTGCGCCGCCAGACCTTGACCTGTTCGGCACCGTGCTTCGCGACGGTCTGGGCCTTGTCGAGACCCTGCAGGGCACCATAGTGGCGCTCGTTGAGTCGCCAGCTGCGCTCGACCGGGAGCCACATCATGTCCAGCTCGTCGAGCGCGATCCACAGCGTGCGGATGGCGCGTTTCAGCACCGAGGTGAACGCGATGTCGAACGCGATGCCCTCGGTCCGCAGCAACTGGCCGGCCTCCTTGGCCTCGATGAGTCCCTGCGCCGAGAGGTCCACGTCGATCCAGCCCGTGAACAGGTTCTCGAGGTTCCAGATGCTCTGGCCGTGGCGCAGCAGGACGAGTTTGCCGGTGCTCATGATGGGTTCGTTCGGTCGAATTGATATGCCACTTATAGCAACGTCGAAACGAGCGCACCAGACGGGAATATCGCGATCTTCAGGTGGCCGAATGTGCGTCCAATCCCGCCTCGCAGCGTTTACGACCGGTACGCACCGTCTCGGCCCAGCGGGCCCGGTTCGCAGCGGCGGCCAGTCGTGGTGCGGGCGCGTGTGACAGGTGCCAGGCCAGTGCCGCAAACACCAGTGTCTGTCGTCGTATTCCCGCGTTCTCGAGCCGCGCGCAGAGCTCCTTGTCCTCGGAACCCCAGCCGGTCATGGCCTCGTCGAAGCCGTTGACGGCCACCAGATCGTCACGCCAGAAACCCTGGTTGCACGACTTGACGGCGATCACGCCGTTGGCGACGGTGCGCAGCGCGCGGGCGAGGGCGGGCACCCGCACCGCGTAACTGCGCCGTGCGATGCCGAGCCCCGCAGCCGCCGGACCCGGCAGCGGCGCAGCCGGATCGAGCAGCCGGCGCGTCGCGCCGTCGTCGAGCTGGATGCGCACGCCCTGGCTGAAGTACCCGGCCCGCGCGAGGTCGATGTGATCGGCGACGAATTGCGGATGCACGACCATGTCGCCGTCGAGCAGCACCACGTACTCGCAGCGCGTCAGTGCGATCGCGACATTGCGGATGCGGCCGGCCCGGAAGCCCTCATGCGGCTGCCAGGCGTGCCGCACCGGATAGACCGCTCCCCCCGCATGACGATCGACGACGGCCGCTGTCGTGGATCCGGAGCCGTCGTCGGCGACGATCAATTCGTCCGGCGGACGCCGCTGGGACGCCACGCTCGCGAGCACCCGAGCCAGCGCATCGGGCCGTTCATGCGTCGTGACGACCAGGCAGCAGCGTGTCACCGGTGCGCGACGGCGAGCCGCCGCAACGCCTGCAGCGCGACCGACAGCGAGGCGAAGTCAGCCACGGCCGGCTGCGCGCGGATGTCCTCGACGATCCCGCGCGCGTGCCCGGCGGCGGCGGCCTGCTGCTCGCGCCAGGCCTGTACCGCCTTGGCAGGGTCACGCTCGCGGGTCTCGGCCAGCACGCGCTGCGCGAGTTCGCGGTGCGCGTCGTACATCGCCTCGCGCAGGCTGCCGCGCGCCACGGCTTGCCAGTGGCCCTGGATGTCGAGTTCCTCTATGCGGCTGCGCAGCCAGTCCAGGCCGAACTCTGCGCCGATGCCGAAGTAGGCGCGTGCAGCCGCTGCGACGGAGATCCGGTGCGCCTGAGCGAGTTCGACGATGTCGGGCGCGCACTGCAGAGCGGAGCAGGCGGCCACGTGGCGGGCGAGCGCCGGCGGGACGCCGGCTTCGCCGAGTGAAGCAGCACGGGCATCGAACGCCGTACGCTCGAGGCCCTGCAACCAGTTCGGCAGCGCGCCCGCGAGTTCGCGGATGCCGGGTCGCAACCGGCCGACCTGCATGTCGATGCCGAGCGCACTGCGGTGCCGCTGCAGAAGCCAGTAGCTCACCTGTCGAATCAGCGAAAGCGTGTCCTGCGCCATCGAGTACTGCACGGTCGCGGCGACGCGGGTATCGAGGCTCTCGATGCCCCGCCACAGCTCGCGGACCTCGAACGCCTCGCGGGCGATCGTGTAGGCGCGGGCCACCGCAGCCGCGTCGGCGCCAGTATCCTGCTTGGTGCGTGCGACGAAAGTCGGGCCCATGCGATTCACGATACTGTTGGTCGTGGCCGTCGCGATGATCTCCCGCTTGAGGCGATGTTCACCGAGCCGCTTCGCGTAGGGCTGGCTGAGACGGTCGGGGAAGTAGCGGTCGAGTTCACGGCCGAGGTACGGGTCTTCCGGCACGTCGGAGTGGATCAGTTGGTTGTTCAGCGCGATCTTCGAATAGCTCAGGATCATTGCGATCTCGGGCCGCGTGAGGCCCTGCCCGAGGCGGTGCCGGTCCTCGATCTCCTCGGCACTCGGCAGGTGCTCGAGCGCGCGATCGAGCCGGCCCTCGAGCTCGAGCGAGCGGATGAAATGCGCGTGCTCGCCCAGGCGCTCGGCGGCTGCAACTTCCAGCAGGCTGATGGCTTGGCTCTGCAGGTAATTGTCACGCAGCACGAGTGCAGCGACATCGTCGGTCATCCGCGCAAGCAGGCGGTTGCGTGCAACACGGGTGAGCTTGTCCCGCCGCTCGACGACGTCGAGCAGGATCTTGATGTTGACCTCGTGGTCGGAGCAGTCCACGCCGCCGGAATTGTCGACGAAATCCGTGTTGATGCGGCCACCGGCCAGCGCATATTCGATGCGGCCGAGTTGCGAGAGCCCGAGGTTACCGCCTTCGCCCACGACCTTGCAGCGCAGTTCGCGCCCGTCGACGCGCACGCCGTCGTTGGCGCGATCGCCGATCGCGGAGTTTGCTTCGCGGGCCGCCTTTACGTACGTGCCTATGCCGCCGTTCCAGAGCAGGTCGACCGGCAGCTTGAGGATCGCGCGGATGATCTCCTGCGGCGGCACCCGGCTCGAGTCGAGACCGAGCAGCGCGCGGGCCTGCGCGCTCAGCGCGATCTCCTTTGCATCGCGCGGGAACACTCCGCCGCCCTTCGAGATCAGCCGCGCGTCGTAGTCGGTCCACGAGGAGCGGGGCAGCGCGAACAGCCTCTCACGCTCGCGGAAGCTGCGTGCGGCATCCGGATCGGGGTCGAGGAAGATGTGCTGGTGGTTGAACGCGGCCACCAGGCGGATGTGGCGCGACAGCAGCATGCCGTTGCCGAACACGTCACCGGCCATGTCGCCGATGCCGGCCACCGTGAAGTCCTGCGCCTGGGAGTCCACGCCCATCTCGCGGAAATGCCGCTTGACGCACTCCCAGGCGCCCTTGGCCGTGATGCCCATCTTCTTGTGGTCGTAACCCGCCGAGCCGCCGGACGCGAACGCATCACCCAGCCAGAAACCATACTCGGCCGCCAGTGCGTTCGCCGTGTCGGAGAACGAGGCGGTGCCCTTGTCCGCGGCCACGACGAGATAGGGATCGTCCTGATCGTGGCGCACGAGGTCGGCGGGCGGCACGACCTTGCCGGCCTGTACGTTGTCGGTGAGGTCGAGCAGGCCGCGGATGAACAGGCGATAGCATTCCGTGCCTTCGCGCAGCAGTTCCTCGCGGCTGCCGGCGGGGAGGCGCTTCGGCACGAAACCGCCCTTGGCGCCGACCGGCACGATCAGCGTGTTCTTGACGTTCTGCGCCTTCATGAGGCCGAGGATCTCGGTGCGGAAGTCCTCGCGCCGGTCGGACCAGCGCAGGCCGCCGCGCGCGACCTTGCCCATGCGCAGATGGACGCCCTCGACGCGCGGCGAGTAGACCCAGATCTCGAACATCGGGCGCGGCTTCGGCAGGCCGGGCACCTTGTTCGGGTCGAGCTTCAGTGACAGGTAGGCCTTGTGGTCGCCCGCCGCGTCGCGCTGGAAGTGGTTGGTACGCAGCGCCGTTGCAATCACTGCGCGGAACGCGCGCAGGATGCGGTCGTCGTCGGGGCTGCGGACCTGCTCGAGCGCCTCGCCGATGTCCTTCGCGAGCGAGCCTTGCTGCGACACACGGGTCTTCTCCGGCAGGCGAGGATCGAAACGCGCCTCGAACAACCAGGCCAGTCGCGCGGCGAGGTCCGGATGGCGCGCAAGCACGGACTCCATGTAGCCCTGGCTGAACGGCAGTCCGGTCTGCAGCAGGTAGCGGCACACGGCTCGCAGCACGAGCGCCTGGCGCCAGTCGAGCCCCGCCGCCAGCACCAGGCGGTTGAAGCCATCGCTCTCGACCCGTCCGTTCCAGACGGCAAAGAACGCTTCCTCGAAGCGCTGGCCCGCCTGGTCCGGATCGAGCTGGCGACCGCCCGCGTGCGTGACCTCGAGGTCCTGGATCCAGAACTCGGTGCCGTCGCCATTGAGGATGCGGTACGGGCGTTCGTTGCGGATGCGCAGGTCGAAATTCTCGAGCAGCGGCAACAGGTCGGACATCGCGATCGGCTGGCCGCGTCGGTACAGGCGCAAATGCAGTGCGTCCGCGCCGGCGTTGCCGCGGCTCAGCGCAAGACCGAGCGCGTCGGGTGCCGGACCCAGCGCCGCCAGCTCGAGCAGGTCGGGGATGGCCGCCGCCGCCGACATGTTCTCCTGGTACGACACCGGGAATGCACTGGCGAACAGGCGTGCGAACTCGTCGGCCTGGTCCGTCGGCAGGCGCGACTGCAGTTCCTCGCGCAGCCGGTCCTCCCAGGTGCGCAGCGTCTCGGCGATGCGCTGCTCGATGCGCTCGATGACGGCCGTGATGTCGCGCTCCGGGTCCGTGCGTACCAGGATGTGCAGCCGCGCAAGTGCCGATTCGGAGATCTGGATCTGCGATTCGAGGGCGTCGCCGGCGAGTTCCTCCATCAGGATCCGCTCGATGCGCTCACGAGCCTGCGTGTTGTAGCGGTCGCGCGGCACGTACAGCAGGCACGAGAAGAACCGCCGATACGGGTCGCGCCGCAGCAGCAGGCGCACGCGCCGGCGCTCGTAGAGGTTGACGATGCCGCGGAACGAGCGCACCAATTCGGCGACGCTCGCCTGGAACAGCTCGTCCCGGGGATGGCTCTCGAGGACGTGCATCAGTGCCTTGCCATCGTGGCTCACCGGCGAGATGCCGAAATGGTCGATGACTCGCTGCACCTTGTGGCGCAGCAGCGGAATCTCGCGCGGGCTCGCACTGTAGGTGGCAGACGTGAACAGGCCGATGAAGCGACGCTCGCCCGTGACCCGGCCGCGCGCGTCGAACGTCTTCACACCGATGTAGTCCAGGTAGGTGGCGCGATGGATCGTCGAAACGGAATTGGCCTTGGTCACGACGAGCGCGACCGCTTCGCGGGCCTTGCGTCGGATTTCGCCTCGCAGCAGCGTCGGCTGCGCACGCGGCCGGCTGGCGCCGGTGCGCAGCAGGCCGAGGCCGGACTTCGCGACCGGCACCAGGCGGTCCGCGGACGGGCCGCGTTCGAGCCGGTACTCGCGGTAGCCGAGGAACGTGAAATGGTTGTCGGCGAGCCAGTCGAGGAACGCGCCGGCCTCCTGTGTCTCGGCTCGCGACAGTCCCGGCACCTTGCGCGTCACGGCAGCGGCGAGATCGCGGGCCTGCTGCAGCATGGCCGGCCAGTCTTCGACGGCGACACGTACGTCGCGGAGCGCGGCCTCGATGCGTGACCGGAGGTGCTCGAGCCGGGCCGGGTCGGACGTCCGGTCGACCTCGATGTGCTGCCAGGATTCGGCGACGCCATCGCCATCGGTGGCAATGGTCTCGATCCGGCCAGCCCGGTCGCGACGCACCGCGAAGACCGGGTGCACCATCGTGTGGATTGACAAGCCGCAGTTCAGCAGGACGATCGCCAGGGAGTCGACCAGGAACGGCATGTCGTCCGTGACGACTTCGACGACGGTGCGACTCGAAGACCAGCCGTGCGTTTCCACGGTGGGATTGAAGACGCGCACCAGAGCCCGGCCGGCGCGGCGGGTCGCGCCGAACTCGAGGTGCGAAGCCGCGGTTGCAGCCAGCGACGCGGCTTCGGTCGTCCTCAGGTCGGACTCGTCGACGCCGCGGTAGTAGGCCTGCACGAACTCCGGCAGCAACCCCGGGAGCTTGCGGGCGCGGCGCAAGCGCGCCTGCGCGGCAATCGAATCGATCAGGTGCTTGCGTGCAGCCGGAATGGTGCCTGGCATCTCGGGATTCCTTGGGGACGGTGTCCGCTGGTCGCGGAATTATAGGCCAGCGGCGCGTCGCCCCGTTCGGGGCTTGCTCGAGCGTGTTTGCTGCAATGCACCGGCGAGCGCGTGGGCCCGTGTCGTGAGCGTGTCGAGCGCGCGGTCGAGTGCGGCGCGCTCGGCGCGATCCATGCCGTCGAGCAAATCGCGCTCGAAGCGCAGCGCGAGCGGAGCGACCTCGCGATACACGGCAGCGCCCGCACGGGAAACCGAGAGGACGGACCGCCGGCGATCGTCACGCGCAACCGCCCGTCGCAGGCGGCCAGCCCGCAGCAGTCGCGTCACGGCGCGGCTGACCGCGACCGCGTCCATCCGTGTCAGTTCGGCGACCTCGGCGGCCGAGATGCCCGGATGACGCGACAGCACGGCGATCACGCGCCACTCCGGGATGCTGAGGCCGAAGCGTCGTCGATAGGCATCCGCGATCGCGCTGCTCACGATGTTGGTGAGCACCGAGAGCCGGTAGGGCAGGAATCGCTCGAGTTCGATCGAATCGGGTTCGTCAGGCTTCACGCGCAGGCACCGGTGGCGGCAACGCTTGCAAGTGTAACGATTGCGTGGCGCGATGCCAGCGCGGCGCGAATGTCGGAACTTCACGGCCGATGCGGGCGGGCCAGGTACTCGTGCGTCTGCATCTCGGCCAGGCGGCTCCGGGTGCGTTCGAATTCGAACGCGAGGCGTTCGCCGTGGTACAACTGCTCGGGCGGAGCCTCGGCCGAAACGACCAGCTTGACGCCGCGGTCGTAGAACTCGTCGACCAGTGCGATGAAGCGCCGGGCTGGGTCGTCCATGCCTGAATCGAAGACTGGCACGCGGGAGACCAACACAGTGTGGAAGTCGCGTGCAATCTCCACATAGTCGGCCGTGCTGCGCGGCCCAGCGCAGAGGGCGTCGAACTCGAACCAGATCACGTCGGACGAGCGGCTGCGGACCGGAATCGGCCGTCCCTCGATCTCGAGCGATCCGCCGGGTTCGCCCGCAGCGCCAGCGATCTCTTCGAAGCGCAGTGCCAGCGAGCCGTCGACGAATGGATCAGCGGCGTCGAGGTAGAGCGGGGCCTTCTCGAGCTGACGCAGGCGATAGTCGAGGCCGGCATCCACGTTCACCGTCTCGGTGCAACGCTCGATGAGCGCAATGGCCGGCAGGAAACGGCTCCGCTGCAGGCCGTCGCGGTACAGCGCGGACGGCGGCGCGTTCGACGTGAACACGAGCGTCACGCCGCGTTCGACGAGGGCGGCAAACAGCCCCGAGAGCAGCATCGCATCGGCGATGTCGCTGACGAACAGTTCGTCGAGGCACAGCACGCGCACGTCCCGACCGATCTCCGTGGCGACCTGCTCGAGCGGGCCCTCGATCTCGCGCAACCTGCGCAGCCGGCCATGCACGTCCTTCATGAAACGGTGGAAATGGTCGCGCCGGGACGGCACCTCGAGGTGGGCGCGGAACAGGTCCATCAGGAACGTCTTGCCGCGACCGACCCCGCCCCAAAGGTAGATTCCGCGCACGACGGCCGACGTCGGCGCGTTCCAGCGACGCGTGATGCGCCCAATCCAGCCGGGCTGCACCGCGTGGGTCTGCGCGAGGCGCGCGCGCAGGTCATCGAGACGTGCGACGGCCTGCAGCTGGGACACGTCGGCCTGGTAGCCGTGACGCCGCAGCGACTCCTGATACGCCTGCTGCAGGGTGCCGCGCCCGCTCATGGAAGTTGGCCGCGCTCTCAACTCGCGAGTTCGGGGCGGTCGCGGAAGTGCTCGAGCGCCGCCGGGTTCGCGAGCGCGTCGGTGTTGCGGACCGGCCGGCCGTGGATCACGTTGCGGACGGCAAGCTCGACGATCTTGCCGCTGATCGTGCGCGGGATGTCCGGCACCGCGACGATGCGGGCCGGCACATGCCGCGGCGTCGTATTGGCGCGAATCACGTCGCGAATCCGTTTCTCGAGCGCCGCGTCGAATTGCACCCCCGGGCGCAGCCGCACGAACAGCACGACCCGCACGTCATTCTCCCAGTCCTGCCCCACGGCAAGGCTCTCGAGGATTTCCTCGAGCTTCTCGACCTGACGGTAGATCTCGGCCGTGCCGATGCGCACGCCGCCCGGGTTCAGCACCGCGTCGGAGCGGCCGAGGATCAGGAGTCCGCCATGCTCGGTGACGACCGCGTAGTCGCCGTGGCACCAGACGTTCGCGAAGCGTTCGAAATACGCGGACCGGTACTTCGCGCCATCCGGGTCGCCCCAGAAGCCGATCGGCATGGACGGGAAGGGTGCGCTGCAGACCAGTTCACCCTGCTGGCCGCGTACCGACCGGCCCTCGTCGTCGAAGACCTCGGTCTTCATGCCCAGCCCGGGTGACTGGATTTCGCCGCGATAGACTGGCAGCCACGGATTGCCGAGGCAGAAGCAGGAAATGATGTCGGTGCCGCCCGAGATCGAGGCCAGGTGCAGGTCGCCCTTGATCGCGCCGTAGACGTAGTCGAACTGCTCCGGCGCGAGCGGCGATCCGGTGGAGAGCACGGTGCGCAGCGCGCCCAGGTCGAAATTTCGACCCGGTACGCCGCCATCCTTCTCGAGGGCCGACAAATACTTCGGACTGGTGCCGAACGCCGTGATCCGTTCGCGCTCCGCCATGCGCCACAGCACGTCGCGGTCCGGCGCGAACGGCGAACCCTCGTAGAGGACCAGGGTGCAGCCCGTCGCGAGTCCGCTGACGAGCCAGTTCCACATCATCCAGCCGCAGGTCGTGAAGAAGAACAGCCGGTCGTCGGGGGTCAGGTCGGTGTGGAGGAGGTGCTCCTTGCGATGCTGCAACAGCGTGCCGCCCACGCCGTGCACGATGCACTTCGGCACGCCGGTCGTGCCCGAGGAATACATCACATACAGCGGCGCGTCGAACGGCAGGCGGGTGAATTCGAGCGCGGCGTCCGTGCGTCCGAATTCGCCGAAGGCCACGGCACCAGGCAATCCGGCGACATCCGGCGCCGCCGCGACGTAAGGAATGACGATCACGCGCTCGATGGAGGGCAGCCGTTCCAGCGCGCCGCGCACGGGGGCCAGCGAGTCGACGGTCTTGCCGTTGTAGAAGTAGCCGTCCGCCGTGAACAGCACGCGCGGCGCGACCTGGCCGAACCGGTCGAGCACTCCGTTGATGCCGAAGTCGGGCGAGCAGGAGGTCCACACGGCGCCCAGGCTCGTCGTCGCGAGCATCGCAACGACGGACTCCGGCAGGTTCGGCAGAAAGCCGGCCACGCGGTCGCCCGGCCCGATGCCGAGTTCGCGCAGTCCGGCTGCGATCCGGGCCACCTCGGCCCGCAACTGCCGGTAGCTCAGCTCACGCCGCGCGCCGCGTTCGTTGCAGAACACCAGCGCGACGTGGTCGTCGGCGCGCGCCAGGAGGTTCTCCGCGAAGTTGAGCTCGGTGTCCTCGAACCACGCTGCGCCCGGCATGCGGTCACGGTGGCGCAGCACGGGGGCACGACCGGCTGTGCGGATGATGCCGGCGAAATCGACGAGTGCCGTCCAGAACGTCTCGCGCTCGTCGACGGACCAGCGCCACAGCACCTCGTAATCGCCTTGCGGCGCGCCATGGCGGTGGCGCGCAAAGGCCGCGAAGCGCGTCAGGTTCGAGGCGGCGACCCGTCCGGCCGGTGGAGTCCAGATCGGCTCGGTCACGCTCGGCACCAGCTACATGCTCTGGTAGTTCGGCCCGGAGCCGCCCTCGGGCGTGGTCCAGGTGATGATCTCGTAGGGGTCCTTGATGTCGCAGGCCTTGCAGTGCACGCAGTTCGACGCGTTGATCTGCAGGCGCCTGCCGCCGGCGCCGTCGTCCACCATCTCGTAGACGTGGGCGGGGCAGAAATGCTGGCAGGGGTTGCCGTATTCCTGTGCGCAGCGCGTGGCGCAGATGTTCGGCTCGGCCACCTTGAGGTGCACGGGCTGCGATTCCTCGTGCGCGTTGCCCGCGAAGAACACCGCGCTGACGCGGTCGCGCGGCTTCAGGCTGCGCTCGTCCCAGCCGCGATCCGGAGAGGCAATCTGGTCGAGCTTGAGCAATGCCGAGTGGTCGGCATGGTTCGCGAGCGTCCACGGCGAATGACCCGCCGTCAGCGTCTCGAGCGCGCCGTTCGCGATGCCGAGCCACATGCCGTGCTTGAACCCGGGGCGCACGTTGCGCACCTTGTAGAGTTCCAGCCCGCCGGGCGAGGTGCGCCAGCGCGAGTCGAATCCCGCCGTCGCGCCCGATTCGACCAGGTGCTCGGCCGCGAGGCGGCCCGAGCGCACGGCCTGGTGCACACCCTTGATCTTCGGCACGTTCAACGTGCCGCCGGCATCGCCGACGAGGATAGCGCCCGGCATCTCGAGCGTTGGCATCGATTGCCAGCCGCCCTCGACGATCGTCCGCGCGCCGTAGGCGAGCACTTCGCCGCCATCGAGCAGCCCCTTGAGGCTGGAGTGATTCTTGAACTGCTGGAACGCCTCGAACGGCTGGAAGCGCGGGTCGGCATAGTCGAGGCCGACGACGAACCCGACGAACACGCGGTCCTGGTCGAGGTGGTAGAGAAAACTGCCACCGTACGTCGCCTGGTCCATCGGCCAGCCGACCGTGTGCTGGATCATGCCGGGCTCGACGCGCCCGGGTGGCAGCTGCCACAGTTCCTTGAAGCCGAGCCCGTAGGTCTGCGGCGATTTGCCGGCATCGAGCCGGAAGCGCTTGATCAGGATTTTCGCGACGCTGCCGCGGCAACCCTCTGCGACGATCGTGGTCTTGGCACGGATCTCGGGGCCCGGCGCAAAGCCCGGTCCGGGCGCGCCGTCCTTATCGAGGCCCATGTCGCCGATGCGCACGCCTGCCACGGCACCCTGGTCGTCGAACAGCGGTGCCGCTGCCGCAAACCCCGCGAACACGTCGCAACCGACGGCTTCGGCCTGCGCGCCGAGGTAGGCGACCAGATTACCGAGCGAGACGATGAAGTTGCCGTGATTGTTCATCTGCGGCGGCGTGGGCAGCTTGTAGCGCCTGGTTCGCGTCAGCAACGCGAACTCGTCGCGGCCCGCGGGCACGCGAATGCCCTTGTATTCGTCGCGCCACGCCGGCAGCAGTTCGTCGAGCGGGCTGGGCTCGATCACCGCACCCGACAGCGCGTGCGCGCCGACCGCCGCCGCTTTCTCGAGCACGCAGACGTTGAGTTCGGGCCGTAGTTGCTTGAGCCGGATCGCGCAGGCGAGTCCCGCCGGGCCGGCCCCGACGACGACCACGTCGTACTCCATCACGTCGCGTTCGATGGTTTCGAGTGCCGGATCAGCCATATGCATACCCCGATAACGTCTGTGTTGGTCGCTCGCGCCGGCTTCCCTGCATGATCCCGTATCTTAGCCCGGCCAGCCCCCCCGTGGTCCGTGCTCAGCGCGGCGCCATTCGGATCGCGCCGTCGAGCCGAATCGTCTCGCCATTCAGCATCGGATTCTCGATGACCTGCCGTACGAGCGCAGCGTACTCGGCGGGCCGTCCCAGTCGCGGCGGGAACGGCACCTGCTTGCCGAGCGACTGCTGCGCCTCGACGGGCAGGGCGGCCATCATCGGCGTCATGAACAGGCCGGGCGCGATGGTCACGACCCGGATGCCGAAGGCTGCGAGTTCGCGTGCCATCGGCAGCGTCATGCCGACCACGCCTCCTTTCGAGGCGGCATAGGCCACCTGGCCGACCTGGCCGTCGAAAGCGGCGACGGACGCCGTCATCACGATCGCGCCGCGCTCGCCCTCGCCGTTCGGCGCGTTCTTCTGCATCGCGGCAGCCGCCGCCTTGCAGACGAGCAGCGTGCCGACGAGGTTGATCTCGATGACCTTGCGGAAGAAGTCGCCGGGCATCGGCCCGTCCTTGCCAACGAGACGTTTCGGCCAGCCGACGCCGGCGCAGTTCACGGCGAGATTGAGGCCGCCCATCGCGGTCGTGGCAGCCGCGACCGCGGCATCGACGGCCGCCTCCGACGTCACGTCGGCCGCCACGAAGGTTGCCTGGTCGCCAAGCTTCGTGACCGTCGCATTGCCGGCCTCCGCATTGACGTCGAGCAGGACGACGCGGCCGCCGGCCGCGACGATGCATTCTGCAACGGCCTGGCCGAGCCCGGAGGCGCCGCCGGTGATGATCGCGCGCGTGTCCTGGATCTGCATGATCAGAGCCTCAGGCCGCCATCGACGTCGATGCTGCGACCGTTGAAATAGTCGTTCTCGGCGATGAAGACGGCGGTCTGGGCGATCTCCTCCGGCAGGCCGAGCCGCTTCAGCGGCACGGGTGCCGTCACTTTCTCGAGCATCTCGGGCGGCATGCCGGCGAGCAGGTCGGTGCGCGTGAAGCCGGGCGCGATCGAAGCCGCGCGAATGCCGAAGCGCGCGAGCTCGCGGGCCCAGACGACGGCCATCGCGGTGACGCCGGCCTTGGCGGCCGAGTAATTGCTCTGGCCAGCGTTGCCGGCCTTGGAGATACTCGCGATATTGATGATCAGGCCGCCGTGGCCGAGCTTGATCATCCGTTCGGCCGCCTCGCGGCCGCACAGGAACACGCCGGTCAGGTTCACGTCGATGACGGCCTGCCATTGGTCGAGCCCCATCTTGCCGACCACGGTCCCGTCCTTGACCTTGACCAGCAGGCCGTCCTTGATGATTCCCGCGTTATTCACCATCACGTCGAGCCGGCCGAAGTCCGCGACGGCCTGGTCGAGCGCCGCGATGACCTGGTCTTCCTTCGCGACGTTGGCGGCGTAGACGCACACGTCGGCGCCGCGCGCGGCGAGTTCGGCCCGGGCGGATTCGAGATCGGATGGTGCCAGGTCGACCAGCGCGATACGCGCACCGCGTTCGGCGAATGCCGTCGCGATCGCCTTGCCGATGCCGCGGGCACCGCCGGTGACGGCGACGACTTTGTCTTTGATCTGCATGCGGGGACCTCTTCGGAACGTGACGGGTCAGTCGGCGATCTCGATCGCGATCGCGGTGGCCTCGCCGCCACCGATGCACTGCGACGCGATGCCGCGCTTCAGTCCGCGCTTCCTGAGCGCGTGCACGAGCGTCGTCACGAGCCGCGCGCCAGTCGCGCCGATCGGGTGGCCGAGCGCGCAGGCGCCGCCGTTGACGTTGACGCGCGCGAGGTCAAGCCCGAGGTCGTGGGCCGCGGCCATCGTGACGACGGCGAAGGCTTCGTTGATCTCGTAGAGGTCGACCTCTGAGGCCTTCCAACCTGCGCGATCGAGCGTCTTCTGGATCGCGGGTCCCGGCGCGGTCGTAAACCACTCCGGCGCCTGGGCGTGGCTGGCGTAGGCGACGATGCGTGCGATCGGGCGCAGGCCGCCGGCAGCCGCTGCGGACTCGCGCGCGACCACGAGCGCCGCGGCGCCGTCGGAGATCGACGAGGAGGAGGCCGCGGTCACCGTGCCGTCCTTGCGGAAGGCGGGCTTCAGCGTCGGGATCTTGTCGATGTCGAGCGCAAACGGCGTCTCGTCCTGCGCGACCCGCTGTTCGCCCTTGCGGGTCTTGAACGTGACCGGAGCGACCTCTGCGATGAAGTCGCCGTCGCGCACCGCGCGCTGCGCGCGCCGTACGGACTCGGCCGCGAACGCGTCCTGCGCCGCGCGCGTGAAGCCGTACTTGTCCGCGGTTGCGTCGGCGAAGCACCCCATGGCCTGGCCATCCCACGGGCTCTGCAGGCCGTCGTAGAACATGTGGTCGATCAACTCGGAGTGACCCATGCGGTAGCCGGTGCGCGCCTTGAGCAGCAGGTAGGGCGCGTTGCTCATCGACTCGAGGCCACCCGCCAGCGACAGTTGCGCATGGCCGGCCAGGATCTGGTCGGACGCCAGCATCAGCGCCTTCATGCCCGAGCCGCACATCTTGTTGACCGTCGTCGCGGGCACGGACTGCGTGAGGCCCGCAGCGAGTGCCGCCTGCCGGGCCGGCGCCTGGCCGAGGCCAGCCGGGAGCACGCAACCGAAGATCACTTCTTCGATCGCGTCGCTGCTCACGCCTGCATCCGCGAGCGCCGCGCGTGCCGCGGCGGCGCCGAGCTGCGGCGCGCTCACTGCGGACAGCGCTCCCTGGAAACTGCCGATTGGCGTGCGGCGCGCCGAGAGGATCACGACTTTTTCGTTCATGGCGGGCTTCTCCGGCGACCGTTGACCACAATCGACCGAGTGTAAGCCGGCCGTATTTTGCAGCGCAAGATGAGCGAATCGGCCTGCGCCGGTTCCAACTTGGCGCTCAGGAGATCGTGGCGGCCCGCCCGGTCGCCACACGAGTCCGTGGCAGGAGGCCGTTCTCGAGCACGGCGACGAATGCATCGGCAATGTCGGCCGCGGTCATCGGCTCGTCGGCCCGGTACCAGTGTGCAATCCAGTTGAGGGCGCCCGCGAGCGCGAATGCCGCGATCTTCGGATCGCAGGGCTCGATCGACCCGTCGGTCATGCCAGCCTGCAGCAGGCCGCGGATTCCCTGGTCGATCTCCGACTTGAGCGTATTGATCTGGCGCCGCATGGCCGGGCGAAGATCCTGGTCATGCGCCCGGACCATGCACCAACCGTATTCGGAGGCGATGGCCCGCGCGTAGCCGCGAACCACCGCGCTCAGCCGTTCTCGACCCGAGCCTCCGGCGCGCTCGGCCGCGCGAAAAGCCTCACGGATCGGATGCAGGCCGGCGAGGAAACACTCGAACAGCAGCTGCTCCTTGTTCTCGACGTAGTAGTAGACCGTCGGCTTGGTCACACCGAGGTCGGCGGCGATGTCGTCGAGCGATGTGTGGTGGTAGCCGCGCGCGTTGAAAGCGCGGGCCGCAGCCCGGATCACTGCGTCGCGTTTCACGTCGCGGTCGCGTGGCCGGCGCTGCCGCCCAGACCAGGGCGAGGCTGCCGTGGCCGGATCCTCCCTTGGGGCCGTCCTA
>Ga0105106_10000498_pt1 | contig 27570 bp, 27 predicted proteins | sample PPLLaktember2015_5_FD_79109 | JGI IMG/M metagenome (GOLD analysis project Ga0105106, IMG submission 79109) | Freshwater sediment microbial communities from Prairie Pothole Lake near Jamestown, North Dakota, USA - PPLs Lake P8 Core (1) Depth... | ecosystem: Environmental > Aquatic > Freshwater >...
CCTACGAACGTCTGTTTGTTGCGGCCGGGATGCAAAGGACGGGTGGCGCTTGCGCAGCATGAGGTACACGCACAGCGGCGCCAGCGTGGCGAGCAGGTGCTTCAGGCTGTGGCCGCTCATCGCGTTGCCGGTGGCCGCGTAGATGGCCGCATCCCAGTGCTCGGCGCCTTTCGCCAGAAGGTAGAACACGAGGCCGGCCACGAGATAGCCGCGATGGCTGTAGCGCGCCGGGAACGCGAATGCCATGAAGGCGAGCGCGACGAGTGGCGCGAACTGCACCCACGCATACAGCCGGAGATCGTCGGTGTAGCGCCACCAGCCCACGCTCACGATGCCGACGAGGACTGCGCCGCGCAGCATCCCGTGCTCGATTTCGGGCCGCACGTGCTCGGCTGCGAGCCCCGCGAAAAGGGCCATGAATGCGATCGTCATCGGCAGGCGGTCCCACGCGAGCGTCTCGCTATTCGGCGTCAGGTGGTAGTAACCCGATCCGAATGCCACCAGCAATACGCCGAGGAAGAACACCGTCCAGGAGCGTACGGCGCCTTCTGCGCGGCGCGTGAGGCACAGGTGCAGCCCCAGCGCGCCCACGATCAGGAACCCGAGGTTGGAGAGGACGTTGCCGAAGTTCGGCACCGACGCGAGCGTGCGATGATCCGCGAGAGCGTGGTAGGCGGGGTCCTGCGGAATGGGCGGCACGGCGACCAGCATGACAGCGAGCGGCGCGAGGAGCACGAAGACGAGCGCGAGCTCGCGCGGCGATACGCTGGCGGTGGTCGTAGGCGCAGCCATGAGCGCGAGTGTAGACTAATTCGGGAACGCTCCGGAGGAGACCGATGAGTTATCAGACGATGGACGTGCGCCCGATCGCCGGCGCGCTGGGTGCGGAAATCTACGGCGTCAACCTGAAGGACCGCGACGACAGCCCGATGTGGCCCGAGCTGCGGCAGGCGTTTCTCGAATACCGCGTGATCGCGATCCGCGGCCAGGACCTGGCGCTCGAAGACATGATGCGCGTCGGCGGAAAGTTCGGGGAGCCGTGCTATTACCCGTTCGCCAAAGGCATGGAAGGTTTCCCCTTCATCACCCAGGTCGTCAAGGAGCCCGAGGACAAGGATGTCTTCGGGAGCGACTGGCATACCGACACCATGTACCTCGACAAGCCGCCGCGCGCGACGCTGCTCTACGCGGTGCAGACGCCGCCCAAGGGCGGCGACACGCTGTATGTGAACACGGCCGCAGCTTACGACGCGCTGTCCGACGGCATGAAGAGGCTGCTCGACGGGCTGGTCGGCGTGGCGAGCGGCGGGCTCAAGAACAAGAAGTTCGGCGGTCGCGCTGCACACCGCGCCCGTATCGGATCGATGCCATCGCAGAACATCGACAAGGCCGACGGGTACGAAGCGAAGCACCCGATCGTGCGCACCCATCCCGAGACCGGCCGCAAGTCGCTCTACGTGAGCTCGCTGCACACGATCCGCTTCGACGGCTTCAGCGAGGAGGAGAGCAAGCCGCTCATCGACTGGCTGAACGATCACTGCACCGAGCCCGAGTTCAGTTGCCGCGTGCGGTGGGAACCGGGCCAGCTCACGATCTGGGACAACCGCACGACGCTGCACAACGCCATCAACGATTATCCGGGTGAGCGCCGCCAGATGCGCAGGCTCACGGTCGGTGCCGAGCTGCCGGTTTGAGGGTGCGCCCCGTCGCCGGCGCACCGATACGCCTCGTCGGCGTGGGCAGCATGCGCGGGCCCCCGAGTTCACTCGCGACCTGGAAGTGAGCAAGGTGATCTCGCGGGGAGCGGCCGGAGCGTTTACAGCGCACCGCCCCGCTAAGCGGCTTTCGTGAACGCCGCCTGCACTTCCTTCTCGTATCCGAGCACTTTCTGAACGCTTTCGCGCAGCAGCATGCGCTCGAAGTGCGTCATGCACGCCGGGAAGCCGGCGAGATCGAGCTTGAACGAGAGCGCGCGCCGGAAGCACCAGAAGAAATAGGCGTCGACCGCGGTGTAGTGATCCAGGAACCACTCGCGTCCGGCGAGCCGCGCGTCGGCGATCCCGAGGTCTTCGAACAGCATCCTGTTGCCTGCGCGCTTCACGCTTTCCTCCGAGCCGGGCAGATCGCAGTAGTTCTCGGGCCTCGCGTTCGGGGTGAGGTGCGGATGGATCGTCGAGGCGAACCAGGCCATCAGCGAGATCGCCTTGATCTGCGCCCCGGGGTCCTCGGGCAGGAGCTTCGCGTGCGGAAACCGGCGTGCGATCCAGATCTGGATGGCGACGTTCTCGGTCAGCGGCTCCCCGTCGATCACCAGCACGGGCACTTTGTGCTTGGGATTGATCGCCAGAAACTCCGGCGTCCGGTGCTGATTCGCGCGGGTATTGACGTTACGGACCTCGAACGCGGCGCCGGCCTCGGTCAGGGTGACGTAGGGGACCAGCGCGCAGGTCATGGGGGCGTAGTAAAGTACCAGGTTCATGGCGACGTTCCTCTATGACTACAGACGCTCTGCAAAGGCGGCGGCAATGAAGACGCGGGCGTGCCTGTTCGCCGCGGCTTCGTGCTTCGTTTTCGCGCTTCCCCAGGTCGCGAGCGCCCAGGGCGCGACGAAGGTCCTTTCCGAAGCCCAGTTGCGCGAGCTCCTCGTGTGGAGCTCGCCGTGGGAGGGCAGGGCAAATCCGCCGCAACTGTACTCTTTCAGGACGGTCTTTCGCGTGCGGCGCCACGGGCTCATCGCGGAAACGGTGAGCTACACCACCAACCAGCGCTCGAACAGCGTCGTCACCGTGCAGGAGGGGTGGCTCTCGTGGCAGGATTCGAACGGCGCGGACGTGAGCGTCGGCGTCACCGAAGCGGGCGATCTCGCGGGCACGGCGGTGTCCGCGGGCGCCAAGCTCGAGATCGTTTTCAAGCCCCGTCCGTGACGGGAGCGCGCGCAACCCCGACCACGCCGGCTGCCTCCAGTCTCGAAATCTCCTCCGCGCTCAACCCCAGGAGCTCGCCCAACACTTCACGGGTGTGCTGGCCGTGAACGGGCGAAGGCGTCGGCGCCCGCGCGGGCGTCTTCGAAAGCCGCACGGGGCTGCGCACCACGCGCACGTTGCCCACCGAAGGATGGTTGACGTCCTGGAACGACTGGCGCGCTTTGACCTGCGGGTGCTCGACCACCTGCGCGAGGTTGTTGATCGCGCCCATCGGGATGTCGTTCGCCAGCAGTATCTTTTCCCATTCCTCGTAGGTGCGCGTGAGGAAGACCTCCTGGAGCTTCGGGATCAGGGTGTCGCGATGCCGGCTGCGCTCGACGGTATTCACGTAGCGCGGGTCTTCCAGGAGCTCGGGGACGCCCATCACCGGACAGAACTTGCGCCACAGCTTCTCGCCCGCGATCGCGAGCGCGAGATCGCGCGTTTGGGTGTGAAAAGTCTGGTACGGCACCACCACCGAATACGCCGTGCCCATGGGCTCTGGCACTTTGCCGTCGGCGAAGTAGTTCGCCACCGCGGTGCCGAGCAGGGCGAGCTGGCCTTCCATCATCGAGATGTCGACCTGCTGGCCTTCGCCGGTACGCTCTTTCACCCGCAGCGCGAGCATCACCGCGTAGGCACAGTACATGCCCGCAGTCATGTCGGCGATCGAAACGCCGGCGCGGGTGCCGGTCGTCCCCGGCTCTCCGGTGACGCTGATCATGCCGCTCTCGGCCTGCAAAATGAGATCGAGCGCGGCGCGGTCGCGGTACGGCCCGTCCTGACCGAAGCCCGAAACGGAGCAGTAAATGATGGCGGGATTCCTCTTGCGCGCGGCCTCGTAATCGAGGCCGAGCCGGGAGAGCGCACCGACGCGATAGTTCTCGAGCACCACGTCCGAGCGCTCGACGAGCTTGAAGAAAAGCTCCTTGCCTTCGGGTTTCTTGAGGTCGACGACGATGCCGCGCTTGCCGCGATGGAGGCTCACGAAGTAGGCGGTCTCGCCCCCGGGCAAAGGCGCGCCCCAGCCGCGCGCGATGTCGCCGGCGCCGGGCGGCTCGAGCTTCACCACCTGCGCGCCGAAGTCGGCGAGCATGGTCGAGCAGAAGGGGCCCGCGAGCGCGTGGGTGAGGTCGAGCACTTTGACGTCTTCGAGCGGCAGCATGGGGCCTCTGTATGATGGTGAACCGGGCGATTTTATATGATGGACCGACCTAAGCACTTCTCGATGATCCGCGAAATGCACCTCGCGGACGTGTTCACGCTCGGCAACGCCGCGTGCGGCGTGGCCGCGGTCTTCTGCGCGATGGTCTATCTCGCCAGTCAATCGCTCGTCTATTTCTACGCCGCGGCGGCGCTCGCGCCGGTCGCTTTCGTCTTCGACGTGCTCGACGGACGCATCGCGCGCTGGCGCAGCACGCATTCGGCGCTCGGTCGCGAGCTCGACTCGCTCGCGGACGTGATTTCCTTCGGCGTCGCCCCCGCCGCGCTCGGATTCGCGGCAGGCATGACCGGCGGCTGGGACTGGGTCGCGCTCATCTACTTCGTGTGCTGCGGCGTGAGCCGTCTCGCGCGCTACAATGTGACCGCCGAGAGCCTCTCCGCAGGCGCCGCGAAGGTGGCCTACTTCGAAGGCACGCCGATCCCGACGAGCGTGGTCCTGACCGGCGTGCTGGCGTGGGCCGCGTGGCAGGGACGGATCGGCGGCAATCTCTACTGGGGCGTCGTCAGCCTGGGCCCCGCGGACCTGCATCCCCTCTCGCTGCTCTTCGTGGCGTCCGGCACGCTCATGATCAGCAAAACGCTGCGCATCCCGAAACTTTGACCCGTCCGTCGCGGTCAATGGACAGGGTTTTCCCTCTGCTTCCCTTAGCGGCTCTTAAGTTGGCGATGACACGAACGATTGCGCTGCTCTTCCTTTTCGCTATGCCCGCGGCCTACGCGGAACCGTGGCTGTGCACCGACGCCGACGGCAACAAGGCCTGGAGCTACGACCCGGCTTCCGCGACGCGCAAAAGCTGCGCTCACCGTCCCATCCCGTCGCCGAATGTATGGCGGGCGAAGCCTCGCAACGATTTCGGCGAGCAGCCCGCGAGCTTTCCAAGAGTCGACGCCAAGACCCAGGAGAAGCGCGACGCGAGCCGTCGCGAAATTCTCGAGCAGGAGCTCGCGCGCGAGAAGAAAGCGCTGGCCGAAGCGATGAGCGCGCTCGCCGAGCAGCAGCGCGCGGCGGCCGCCGCACGCAAGGCCGGCGTCCCCGACGAGGGGCTGAGGACTTACCGCGAGCGCGTGCGGGTGCACCTCACCAACATCGCGAACCTCGAGAAAGAGCTCGGCCTCGACGGGTAGGGGGCGGCCCAGAGATACGTTGAATAACCATCGTCATTCTGGACAAGTCCGCCAGTGCGGACGCGATCCAGAATCCATTTTAAAACTCATACACATCAAGATGGATTCCGGATCGCGTCCTCTGCGGACTCGTCCGGAATGACGACACGTTTATGGCCCAGGCCGGTGAGTAGAACAAGCTCGCTCACCGGCGCGCCGGCGCGAGTCCTTCGTCGAAAAATTCCTGCATCAGGAAATCCTCCAGCCCCGCGGTATCGCGCTGCCTCGCCGACAGCGTGACGTTGCGCCCCAGGCGCGGCGATTCCCAGATGAAATCGGCTTTTTCGTGGTCGCGGATGATCTCGATCATCCGGCGCACCACGGCCATCCGGATGTCGCTGTTGCCGCCCTTGCGAACTTCGATCACCTGACTCGTATTGCGGCGTATTTCGCGGTTCCAGCCGAAGAACAGGAATTCCGCCGAATCGTAGCCCATGCGCTGGATCTCGAATATGCCTCCGCCTCGCTTGCGCTCGCCGAACACCGGTGCGCGGTCGAGCCCCAGGTTCGCGGCGGCGATACGGTTCGCGCGCGCGTTCGCATCCTCGGCCACGGCCGGCCGAGGCGGCGCCGGTGCCGGTGCCGGTGCCGCGGGCGGCGCGATACCGCGGGAGCGGCGCTGCGCCTCGACGTAGGCCATCAGGTCCGCGGCGCTGGGTGGCGGGGCGGAAGGCGCCGCCGGCGCCTTGGGCGCCGACTGGGCCGCAGGCTTCTCCAGCGCGAGCACCCGCGGCCGCGGCCGCGGTTGCGGGACTGCTTTCGGGGCCGGCGCCGGAGCAGGCGGGCGAACAGCGGGCCGCGGCGGCGTTGCGCGAGGGGCGGGACGCGCCCTGGGGGGACGCGGCGGAGGCGCGAGCCGGACGATGAGCGGCCCTGTTTTCTCTCGCAGCACGGTGTCATCGGACGGGCGGTTGAGCTGCGGCATCCACTGCCACAATGCGAGCGCGTGGACGAGCACCGACAGCGCGAGCGCGACCCCGATCTTCGGGACCGCTACACTGTCGCGCCTGGGCACCCACGCCGGGAGCGCCCGGCTCATCGCTTGCTCGGAGGTTTCATTGCAACTTTGAGAGCGTCGGCGAGCCCGGATGGTTCGCCGCTTCGATAAAGTCCATAACAGGCTCTAGGGCCGAATGACCATCGACACCTCCATCGTCTTCCAGAACGCGACCCTGCGCTCGATTTCCCGCGAGGAGCTCGCGGATCTTCCCATCCGCCGCTATGAAGGCGACGTGCGCCTCGCGCTCACCGCCGACGATGTCGAACGCGCCATGGAGGATATCCGAAAGGAGACGGTCGTCGGCTTCGATACCGAGACGCGTCCCGCATTCAGCAAAGGCGAGAGTCACCTGCCGTGCCTCGCGCAGGTAGCGACGGATCGCGCGGTATACCTCTTTCCGTTGCGGCGCGCCGATGCGCACGGCCTGCTCAAATTGCTCCTCGAAGACGCGGCGGTGGCCAAAGCCGGCGTCGCGGTCGCGCACGATCTGCGCGAGCTGAAGCAGGTCTTCGCGTTCGAGCACAGGAACGTGGTCGAGCTCGGCGCCACGGCGCGGCGCTGCGGCTATGGACAGACGGGATTGCGCAACCTCGCGGCGATTTTCCTGAACATCCGCATTCCCAAAGGGAGCCGCACCTCCAACTGGGCGGCGGAGCGGCTCACGCAGCAGCAGATCACCTATGCCGCCACGGACGCGTGGGTGTGCCGCGAGCTTTTCCTGCGGTTCGAGACCCTGGGTTTTTTCGACCGATGAAGCCGAGCGCGGCGCCGTCGCCGTGACCGGCGCACAGCCTTACACGCCCGCGCGCTTCACTGCGATTCCTGCCGACACCGGCACGCGCCTGGGCGTAGCGCTGCTTTCGTACATGATGGGCGTGACGCTGATCGTCACGCTCCTGCCGTTCCACTTCGAGTGGCCGCGTGAGTGGCGCATCATTTTCACCGGCGATCCGCTCGAGGTCGTCGCGAACGTTCTCCTGTTCGTTCCGCTCGGATTTCTGTACCGGCTGACGAGACCGTCAGGACACCCGGCGTTCGCCGCGCTCGTGCTCGGCGCGCTCGTGAGTCTCGCGATCGAGGCGGCACAGCTTTTCGAAACGGCGCGCAGCAGCTCGGCGCTCGACGTTGCGGCAAACGCGGCGGGCGCCGCGCTGGGGGCGGTGGCGTACGACCGTATCGCGCGCGCGGCCCGCGCGGACGGACGCGCGCTCGGCTGGCTCGCGCTCGAGCTTCCGCTGATGGGGCTCGTCTACCTGCTCGTTCCGCTTCTGTGGGTGAGCTCGCTCGCTGCGCACGGGGAAGCCGGGCGCAGCGTCATGATTTTTCTCGTGGGCCTCTTCGGCGCAACGCTGCTCGGGGGATTGCAGCGCCACTACTTCGGACCGGCGCGCGCGTCGCAGCCGCGCGACACCGCGGCTTTCGCGGCGATGTGGTTCGTCGCCGGGGCTTTTCCCGCGCTGCCCTGGCGGCCGTTCGAATTGTTGTGGGGTGCGCTCGCGGTGGGCGCATGGTGCTGGTGGCAGGGCGCCCGGGCTGTGCCGCGAGCCGAGCACAACCGGCGTTTCGAGGTGCGTCTCCTCGCGATCGCCGCGCCTCTGTATGGCGGCTACCTGGCGCTCACGATCCTCTCGTCGCTCGCACGCGGCGTCGGCGAGTGGGCCTTCCGCCTCGGCTTTACCGACGCGGCATCGGACCAGGTCGAGATCCTTCGCCTGCTCGAGCTGATCGCCGCTTTTACGCTCCTCGGTTACATGATCGCGGAAGCGAGAGGCCGCGTGATCGCACGTTTTCGCGAAGCGCTTCCCGGCGTCTTCGCCTGCAGTCTCGCGCTCGTCTGCGCGTGCGAGCTCGTGCACGGCTATTCGCAAGCGGGCGGTGCGTCGCTCGCGCGCGGCGTGCTGCTCGTGCTCGCGGCGCTTTACGGCGGCCGGCTGTACTATCTGCAGCGCGCGCACGTCGTGCACTTGCTCAGTCCCGGAAGCCGGAATGCGCAAGCATGACCTAAGGAGGGAGGTAACGGGGGGAACCTTGGGTTTCCCCTGTTCGTTCACCGCTACCCTCACGACAGTGAGACCCCGGTAGGGGGAACCTTCGGTTTCCCCTGTTCGTTCACCGCACGTAGAACGGAGTGAGGATGGCGAGCAGTCTGCTGGCATTGCTGGACGATATCGCGACCGTGCTCGACGACGTCGCGGTCATGACCAAAGTCGCGGCGAAGAAGACCGCCGGCGTGCTGGGCGACGATCTCGCGCTCAACGCGCAGCAGGTTTCCGGGCTCAAGCCCGACCGCGAGCTGCCGGTGGTCTGGTCGGTGACCAAAGGCTCGTTCCTCAACAAGCTGACCCTGGTGCCCGCGGCGCTGGCGATCAGCGCTTTCGCGCCGTGGGCCGTCACGCCGCTCCTCATGGTGGGCGGCGCTTTTCTCTGCTACGAGGGTTTCGAGAAGCTCGCGCACAAGCTCCTGCACGACGAGCGCGAAGACGCGGCGCACCACGTCGAGCTGGTGCAGGCGATCGCCGATCCCGCGGTCGACCTCGTCGCTTTCGAGAGAACCAAGATCAAAGGCGCGATACGCACCGATTTCATCCTCTCCGCGGAGATCATCGCGATCACGCTGGGAACGGTGGCGACGGCGCAATTCGTGACGCAGGTTTCGGTGCTGAGCGGAATCGCCATCCTCATGACCGTCGGCGTCTACGGGCTCGTCGCGGGAATCGTGAAGCTCGACGATGCCGGGCTGCACCTGAGCGAGAAGAGCGGGGCGGACGCGGCGAGCGCGCTCCAGCGCGGACTCGGGCGCGCGATACTCGCGGCGGCGCCTTACATGATGAAAACGCTGTCGATCGCGGGGACCGCGGCGATGTTCATGGTGGGCGGAGGCATCCTGGTGCACGGCATCCCCGGAGGCGAGGCGCTGGTCCACGCGATCGCGGCAGAGCTGCACGGCATCGCCGGCGTCGGCGGCGTGCTCGAAGCGCTTGCGACTGCAGTGCTCAACGCCTTCGCGGGGCTCGTGGCGGGCGCGCTCGCGCTGGCGGTCGTTGCCGGGATTCGGCGCATCTTGCGCCGGCCCGTCCCCGCGTGAGCCGCCGCCGGGCCTACTTGCTGCGCCCGTCGTAAGGCACGACCTCGAGGGCCGAGCGATCGACTTCGGCGAGGCACCGCACGTTCACCGCGGCGGTGTCGTTGCCGGCCGGGTCCTTGCCGAAGCCGAAAGGCGCGCAGCCGCACTTCGCGCAAAATCGGTGCTGTATCACGTGCTTGTTGAAAGTATAGGTGCTCGCGTCCGATTCGCGGGTCGTGAGCTTGAACTGCTTGCGGGGCACGAACCAGAGCAGATAGCCTTTGCGGTCGCAATGCGAGCAGTTGCATTCGATGACCTGCGTCAGCTCGCCTTCGACGTCGAAAGCGATCCGGCCGCAGTGACAGCTTCCTTTGTAGACCATTCATCCCCCAGCGATTAACATCGCGTCAAAAGAACGCCCAGGGAGAAGCAACCATCATGCACACCGGAGCTGCGCACCACCCGTAGGGAGCGGAGCGGTCGGGGCGTCGATGACGCACCGTCGCATCAACGCTCCGTTGCCGGGGATTCGGGAGGGATTGCTTCGCCCCCGGGCTTTTCGGTTTGCGGTAACGACTGCGCTTCCACTCCCGCCGGCAACTCACCCATCGCGAACGCTTTGGTCTCGACCGTGGTGCTGCCCGGAAGCACGAGCTTGCGGCCGCGGCGGCAGCCGATGCGCTCCCAGCGCGCTTTCGCTTTCGCTTCGGCGAGGGTCGCCCAGCGCATGTTCTCCGGATCTTCGGCGCCGCCGCACACGAGCGGGATCACGCGGTCGATGACGTAGCCCTGGCACGGCCCGCGCGTGGCGCCGTTCGCCGGACACGGATTGTCCATCCGGAACATGATCGCGGCGTTGCTCGGGCGCGTCGCAGCGACGGCGGGAAGCGCGCACAAGGCCGTGCAGCCGACCGCGGCGACGAGCGATGACGCGAAGATGCGGTGCATGACGCAGGCCTTGCAGCTCACCGCGGCGATGCGCGAACCGTTTCCGGCGCTTCCGCTTTCTCGAAATCGATACGCTCGGTGACCGGGAGACCCTGCAGGAACCGGCGCAGGCAGTCGAGCCCCATTTCGACCGCGCCCAGGCGCACCCAGTCGCGGCCGCCGACGATGCGGCTGCGGCGCGAGGCGACTTCGTGCCCGGTCGCGATGGCGAGGCAGATGGTGCCCGCGAACTCGATGCGGTCCGCGCCTTCGTCGAGGTCGATGAGTACCGCGAGCGCGTGCGTCGCGCCGGTATTGCGCTGCGCGGCCTGCGCGACGGCTTCGGCGGTTTCGCGCGTGATGCCTTCCAGCGCATGCGCACGCCCGAGGCCGACCGTCTCGCACACGTCGCCGAGATCGCGTGCGACGATGCCCCGCCGCACGATTTTTTCCGCGCCCGGCAGGTGTCCGATGCGCGAGGCGATGAGTCCGCTCGTAAAGGTCTCGACGATGGCGAGCGTGGCGTCCCGGCTCGCGAGCGCTTCGAGATCGACGCCCTCGAGCGTGCGGTCGTCTTCGGCGAGGATGAAGTTGCCGAAGCGCTTGCGCACTTCGGCCTCGACCGGCGCGAGCTTGGCGCGGATGTCGTCCATGTCGGTGCCGCGCACGGTGAGCTTGGTCTCGAGCTGTGGATAGTGTGCGCGGAAGCCGAGCTTGACGCTTCCCGGCGGCGCGAGCGCTTCCACGCCGGCGAGCAGGCTGTCGGCGTGCGACTCTCCGATGCCGTAGGAATGGAAGCGCTTGAGATAGACGGCGGTCTGCACGCCGGCTTTTGCCAGGAGCCGGGGCACGACCTCACCTTCGAGCATGCGCCGGAGCTCACGCGGGACACCGGGGGTGAAGAAGAACCGCGCTTTTCCGATGTCGACCGCAAAGCCGCAGGCGGTGCCGATCGGGTTGTCGAGAACCTCGGCGCCCGCGGGCAGCATCGCCTGCTTTTTGTTGTTGGGGGGCATCACGCGGCTCCTGCGCGCGAAATACGCTTCCATCCGCGAGAGCCATTCCTCGCTCAGCGCGAGCTCCACTCCGGCGGCCCTGGCCGCGATCTCCTGTGAGAGGTCGTCGATGGTGGGCCCCAGCCCGCCGTTGACGATCACTGCGTCGGCGCGCGCGCCGGCGAGCTGGAAAGCGAGCAGGAGGTCTTCGCGGTCGTCGCCGACGGTGGTCTCCCACCGCACCGACAGCCCGAAATCCTCGAGCTTCTGGGTGATGAAGCTGAAATTGGTGTTGACGATTTTCCCCGTGAGGACTTCGTCGCCCGTGCAGATGACTTCGATGCGCATACCGCGTGCCCGACCCGGAACCGAATGGCCGAATCGTAGCATTACAATCGTGAAAAACGGGGGGACACCATGAGCGAGAAAACGAAAGCGATCACCGTTCGGGACGCAACCGAGGCCGATATGGCGAAGGTGCAGGCGATCTATGCCGAGCACGTGCTGCGCGGCCTGGCGACGTTCGAGGAAGTGCCGCCTTCGGTCGCCGAGATGTGCGCCCGCCGGCGCACGGTGCTGGATCTCGGTCTGCCGTATCTCGTCGCGGAAATTGCCGGGCGCATCGTCGGCTACAGCTATGCGGGCACCTACCGTGCGCGGCCGGCTTACCGGTACACCCTCGAGAACTCGGTCTACATCGGCGACGGCCTCGGCGGCAGGGGCATAGGGAGCGCGCTCCTCGCGCGCCTGATCGAGCGCTGCGAAGCGGGGCCGTGGCGCCAGATGATCGCGGTGATCGGCGACAGCGCGAACGAGGGCTCGATCGCGCTCCACCGCCGCCTCGGTTTCCGGATGATGTGCACGCTGCCCGCGGTCGGTTTCAAGTTCGGGCGCTGGGTGGACAGCGTGCTCATGCAGCGGGCGCTCGGCGCCGGCGACCGCACCTTACCTTCGTAGCACGTCCATCGCGGAGGCCGAGCGCAGGTTTCACTGGCCGCTCGGCCGCCGTCCGGGACGATCACCCGGGCCTGAGCGATCTCGGCCTGTGAGCCCGTGCGAGCGGCTGTAAGCCGTGAGAGGTCGGGCGCCGGAGCCGCGGGAATTTGCTTTGGATCAAGGCGGCGCGGGCGCAGCGCGCATAGATTGGGCGCGTAATCCATTCGAGAAGGGAATCGACCATGCGCGCACTTACGATGGCAGTGGCGTTACTGCCTTTCATCAACTCTTACGCGAACGCCCAGGATCTGACCTGGCGGAAGGATGTACAGCCCATCGTTGCGGCGAAGTGCGGCGGGTGCCACGGCGCGAACGCGCCGGAATTCTCCGAGTGGATGGTACAGCGCGAAAAGAACAAATCGCTCTCGCCGCGCATGGACACCCACTCCCATTTCATGGGTTACGTGGTATGGCCGGCCACCGGGGCCTTGATGCGGCGTCTGGACGACGGCAAGGCTGCAGGCGGCAAACCGGGCAACATGTATCAGTTCCTGGGCGCAAGCGACGCCGAGCGCGCGAAGAACCTGCAGATCATCAAGACGTGGCTGGGCGAAGGGGCGTGGAACCTCAACCGCTGGAAAGTGCACGGGAAGACCCCGGGTATCACCAAGGAACAGCTCGACCGCGTCAAAGCCAAGTACTGACCGCCATCGGCAGTCACTTCGCCGGTGAACGTAGCCTGCTTTCCTTCGCCGATCCAGCGATCGCTACGGTGCCTCAGGTGAGGGTGTGCGCGACGGCGCGGGGGCGTTTGCCGGGGGCGAGGTCGACCACCGTCATGCAGCCGTTGCCGTCGCCTGCGTAGTAGCTCGCAGGCACTCCCGGGTAGCACGCGAGCGTCGCGCCGTGGCGCATCTGGCGGTGCGCGTGCACGTGCCCGAGGGCGAGGTAGTCGAAGCCCGAGGCTTCGATCTCCTGCGGCGTGATGAGCGACGAGCGCTCGGTTTCGGGATCGTCGGAGTAGAGCCCGTGCGCCATGCCGATGTGCCACAGATCGCGCCGGCGTGCGGGCGCGCCCGCCATCGGCTTGTAGTCGCGCGAGTGATCGACCATGCAGCGCCCCCACACCGTCGCGTGCAGCGCAGGAATCTCGATCTGCGTGCCTTCAGTGCTGTCGAGCAGCATCACGTGCTCCCCGGCCTCGCGGAAATCCATGCGCCGCAACACCGAGCGCTCTTCCCAGCAGTCGTGATTGCCCGCGATGATGACGGTGGGGCAGGGCACGCGCGCGAGCTCGCCGTAGACGAAGTCGATCACTTTCTTTCCGACGCGGTTGTCGTCGAAGAGGTCGCCCGCGATCAGGAACAGTCCGGCGCGGGTGGCGAGCACCGCGTCGACGACGCGCGAGAACGCCGCGCGCACGTGCGCGCCGTCCTCGCCGCTGTGCAGGTGCACGTCGGAGGTGTGCGCGATGCGCAAGGCGCGGATCATGTCGCCGCGCGCGCTACGAGCAGACACGCGAGCGCGCCCGCCGCGGTGATGGCGAGGAGCCCGAACGCGATGACGTAGCTGCCGGTCAGGACGTAGGCGTTGGCCACCGCGATCGGTCCCAGCATCTTTCCGACGTTGACGAAAAAGAGCGAGCCTCCGGTGGCCTTGACGACTTCGCTGCGCGGCGTGAGACGCGCGACCTCCGCGAGAAACGCCCCGTTCCAGCCGCTCGCGGTCGAGCCGAACACGAAGAAGAGCGCGCACGCGGCTGCGAGCGGCCAGGCAGGGGTGAGCGCGAAGCACGCGACCGACATGGCGAGCATCACGACCGAAAGCACCGACAGGACCGTGTAACAGTTGTGCGTGAGATCCGCGAGCCAGCCCCAGAAAACGCGGCCCGCCACGCCGGCGACCTGCGAGGCGGTCAGCACGAGTCCCGCGGCGACGAGCGTGTAGCCGAGCTCTTCGACGAATAGAACGACCGTGAAAGTCGAGATCGCGAATTGCGGCACGACCAGGCACGCCCCCGAGATCGAGAGGTAGCGCAGCGCCCGGTGGCGCCAGATCGTGACGATGCCGCCGAGCGGATTCACCATCACCGGAGCGTCGGGGTTCCTGTCGTCGTCCCAGTAGGCGCGCCGGCGTTCGAACATCACGATCAGCACCATTACGAGCGCCGCGCTCACCGCCAGCGACCAGCGCCAGCCGAACGCCGTCGCGACGGCGGGGGCGATCAGCGCGGCCAGGATGCCCCCGAGCGGGACCCCCGTCTGCTTCACCGAGAACAGGAGGTTGCGCCGATTCTCCGGTGTGAACCGCATCAGGAGGTGCGACGCGGAAGGCGTCATCAGGCCGTAACCCAGGCCGAGCAGAATGGCGGAGAGAAAGAAGAACGCGACGTGCGGCCCGGTGGCGACAACGCAGCCCGCGGCGAGCAGAACGAGCCCGAGCTGCTGAACGCGCGCGGCGCCGAGCCGCGTGCTGAGATTGCCGCCGAAAACCAGGGAGAACAGCATCGCGGCTGCGAGCAGGCTGATCTGGTAGCCGATGACCGACGAGGGCACGCCCAGGCTCGCCGCGACTTCGGGGGCGACCGCGGGCAGCGTCATCGACGCCATCGTGCCCGCCGCCTGGCCGCCGAGAGTGCACGCGAGCAGAAACAGGAAGCCGCCGCCGGTGGGCTCCCGAGCGCCGCTGATCGTCGGCGTTGGAGCCGTCATGTCCGTGTGGCGTTACATCGTGTTGGGAGCGCCTAGTATATCGTGCCGACTTTGCCCCACAGCGCGTGCATGCTCGGCATCGCGCCCACCGCGCTCCACTCCATCACTTCGCGCACGCCGCACTGGGTATCACGCGTGTCGCGCCGGATGGGTTTCATGAGCGGCATGCCTTCCGGCGCGAGGATCGAGCACACGTAAGGCGTCCTCGCGCTCTCGCCGCGCTCGGTCACCACGGCGACCTCGCCGTTCTCGAGCTTGACCGGCGTGCCGGCGGGGAAGACCCCGATCGCCTTGATGAAACGGCCCGCGAGCGCCTGCGAGACCTTCTTGCCCTGGTCGAGGAAAATCGCGCGCAGCGCGGCATTCGGACGCAGCGCGCGCCGGTATTCGCGGGTGGAGATGCGCGCGCAGTAGATGTCGGAGAGCGAGACGAGCTGCGCCGGCAGCGAGATCTCGTCGCCTTTCTTGCGTTGTCCGTACCCGCTGCCGTCGATCGCCTCGTGGTGCGAGCGCACCGCCTCCAGCCAGACGGCGTCGGTGACCCCGCGCGTGCGCAACGCCTCGACGCTGTCGGTGGGGTGCTGCTCTATCACTTCGCGCTGCTCGGGCGAGAGCGGGTCCTTCTGCGCCTGGAGCTCGTCCTGCAGCGCGAGGATGGAAAGATTCATGGTAAGCGCCGCCGCTACCGTCGAGGAGAGCTCGTCCTCGCTCATCTCGAGCGAGGACCCGACGACCTGGCAGGTGATCGCGACGTCCAGCGAGTGGCGGATGGAATAACGGCCGTGGCGCTCGAAGATAGCCGTGGCGAGGGCGGCGTCCGGGCTCAGCCTGCACGCTTCGGCGATCAGCTCGCGCAGGAAGAAGATCTGTTCCGAAAATCCTTCGACAGACTCGTCCTCGGTGCAGATCAGCTCGAGCCTGCGGCGCGCTTCGAGGATTGGCGAGACCGCCGACGGTCCCAGCTTGTTGGTGAGCGCCTGCGTCTTGCGCACGAGCGGATCGACCTCGGCGAAGAGCCCGCGGTCGATGAGGATCTCGATCTGGTTGTTGCTGCCGATCATCTGGCCCTGGCGCAATAGCAGAAAGCCGCGGTCGTCGTACGCGTCCCACGGCAATACGCTGCCGATCTCGAGCTCGCCCGGCAGGATCCGTCGCTTTCCCATCGAAAATCCCCGCAATTGGTTTTTTGCACCTGCCGCCTACCGGCGGACGCCGGCACTGGCAGGCCGGGCCCGTCCGGGAGGGAGGGGCCGTGTCACGCTAACGGCGTGGGGCGGGAATCCTTGAGGAACGAGATCGCGTGCCCCCGGGGCACGGTCACATGAAGACCACCATGTGGTCGCGCAGGGGAATGTGCCTTCTAGCTGATGGGCCAATCAGCGGCAACGCCGAAGCGCGTTTGCATCTTCATCGCCGCCGGGTGCAGCCGATGCGCTTCGCCCGTGTAGTGCAGCGTTCGCATCCTCAAAGAAAACGGGGCAGCCTGTAAAGGCCGCCCCGCACGAATAATCCGCCGGTTCCGCTGGTCGCGGAAGGCGTCAGCCGGGAATCAGTCGAAGCTCGGATGCCCGCCTTGCCCGTATGCGCGCGCCTCCGGTTATGTCCTGCGGGCTGAACTTGCTGCCTGCATCGGGAGATTCGAAGTAGTGCCCGGACGGAACAGGAACACCTGCCAGTGCACCTTGTGCGACGAAAAACAATCCGAGAGCCGCAAGTTTGAGATAGCGCATCTGAACCCCCTGGAGCCGGTAGATTTGTAGCAGATGAAGCGTGGCGCGACGAATGCGACAGTGATTACCAGAGTTCAATGCGCGGTGCAAGGCACTATATCCGCCGACAGATCAAACGCGTTAATGCATCGGCCGTGTTCAAGCTGCTGCCAGGGCCTGGGTCAGATCGGCGACGATGTCGTCGATGTGCTCGATCCCGATCGAGAGCCGCACCGTCTCCTCGGTCACGCCGGCTTTCGCGAGCTCTTCGGGCGAGAGCTGCCGGTGGGTGGTCGAGGCCGGATGGCACGCGAGCGACTTGCAGTCGCCGATGTTCACCAGACGCACCACAAGCTTCAACGCATCCTGGAAGCGCGCGCCGGCATCGCGCCCGCCTTTGACGCCGAAAGTGAGTATCCCCGATGCGCGCCCGCCCATGTAGCGCCGCACCAGCGCGTGGTCCTTGTGGTCGGGCAAGCCGGCGTAGTTGACCCAGGTCACTTTGGCGTGTCCTTTGAGGAACTGCGCCACTTTCAGGGCGTTCTCGCAGATGCGGTCCATGCGCAGCGCGAGCGTCTCGATGCCCTGAAGCACGAGAAACGCATTGAAAGGGCTGATCGCCGCGCCCATATTCCGCAGCGGAACCACGCGCGCGCGGCCGATGTAAGCCGCCGGGCCCAGCGCCTCGGTGTAGACGACGCCGTGATAGGACACGTCCGGCTCGTTCAGGCGCCTGAACTTCTGCTTGTGCTGCGCCCACGGGAATTTGCCCGAGTCGACGATGATGCCGCCGATCGAGTTGCCGTGGCCGCCGAGGTATTTGGTGAGCGAGTGCACCACGATGTCGGCGCCGTGCTCGAACGGGCGGCACAGATAAGGCGAAGGCACGGTGTTGTCGACGATCAGCGGGATGCCGTTCCGGTGCGCGATGTCGGCAAGCCGCGCGAAGTCAGTAACGTTGCCCAGGGGATTCCCGATCGATTCGCAGAAGACTGCTTTGGTTTTTGCGTCGATCAGATTCTCAAAGAGGTCGGGCTGGCGATAATCGGCGAAGCGCACCTCGATCCCGTATTGCGGCAGCGTGTGCGCGAAGAGGTTGTAGGTGCCGCCGTAGAGCGTGGAGGCCGAGACGATGTTGTCGCCCGCTTCGGCGATCGTCTGGATCGAGTAGGTCACTGCGGCCTGACCCGAAGCGAGCGCGAGCGCCGCGAGGCCGCCTTCCATTTCGGCGACACGCTTTTCCAACACGTCCTGCGTCGGATTCATGATCCGCGTGTAGATGTTGCCCGGCACCTTGAGATCGAAGAGGTCGGCGCCGTGCTGGGTGTTGTCGAACGCGTACGACGTCGTCTGATAGATCGGCACCGCGACTGCTTTGGTGGTGGGTTCGGGGCTGTAGCCGCCGTGGACTGCGATGGTTTCCAGTTTCATTACGATGCTCACCTGTTAAATGGAGCGATTACGAAACGATTGCATCCGCGTGGCGGAATGTTACCGGTTGCCGATGCACCGGGAGGATTATCATAAAACGGTCCAAAAGGAAGCGGCAGAAGCGAGCGGCAGCCGATTTTGGCTTAGCGGGCGCACTGTTAGACTGAACCCATGAAAACAGTCTTCGACCAATAGCCGATCGCACGTGTCGTCGGACGTCGCGGCCCGCCGCCGGTCGGCGTGCCGCCCACACTGAGGACACTCGCCCAAAGGCGAGATTACCCCGAGGAAGGATCGGCATCATGCGCACTGTCGCACTTATCCTGTTGCTGGTCTTCCTGTCTCTCTCTGCCGAGGCCGCAGAGGCGCCGCTTTCGCAGGCCCGCGAGCACCTGGCTCAGGGGCGGCCGCAGGAAGCGCTCAAGCTCCTCGATCCGCTCGAAGTCAAGCTCGCAGCCGACCGCGAATACAACTTTCTGCTCGCCCAGGCGCTGCTCGACGTCGGTCAGCCGGCGCGCGCATTATTTCCTCTAAACCGCATACTGCGCCGCAATCCGGACGACGCGGCGGCTTTGCTGATGCTCTCGCGGGCGCGCATGGCGCTCGGCCAGGCGCAGCCCGCGCGCGAAGCCCTCGCGCGGGCGAAGAAAGCCCGGCAGCCGCCGCAGATGGCCGAGCGCATCAATCAGTACCTGAGCATCATCGCGGCGGCCGAAGAGGCGGGTACCACGCGCTTCGGCGGTCATCTCGAAGCCTCCTTCGGCTACGACAGCAATGTCAACAGCGCGACCGGCGCCCAGCAGATCGCGCTGCCCGTCTTCGGCGGGGCCATCGGCACCTTGAGCACGGCCGCGACGAAGCAGGACGACACCTTCTTCGCGCTCGGCGGCAGCGTAGGCCTCAAGTACCCGCTCGCTGCGAATCTCGCGCTGGTTGCCGCGGCGAGCGCGTCGCAGCGCTTCAACAGCTCGCATGAAGATTTCGACCTGCGCGCGCTCGACGGCTCGGTGGGGCTGCGGGTCACCAGCGGCGCGAACGAATGGACGGGCGTTCTTGCCGCGCAGCAGTTCGAAGTCGATTACCAGCGCTTTCGTACGACAACCGGCGGCAGCGTGCAGTGGCGCCGCATGGTGGGTGAGCGCACGGAGCTCTCGGCGTTCGGGCAGTTTGCCCGATTGTCATATCCGTCGCAGTCGCTGCGGAACGCGGACCGCAGCGTCGTCGGCATTGCCGTCGGCCACGCACTCGGCAAGGAGCGCGCGCCCATCGTCTTCGGCAGCGTCTATGCCGGCAAGGAAAACGAGCGCGCGACTGGCGTGCCGTTCTTCGGCCACGATCTGATAGGGATACGCGTCGGACTCGACAAGGCGTTCAGCGAGCGCTTCGCGATTTCAGTGTCGGTCGCCTACGAAGAGCGCCGCTATGGCGGACAGGACCCGCTGTTCCTCGTAGGCCGCAAGGACGAGCAGTTGGACTTTCGGGTCGCACTGCCTTATGCCATCACCTCGCAGTGGATCATCATTCCGCAGCTCACCCACACCAACAACCGCTCCAATGTAGAGCTCAACCGGTATCGGCGCACGGCGATTTTCGTCGCACTGCGCTATGCGTACTGAAGAAGGGTCGTTATGAAATCCTGGTATTTGTTTGCCGGCGCATTGTTGACCGCGGCCCCGCCTTTCATCGGTGTGGCCAAGGCTGGTGCTGCTGATGACGCGGGCATCGAAGATAAGATAACCCCGGGAACCGTTAAATGGGTGTTACAGGTGCTGGATGGGACCTACAAACCGCCATCGACCATGACGGAAAGCGACGCCGCCGCGGCAGCAGCAATTGCACTGAGGCTGATAGACGGGGAGTTGGCCCCGCCCAAGCCGGAACCGAGAGATCCCAGGGACACGAGCCCGCCGGACCGCGCCCCGCAGATTCCCGATCGGGACGCCCCCGGCGGCAGCCGGCCGCTGGAGACGCCGCCAATCGCAGATGCGCCACCCGCACCTCCCGGCTCCCCCAGCGTGCAGCCGCAGCCGGTGGCGCCGCCGACGGGGCCAGAGATGACCTTCGAAGAATATCAAGAGGCAAGGGCCCAGTACAATCGAACCAAGCGTGCAGGCAGCCCGACGTTTGAAGGCATGTATGGACCGCCGCCGAAACGGCCGGAACCGACGGGGGAGGGGATCCTCGACGAGATCGCGGGTGACCGGCCGGCCGCATCGCCGCAGGCCGGTACGTCGGCGGCACCGCCATCCGCAAGCACTGACGCCCCGCCGCAACCCCGGCCGCCGGTGCCATTGGTCGACTTTCTCCCACTCCCGCCCGGCATGCAGTCCGGTATCTACCGGTTGAATCCCGACGGCAGTTTGGGCGAGCGGATTTTGTTTGAGGCCAGCCCATCGACGGATGCGAAGTTTCGCGTGACGGACCGAACGTTCTGGATCGAATTCAATCGTGGAGAGGTCCGCGTCGTTCCTGAAAACGCACCCGTTCCTCCAGACATCTCCGGCACGCCGGAGTCCCCGTTTCTGGGCGTGCTCGTACTAAACAACCTGATCACAGGCTCCGCCGATGTCGGCATCGGCAGCGAGGGTGGCTTGAACATCACGTCGCTCGGCAACGCGTCGTTGAGCGCAGTGCAGCAACCGCCGGCGAGCGGCCCCCCCACGCCGCTCGGGCCGAGTCACGATCTTCCCGTGGGTGCGACCGTCAAGATCAGCCAGGAACCGCAGCCGGGAACGACGTTTCAGGTGACGTTCGTCGACTCCGGCATCGGTCCCTCCGGTTTCACGCCTCAGATCCTCAGCGCTTCGGCGGATGCTCTTCGAGGCAATCCTGTCTTCGGCTTCAACCCCGATCATGCGGGCGGCGTGTTCGTATCGTCGGATCGAGGAACGCCTGTGCCGCGCGCACCAGCCAGCACTTCTGCTGGCAGCGGCGATCAGACTTTGAGCGATTTTTTCGCTTTCGACCCGGCATTCGCGGGCGGCGTCATGGTCTCCGTCGCCGAAATTCTTCCCGGTGTTTTTATTACCGTCGGCGACCAGAGGCTCAACGCGCCATTGTTTTCAACCGCAGGAACGGGTGGAGCTTCGAGTGCAGGCGGCAACAGCGGTAACGGCGCGAGCGGCACCCCCTCGATCGGTGGCCCCCCCGATACCATCTTTGGCGACGGTGGCAACGACACGATCTCCGGCGGCACCACGTCCACAACCGGGAGCACCACGACAACCGGCGGCACCACCACAACCGGCGGCACAACGACGACTCCTGACCCTGCCCAATTTCTTGCGCTCGGCACCCAGACCAATCAGGTAGTGGGCATCAGCACGGAAAAGGGTATCGCGATGCTTGCCATTCCCACGGCGGTTACGAGCGGCCCCAGTAACACCTTGAAGGTCGGTGCCGGAAGCGCCGATGATGATTTCTCAGGAACCGTGATCCAGGCTCAGGCAGTCAACCCGAGCGTCGCGGCGATAACCAGCGAAAGCGGAAACATATTCGCCTTTCTAGGCGGGTTGCCGTCGAGCGGACCCAACCGTGCCACGCACCTCGTTTGGGGCGCACCGAGTGTCGCGTTTCCACCTACCGGCACGTTCACTTACAACTTCGTGGCGGCGACATCACCCACATACGGCAATGGCTCGACGGCGCCCGGGACGCTGAGCGGATCGGTCGTGATCAACTTCGCGAGCCTGCGGGCGGGCGTAGACATGACGGTGACGATGCCGGACCAGACCTTCACGATCCGGCCCAGGGGAGGAACAGCGAGCATAGCCTCAGGCGCTGCTGCGGCAGGCTTGCCCCTGACAGCGCTTGGGGGAGGTCGAGGCTTCAGCACCGTCGGCCCTCATACCATCAGCAGCAATCCTGCTACGTGCAATGGCGGCGCTTGTACGACCGGCATCGAAGGTCGCTTGCTCGGCGAGAATGCCGCATTCACGAGTGTGCTCTTCAGAGCCGAGCTCACGGGTGGAAACTCGCTGAACGGCGCGGCGATCGGTCAGCGTTAGCGCAGGGCGAATTAACGGGCGAGCGCCCGGCGGCATCGCGGGCGTTTCTATGATACACACTGTGAAAATCGCCAGTGAATTCACGTGACCGTCTATCTCGTCGTCCTGCTCGCCTTCCTCACGCACGTCGGTTTCGCCGGGAGCCGGCTCGCAGTGCCGCTCTTCGCGGTCGATCAGGCCGCGACGCCGTTCGTCGTCGGTACGGTGGTGGCGCTTTATGCGGCGTTTCCGGTCGTGCTGGCACTGCCCGCAGGGCGCATGACCGACCGCCTCGGCTTCAAGTGGCCGCTGGTTTTCGGCACCGGCGGTGTGTTCGTCGCCTTGATGCTGCCCGCGGTGTTCCCTTCGATGGTGACGCTGTACTTCACCGCCTCGCTGATCGCGCTCGCGTTCATGGCGCTGCAGCTCGCGACGCAGACGCTCGCCGGCGCCGCAGGCGGGCCGACGGATCGCGCGCGTAATTTCGGGCTGCTGAGCCTCGGTTTCGCGCTGGCGAATTTCGGCGGACCGCTCCTCACCGGATTCCTGATCGACCAGGTCGGTTACGCGTGGACTTTCGCCGCGATCGCGACGCCGCTCGTTCCGGCGATCGTGATCTCGGCCTTCGGCTCGCGCTGGATACCGAAAGTGCAGACGAGGACCGAAGCGGTGCGCGGCGGCATGTTCGACCTGCTGAAGATCAAGCCTTTGCGCGACACGCTGATCGCGAGCGGGATCGTCTCGGGGGCGTGGGACGTGTACCAGTTCTTCATGCCGCTCTATGGCCGCTCGCTCGATCTGTCGGCGACTGCGATCGGCGCCATCATGAGCGCATTCGCCGTCTCGATCATCCTGGTGCGCCTCGTGCTGCCCATCGTGTTGCGCGTGACGGGAGAACTGCAGCTCCTGACCTATGCGATGTTCGTGGCGGCCGCGGCGTTCTGCATTTTCCCGCTGGTCGAAGGCGCGTGGGCGCTCGCGGCGGCCTCGTTCCTGCTGGGGGTGGGGTGCGGCGTCGGACAGCCGCTGTCGATGACGCTGGTCTTCAACGCGTCGCCGAAAGCGCGCGCGGCGGAGGCGACCGGGATGCGCATCACCGTAAACCAGGTGACGCATCTCGTGGTCCCGCTCCTCTTCGGCGCGGTGGGGTCGATCGCCGGCTACGCGGTCGTTTTTCTTACCAACGCGGCCGGCCTCGTGATCGGCGGCTACACGAGCCTGCGCAACAACGCGAAACGCGACGGCTAGGCGCCGAAGCGCTCGTAAATCGTGTCGCTGAGATAGAGCGCGCCGAGCGCGGTGCAGGACGCGACCAGCAGGGCAAGGGGATTGAACTCGCCAGTAGTCACTGTGCCGCCTCCGAGGAGCGGGCTCAGTATGCTGCCGCCGAAGTAAGCGGCAAAAACGCCGATCACCATCGCCACGATGAGGCCGCGCGCGACGTTCAGGTGCAGGGCGGAAAACGCCGCCGCAGCGACCACGCCGCCGGCGATCAACCAGATCACGGTATTCATACGTTCTTCTCCTGGATCAGGCTCGCCAGCCGTTGTGGCCGGCGCTCGCGAGCGCGCCGCGAACGTCGTCGGTCTTCGGTCCGACCTTCCGGACGATGGACCTCAACTGCTCCGCGCTCACGCTGAGCTCACTGCTCCAGTATCGAACCTCGAAACCGTCGTTCATGTTGATGCTGGTGCGGTCTCGCGGACCCCTGTCGTTGCGGCTCTCTGACATCATGCGTTCCTGTGTGGTTGTTCACGCCAGCACGCATGATGCGGGCACGGAGCGCGGGTGTCGGTGCGGCAGCGCACATACTCCCCTCGCGGGAGGCGCTTTATTGCCCCGCGAGCGTGAGCCCGATCAGCTTGTCCGCGCGAGGTTCCTTTTCCAGGGCACGGCACGTCGCAATCATCGTTTCGAACTGCGCCGCGGGAATCGGGAGCACAGGCGTAACAAAGCGGATGCGGCGCGCTTCCTCCTCGAAATCCCAGATGAACTCGCGGCCGGTGCTCTGTTTCGTATAGCTCCTGCCGTCCTTCATGAAAATCGTGATGCGCGGGCCGAACAGCGTCATGCCGTGCGACGGGATGGTCGTCACGCGTTGGGTGAGATCGAGCACTTCGGGCCTGACGTCGCTGCCGGCGGGGTCGTTGCCGAGGCCGCGCGCGACCGGATAACCGCGATTGACGATGCCCCACGCGGTGAAATAGCCCGTGTTTCCGGGCTTTCCGGGTCCGTCTTCACGACGGCTCGGGAACGCGGGGCTCGGGTACTGCGTCTCGAGCCAGTTGACCAGGACCTCCACCCGGTCCACGTTCTCGGGGCGGATATCGTTCTCCTCGCAGAGCGAGGCAGTCACGTCGATGAGAGCGATGTGATAGCCGGTGATCGAGTAGATGCGATAGAGCGTTTCGAGGAACATCCATTCCTTGCCCAGTCCGGCCGTGATCTTGTCGAGGCTCGTGCGCGTGTCGCCGACGAAGCTGTAGGTGAGATCGCCTCTGTTGTTGCCGGTGTAGGCGTGATAGAAGCCCGCGTCGCCTTCGAGCACCGTTTCGCCGCCTTTGTGGCCTTGTTGCGCGAGCGCGACTGCGAGCATCGCATTGCGCACGGCAGGGCCTTCGCGCAGCGGCTTGCCGCCGCTCCTCGCGCCTTCGAGATTGCCCGATGCGAGGTTCACGCACATCGCGATCGCGCTGTGCACCTCGTCCTCGTTCATGCCCAGTATCTTCGCCGCCGCGACCGCGGGGCCGAAGATGCCGAAGACGGGGCCCGGGTGAAAACCGCGCGACATCACCGTCGGGATGACGTCCGCGGCCATGCGCTCCATCACTTCGTATCCCGCTGCGACTCCGGTCAGAAAATCGCGGCCGGAAGCGCCTCCGGTCTCGGCCGCGACGAAGGCGCCCGGCAGGATGCTCGTGCCGGGATGGGTGAGCATGCGAAAAGTGTCGAACTTGCCGCCGGCCAGCGCCATTTCGGAATTGGCGAAAGCCGCGCCGCCTTTGGTGACCTTGGCGCCGTTCACCATGATCGTCGCGCCGCTCTTCACGCCCGCTTCGTCGTCGGCGATCATCTTTACCGCCTGCTGGCCGGCTTTGGTCCCGGAGCCGATCAGCACCGAGGCGAGGGCGTGCAGCGTCACGCCTTTCGCCCGGTCGACCACTTCCGCAGGAAGATCTTCGTAACGCAGTTTTGCGACCCACTGCGCAAGCTGGCGGCTCAGAGATGCCATGTCTTTTTCTCCCGCCCGTGAGGGCTCTTTCTTCGGCCGCGTCTTGCGGCGAGGTCGTTCGATCGGAAGGCGCATGATAAACCGCTTGCGGAAGGGTGCCGGGGGCATGCGTCCGTGCTAACGTAACGCGTCAGGGCGCAGGATTCCATGAAAAAGCTCGATACATCGCGGCGGCGTTTTCTCCAGCTCGCGCTGGCGGCGGGTGCATCGGCGCCGGGGCTCGGGCTGCGAATCACCGGCGGCACCCGCAGCATGTGGACAGCGGTCTGAAGCAAGGCGCTCCCACCGTCGGGCCCGTGACGGCGCAATCGTTCGTCATCAGTAAGGACATAAACGTGAAAATCGTATTCGGACCCGTGATCGCGCCCGCCGCGTGGGCGATAGGCGAATCGCTGCTGCCCGCCGGCTTCAGCATCGAGATCCTATCGAGCGACGAGCGTCAGCGCATAGCCCAGCTCGAGAGCGCGGACTTCTTCATGGGTTTCAGGGCGGGCATAGTCGCAGCCGACTACGATCGTTACCGCAAGCTGAAGCTCGTGCAGGTCTTGAGCGCAGGCTACGACGGCATCGACATCGAGAAGCTTCGCAAGCTGGGCATACCGCTCTGCAACAACGGCGGCGCCAATTCCTATGCGGTCGCCGAGCACACGATCATGCTCATGCTCGCGACGCATCGCCAGTTGACGGACCTCGACCGCATGGTGCGCTCCGGCAAGTGGAAGTCGAGCCGCTTCGGCGAGGAAGAAGAGCACGAGATCGCCGGCAAGACGATAGGCATCATCGGCCTCGGCATGATCGGGAAGACGCTCGCGCGCAGGCTCTCCGGTTTCGAGGTGAAGCTGCTCTACACCGACCCGGTGCGCCCGAGCGCGGAGGAAGCGGCGAAGCTGAACGTGAGCTATCGCGAGCTCGACGACCTGCTGCGCGAGTCCGACATCGTCACGCTGCACGCGCCTTTCGACGCTACGACGCACCACATGATCTGCGATCGCTCGCTCGCGCTCATGAAGCGCGACGCGGTGCTCATCAACTGCGCGCGCGGCGAGCTCGTCGACGAAGCGGCGCTGTATCGCGCGCTCGAAGAGCGGCGCATCTGGGCCGCGGGCATCGATACCTACGACCCCGAGCCGCCCAAGCCCGGCAATCCGCTGTTCACGCTGCCCAACATCGTGCTGACGCCGCATGCCGCGGGCCCGACGTGGGAGAGCTGGCCCAAGCGCTTCGCCAACAGCTACGCCAACGTCGAGCGCGTCGCCCGCGGCGAGCCGCCCCTCTGGATAGTCCCGGAGCTGCGATAGCAAAGCCGAAGGATGGAGGTAACGGGGGAAACCTTCGGTTTCCCCTGTTCGTTAACTGTGCGGCCCCGCCGCGAGGCGGCCCGGCAGGGCGCTCGGCAATCCCGGGGATCCCCGAGATCGCCACGTCGCAGCGCTCCTCGCGATGACAGTTGTTCAGAGCCGCCCTAACGGTATGGGTCGGGCGTGAAGCGGAGGCCGGGAAACGGTTCCGGCTCGCGGCGCGTCAGGTGCGGCGCATGCCACGGCAGCACGCCCATCGCGGCGAGGTTCTCGCGGCGGTCATAGCGGATCGCGATGGTCTCGGCGGGCGACTCGCTCGCGCGCTCGAAAGTGACGACGCTCACGTGCGAGGCTTCGTTTCGCCCGTGGCCGGTACCGAGCTTGCCGAGCCGGCGCGGACCGTGGTCATGGGGCCTTGCCATCTCGCTGCGCTCGCGCGCCGCCGCGGCGGGGGGCGCCGCATCGGCGCTCGATTCGAACGGGCTCGAGGCGCCGGGAGCCTGCGCTTCGTCGTGCGTCGCAGCCTCGCCCCGCCGCAACTCGTAATCGCGCCGCGCGATCGGCCTCGCTTTCTCCCGGAACACCGCCACGCCGATCACGCCGACGTCGTGCGGCCGGCCTGTGCGCGCCGCATACGAGTTCCGGTGCTCGGTGAAATAGAACGCCGCAGTGCGCTCGAGGCTCTTGCGCCAGCCGAGGATCTCGACCGAGCTCCATGGAGCGAGCACATAGCCTGACTGCTTGGGCGATGCCGTATCGCCCGAAATCACGTTGACGCCGTCGACGCTCGTCACCACGAGCACGCGCGCGGCGGTGCGATTGCGCAGGCGGAGCGCGTATTCGTGGCCCGGGGTGCCGACGATGTATCGGCGCCCGTCTTTGGTGTGGACGGGGAGCGTTGTCCCTTCGGCGCGGTCGTAGACCTCCACC
>Ga0105106_10000499_pt1 | contig 27557 bp, 17 predicted proteins | sample PPLLaktember2015_5_FD_79109 | JGI IMG/M metagenome (GOLD analysis project Ga0105106, IMG submission 79109) | Freshwater sediment microbial communities from Prairie Pothole Lake near Jamestown, North Dakota, USA - PPLs Lake P8 Core (1) Depth... | ecosystem: Environmental > Aquatic > Freshwater >...
GCTACAGGTAATACCATTGGCGGGGATGACCCCGGCGCGCGCAACGTGATCACCGGCAACGGTTGGGCTGGGGTCAGCCTGTATGGCGCTAATACCAGCGGCAACGTCATTGCCGGCAACATTATCGGCCTGGACAAGACCGAAACCGTGGCGCTGGGAAACACTCTGGATGGGGTGTGGATCTACGGCGGCGCGCACGATAACATCGTCGGCGGGGATACCGGCAACGAGCGCAACGTGATCAGCGGAAACCAGCGCGACGGAGTGCGATTGGAAGCGGGCAGCAGCAATGTGGTCTCGGGTAATATCATTGGCTTGAAGCAAGGCAACCTCGTCGCCGGAAACGTGAAGTACGGGGTGAACATATTCCACGCCGCGCAAGGGCACCTCATCGGCGGCGATAAATCTGGCGAGGGCAACGTCATCTCGGGTAATCTGGTGGGAGTGGTCATCACCGGCACGGGAACCGTCAGCAACACCGTCATTGGCAATTTCATCGGCACAAACACGTTAGGAACCACGGGCCAGGGGAATCACGAAGACGGGGTGCGGATTGGCGGCGGGGCTGCCTACAATCACATCGGCGGCGATCTGCCCGAGGAGCGCAACCTGATCTCGGGTAACGATGACTATGGCGTCCATCTCACCGGCTCGACCACGATGAGCAACACCATTTCTGGCAACTATATCGGCGTGCAAGCTGATGGCATCGCCAACCTGGGCAACCGCTTTGGGATTGTTCTCCGTGGAGCGGCAAACAACACGATTGGCGGGGCGCAGGCGGGCGAGGGCAACCTGATTTCTGGGAACACTTTCGACGGCATCTACCTGTTGACTGCGGGTACGAATGGCAGCCAGATCGCCGGCAATCTCATCGGCGTCGATTATACCGGCAGCCTGGCATTGCCTAACGGACAATACGGCATCTCTGTCGTCTCTCAAGCGGATGGGAACACTATCGGCCCGGGCAACTTGATCTCGGGGAATACGCTCAGCGGCATCATTCTGCGAGAGGTGACGGGGACATGGATTTACGGCAACCGCATCGGCGTCGATGCAGCCGGCGCGGTAGCCATCGGCAATGAGAGTGGCATCCTGATTAGCGCTGGGGCGGCGGACAATATCATCGGCGGCGATTCCCCAGGCGAGCGCAATGTCATCTCGGGCAACATCGGGGTCGGCGTAAACATCGCAGACAGCACCGCCGGCGGCAACACCATCTCAGGCAACTATATCGGCGTCGATATCAGCGGCTCAGCGGCCCTGGGGAACGGCGTGGATGGCATTTACCTTAGTAACGACGTTCAATTTACCACCATCGGCGGCGATACCGCCGGCGAGCGCAATCTGATCTCGGGCAACCTGGATAATGGGATTGCCCTGGATGGCGCAGACAACTCCACGGTGATGGGCAACTTCATCGGCGTGGATGCCAGCGGGGGGCTGGCGTTGGAGAATGGCACTTTCGGCATGTACATCGGCAGCGGCGCGCAGAATAATACCGTCGGTGGGGTCGAGGCCGGCAGGGGTAACGTGATCTCGGCCAACCACCGGGATGGCATCTATATAGCTGGCAGCGAGACGACGGGCAACGTCATCGCCAGCAACCTGATCGGCACGGATGCTGGCGGGACGCTCGATCTGGGCAACGGGCAGGAAGGCCTTGAGCTGGATGTTGGCGCGCACGACAACACCATCGGTCCGGGTAATCGCATTGCCTTCAATTCTTACTCCGGGATCCTTGCAGAAGGCGATACCATCATCAATAACACCCTCACGCAGAACAGCATCTTCGAGAATACCGGGCTGGGCATCGAGCTGGCCGGAGGAGCGCACAATGGCATCCTGGCGCCGGTCATTTCATCGACCGTTGCAGCCGGCGCCAGCGTTACGATCAGCGGCGCGGCCTGCCCGGGGTGTGTGGTGGAGGTGTTTTCCAACCCGACAGGTGATGGAGAGGGACAGGTCTACCTGGGGAGCGCCACTGCCGGTGCTGGCGGCAATTTCAGCCTCACCGCCGCCCGCCCCGCTTACCTGTACCTGACCGCGACTGCCACCGGCGCGGGGGATGGCACCTCGCAGTTCTCAACGCCGTTCTACATGACCTTGCCCAGCCTGTTTTTGCCCATGCTGGTTAAATGAGGGAAAAGGGGTGAAAATCGGGAAGTAGAGATAAGGGGTTAGGGGAGAAGGGATCAAGAGCAGGGGATTTTTCCGTATCACCCTTGGCTCCTGCTTGGCGGGGAGGGAGGCACACAGGAGGTCATTATGAGAGCCCACACAATGTTATGTGTCATTGTCATGCTCTTTATCCTGGGAAGCAGTCCGGTTGCCTGGAGCGCGGGAGCGGCTCCGGCGGATATCCTGGAATTGGTCGCTGCCATTGAGGTGGGCGGTATGCCGGAGGCGATCGTCGTCGACCGCTGGGGAAGCCGCAACGATGTGCTGTTCTTCGATTTGAGCACCAGCGACCTGCGCTTTATCGATGGCGATACGCTCAGCCTGGCCCCGGAGCAAATCTCGCTCGAGACCTGGTCTTTCAACGGCTGGATGGCCTACGATTCTTACTACCACCAGACCTACTTCGTATCGATCCATAACCGCGGCATCTACCCGAACAACTGGAAAGAGGCGCGGGTGAACTTGATCGCCAATCGAAGCCTGGAGACATATTTCTCGGTCAACGAGATTTTTAACAGCGACCCCCAGAATCCGGTCGATCTGCACTATGGGATCGACGGGATGGCTTTCAAACAGCCCTTCTCCGAGGGGGATAACCCCGGGCGGTTGTTCATCGATAACACCCCGGGCGGCAGTGTGGACGTGGTGGACCTGAACGCGGGCGGCACCGCCGCGCTGAGCGTACAGCGCTTCTCGTACCGGGATGCGATCGAAGGCCCCAGCTGGCAGACCAACCTCGGCAATTCGCTGGCCCTGGAAGACCAACACGAGACCCTGCCTGTCAACGACCTGGCGCAGGCCGACCGGCTGTACATCGCCGATGCCAACCATCCCTTCGTTGGCGGCTACGGTTACGTGGGAGTGGTGCAAGTGGACCCGTTTCCCAACCCTCTGAACACGGTCATCCTGCCAGAGGTGGACTTGAACGACACCTGGCCCTTCCCGGACGGGCTGGAGGGGCTGGATACGGCTGGGGCGCGTGACCGGTTGTACATCGCCTCCGGCTCGCAGTCTTTCGATACAGGCTATGCTGGCGTGGTGGACACCACCGACCACCAGAGCCTGCAGGTGATCGAGCTGACCTACGGCGATAAAGGCATAGTGCTGGTGGACGATTACGATCCCAAACGGGTGTTTCTGACGACCTTCGATGGTTTTTACAACGATCCGGAGCAGGGGCTGTACCTGCACCTGATCTATGACGACCAGGTGGTGGACACGCTGCTGCTGGCGCAGGAGTTCGATGAATACGCCGGGCCGCGCGGCATGGTTTTCGACCCGTACAGTCGGCGGCTGTACCTGACGCTCGATACGCGCGTGATGGTGGTGCAGGTCAATTATGGCACCGAGCCGTCCCCACTGCCGCCTGTGGTGGTATCCGAGACGATTGAGCCGGGGGGCGGCTATTTGTCCACGCCTGACGGGGGCGTGCAGCTCGATTTTCCCACCGGATCGGTGGACCAAACCACCGTCGTCACCTACACCGAACAGAGCGCGCTACCCAGTGGAGCCTTGTATGGGGTGCATTTCTTCGACCTGAGGGCTGTGGTGAGCGGCACAACCACCCCGGTGACCAGCTTCGATCCACCCTATGGCATTTTCGTGAACTACGAAAACCTGGGCCTGGGAGCCGCCATCGAGGACAGCCTGGGATTGTTCTGGTGGGATGGGAGCCAGTGGGTGTTGGAGCCCACCAGCCAGGTCGATGCCGCCAACGACGTGCTGACCGCCAGCGTGAACCACATGACGCGTTTCGCAGTTCTGGGCGAGAGCGAGCGGCTGTTCCTGCCGCGGGTGGAGAGGTAGGAGAGGAAATCTACCGCTGCAGCACCGGCAGGTAGAGGTGCGGCGGCTCCAGCACTGTGAAGGCGATGGTATGCTGGGCGCTGTGACCCTGGCTGTCGACCGCTGCCAGGGTGAGGTGGTGCAGGCCCACCCTCAAGCTGCTCACCACCAGGTCCGCGCCGGTCCCGAGGGGACCATCCAGGTCCGAGGTCCAGGTGAGTGCATCGCCTGGCAGCTCGCCGTCTTCGTAATCGTAAGCAGCTCCGGAGAGGATCAGCGGAGGCAGCCCCTCGCCGCCATCTTCCGGCGCGCCGATGCCCACCAGGGGGGCGTTATCCGGGGTGGTGAAGCTGGCGTCGCTGTCATCCTGACTGGTGTGAAAACCGTCGAAAGCCATCACGCGGAAGCGCCCGCCAGCGCCGCCCGGCAGGGAGGCCGTGTCCAGTGTGAAGGAGGCGCCGGTCAGGTACTCGGCGACCGGCAGCCAGGTAAGCCCATCATCGTTGCTGAACAGCAGGTGGTAGATCAGGTCGTCCAGGTCGGTATCCGAGGCCTGCCAGGTGACCGTGACGCTGCCGGAGAGTGTCTCGCCGCCATTGGGGGAGAGCAGCTCCACGGTGGGCGCATGGGTGCTGGCAGCGAGGTGGGCGACAGGCGCGCCGTCCTGCTTGACCACCACGCGCGTGCCCCCGGCTGCCAGGGGCAGGGCGATCTGGAAGGTGGTGGAATCGACGGTTTCGTTCGCCTCGTAAACGTAGAACTCCGGGTCGAAGCAGGCGGTTTCCAGCCCGGAACCCCCGGCATCCTGCAGCTCGACGCAGTAAGCGCTGCCCTCGGGGGGGTTCACCGGGGGCGAAGCCATGCTGAGCTGCCAGGAGGGGAAGAGCGTGACGGTGCCGGTGATATCCACCTGGCCGCGCACGAACAGGTAGGCGGCGTCCGTGGGCGCCAGCGCGGGGGGCTGCGGGAAGCCATCCGACAGGAAGAGCTTGGTGGCATGGAAGGGCGAGATCCAGCGCGGCGGAGTAAAGCAGTAGCTCATCAGGTCGTGGTAAAAGGGGAGCTGGATGGCGTTGCCTGCGATGTCGACTCCAGGATCCTGAATCGTGGCATTTGAATAAGGCCAATTGGTTTCGTCATCCAGCGCGTCGCAAGCGTCGGGCGTGTTGGGGTGGCGCAGGCCCAGGTTGTGACCAATCTCGTGAGCGATGAGCAGCGGGTGGACGATGCAGTAGGCCGACCGCCCCTTGCCGCCGGCCCAGCGCGGGTTCGAGCTGCAGAAGGTGAGCCCGACGGTATCGGCAAAGATACCGTAGATCTGGTCGATCTGCTGGTCGGGGGGGCGGTTGGCGTTGAACAAGTTGAAGCGGTCCGTCAGCCGGTCTTTGATGGTGGCGTCGGAGAGATTTTGCATCAACTTGGGTACCAGGGGGATGCCCCATTCCATGACCGCCGGGATGACCTCGCCTTGCACGCCAGACAGCGGGTACATGCGCCGCATCAGCCACAGCATGGGCAGGAATTGGCTCTGATCGGGGGAAATATCGGAAAGCGGGGTGTGGTAACGGATGGGCACGAAGGCGACGCGCAGCGAGCGGCGCGCGCTGAAGAGAACGTTGCGTTCGATGGTGTTGTTGGAAGTGTTGAGCTCCTCCACGGACGCGCCCGGGTTGATCTCCGCCACCAGGCGCAGGTCGCCGGCAGCCGTCCAATCCGCCGGCAGGAGAAACCTCCAGCCCCCGTTCAGGTTTTGGCGCAGCAGGATCATGGAAGTGGGCGGCTGGACGGGCAGGTTGGGGATGATAGCGGTCTGGGTGCCGAGGGGGGTATCCCCGGGGGTATCGCCGCGGTAGGCGCGCAGCACGCAGCTCACGTTGGGAACCGCGCCGCGCGAAGACTGGGCGTATACCCTCACCCAGGTGGATTTGCCCGCCACCAGGGGCACACTGTTATCCAGGGTCTGCACGATCTGGGTCACCTCCATGCCGATGGGAGAAAGGTCGGGGATAGCGGGCGGAGGAGCCTCCCGGCAGTTGACATCCGTGGTATCCCAATTGGAGTAATCCACCTTGGCGCCGACGATCTCGTCGCCTTGTCCGCCCGGGTTGCCCGGGTGGCGGGGCCCGCTGGCGTCGCCCCAGTAATTCTCTTTGGCATCCAGGTTGGTTGGCAGGGTGTTCACCACGGTGAGCCCCGGGTTGTTGCCGCGAATGCAGTTGTGGCGCAGAGCGATGCTCTGGCTGCCATCCCACATCTCGAAGCCCCAACCTGACTGCAGGGTATTGCGCTCGATTGCGCCGGTGGCCTGCGGGCCGGTGCCGGCGAAAGGACCGCCCACGGTGATCGCCGAGCCGTTACCGATCAGCACGTTGTCGCGGATATCGACGGTGGGATTCCAGAGCAGGAAGATCTTGCAGTTCTCGAAGCGGTTGCCCTGGGCAAGCAGCTTGGTGTCCGCGTCTGCCGCCTGCAGCATGAGAGCCGATTCATCATCCACCACCCCGGTGTAGCTCAGGGTGTTGCCGGTCATATACACAGCCGCGCCGCCATCGACAATGACGCCCTGGTTGTGCTTGTAAGGGGTAGTGATCAGATTGTTATACAGATAAGCCTGGGCTTTGGGCGGGTCGCCCGTGGCGTAATAGCTGGAGACCTGGACGGACCCAGTGATGTGGTTGTTATTGAGCGTCAGGGTGGTGCGGTTCTCGACATCCACCCAGCCATCCAACATGACGTTCTGGATGGTCAAAATGCCTGAATCGAATCCCTGGGCGCTGAATGTCCCGCCCTTGCCGTTGATATCCATGCGGCAGGCGGCATTGACGATCACATTGGAGTCAACGAAAGTCACCTCCTCGAGGGTTGCATTGCAGTTCGATTGGGCGCCGCCGTATTCGCCGGCAGTCACCATCATGGAGCTGAGGGTGGCGCCTTTGATCGACAGATTACCGGATTTCACCATCAAGGCGCCGTGCGAGATATCCGGCTTCTTGGTAAGCGTGGTCTTGGAATTGACGACCAACGCCGCGCCATCCTGGATATACACCGCCGCCGAGGAGATCAGGTCGTTGAAGCCGATCTCGTACACGCCCTCGCCCAGCTCGAGCGTGCGGTGCAGATTACCCGCAAATACGCCAGTCGTGACCGAGTCATTGAAATAGGGCAGGTAGACCTCATCCTCATCCGTCAAGCACGGGTCGATGCAGCGCACCACGTACAAGCGGTAATAATAGGTGGTGCCGGTCGCGCGTTCCCGGTCGCGGTAGAAATCGGTGGTCTGGTCGGTGTTGCCGGCGATCTTCACCAGGGCGGCCTCGGAGAGGCCGCGGTGCAGTTCCCAGCGCTTGTAGCGCCCGGGGCTGCTGGGATAGCCGGCGGGATACCACTTCAGATCGACCAGGTCGCGCGCCACCAGGACGACTTCGCCCGTTTCCTGCGGGGCGGCTGGGGCAGTATCGGGCGGCGCCGGGCGCGCCTGCAGGGCGTATCCCGGATCGACGGAGGCAGGTGAGACCAGCAGAATCGACAGGCAGATCAAGATCGAGACGAACAAAACGAGCTTGGTTTTCATCTTCGCACCCCACTGCAAAACACTCCCCCCAACGAGGCCGGGAGGAAGAGCGAGCCAGTTACGCCAGGGATACTACCCCCCTGATTGTACGTTCTGTCACTATTATAGAGAAATAATCCGGCAAATTCAAGAGCCAGGTTCCTGGAGAAGAGCGTCGTTGGACATGGCGTGGCAGAAACGGTTTTGCTAAAACCGCTCCTAATAAGGGTTGCTTAGATCAACCTTCGGGATGATAATCATCTATAAATCGATCTCGTCGCGGCGCTCACCCATAATATCCATAAGGAGAAATCTCAAATGAACCCATCTATCGGATTACAGCTTTGGTCCGTCAGGAATGAATTGCAGCGCGATTATGTGGGCACTTTGGAAAAGGTCGCCTCGATCGGCTACCAAAACCTGGAGCTCATCACGCAGGTCACCGACAAAGGCCTGGTCTTTGGCAAAGATATGGACGCGGCTGAGCTGCGCCGGCAATTGGACCGCGCCGGCTTGTGGGCGGTGAGCTGCCACATTGTGCTGAGCGAGGCGATGAACTGGGAGCGCATCCTTGCCGACTGCCACACCACCGGCTTGACTTCCCTGGCGTGCGCCATCGCTTTTTTCACCAACAAGCAGGAGGTGCTGGATTTCTGCAAGCTGATGAACCAGTACGGCGCCCTGTGCAAGCATGAAGGGGTGCAACTGTATTATCACAATCATTTCCACGAGTACCAGGTATTCGAGGGGCAGCAGATCATGGAGATCATGGTCGAGCAGATGGATAAAGACCTGGTGAAATTCGAGCTGGACACGTATTGGGCGATGCGCGGCGGGGCGGACCCCATCGCGTGGCTGCGCAAGCTGGGGAAGCGCTGCGATTTGCTACATCAAAAAGACCTGCCGGCGAGCGCCAAACCGGTCAACTGGCTGGAGGTGTTCGGCCCGGACAGGAAATATGGCTTCGAGGAGCTGATCCAGTCGCAAGACGCCACGCAATTTGCCGAAATCGGGGATGGCGTGATGGACATCCCGGCGATCATCGAGGCTGGGCGCACCTATGGGAACGTGCGGTATATCTTCGTGGAGCAGGATTTGACTGCCATCGGGGAGCTCGAAGCGATCAAGGTCAGCTATACCAACCTGAGTCGCATGTTGAGCAGTATGTAAGCCAGGCAGCTGCCCTCCCGAGCTTCCAGAGATCTCCAATGAGCGAGAAAACGAAAATCACCCTGACCCCCGAGCAGGAAACCCTGCTCATCCCACTCTACGCTAAAGCTCAGCCTGGGAACCCGCTGTTTTTCGATGCCCGCGCCAAAGAAATCCTCGACCAGGTGGATTACGATTTCACCCGCCTGCATGTTCCCTACAAGACCGTCATCCTGGTTTGCCAGCGTGCCAAGAAGCTGGACGCCGTAGCCCGCGATTTCCTGGCTGAGCATCCCGCCGGGGTGGTCCTGCACCTGGGCTGCGGGTTGGACGGGCGCTTTTGGCGGGTGGACAATGCTACAGTTGAATGGTACGACCTGGATATGCCGCCTGTTATCGAGCTGCGCCAGCGATTTTACCCGGTCAGTGAGCGCTACCACCTGCTGGCCTCATCGGTGACCGACCTGGAATGGATGGAGAGGGTCTCCGCAGCCGGACGCCCCGTGCTGGTGGTTGCAGAGGGTTTGCTGATGTATTTGAGCGAGGCGGATGTCAGGCGCTTAGTGCTGCGGCTGCGGGAGGCGTTCCCGGGCTGCAGGCTGGTGGCGGATGTCTTCAGCCGGATGACGGCTCGTTCGGCTGCCCGACACCCCTCGCTGAAGCACACTGGAGCAACCCTCGGATGGGGAATAGACGATCCCCACGAGATCGAAGCCTGGGTCCAGGGCATCCACCTGTTAGAAGAGTGGTTCTTCACCCAGGACCCCGACCTGGACCGGCTTGGCCCGGGGTATCGACTTGCTTATAAGCTGGCTGGGGCTTTTAAGATGGTGCAGCGAGCACACCGGATTGTGTACTACCAATTATGACCGACATGCAAAAGATTACCGTCCATGGTCTCACCCTGTTTTTCAGTGCCGATGAACAAGATACCGCCGATCTGATCCGGCCAGCGTTGGAGAAGAGCGCGCGGCTTATCCAGGATCATTGCGGGCTGGATATACCCAAGGATTGTCGCATTTACGTGATGACCTCCTGGCTCGACTTTGCATTTCGTTCGGCTCCCTGGCCTTGGAAGGTCTTGCTGGCAGTGAGCCTGCCTTTATGGGCTTTTCGCGCCCGGAAGACCTGGGCTGTGGCGGGTGGATGGGAGCAAAGGTACGGCAGTCGCCGGGCAGTTGGGGTGAAGCCAGCGCGTCTTTTGCAGCTTGCAGACAGGAGGATAGGGGACCGGTTTTTTATTAAAGAGACAAATATCGAAGAGAAGGTGCAAAGCATCACCTGCCACGAGTTGACGCATGCCTACATGGCGCATCTCCGGTTGCCAACCTGGTTGAAGGAAGGGCTGGCTATGCTGATGGTAGATAAGTTCTTCGAAAGGCCAACCGTGCAGCATAAAACGCTGGCGTTGCTTGAGCATTCGCCGGAGAAACACGGTCCAGGAGGGCGGCAGAAACTACGAATCGAGGATGAAGAAGCCTTGGTGCGCCTGTATACACGCGCCTACTGGCTGACGCGCTACATCGAAGAGACCCAACCGGGGCTCTTGAAAGATCTGCTGTCACAGCATTACTCGCAGGAGGAGCTGGAGAGCAGGATCGCTGCAGCCTATGAGAAGGGCCTCGCACAGTTCTGGGGTGAAATTGACGGATGCCTGCTTTCCTATTTCAAGCCAGAGTGAATGAGGGATTGTGCCCGTGAATCGAATCTGAACCGGAGCGAAGAAGATGTTTGGCTTAGACAACCTGGACCTGCTGTTTGTCGTTTGGGCGTTTTTCTTTCAAATCGTCCTGATCGTCCATTTTGCACTGCGCAAACGGTTCTTCGAAAGCTACACCCTGAAGTATGGATGGTTGGTGTACGCCTTGTGCATTCCTGCCGCGGTGATCAGCATCGTTTTGCTGTTGGGCGGCAAAACCTGGTCCTTTTGGCTGGGTGGTTTTCTTTTTCTGATCTACGCGGCCTATGGCTATTGGGTAGATTACGTGAAGAAATTCCAATGGCGCAAGCCGCTGCGTCTGTCCATCGTGTTCCCGTATGTGTTCCTATACCTGGCTACGGTGATGTTCTACTGGTGGCCGCTGGCCCTGATCAGCCGGCCGTTATGGCTGTGTACGCTGTCCTGTTCGTCATCGCCACCATTCTGAATGTCATCTCGCATTGAGCGATAAATATAGATGTTACGCAGTTCAGGGGAAAATTGGAGGAAGAAAATGCTCGAAAGGCTGAACCTGTTGGGTGCTCTTGTAGCGGTAGTATTCTATATTTCGGCGATATGCGTCTTTCTCTCCAGGTTACTGAACCAGCCTCAGTACGGTCAGTGGATTGGCTATTTCGAATTTCTTTTGGCAATCCCTATGATCTATCTGCTCCTGAAGGCCCCGCAGCTGGAACGCCCCGCTCTTTACTATATCCAGATGGGTCTTATGCTGGCATGGTTAGTCGTGGAGGCGTTGCTGGACTATATCCTGAAGATTGAATTTCGCAGCATAAGATGGATGGTGATTGGCTATGTCGTTTTGTTCTTTGCGGGTACGGGTGGGATGCTGGGTGTGGCGACATATGCTGGTCGCGGGTGGAGCATTGCAGGGATCATCCTGTTTCTAATGATGGCAGTGTTAGCATTCGTACAACGCGCCGTCACCGGCATGTAAGTCGGTCAGGGTTGCTATGCTGCCCATCATAGGGTGCAGCTGGCGCCTTGGGTCTCGCTTGCAACGTAGAGCGGTGACTGTGTGGCTGAAGCGCTCAACCCGCTCTGGGTGGGGTGTAGGAGAGTTCCTGACCCGGCGCGAGTTGACTATACAATACTGTTAGGGCGGCGCAGATTCAAAATCCCATGCTTTTGGTAAAATCTAACCAGGGGATAACTGGGCACGAGATGTCATTTTTGTTTTGTAGAGGTGTTGGCGGCGTGAGGCTGAAGCATGGGTGAGGCATCTTTCCCGGTATTGGTACAAAATATCGCCTTGCTGTTGGCATTGGTGCTGATCGTCGATGTCATATCCCCTCGCTGGCCTATCGCCCAACGCTCGCTGGGGCAGGTCCTCGTCGGGATCGTCATCGGCGCCATTGGCATTACCCTCATGCTGACGCCCTGGGTGCAGGCGCCGGGGCTTGTTTTCGATACCCGTTCGGTGCTGCTGGGTATTTCTGGCCTCTTCTTTGGAGGCATTCCCACCCTGGTCGCCATGGCAATCACGGTCGCCTTCCGCATTTACCAGGGCGGCAGCGGCGCGTTGACTGGGGTGAGCGTCATCCTGGCAACCGGGACGATCGGCATCCTGTGGCGCCAGGCGCGCAAACGACCCTCGGAGATAATTTCCTGGTGGGAAATTTACCTGTTCGGCGTCGTGATCCACCTGGTGATGCTGGCGCTGATGTTTACCCTGCCCCTGCCGACCGCCCTGCAGACGCTCGCCAATATCAGCCTGCCGGTGCTGGTCATTTACCCGCTGGGGACGACCCTGATCGGGGCTTTGATCACCAACCGCATGCAGCGGGAACAGACCAAGGAATCATTGCGCCGCAGTGAAATACGCTTGAATGTCACCCAGCACCTCACCAAAGTTGGCGGATGGGAATGGGATGTAGCCAGAAAGCAGATGTATTGGACGGAGGAAACCTACCGTATCCACGGCTATTCTCCCGCAGATATCCCCGCCGGCTCGCCGGAGCATATCGAAAAGAGCCTGATCTGCTACGATCCGGAAGATCGCCCGGTGATCTGGGAGGCTTTCCAAAACTGCATCCAGAAAGGGCAGGCCTACAACCTGGAATTTCCCTTTACCAACCAGCAGGGGCAGCGATTATGGATTCGCACCATCGGAGAAGCCGTCTACGAGAAAGGCAAAGTGGCGCGGGTGGTGGGCAATATTATCGATATCAGCGATCAGAAACAGGCTGAGGAGGCGCTGCGGGAGCGAGAAACGTATATCCAAACCGTTTTGGATAACCTGCCGATTGGCATTGCGGTCAACTCGGTCGATCCGGCGGTGACTTTCAATTATATGAACGATAACTTCCCCAGCTTCTATCGCACCACCCGGGAGAAGCTGGCTGACCCGGACGCTTTTTGGAGCGCAGTTTACCAAGATGCGCAAATCAGGGAAGAGATCAAGAAGAAGGTTTTGGAAGACTACGCCAGCGGCGATCCGGAACGGATGTTTTGGGAGGATGTCCCCATAACCCGGCAAGGCGCTGAAACCACGTACATCACAGCCAGGAATATCCCCCTGCCCAAGGATGGGTTGGCGATTTCGACGGTCTGGGATGTCACCGGACGCAAGCGGGCGGAAATCGGGCTCAAACAGAAGAGCCTGCAGCAAGAGAAAATGGCAGCCCTGGGCAGGGAGCTTGCCGCCACCCTGGACCTGGAGGTCATCTACCAGACTGCCGGGCGTTATCTGAAAGAGATGATCGACTGTCCGAATTTAGGGTTTACCCTGTTCGATGTCGAGCAGCAGCGGCTGCAGTTCGTGTATTTTGAAACGAATGGTGCAATGGTGGATCCATCCAGCCTGCCTGCACTCCAATACGACCCCTCGGATAGCGCCAACACGCGCTGGAAAGCCATCTCCACCCAATCGCCGAAGGTCGACCGAAACCCGTCAGCCAACGTACAAGCGGGCCTCGGGACGCAGGTTGGCAACCAAAACGGCGCTCGCTCAGCGATCTACGTACCGATGGTGGTGGATAAGCAGGTAATCGGCCTGCTGGATCTTTACAGCTACGGTGAAAATACCTATTCGGAAGAAGATGGCGAATGGCTGAGCGTGGTTGCCAACCAGGTTGGCCTGGTAATCCAGAACGCCCGCCTCTTCTCTCTGACCCAACAGCGCGTCAACGAGCTGTCGATTTTGCACAACATCGACCAGATCATCACCTCGAATGTCAACAGCAGCACGAGATTTCGAGGCATTTTGGAACAAATCGCCCTGCGGCCCTATGTGGACGCGGCCGACATCTTTCTCTATGATGATGGGGGGAAACGGCTGACGTTAACTGCCTGGCATGGTTTTCATCACCCGCTTTCAGAGGCGGTGCAGTTCAATTTGGGGGAAGGTACGGTCGGGAGTGTAGCATTGCAGGCGCGCCCGCTCAAAGTGTTGGATGCCGCCAAAGCATATCCCGGCTTTGTGCGCAGCGCACTGTGGGAGAAAGAAGAGTTTTCCGCTTACCTTGGGCTGCCATTGATGCTCCACGGAGAGCTAAAAGGCGTTTTGGAGATATTCAGCCGCAATCCCATCCCCGAGGAAGCCGCCTGGCTGCGCTTTATGGATTCTCTCGCCCAGCAGGTTGCGATCGCGGTGGATAACACCGCCCTCTTCCAGGGATTGCAGAAGGCAAACACCGAACTCCTTCAAGCCTACGACGCCACCATTAAGGGTTGGTCGCAAGCCATGGACCTGCGGGATCGGGAAACCGAAGGCCACACCGAGCGGGTTACCGAGCTGTGCCTGCAATTGGCGCAAGCTTTCAAGTTGAGCGACGAGAAATTGGTGTACGTCAGACGCGGGGCGCTGCTGCACGATATCGGCAAATTGGGCGTGCCCGACCAGATCCTGTTCAAGACAGGGCCTTTAACCGAGGAAGAATGGATCAAGATGAAAAAGCATCCACTCTTCGCCTACGAGATGCTGGCATCCATCGATTACCTGCGCCCTGCCCTGGCGATTCCCTACTGCCACCACGAAAAATGGGACGGCACGGGTTACCCGCGTGGGCTGAAAGGGGAGCAGATTCCGCCCGAGGCGCGCATATTTGCGCTGGTGGATGTCTGGGATGCGCTGACCTCGGACCGGCCCTATCGCCCGGCCTGGAGCCAGGATGCGGCCTTAGAGTATATCATCCAGCAGAGAGGCAAGCATTTTGACCCGCAGGTAGTAGACGTCTTCCTCGGCTTTATGCAGCCGGGGAACGACGCAGCGACCGACCGCGGATCTTGACCACGGATTGGACAAGTGTAGGTGGATGGTGGCCCACAGACCGAGCTCCGGGTGTTGCGGATGCCCGTTGAGGAACCATTCCAGCTCCTCCCGGGTCTCTGTGTAGCTGCGCGGCGCGTCGGGGATGTAACGGATCTAGCGGCGCTGGAAGGATACATACCCCAGGGCAAACAGCAAAATGGCACCAACGACCAGCATTGGGAGCAGCGGCCCGCGCATCCCGCCCGAAATAGCCCGCAAGGAAACCAGGCGCAGCACGGTCGGGCCAACGTCGCTGCCGGCTGCCCACTCGGAAAAGGCGTCCACGTCCTGGCGGGTGATGGAATCGAAGGGGCTGGTGGAAAAGGAATCGGCGGCGCAGTCCCAGGTTATACCGCTGATGTAGCGGCATACTTTGTCGCTGCCATCAGGCGAGAACAGCGTCGGCAAGGTCAGGCTGGCGGTGAAGGTGCCGTTAGCCCCGTCATTCGGGTACAAGCTGAAGTATTGGCCCCAACCCACGCCGTTCCCAGCAGAAGACCCGGTGCGCCCGGGGTGATCTTCATCAGTCTGCACGATGGTCAGGTCGGCTAAGCTGCCGGCGCTAAACACCTCCAGCCTGACTCGGGTGGGGCCGAAAGTGTAAACGCCAGGGCCGGGGATGTTTTTCGCGACGGTATGGCTATCGGCGAGCGTCAGCTCGAAAGCGCCGAGATCGCAATACCAGTCGTCGCGGGATTGGGCGCGCTGGTCAGCGGGAAGGCAGGTGGAATTATCACCGGCGTCGATGGCGGGGCTGTCCTGCCAGAGAGCGATGGTCCAGGTTGGACCGCCATTGTCATCCAGACCTGCCAGGCGCGGGTCGCCGGAGAGGGTTGCGCTGCAACTGCCATCTTCCACCAGGTTATTGACATTTTCATGGATAGCGCCCGTATCGAGGCAATCCCCGCCGCTGGCACTGTAAGCGATGATCGTATTGCGAAAATGCAGTTCGGCGTCGTTGGCGAGACCGCCGCCACCCGAGCCGGCCCAGTTTCCGGAGAAAGTGGCGTTGGTGAGGGTCAAGGTGCCGGTGTAGTTGATGATGCCGCCGCCGAAATCATCGGCTCCGTTGTTATAAAAGGTGCTGTTGTCCACGCGGGCTGCATCGGCATTGTAAATCCCGCCGCCGGCATCGCCCGAATTGTCGCTGAAGGTGCTGTTGGCTACGATCAAGGCAGACCCATTGTAGATCCCCGCTCCATAGTGGACGGCGGTGTTCGCTGAAAAGGCGCTGCGGTCCACCACCAAACGGCTGTCCTCTCCCACGGTGTGGATACCGCCGCCAAAGTCTGCCAAATTGGCGTCGAAGGCACTCAGAGTAACCGTCATGGCGGCGTCATTGCGGATGCCGCCACCATAAGAGGCTGAATTCTCACTGAACGTGCTGCTGATGACCGACGTGGCAGCCCGGATGTTATTGATGCCGCCGCCGCTGTTGGCGGCTGTATTGGTGTAAAAGGCGCTATGGACGACCGCCAGGAGGCTGTCATTATCGTTGTAGATGCCGCCCCCGATGTCGGATGCGTTGCCCCGGAAGACGCTGTTGGTCACCGTCAGGGTGCTGTTGGTATTATTGACGATCGCGCCACCGGCGCTGGCAGAATTCAGGATAAAGGTGGTATCCGTGATGGTCGTAACGCCGTCCCAGTTTTCAAGGGCGCCGCCGTTGAAATGGGCGCGATTGGCAGAGAAGGCGCTGCTGGTTAATGTCAACACGCCGTAGTTTTCGATGGCCCCGCCGTAACCCGCAGGATCGCTGTAAGCCGAATTGCCAGTAAAGGTGGCGCTGGATAGTGCAGCCGATCCAAGGTTGAGGAGTCCCCCACCATCGCTGGCGGCGGTATTCCCGGAAAAAAAGCTATGGGTCATGGTGAGCACGGAAGCGTTACTGACTCCGCCGCCGCTATAGGCGGAATTGCCGGAGAATGTCCCGTCGGAGACCCGTACGTCGCCATCGTAGTTGATAATGCCGCCGCCTTCGCTGACGGCGGTGTTGCTGAAGAAGCTGCTGCTTTCGACGACCAGCGAGGCGTAATTATGGTTTTCGATGGCGCCACCCGCAGCCGCTGAGTTGCTGTCAAAGGCGCTGCCGGTTACGGTCAGAGCCGATCCGCTGGTGATGCCACCTCCGCCGTTGACGGCTGTGTTGCTATAAAAAAGGCTGCTTTGCACGACCATCGTGCCAGCATAGTTGTCAACGCCGCCGCCCCACTCTGCCGAATTGCCCATGACGGCGCTTTCATTAACCGTCAGGGAATTATCGTTGCGCACGCCGCCGCCATATGCGGCGGAATTACCTGCTACAGAGCTGCCGTTCAACACCAACGTTCCAAAGTTATAGATGCCGCCGCCATTGTTCGGAGAGGAATTACCGGAAAGCGTGCTGGTATAGACCGTCAGATCGCCATCGTTGTAGATGCCGCCGCCAAAACCCCAGGCGGAATTGCCACTCAGAGCGCCGTTCGTCAGGGTGAGCAGGCTGGCATTGAACAATCCACCGCCGTTCCAGGCGGCATTACCCGTGAATATGGCGTTTGTCATCGTGAGGCTGCCGTAGGAGTTGCAAATGCCCCCGCCGTATCCGCTTGTGGTGTTTTCGTTAAAGATTACATCGGTCAGTGTGGCGGCGCCGGAGAAGTTGTGCATCCCCCCGCAGTCGAAGTGGCCGGTGTTGCTATCGAAAGTGACACTCGTCAGAGTAGAAGCGCCGGCACTCCACAGCGCGCCGCCCCGACCCGTTTCGCTCCAATTCCCTGAAAGGGTGCTGTTGGTCACCGTCAGCGCTCCGGTATTGAGGATGCCGGCGCCATTGTCGAGTGAGATGTTGCCGCTGATCGTGCAACCCGCCACAATCAGGTTGCCCTCGTTGTAGATGCCGCTGCCGCCGTACCCGTCATCCGAACGTCCATCGAGGATGTCCAAATCGCTCAGGGTGACGGCGATGCCGCCATAGATGCCGAAGACGCGCGTGGCAAGATCGCCGTCGATCTTTACGTGCTCTGCCAGAGCCGAGCCGTCAATGGTCAGGTCATGCAAAATGTCCAGCTGACCAATCGTGAGCGTGATGGTTTGCCCGCTCAACGCTGAATCGAAATCGATGGTGTCGCCAGGCCCGGAGGCCTCGATGGCGTCACGCAGCGAGCAATCGCCGTCAAAGCAATCGTAGTCCTGCTCGTCAATATTGGTATCCACGGTGAATGAGGCGGCGCGGGCTGGCTGGGCCGGTAAGGCTATCAGCCAGAGGGAGATAAGGATCAGGGCCAGAACAACCGAAAGAGAAAGGAGCACCAGCTTGGTTTTCATGGGTCAATCCTCCAGACCAGCGATCAGTGATCAGGGATCAGGTGCTGAGGGCAATCCTGCGGCGCTTGTTCGACAGCATTGTTTCGATCCTGGATTATCCTGGCGCGCAATAATGCCAGCAAATGTCGCTCTTCGGTGAAGTTCGACTCCTCTCCACTGGCGACGTCACGGATGGCACCGCAGATCAAGCCCGGCTTCTTAGAATCTGCCAGCAAGCGTAGGATCAAGGTATATGTAGTGCGCATGGTTTGAATATAGCAAGGTGCACTGACAAAAAACTGTCAATCGAGTTTTGCATAGTTGTGGATTTCCCCACCCCATACGACACCAGCAATAGCACAATCAGTCCGATCGTGCGCCTTCTGGTGGAGAATGGATTGATCGATCCTTCAAGTTCCCCCGCCCCCCGGCGAGATCCCTATCGATGGTCCCAATCGCCTGGTGGTGATGAACGGCAAAGGACCGGTGGTGCTCAGTGGTGGCTGGGCGATCCTGCCTCTGAGGTATCTATACTTCATTGTAGCTACTCCACGATGATTGTCAAGTTATTGTTCCCGGGATCGAATGCTGAGGACCTTACTCAGCTCTAGTTGCAGAACAGCAGGGTGACCAAGGAGATCAAGCCAGCGCAGAACGGGCGCTTTCTTGCGTGGCCGCAAGCAGTGGCGATATAAACCAGAGTCCAGGATGGCAAAGGTGGGCGCCCGAAACAGGCTCACGTGCGGATCTCTCGGCGCTGGAGGCCAGGTCAGCGGTTATTGAGCACGGATGGATCGGATACGACGAAGTCTATGCTAGAATCAGCCCTGGAAATAGGCAAAATCAGGCAGCCGTACTTTCAAGGAGAGAGCGTGATAACTATCCGTTGCTATGAGGAGCAGGATGCAGCCAGTGTTGGCTCGCTCATCGCTGATACGTATCGTGATTTCAACCTGGCTTTTGCGCCACCCGAAGAATTGGGCCTGTTCTTGGGACCGTTCCGGCATGCCCGCTCACAGGATCCATCTCACCAACAGGCGATTGCCCAGGTGATCCGCTCGGCGATGGTGTACGTGGCCGAGGACAGCGGGGAGATCGTGGGCGTGCTGCGCGGCAGAAAGGAGCGCCTGGCCAGTCTGTTCGTGAGAGGCGACCATCACTGGCAGGGCATCGGGCGCAGGCTGGTGGAGCGTTTCGAGGGTGAGTCCCTGTGGCAAGGAGTCACGCTCATCCGGGTGGCGGCGACGCTGTACGCGCTGCCCTTCTACCTGGCTATGGGCTATAAGCGCTCGACCGGCGTGCGGACGGGCTGGAGCTTCGAGGGTCACGGACTCAAATTCCAGCCGATGAGGAAAATATTGGGATAGACCGCGCCTGAGACTGGCGAAGCAGGAGTTCTTTGGCGCGAGGCGAATTTGAACCAGCCGAAGTACTGGCAGCAGTTTGAATGAGGGTTCAACAGCTTTCAACCCGGATATAGGAAGGCTATGGACGAAAGCGAGATCGATTGGAAAAAAGATAGTCGCAGCTTTGACACGGTGGCTGAGCTGTATGACGCTCACCGCCCCAGCTACCCGCTTCCCCTGGTAGAGACGATTCTCTCCACCAGCGGCATCCCCACGGATGGTCGCATCCTTGAAATTGGGAGTGGAACGGGCATCGCCACGGCCCTGTTCGCCCGCAAAGGCTATGCTATTTTGTGCCTCGAGCCCGGAGAAAACCTGGTTAAGATTGCCAGGCGTAAACTCTGGGATTTCCCCAGGGTCGATTTTCGGGTAACGTCTTTCGAGGATTGGGAAAGCGGAGGCAAACCCTTCGATCTGGTGATTTCAGCCCAGGCTTTTCATTGGGTGCCGAAAGAAGTCCGCTATGCAAAAGTAGCCCAAGTGCTGCGTACCCAGGGTTGCCTGGCTTTATTCTGGAACCGTTACCCGCCCGTCGAAGCCCCGATCTACCAGAAGTTGGACGAAGCCTACGAGAAATATGCCCCTGAATTGGCTTCTAGAAAATCCGCTGATTACGAAGAAGGTATCCAACAGTGGATTCGTGAGATCGATGAAAGTGAATTCGTCGATTTCGTAGGCGTCAAGCGTTTCCCCTGGAAATCGAGCTATACGACTCCACAATACCTTGGGCTGCTCAACACCCATTCGGATCATATCCGCTTATCTGAAGAGCGGCGCCAGCGATTATTGGCCGGGATCGCAGAGGTGCTCGAGGGGCAGGGGGGCAGGATTGAAAGAACTTATGAGGCCGTCGTGTTTATCGCACGGAAACGGTGAGCGGGCTGCTCTGCCCTGCTGTGGTTTTTGTATTGCATGGGGGGCCTTTTTGGATATACAATCGTAAGTAGCGAAAGAACGCCGCCGGGCGGTAGAATGAACAGGTCTTTGGTTAGCAATCTGGAAACCACATCGACTATTTAATCGTTGGCAGATTACGCCAGTTATAATTTCTCAGATATGAGCCCTAAATTACAAAGAAAGAATAGAATAACGAGGCGCGCTTCTCACGATATGATTTTACTTTTTGCCAGGAGTGGCAATCATTATCATATGACAAGATTCAAATCTGACGCGGATGTTAGAAGAGCTTATGAATCTAATGGTGTGGATTTCAGGAAATTGGTTGAAGAATGCCGGGATTTCACTAAAAAAGTCCCTTTTTTCGAAAACATGGTTGGAAGTACGTTTACAGCCGAGGAAAATCTTACAGTAACACACATGACTATTGCAGGGGAGGAAAAGTCGATCACAAAAGGTCCTGCTTTATCGACTTTAAGCGGCTATTGGGCCACCTTTGAGCTGGCATGGGAAGCTATTGATCGGGCTATTGATAAGAACTCCTATGCAGAATTTCTCTCGGCCGTTGTTCATGGAATTGCGAGCATTGAGGGTTATATCAATTACCGAGCGGAAAGTTGGAATAAAGCCTACCCGGAAAGCCGACTTGTCGACAGTAAAGAGGCTAAAATTAACCTAGACATTAAAATTGATGAATGGATACCTTTTATGACGAAAGGTAAAAAGCTAGATAAAGGAACAATAAACTGGGAATCTTATAAAAAACTGCGAACTATTAGGGATATTGAGGCAATTCATCCGAAGTCTTCGGGTTACATTATCTCCTTAATCGAATTGGCTGAAAAAATCAATCAATTTGGAATTGGAATAGCAGGAATGCTTATCCAACTTCATTTGCTCTTTGAAGAAAAGATACCAGCAATCATTATTCGGGCTTCTTACTCCCCTGAAGTAGTAGTTATTAAGAATTGAATCCAATTGGATAGTAAGCTTACCAAAGACCAGAATGAACTCGAGAAATCCAGGATAGATCATTTTCTTCAAAAAACTATGAAAGCCATTGACCATGTCCCACAGCTGATAAGCCAGCTGTATGAGATTGTCGAAGATTTAGAGGGGCTCTTTCCAGGTCGCCATTTCACCCTTGATGGACACCTCGTCGGTAGCATAGGTGAAGTCTTCGCGGAATATTATTACGAAATCAGACTTTCCCCCGCATCAATGGAAACGCATGATGGGGTGACCTCTGATGGAAAGCATGTACAAATTAAAGCAACCCAGGGTGAGCGAATTGGTTTGAGAAGTAGGCCTGACTACTTATTGGTCTTGAAAATATTACCAAGCGGAACGTGTGAAGAAATCTACAATGGCCCAGGTCAATTAGCCTGGAACAATACTGGAAAACTCATGAAGAATGGGCAGCGGTCGATTTCTTTAACAAAGCTTCGCGAGCTGTTCAGGCAGATTCCAATAGAGTTTAGGCTTTCAAGGTTGCATACTTAATTCGGTTTTGAAGACAATCGGTTCACGGGTTTGCACATGGGTATCTCACGTCTAAAAAGTATTATTTGACACTTCAAATGTATAAAGGCTGAACAATATGATCCCAAAGTATTCAGTTGATGCTCTGAGGAAAGCATCTGATCATCTTTTCTATGAAATTTGGATGGTGAATCGGTTGGCAGAAATATTGGAAAAAGATACGAGTGGAACATTTAAAGTAAGACCAGTGGCGCATACCGATTCAACAGAGGCTGCTCGATTTGTTAGCAGCACAGGAGTTGTCAAATCATCTAAGTCTAAAAGTAATGATGAAGAACTCCGGGTAGTAAACAATGCGATAATCGAGGCTTTTACCATACATATCCGCGCGTTACTAGATTTCTTCTATTCATCAGAAAGAGGAGACGATGTAGTCGCAGAGCATTTCTTTGCAACTCCGATTGAGTGGATAAAAGCGAGACCCGAGAAAACCATGGATGAACTGATGAAAATCAAGGACCGTGTTAACAAGGAAGTAGCGCATCTAACCTATGCGCGACAAAAGGTTAAATCAAATGAATGGCCATCCCGGGAATTGCTAAATGAGATAAATGAAGTTGTGGAAGTCTTTGTAGCCCAAGTTCCGAGAAATCTGTTGGGTAACCGATGGAAGTGATTTGGAAAAACGTCACCCAATCACCGAGGGGACTTGACCCGCTTTGCTGCGCTGCCCCGCAACGGAAGGGGAACTTTGAGCATGAGAAGATCGAGCTTGGGTCATGTAGAGGGCTTCACTTGTGGATACCTCCACAGTGTAGGGGGCTCTTTCGAATTATGCCCTGCACCACTCTCGTGGTGCACTACAAACAACCCTCCTCGAAATTCTTGTTTGTAGTGGCGCACGTCAGTGCGCTATCTAGGTTGCTTCGGTCGCTGCGCTCCCTCGCAATGACAGTATGAAGTGTCATCAGGATGGTGTAAATGAAGAATCAGGATCTCAGGCCTTTCGATGTAGTCGTCTACGGCGGCACAGCGGGGGGCGCGATCAGCGCGGTGAGCGCGGCGCGCCAGGGGTTGCGCGTGGCGCTGCTCGAGCCTGGGACCCACCTGGGCGGGATGGTGAGCGGCGGGTTGAGCGCTACCGATCATGGAGAAAAAGCTGTGGTTGGCGGCATGGCGCGCGAGTTCTACGAGCGCCTGGGGCGCTATTACGGCAGGCAGATCGAGTGGTATCCCGAGCCGCACGCCGCCGGGCAGGTGCTGCGGGAGATGGTGGGTGAAACGGAGGCGGTGCAGGTCTTCTACCGGCAGCGGCTGGCAGAAAAAGGGGGCGTGCTCAAGCAGGGTAACCGCATCGAAACCATCCGCATGGAAGACGGCGCGACCTGGCGGGCGGCGGCCTTCATCGACGCCAGCTACGAAGGCGATTTGATGGCCCAGGCAGGCGTGGCTTACACCTGGGGTCGGGAGAGCGCCGCCCAGTACGGCGAATCGCTGGCGGGCGTGCGCCCCAAGGACCCCGCCCACCAGTTCGATTTTCCGGTTCCTGCCTATGATAAGAGCGGCAAGCTGCTGCCCGAGATCCAGGCGGGCGAGCGCGGCGAGCTGGGCGCCGGAGACCGCAAAGTGCAGGCGTACAATTTTCGCGTGATCCTGACTAACGCGGCGCGCAAGCGCCTGCCTTTCACCAGGCCGGCGGGTTACGATCCCGGGCGCTACGCCCTGCTGGCGCGTTTTCTGGAGGCATTCGAGGCCCACATGGGCCGCCCGCCGCGCATGGATGACGTGCTCCTGCCGCGCGCCATCGCCAATCACAAGTGGGATTTCAACAACCGCGGCCCGTTCTCGACCGACTACATCGGCAAGAACTGGGAGTATCCCGAAGCCAGCTACGCGCGGCGGGCAGAGATCTGGCAGGAGCACCTCCAGTACACCCAGGGACTCTTTTACTTCCTGGCGCACGATGCCCGCGTGCCGCGCTCCGTACAAGAGGAGCTGGGCGAGTTTGGCCTGGCGCAGGATGAGTTCGTCGATAACGCTCACTGGCCCACCCAGTTGTACGTGCGCGAGGCGCGCCGCATGCTGGGCGATTTCGTGATGACGCAGAAAGACGTCCAGACGGAGCGCGCCAAGCCCGATCCGATCGGCATGGGCTCCTATAACAGCGACTCGCACAACGTGCAGCGCTACGTCACTGCGGAGGGGCACGCGCAAAACGAGGGCAACATGGAGGTACCGGTCAGCCCGTACCAGGCGCCTTACCGCATCCTGCTGCCCAGGAGAGACCAGGCAGCTAACCTGCTGCTGGCGGTGTGCTTTTCTGCCAGCCATGTCACCTACTCGACGCTGCGCATGGAGCCGGTGTACATGATCATCGGGCAGGCGGCGGGCGTGGCAGCGAAGCTGGCGATCGATGAAAAGGCAGCCGTGCAGGATATAGACCCCCCTGCTTTGACGGCTGAGCTGCGCGAGCAAGGAGCGGTGATGGAGATTGGTTGACGGAGTTGCGTCTTAAGAATTTCCCTCGAGCGGGGAGCTGGTGAGATGGCGGGCGAATCCGATCAACGCCGGCAGGAAGACGACAACCAGAAAGTAGATTGCGAAAGTTACCATACTTCCAATACCTCCAGGATCCATCCCGTCGTTTTCCAGCCAGTAGAGCGTCGGTCCCACAGCATCAATCAGCACGCACAAAACAAATCCCGCTACCAAGGAGAGCGCGCGGCGCCCTGGTGAGGTGCTGCGCAGGTAAGCCCCTGCGGCAAGCACCATGATGATGAGCAATGCCACCTGATAGGGCAGCTCGTACGAGTCGCGGACTTCATCGAAGGCGATGAAGTTGACCAACGGCATCAACCCGAACAGGGTGTAAGTAAAGCGCGTCCAGTCTTTCCAGCCGTTCTCAAAGAAGACCAGGAGCGAGCGAAAAGAGCGTGTGAGCAGGAATGCAAGGGCCGCCATTAATAATCCCGGCACGCAGGCGCGCCCTCCCCACAGCTCCCGGCCAAAGATTTGCACGCCAAAAAGCGAGATCCCCGGAGTGCTGGCATTGCTCAGATAGAAGGAAGCGATAATGGCAAAAGCTACATAGGGGTAGCACCAGCGCGGAAAGCTTTTCAACCAGCCCATGATTAAACCCAACAAGGGGATGATAAACCACAGGCTAAAGAAGAGGATCGCCCTTGTCAGGGCGATGAGCAAGTTGGGATCACCTGTCTCGAGGGCTGGCGGAAACAGGTAACGGCCGAAATAATAGATCAAGGGGAACTGGATAAAAATGAAAACGCCTGCCAGGGTCTCTGCCCAGGTTGAGGGTTTTTCGGTTTGAGCAGTCTGCATCTCGATATCCTCCCTCGCATAGGGGCTTACAATTGCTCGGGGTAAGCCACTAGCCGGTAAATCAATAGGTAGACTAACGACGTATAACGATCATAGCAGATAATTGGCGCCGAGTCAACCAGAGAAATAATAGAAGCCTGCAGCATTAATTCCAATGTGGATTTATGCCATTTGGATATACAATCTATATGCTTGCTGAGGAAGGAGCATCCAGTTCTTCACCGGCCGCGAGTGGATCAGCCGGGATGGCGAGATGGTCTATGAGCTGGTCTACCACGGCGGATTGATCAGAGGCTGATATGGAACCCATTGTGACGAGATGCGGCTACCGCTGCGATCTTTGCCTGGCTTACAAGCCGAATGTTGAGAAGCATCCCTCCAACCAGCAAATGCTGAGCGATGGGTGGTATCGATATTTCGGATTTCGCATCCCGGCGGATGAGATTTGCTGTGATGGCTGTATGGCGGAAGACCCCAGGTTGATCGACCGTAGCTGCCCGGTGCGACCTTGCGTGCTGGATAGCGGCCTGGACCATTGCGCGCAGTGCGAGCAGTATGTCTGTGAGAAGCTGACGGAACGCCTGGTGGATTATGAGGAAATCAAGAGCCGGATCGGGGCGGAAATCCCTGAAGAGGATTATCTGCGCTTTATCCGGCCCTACGAGAACAAACGGCGGCTCGCAGCGTTACGCGCTTAAGGAGAAGAGCGATGCAAACCCAATATTTCGAACGCCCTGAAGGAGCGCTGGCTTACAGCGATTACGGCGGCGAAGGGCAGCTGGTACTGATGCTGCCGGGAATGGGCGCGCTGCGCAGCGAGTACCGCTTCCTGGCGCCCAAACTTAGCGAGGCTGGTTACCGCGCCGTGACGGTCGATCTGCGCGGGCAAGGCGAATCGAGCGTCCCGTGGAAAGCGTACGACGTGCCCTCGATCGGGAACGACATCCTGGCCCTCATCGAGCATCTCGGAGCCAGCCAGGCGCATGTCATGGGCACCTCCAAAGCCGCAGCGGCAGCCGTATGGGCGGCTGCCGAACGCCCGGAGATGATCTATTCGCTGACCCTCTTCGGTCCATTTGCCTATGCAGTCAAGATCAATCCGCTCATGCAATCGATATTCTGGCTGATGTTGCACAATCCCTGGCGCGTGCGCGTTTGGCTGATGTATTACGGCATGCTTTACCCAACCCGCAAGCCGGCGGACTTCAATGATTACCTGATCCGGCTGGAGGAGAGCCTGAGGCAGCCGCACCGTTTCGATGCGACCATCGCAGTGGGGGATGCCTCCTTCCAACCTTCTGGTGAGCGGCTGAATCGAGTAAAAGCCCCAACCCTGGTGGTCATGGGCACCAAAGACCCGGATTTCCCTGACCCGCCAGCCGTGGGAGGTTACCTGGCGGAGCAAACCGGCGGCAGGTTGGCATTGATCGAAGGGGCCGGTCATTATCCGCAAACCGAGATGCCCGAAGTGACCACACCTCTCGTTGTAGAATTCCTCAAGCGTGCAAGGGCAGGAGGGGAATAAGAGCAGGGGATAGGGGAGAAGGGATAGGGGAGAGGGGAAAAGGGAAAGGGGAAAGGGGAAAAGGGTAGGGGGATTTCAGCGCTGGCAGGCCGCGGCGCGCTCCAGGAGCTGCTGGCGCTGGCGGGCGTTGAGGCTGAGCGAGGCAGCCCGCTCGAACTCCGCCCGCGCTTCCTCGTAGCGCCCGAGCTTGAAGAGCAGGTCGCCGCGCGCCGCCGGCAGGTGGGGGTAATCCTTGAGGGATGGCTCGCTGGTCAAGGCGTCGATCCGCTCCAGGCCGACCGCCGCGCCGAACGCCATAGCTAACGCAACCGCCCGATTCAGCTCCACCACGGGGGAGGGCGCCAGCTGGGCCAGGGCGTCGTACAGGGCGGCGATGCGCGCCCAGTCGGTTTCCTCCGGCGTGCGCGCCCGGGCGTGGGAGGCCGCGATCGCCGCCTGCAGGGCATACGGACCCAGCGCCCCGCCCAGCCTCTCGGCCCGCTCGAGGGCCGCCAGTCCGCGCCGGATGAGCAGCCGGTCCCAGCGGGCGCGGTTTTGGTCCATCAGCAAGATGGGCTCTCCGGAAGGTCCCAGGCGCGCTCTCAAGCGCGAAGCCTGCAGCTCCATCAACGCCGCCAGACCGTGCACCTCCGCCTCCTGCGGGGCCAGCTCTGCCAGGATGCGCCCCAGGCGCAGGGCCTCCTCGCACAATCCAGGGCGGATCCAATCCTCGCCAGCGCTGGCGGAGTAGCCTTCGTTGAAGATCAGGTAGATCACCTCCAGCACCGAAGCCAGGCGGTCGGCGCGCTCGGCCGCGCCCGGCACTTCGAAGGGCACGTGCGCCTCCGCCAGGCTGCGCTTGGCGCGCACGATGCGCTGCGCAATGGTGGCTGCGGGGGCCAGGAAGGCGAGCGCAACTTCCTCCGTGGTCAAGCCGCCCCGCATGCGCAGGGTGCGGGCTACGCGCGCTTCGGTGGACAGCACCGGATGGAAGGCAATGAAGATCAGGCGCA
>Ga0105106_10000501_pt1 | contig 27548 bp, 23 predicted proteins | sample PPLLaktember2015_5_FD_79109 | JGI IMG/M metagenome (GOLD analysis project Ga0105106, IMG submission 79109) | Freshwater sediment microbial communities from Prairie Pothole Lake near Jamestown, North Dakota, USA - PPLs Lake P8 Core (1) Depth... | ecosystem: Environmental > Aquatic > Freshwater >...
CGCCGCCTAAAGCCTTCCGAGGCTATGGCGAAGGGATAGTCCAGGGAGCCGGGAAACCGGCGCAAACCTGAAGGCCGTGGTTGTGGGTTCGACTCCCGCCTGGGGCGCCTAAACAACATTGATCCATTCTGATGGTCGCGTCTGACGAAGTCTCCATTGCAAAACAAGTTTTCGATGAACTCCAACAGTCCGAAGCCCGTTTTCGCGCCGTCTTCGAAAATACAGCTGTCGGTATCGGTATCTTGGGGTTGGATCGCCGGGTTATTGATGCGAACCCAGCTTTATGCCGCATGTATGGCAGACCACTCGAAGAACTCATTGGTGAAACGCCAGCCCTCGTCGCGCATCCGGACGATTACGCCCAATCCACCAAAGATTTCCAGGATTTAATCGCCGGAAAAGTTGACTTTTACCAATCTGAACGAAGGTACATCCGCAAAAATGGCGAGCCGTTTTGGGCGCATGTCACGATGAGTATTGTGCGCGATATCAACAAAAAACCTTTATACATCATTGGTATGGTGCTGGATATTGATGACAGGAAACGCGCCCAATTGGAGTTGCGCCAATCCGAAGCGCGCTTCCGGGCCATGTTCGATAATGCTGTCATTGGCATGACCTTATCCACTCTCGACCGGCGCGTTTTGCAAATGAACGAGGCACTAACGAGGATCACAGGATATTCGCTTGAGGATATCAAATCTCTTCACCCCACAGATATAGCCCATCCGGATGATCGCCATTTAGGCAAGGATGAATTTGCCGAACTCCTTGCAGGAAAGCGAAATGCATTCTCGTTGGAACGGCGATATTTCCATAAAAGCGGGCGGATGTTCTGGGGGCGCGTCACCTATTCCCTGGTGTGCGATTCGGACGGAAAGCCCTGCAATCTGGTTGGATTGATGGAAGATATCACCGAACAAAAAATGGCTGCTGAAAAACTGGCTGCCCAGGAATCCGAATACCGGCAAACACTGGAACAAAAGGTCGAAGAACGCACTCGAGAGCTGCAGCAAACCAACCGGCGACTGGAGGAAGAAATCACCGAACGCAAGAAAGCCGAACAAGCCCTGACCAATAAGGCTACCCAGGATGCCATCGCCAGCGAGCGCACCCGCCTGGCGCGCGACCTGCACGATGCCGTCACCCAGACCCTGTTTTCATCCAGCTTGATTGCCGAAGTACTGCCAGATTTGTGGGAAATTAATCCAGAAGAGGGGAAAAAACGCCTCGAAGAACTCCGTCTATTGACACGCGGCGCGTTGGCTGAGATGCGCACGTTATTGGTCGAACTTCGCCCCAATTCCCTTACGCAAATCCCGCTGCCCGATTTGCTGCGCCTACTCTGCGAATCATTGATCGGACGGGCCCGGCTTCCAATCCAATTCAATTCCGAGGGACAGGCCAAAGTTCCGGCAGATGTGCAAATTGCTCTGTACCGTATCACTCAAGAAGCACTCAATAATATTGTCAAACACGCCAAAGCCACCAGGGTTGTCGTCACTTTACAGTTGGGGGATTCCATCCGTTTGGTGATTGAGGATGACGGCAGCGGTTTCGACCTGGCGCTTGTTTCGCCCGATCACCTGGGTTTAAAAATTATGTGTGAACGGGCTGAGGCAATCGAGGCCCAATGCTCAATCTACAGCCAACTCGGCGAAGGCACAAAAATCTCTGTAATCTGGCAAAGTGACATTGGGAAAAACAAAGGAAAATCAACATGACCGAAGCTGCCCTCATTCGAGTAATGATTGTCGACGATCACGCAGTGGTGCGTAGCGGCTTGGCTGCTTTTTTCAGCATTTTCCCGGATTTGGAATTGATCGGCGAGGCGGAGAATGGAGATGAAGCTGTAGTACGTTGTGGGCTACTGAAGCCAGATGTGATCCTGATGGATTTGATCATGCCCGGCACCGATGGCGTGACCGCCACCCGCCGGATCAAAGAACAACACAGGGATGTGAGAGTGATCGCCCTGACCAGTTTTCAAGAAGATGATCTCATTCAGGGAGCGCTGCAAGCCGGGGCCATTGGCTACTTAATGAAAAATGTGACTGCCCGTGATCTGGCAACCGCCATCCGGTCCGCCCACGCCGGAAAAATGACCCTCTCCCCCGAGGCCGCTCAGATTCTTGTAGATGCCAGAACCGAAAGCCGGGAGTATGAAGAGCTGACTGATCGCGAGCGGGAAGTACTCAAACTGATGGTGAATGGTTTGAACAATTCAGAGATTGCCGAACGATTGATCGTCAGTCTTTCCACGGTTAAATATCACATCAGCAATATATTGGGCAAACTTGGGGTGGAGAACCGCGTTTCTGCAGTAACGCTCGCTATTCAGAAGAAATTAGTATAGCTGTTTTTCCTGAAAAAAGTGACGGTCACTTTGCCAGTGGCCGTCACTTTTTTTAGGGGAATCAAAGATATTAACTTGTCCACTTGACCAGGGTTAAAACCCGCCTCAAGGGCAGGGACGATTACGTATTCCAGGCATAGACTGTTAACAGGAGAAATATATGACCAAAATCCTGTTAGCGGATGATAGTCCCGAAGTTCTTTCGTCCTTGCGCCTGTTACTTGAAACGCGCTTGAATTTTGAGACGATCATCGAAGCCAGAGATATGGAACATGTCCTGTCTCAGATTGAAGATACCCATCCCGATGGCATCATCCTGGATTGGGAATTGCCCGGCCGTCCGACAAGCAGGCGGATCTCTGAACTCCGAGCTTTGATCCCCAATCTGAAAGTGATTGTCATCAATACGCGCCTCGAATTACGAGAGAAGGTCCTATCTGAAGGGGCGGATGCTTTCGTCTGTAAAACCGATCCTCCAAAGAAACTTTTGGAAGCCATGCAAAAATTCTTCCAGGGTTCAGGGCAAACGTCAGCAGAAGCAGAACCGAGTTTGCCATGAATCTGGAGAAATTTATAACCCAACACCATACGAAAAGGAAAGATAAAACCATGAAAACCAAGTACATACTTTTTTCCATTGTGTTCGCAGTTCTGTTAGCGATCAGTTGCCGTGGATTGGCAGGTGTTGATCTGGGCCGCGAAATGATCACACCCTCTGAAGTAATCATCACCGAAGAGCGCGATGTGAGCGATTTTATCGGCATCGACATGCGTGCCTTTGGAAAGGTGATCATCTCCCAGGGTGATAACGAGTCGGTCACTATCAAGGGCAGCGATAATATCGTGCCAATCATCCAAACCTCGGATCGCAACGGGGTCCTTGTGATCCAAAGTGATGAGAATATCAATATCACTGGTGTGAACGAGAATAATGTACTAACCTTCACCATCGTGATCAGAGATCTCTCTTCCTTGACCATCAGCGGAGCCGCTGATGTTGAAATGGATAGCCTTTCAACCTCAAAGTTGGAGATTACCATGAGCGGCGCGGGCCAGTTCGTGTTGGATGATCTAAATGCCGACTCCCTGAATGTCACCCTCAGCGGCCTGGGGAACGTAGAGGCATCTGGAGATGTCAAGCAAGCCTGGATTGAAATCCCTGGGGCCGGTAGTGTCAATGCTCCGGATCTCAAAATCCAGACGGCTGACGTTTCTATCTCCGGGTTCGGTAGTGCTACTATCTGGGTGACTGACCGCCTGACAGGTACCATCAGCGGCGGCGGGAATGTGTCGTACTATGGTGATCCGCAAACCAATGTCGAAACAACTGGCCTAGGCCAGTTCAAGTCGCAGGGCGATAAATAATTCTGGAGGCAATCAAAATGGAAACACAAAATAACCCATCAAACCACCCTGAATCCACACCCGATACTTACGACCACCGCGCCGCCCGCCGCCAGCGTATTGCAGAACGACGGGCAGGGCGATCTGGCTCGTGGATTGGGGGGGCTGTCTTGATCCTGATTGGCGTTTTCCTCATGCTCAATAACCTGACCGGTTTCTCTCTGAGAAATTGGTGGGCGTTATTCATTCTGATCCCGGCGATGGGAGCTTTTGGGAACGCCTGGCGGATTTACCAGAAAGATGAGAGGTTGTCGGCTTCAGCGCGCGCCTCGCTGATCAGCGGTTTTATCTTGACGATGGTAACTGCCATCTTCCTCCTCAACCTCGACTGGACGTTGCTTGGTCCGGTCTTGTTGATCCTGGCGGGCCTGGGTTTATTAATCAACGTGGTTTTGCCCAGTTAAAATGAAAAAATTCTTGAAAATCGTCGCCGTTCTAGCCGGGTTGGCCGTCCTGGCTATCCTCGCCGTAATTCTGCTCACCCCCTGGATGAATAGGTGGGGCGCAACTGACGAGGAGATTGCCGCAGCCTTACCCGGCGATGAACTTGTCCCAACTCCAGCCAGTTTCATTAACCGCGCCCTTACCATCTACGCCAAACCCGAGCAGATCTACCCCTGGCTGGTGCAAATCGGCGCGGATAAGGGTGATTGGTACAGCTACGACTGGCTCGAAACCCTGGCAAACTGCCCCAATACCAACGCTGATCGTATCCACGAGGAATGGCAGAATCTTGAAGTTGGAGATCTCGTATTGATGTGCCCCGGCGAGTTCGCCCCGCCGCCCTACATCGTCGCCCAGCTCCATCCCAACCAGGCCATCGTGATGGGGCACCAGGGAAACGACGAGTGGGTGGACTTATACCAGTTTGTCATCGTTCAGCAGGCCGACGACTCCTCCCGTCTGATCCTGCGCACCCGCACCATGATGGTCGGCGGTATCTGGAATGTCTTCCACCCCATCGCTTTTACGATGGAACAGCGCATGCTCCGTACTGTCAAAGAACGCGCTGAGACACTGGCGCAAGGAAATTAACCCTTGCACACCAAACCAGCTCTTCCCTGGCTAATGCTTTTCTCTCGATCCATCCTGTTTGTCATTGCCCAGGTGCTCATCGCGCTTGTACTGGGATTGGCTGGCACAACCCAGCCTGGACTGAAGCTGCCCGTTGGTGGATTTTCTTCCCCATCTTCGCCAACATTGGCTCAATCATTTTATTGACGCTTGTTTTCCGTGTGGAAGGGAAACGATACCTCGATATTCTGCGATTTTCGCGCCAGACCATCAAGACGGACCTGCTCTGGTTCTTCGGTTCGGGAATCTTCGGACTGCCCATCGCCGCCGCGCCCATGAATTTCCTCGGCGCGGCCATTTTTGGTGACCGGATGATCCCTATCCATCTGATGTTCCGCCCACTCCCTTCCTGGGCGCTGGTAGTTGGGCTCCTCTTCCCGATAACGAGTGCCTTTGCCGAACTGCCCACGTATTTCGGTTACGCCATGCCCAGATTGTTCAACGGAAAATCCGCTTGGCTGGCATACTTCGTCGCCGCGGTATTTCTCTCTTTGCAGCATTGTTTTTTGCCGCTCATTCCAGATTGGGGCTTCGTTCTCTGGCGCGCCCTGATGTACCTGCCTTTTGCCCTCTATGCAGGTTTAATGGTCAAGCTACGCCCCAACCTGCTGCCTTATTTCGCCATCGTGCACGCCTTGATGGATGTTTCTGTGTTGACGGTTTATCTGACTCTGTAATAGCCGGAATCTACATGTTCATCACCTTCATTCCGTTATCCGTTGCGATTTTGCTCACTTAGGCCTCTCATCAAAAAAAGGGAATACCCTTAAATGACAAAGAAAACAACTGCATACGTCATCTTCACGATCGGAATCCTGCTGCTCGTTATGCACACATCCCTTGCGGTGCTATGGCAGCTTTCGGGGTTTCCAGGAACTTATCCCTTAAGCCGCTCAACCCTGATGTACTACGCCCAGGGATTTTCCCCAATCTTTGGAGCAATGCTGCTTTTCGTTGCAGGGCTTGTTTACGAAAAAGCTGAGATGACGAGATGAAACTACCAACGCACTTTCCTGCCTGGATGTATCTGTATTTTGCGGTTTTTGGTTCTGCTGCCATCGTCTTACTTTCTCTGGTTTTTTGGAATTGGATGAAAGTCAATCGCCTCTCAAAGGGATTTTTGCGCACGGCCCTGAAGTGGAATGCAGGTGGTTATGTTTTCATGTTCGTCGCTGCCTGGTTTGCCTGTGGAATTGGAGCGGGACCCGGCAACCTGTTAAGTTTGGATACCTCGCTGCACAACCCATTTCTCGCTTCGATGTCTGCCGTATCCGGAATGTTCGCTTCCGTTGCAGGCTGGGTTTGCCTGCTGATCGGTCAGCGCAAACTGCTCAACGGGCTGAAACAAGATGAGAGGAAAACTGGATGAATACGCTTACGATAGCCGCACTGGGACTTCAACCGGGTCGTCTCCATGGAGAAACCATTGTTGTGACCGGGGCTGGCGGGGGGATTGGTTTTGAAACCGCGCGCGCCCTGCTTTGGCTGGGCGCTAACGTAGTCATCGCCGAGATCAACGCAGTGAGTGGTCAACACGCTGCCGAGAATCTCGCCGCAGAATTCGAACCGGCGCGGGTGTTGTTCGTCCAAACTGATGTAGGTGACGAGGCCAGCGTACAAAATTTGTACAACCGGGCGGTGCAACGCTTCGGCAAAGTGGATACGGTGATCAACAACGCCACCATCGCCGTTTTGGGGAATGTGGTGGATGTGCCCATCGAAGATTGGGATCGCAGCTACCATGTCAACCTGCGCGGGCCAGTCTTGATGGCAAAAACCTTTTTACCCGATATGATCCAGCGTGATCATGGTGTGTTCGTTTGTGTCTCTTCTACTGGGACAGCTTTTTTGGGCGGTTATGAGACTTTCAAGGCTGCCCAGGTGCATCTGGCGAACACCCTAGACGAAGAGTTGGAAGGCAGCCGGGTGTTCGCCTTCACCATCGGCCCGGGATTGGTGCCAACCGAAACCGCCATCCAAGCCGTGAGGCAGCTCGCCCCGCATATGGGCTTGACTGTAGAGGAATTATTCGAAATGAACAAGAGTGCGGTGCTGTCAGTGGAAGAAGCAGGAACCGGGTTTGCGCTGTCTATCCTATTCGCCGAGAAGTTCCACGGACAGGAAATTTCCTCCGTTCAGGCCCTCAAGGCTGCGAATATAAATTTCGGCGCGGGAGAAACCGGAAAACCCATCGCAGGGTTCGGCTCCGAACAACGCAAACAGGCGCAAATCCTGTGCGAGCAGGTGCGCCATACTCTGAAGGAGCAATCCGAGGAATGGAAAAAGCGTTCCATCTTCGAGCGCCAATGGGTGCTACGTGATTTCAAGAAAACTGCCGGGATGCCGGTGGAGGAATGGTTACTGGCTACCGAATCCCTGGCGGAAAGCCTGAAAAGGGAAGGCGCGATCATTTCCCCGCCGTTGGAAAAACTGGCCCGGTATTACGAGCATCTGGCCGACCTGGCCAAAGGCTATGAAAAAGACCCTGCGAAGTTGCAGGAAAATCTACGCCACGTGTATAGCTGGCGTGATGAAGTAGCCGCACTGATCGAGATATTATAACGTTGCCATTTTCAATTTTGTTGCAATGATAATCGCTTGCAGGTTTTACCAATATCGTGTATCATATACAACGTCAGACGCCAGGGTGCCCCCCTCACCTTGGCGTCTGACGTCTTAAGCGGCTGGCAGCAGCCCAACTGCCGCCAGAACGAAGCTAATTGGGTTAGCCCGCAGTTGCACTGCGGGCTTTGTGCGTCTCAGGGGTTGGCAGTCGCCAGCGGCTGCCGCCCATCTCCCCCGGCAGCCTCCTGCGGGTCTTGCCGGCGGAACTGGCTCCGATACAGGTCGTAGTAAAAGCCCTTACGTACCAACAATTCATCGTGCGTGCCGCGTTCGACGATCTGACCCTGATCCAGCACCAGCACCTGGCTGGCGTTGCGAATCGTGCTCAGGCGATGGGCGATGACGAAGCTGGTGCGTCCCGCCAGGAGCTGGTCCAGCGCTTTCTGGATCAGGCGCTCGGTGCGCGTGTCGACGCTGGAGGTGGCCTCATCCAGGATCAAGATGCGCGGGTCTACCAACGCCGCCCGCGCAATCGCCAAAAGCTGGCGCTGTCCCTGGCTCAAGCCGCTGCCGCGCTCGCCCAGCACCGTCTGGTAGCCCTCCGGCAGGCGCTGGATGAAATCATCGGCGTGGGCCAATTTCGCCGCGGCGATGACCTGCTCGTCGCTGGCATCCGGCTTGCCGAAGCGGATGTTCTCCATCACCGTCATGCTGAACAGGAAAGTATCTTGCAGCACGATGCCGATCTGCTGGCGCAGGCTTTCAGCCGTCACCTGGCGCACATCCACGCCGTCGATCAGCACTGCCCCGCCGGTGACATCATAAAAGCGCGGGATCAGATTGATGATGGTGGTCTTGCCCGCGCCGGTGGGACCGACGATGGCGATTGTCTGGCCCGGCTCCGCCGTGAAGCTCACCCGTTCCAGCACCGGCTGACCGGGCTCGTAAGAAGCCGAGACGCTCTGGAACTCCACGCGCCCCTGGATCGGGGGCATTGCCCGCGCCTGAGGCGCATCTTGCACGGCAGGCTGCTCGTCCAGCAAATTGAAGATGCGCTCGCCGCCGGCGATGGCGCTCTGCACGTTAGTCCACAACACAGCCATCTGCTGGATCGGCTGGTTGAAACGCTGCACGTACCCCAGGAAAGTGATCACCAATCCCAGCGAGACCGTGGTGCCAAACAGCGGTGTGCCGCGCAGCAGCGCCAGCCCGCCCACGCAGGTGACGATCGCCAGCGCCAGGTAGCCCAGGGCCTCCAGGGCAGGCGCCAGCGCGCTGGTATAGGTGACCGCGCGGATATTGGCATCCCGGTTGGCGGCGTTGGTCACCCGGAAGTTTTCGATGTTCTCCTCGGCCCGGTTGAAGGCTTGCACCTCCCGCACCGCGGCGATGCTCTCTTGCAGCTCGGCGTTGACGCTGCCCATTTCCTGGCGCGTGCGCCGGAAGGCCCGCCGCGCCTGAGTGGAAAACCAGAACGTGACGATGAGCATCACCGGCGCCACCAGCAGGCTCAACAATCCGAAGACTAGGCTTTTGGTGAGCATGTTATAGGCAATCCACACCAGCAAAAGCACCGCGCTGAGCACATTCACCAGGGCAAAATTGAGCGCCTGTTGGACTGTTTCCGAATCGTTGGTAATACGGCTCATCAAGTCCCCCGATTCCTGCCCCGCGTAGAAAGATAGAGAAAGACGGTGCAGGTGCTGAAAAACTACCACCCGCAAACGACGCAGGACATTCTGCCCTGCCCAGGTCATCGAGTAGAATGTCATGCCGGTCAGGATCGCCCCGAGCACAAATAACCCGACAATAATGAGGATCAAGCGCCCCAGGCCTGCCAGGCGCTGCTCGCTGCTGAGCGCCGATTGGGCGGAAGGGGCTTCGAACTCACCCGCAGTGAACAAGGCCCTCACCACGCGTTGGGTGAAACCCTGGGGCTGTTTCTCCGCTTCCAGCCAGCAGTTGGAGACCGCGCCGGTCTGGTTGCCTGTATCAGGCACGCCTGGGAAGCTGCCAAAAGTATTGGCAGCCGCGGGAGCCAGATAGCAATCGACCACCTGCCCGACCAGCTCTGGAGAGGTGACCTGGGTCCAGGTGGAAACGACCACCAGCGCGGCTGCCAGCAGCAGGGCCGGCCAATACGGTTTGAAATAATGGGCAAAGCGCGCCAGGGTATCGCCTAACTTCCTGGGCTTGATCGTCTCCTGGCTCATAATACGGCGCAAGCCGTCCTGTCCACCAAACATGAAGTACTCCTTTACATTGCAGTGGAAAGTGGTGAGTGGTTAGTGGCAAGCTCCACACCTCACGCATCACGCACCACGTCTCACGCATCCACCACTGCCTTATCCACAGTCTCCCCAATCAACTGCGAATTATAGATTTCCGCATAAATCGGGCTTTCTTCCAATAGCTCGCTGTGTACGCCGCGCGCCACAACCTGTCCTTTATCCAGCACCAGGATTTGGTCGGCTTGGATGACGGTGCTGATGCGCTGGGCGATCACAAAGCTGGTGCGGCCTTTCATCAGCTCGTCCAGGGCTGCCTGGATTTGGGCCTCCGTGGTCAGGTCCACGCTGCTGGTCGAATCGTCCAGAATCAGGATGCGCGGGTCCAGCAGCAAGGCGCGTGCAATGGCAATGCGCTGCTTTTGTCCGCCGCTCAGGGTGGCGCCGCGCTCACCCACCGGGGTATCGTACCCCTGGGGGAAGGACAGGATGAAGTCGTGCGCCGCCGCGGCTTGCGCGGCTGCCACGACTTCATCCAGGCTGGCATCCGTCCGTCCGAAAGCGATGTTTTCGCGGACGGTGCCAGCGAACAGGGTGGTCTCCTGCAGGACAATCCCGATTTGCGCCCGCAGCGAATCGAGGCTGACATCCCGCAGGTCAAACCCATCGATGGTGATGCGCCCTTCTGAGGGATCGTAGAAGCGCGGCAGCAGGTTGATGATGGTGGTCTTACCCGAGCCTGTCGCCCCCAACAGGGCCACCCTTTGCCCGGGAGCAGCCTCAAAATCCACGTTATTCAACACCGGCTCGCCGCTGCCAAAATAACGGAAGGTGACATTCTCAAAGCGCACACGTCCCTGCACAGCCGGCAGCGTCTGCGCGCCGGGTTTATCCGTCACATCGCTGTGGGCATCCAGGATCTCGAAGATGCGCGTCGCGGAAGCGGAGGCCTGCCCCAATTGAGTGATGATGAAGCCGAGCTGAGCGATGGGGAAATACAGGTACACCAGGTACAGGCTGAACTCTTGCCACGTACCCAGCGTGAGCAGGCTGGCGATGATCTGGCGCCCGCCAAAGTACAGCGTGGAGGCCTGCCCCAGGTTTGCCACCATGAAGATGAGCGGAAACAGCAGGGTAAACAGACGCGCCACCCGGATTTGCTGGCCCATCAAGTCGGTAGCCGCGCCCTGGAACTTGGCCTGCTCGCTCTTTTCGCGCGTGAAGGCCTTCACCACCTTGATGCCCGCCAGGTTTTCTTGCAGCAAGGTATTCAGCGCCGATAACTTCACCTGCACCTTGATGAACAGCGGCTGGCTGACCGCGCCAAAGACCAGGAACAAGATCAATGCCACCGGCAGGATCGGTAGCACCGCCAGGGCCAGGCGCGCGTTGGTGGTGAACAGGATGACCAGGGTGCCCGATAAGAGCAGCAGCGCGCCCACCAATTGCAGCAGGGCCTGACCGATGAACATGCGCACCTTCTCGATATCATCGGTGGCGCGGATCATTAGTTGCCCGGTCTGGTTGCGGTCGTGGTAAGAAAAGGATAAGCGCTGGATCTTGGCGAACAAATCATTTCGCAGGTCATACGCCACGCTCTGCGAGTTGCGCTCGGCCCAAAACACCTGCAAGAAGGCAAATACGCCGCGCAAAGCTGCGAATAGCACGATGGAAATGCCGGCGATGATCAAGGCGCGCGGGGCATCCTCCAGATTCGCGCTCATTCGCGCCACGAGCTGCTCCTGGCTCCAATCTAAAGGCAGATTCATGAGCTCCAGAATGCGCGGCAAAGCCTCGCTCATCGCAAAGGAGGGAATTTGTTCCAGCCCATCCAGTGCTGCCCTTGCCGCCACTCCCTGGGTGACGGCGTCGATAATGTTGCGCACCAGGCGGGGCACAGCCAACTGAGCGAAGGTAGCAATCAACAAGAACAGGTAAGGCAATACCGCCTGTCGGCGATAGCGAGACAGGTAGCGCATGGCCCGGCCCAGCGCGGCGCGCTGCGCCGGCGGGCGCGTATTGCGTTTATGTGTGGTTTGCAAAGTGAAAAATCCTTTCACGCCTGACGGTGACAGCTTGGGCCAGGAAATCCTCTGCCAGTATATTGGCGCCAGTATTCTGGTCTTTGCGATCAAGAGGGTAAGCGAAGAGACACTATAAATTTATCGACCAGTTTTGTCAATATTTAACCAGTTAACACTTTGTAAGAAATCCCCCCTGGTTACCACTCGCTCAACTTCCAAATCTCCGCGCGTGAACGTTCCCCCTCCGACGCGCCGATCTCAGCAAAGATGACCACCGCCTGCTTCAGATGCTGCATCGAGCGCTCTTCCTGCCCAGCGACATGGTAAAAATCCGCCAGGTTGTTATGTAAAGCGGCCTCCCGGTGGCGGTCGCCCTGCTGACGGCACAGTTCCAGGGCCTGATGAGCGTTCTGCAAGGCGTGATCCAGGTCTCCGCCATCCGCAAAAGCCAGCGAGAGATTGTTGAGCGCCGCGATGCGGGCGCTGGCTTCCCCGCTTTTATCGGCTAATGCCAGGCTGTATTCCAGGTGGCGGATGGCTGTTTGCAGATCGCTATAGCCGCGCGCCAGAATCCCAAGCGTATTATGAGCCTGCGCCTGGGCCAACGGGTCGCCGGTCTTCTCTGCCAGGTTCAGCGCTTGATTGGCCATTTCGATCGCCAGGTCCGGGTGACCCCTGCGAAGGGCCGTATGAGACCAATCTGCAAACAGGCGCGCCTGGCGAGCAGTATCACTATCCTCTTCCAGCGCCTGTAAAGCAGCCTGGTAATGGCTTTCTGCCAGGCCCCATTCACCCAGACGGTGGTATACACTCCCCAGCTTATGCTCCAGCCGGGCGTTTTGGTTGGCACTGGCGCCCAGGGGGGCCAACGCGCCGGCGTAGCTGTTCAGGGCAGCCGGATAATTACCCATCAACGTATACAGATCGCCAATGGCCTCATCCAGGCAGCCAATCTCCGGATAACCGAGGGCCAGGGCAGCCTGGAAATGGGCCAGGGCTTCGGCATTGGCATACAAAGAACGGGCATGCTCGCCGGCCTGGAAGAAGAATATGGCAGCCTCGCCGGCATTCCCCGCTTGCCGGTAATGGTAGGCGATCTGCCCTGCCAGAGCACGACCCTGAGGCCGCCCGCGAGCGCGCGCCGCGAGGGCATCTGCCACGCGTTGGTGCAGCAAACGGCGGCGTGCCAGGCTGGTCTCCGTGTAGATCAAGGAGCGCACTTTGTTATGCGTGAAATCGTAAACCCAACCGCGCGGCGTATCCGCAGAAAGCCCGCCCGCCGCAAGCTGGGCCTCGCGGATAAGGTTAAGCCTAATCAGGATTTCGAGCGTTTCCACTGTCTCTTCATCGCTGCGCCCGCTGGCAGACCGCAGGATATCGATATCGAAAGATCGTCCGATTGTCGCTGCCGTTTGCAGCAACTGGCGTCCGGCTTCGCCCACCTGCTCGAGCCTGGCATGCAGCAGATCGCGCACTCCCTGCGGGATATCCCACTCGCCTTGCTCGTCGCCAGCCACAATTTCAGGCAAGGCCGCCAGGTATTCGGTCAGGAAATATGGCAGGCCTTCGGTCTCCTGGAACAGGCGCCTGCCAATGGCAACCGGGGCCACTGCCCCGCCTGAAGCCATGCTGACCAGCTCGTTTACATTCTCCGCAGACAGGCGCGCCAGGGTCACCAGGGTTGCCCGATCATTTCGCTGAGCCTCCGCCAATAAGCGGCGCAAGCGCGCGGTTTGAGGCAGGTCCTCGCTTCGCCAGGCTAATAGAATGAGCGTCGGCCAGCGTCCCAGGCGTCGCACCAGGTAAGTGAGCAGGTCCAGGGAGGTCTCATCCGCCCATTGCAAATCATCGAAGAACAGCATGCCAGGCGCCTGACCGCTGCACATTGCCCGCAGCACCTGGTGCACCCCTTCAAAAAAGCGCATTTGCGCGCCGCCATCCTGAGAAGGGGCAGCAGATTGTAACCCGGGGCGCAGGTGTGCCAGGTCTGGCAGCAGGCGCGCCGCCTCGTTCAACCACTGGTCATGCAGCGGTACATGCCATTGGCTGCTTCGAACCTGCTCCAGCCCGGAGCGCAAAGCCTCCAGAAAAGTAGCCAGCGCCAGGCCGCTTTCGCCCTGGTAGCAGCGCGCCGCCAGGACATGCGCCCCCTGCTCGCGTAAATGGGATATGAATTCCTCCGCCAGGCGAGTCTTCCCAATCCCGGCTTCGCCTTCCAGAACTGCCAGGCGCCCATCAGCATCGACCGCGGAATATGCCTGTTGCAAGAGAGACCATTCAATCCCGCGCCCCACCAACGGGTATTCACCGGGCGTTATGGAGCGATCATCCGCCGGATGCAGGGGGCGTGGCGCGTGGCTCACATGCCAGGGCTGATCAGGAGTAGGAGCCAGCGGCGCCAGCTGTTGGTCTTTAATCTCCTCATACAGGCGGGTCGTCTCTTCCAGGGGAGAGACGCCCAGCTCGCGCTCGAGAATGCGGGCGCATTCCTGGTACTGGCGCAAAGCGCTGCTGCGCCGTCCCGACCAGGCGTATAGCTGCATCAACTGGCGATGGGCTGGCTCGTGCAGAGGGTCCTGCGCCAGGCGGCGGCGGGCGTGGGCGATGGCTTGCTCGTAATGCCCTTGCAGGGCATATCCATGCGCCAGGCACTCCAGGACCTCGACCAGCTCACGGCGCAGGCTCTCACTTTGAAAGAACTGCCAGTCGTCAAAAGCCGGGCTGTCGCGCAGCGTGAATCCAGCCATGAAGGTATCCTGGTACAGCCCAGCCGCCTGTTCCAGAGGGGCCAGGCAGCGTGGGCAAGCCTCGTTGGGTGCATGCCCGTGCGATGCACATTCTTTCCTGCTGCGCTGAAATTCCTCCACGTCGAACCACAGGGAGGCATTGGCTGATATTTCTACACTCTCCCGAGTGATGGTGAGCACGCCCGGTGCTAAAGCCTTGTTCAAGACAGACAGAGTGCGGCGCAAAGCCGCACGCGCGCTGGTTTGGTCGTTTTCAGGCCACAGCAGTGCTGCCAAAGAATCGCGCCCCTGCTGCCCGCCGTTCACCGCCAAATAGGCCAGCAGGGCCATTGCCTTGCGCGTGTCCATTGTCAGGGGCATACCCTCGCGCTCTAGGCGCGGAGAGCCCAATAAGTAGAGTGCTAATCCAGACAACGCCTACCCCTTGATAACGCTTAAGTATCGATCCGAAGAATAAAGAAGGTCGGGGTGTGTGGCGGCGCTTTGCGCCGCCACACACCCCACGCTCCCAAATTTTGGATAGGTTCCAACAATTTACGCAAAATAACAGCTTGCTCTACAGGATCCTATTTTACACCCAAAGCGCAACGGTTTTGCATCGTAACGATCTCCGTAACGATAGCAGGACGTTCTTCTGGTATAAACTGGATAATTTAGATAAAATATAAGGAGAATACATCATGCGCAAATTTTTCAAATGGCTCGGGGTTATCATCGGCTTGCTTGTCCTGGCGGTAGCAGGCCTGGCTATTTACGGCAGCATGAAGTTCAAGCCCACCCTCTCCAACCGCCCGCTCCAACCCATCACGGCGGATACCAGCCCGGAGGGCCTGGCGCGCGGTAAATATTTAATGGAAGACGCAATGGGCTGCGATGAGGCCTGCCACTCACCGGTGGGCGCGCCGTTTACCGGCACCTACGAAGAGTTGAGCATGGGTCCCATTCAGATTGGATTCGCCGTGCCGAACCTGACCTCCGACCCAGAAACGGGCCTGGGGAGCTGGACGGATGCAGAGATCGCACGCGCCATTCGCGAAGGCGTGGATAAAGGCGGGGTGGGCTTGATGGTAATGCCGGCTTACAACTACCACGCCTTGAGCGACGCCGATGTAGCCGCCATTATCGGCTACTTGCGTAATCTGGAGCCGGTGCGCAATGAGATCCCGCCATTTAAGGCGAACATTATCGGCAAGATCATGGCAGCTTTAGGCGTATTCGGTCCATCGCCGGTGGGCGAACCCATTACCGCGGTCCAGAACACTCCTGCGGCTAGCACCCCAGAATATGGCAAGTACATGGTAGCCGTGGGCGCCTGCAGCGACTGCCATGGAGGAAATCTTGCCGGCGGACCCCTGCCCTTTGCTGAAGAAGGAGCTCCCACTGCCAGGAACCTGACCCCGGCTGGAGAGCTGCCCAACTGGAGCGAGGCCGACTTTATCAACGCGGTAACTACCGGCGCACACCCTGGCGGTGGTCAACTCTCGGAGTCAATGCCGCGTTATAGTATGACTGAAGACGACCTGAAGGCCATCTTCATGTACCTTAAAACCATACCGGCGGCTGAGTCCAAGAAGTAAGGTCCCAGGCAAAGCTCCCAACTTGTTGTCCCGCTTCCGACCGGGCACTTCATGCCTAGTCTACAGGGTAACGCCGGGCGAACTCGCCGTTGATGGGCAGCAGTTGAACTGCTGCCTACCACTCACGGTGCTTGAACTTTTACAAATAAATCTGACCATCGTAATCTCCAGTCCGCGAACGGGACTAAGAAAGCGACGTTTTAGCCGGGTTTACCCGGCGTAATGTTGCAGCTCGGGCATGAATGCCCGGGCGTAGATCGGAAAACAAGCGCAGGCTCAGCCGGTGCTTCTGCGGCGCATTGTCAGAATAATTTGTTAATCAACAACAACTGCAGGTGGAACCAAAGCCGGCTGCCCTTCGTGAGCCACGCAAAGCGCTTGAACAAGGGGCTTAAACCCCTTGCCTGGTTCAATCAAATAAGGAGTTTTGTTCATGGAGCGCTGTACCGCAGCCGGTAGATCCCGGCACGCCGGAGAATGCGGTTCTTAGCAGTAACCAAATGGAGGCTGTGATGGACACGTGGGCGTTTAAGCGCACTACAACCGTGCGGGCCGCACTGCTTACCCTGTTCTTTCTCTTTGGCGGGCTGCTGCTGGGCTTTGCCGCCGGGTTCGCTATCAACGGTCTTCCCATGCACATGCCTGAATCGGTGCGCACACAAATTTCTTTTACTATCGTGCTTGGGATCATCCTGGTTGCCGGGGCGGCCTGGGGACGCAAGCTGGCGCAGCTCTTGGGCGCAGGTAACCCCGGGCGTTTGACCTGGGCAGGCGCCCTGAGCTTTGGACCAGCGGTAATCCTGGCGGTCTTAGGCCTGGGTAAGCTTGAAGTAGCCTTGATCGAGAATTCTCAGGGGCCAGACCTGCCGGTGCATACGGTGTTTACCTTGTTGTTTGTACCGGCTGTATTCTTTATTGCCGGAACAGCAGGTGTGGCGCTGGGATTCGCCCTTAAGAGCTGGCGCCTGGCAATCCGAACCGGCTTGGGAAGCGGTCTGGCGGGGGCGGCGGCCTTCCTGCTGGTGAACCTGGTCATGCACCAGCTCGGCTGGCAGGTAGGCGCACCCGGAGCGGCTGAACGCGCCACCATGCTCACGGTGATGATGGCTGGCAACCTGGCAGCTGCCCTGGCTGGCGGCGCGGCCATCGGCTATATCCTGGCTAAACCGCAGGCAGGTGTGCTGGAGGCATGAATTATGGGTAGCTGGCATGCAGTTCAAGAGGAAAATGGATTTGAGTGAGGGTAGATGAGAAGAATACTCAAGTGGATCGGGATTTTGCTGTTGGTTCTGTTGGGAGCCGGCATCGCGGCCTACGTCGCCATGCTGTACACTGTGAAGCAAAAGCTCAATACGGTTTATGAGATTCCGCATGAATCGATCGAATTCCGCTCCGACACGGAAACCATCGCCCGCGGGGCGTACCTGTATCACATCATTGGTCTATGCAAGGAGTGCCATGGCGAGGATCTGAGCGGTTCGGTCTACGAGGGAGATTTTCTCACCGGGGATTTCACTACCCCTAACTTGACCGGCGGAAAAGGCGGCCTGGCTGCGGATATGACCGACGATGATTTAGCGCGCGCCATTCGTCATGGAATAGGGAAAGACGGCAAGACCCTGGTGGGTATGCTCTCGAATTACTTTTATAACTTCAGCGATCGCGATTTAGCCGCCCTGATCGCCTACATTCGCAGCGTTCCAGCGGTGGATAACGAGCTCCCGCCCACGAAATTCGGCCCGATGATTTACCTCTATATCCTGCAGGATCCCTCTGCGTTGCCAGCCCAGGTCATCGACCATACTGGCAAACGCCCGCCTGCGCCTGAGCCTGGAATAACGGTAGAATATGGGCGCTATCTCGGTCTGGTCTGCCGCAGCTGTCATGGTGAAAATATGGCAGGCGGCACGCAACCGGGGGCTGGGCTGAACCTGACCCCGGGCGGCGACCTGGGTTCCTGGAGTGAAGAGGATTTCCTCACCACCATGAGCACCGGCGTTACGCCATCCGGCAGGCAGCTCGACCCGGAGCTGATGGCCTGGGAAACCCTGAGTAAGATGACCGATGAGGACTTGAAAGCCATCTGGCTGTACCTGCAATCCTTGCCTCCGGTACAAAATCCGACCCCCACGCCGGAGTGAGATGGTAAGTATGACTAGAACTCATTTCAAAAATGGTAATTTGGGGTGTGTGCGGCGGCAAAGCCGCCGCACACACCCCAATCCCCTCCTGTTTTTGAGATAGCTTCTAGTAATTTGGAGCGCGGAGAAATTGATGCTCCAGCCGCATGCCCAACAGCTCTGCGGTGAGGTATTATTAACAGCAGTTACGCAGTTCAGGGGAAAATTGGGGGTGATTGGGCGGGCTATACCCGCCCAATCACCCCCATCCTCCCACCTACTGCGTAAGTCCTAATTGATAGCAGGCAGAACAACGATCAAAAATTGAGTGAAGGACTTATGAGAAAAATCTTCAAATGGTTAGGGATTCTGCTGCTGGTTCTCCTGGGAACCGGCATTGTCGCGTATGTAGCCATGGTATACGTCGTGAAAGAAAAGCTCAACACGGTTTATGAGACCCCGCAAGAATCGATCGAATTCCGCTCCACCCCAGAGACGATCGCCCGCGGGGCTTACCTGTACCACATCGTCGCCCAATGCCAGGAGTGCCATGGCGCTGACCTGAGCGGGCAGATCATGGTGAGCGATTTTATATCCGGAGATATCGTCGCTCCAAATCTCACCAGCGGTAAGGGCGGGCTGCCCGCAGACGTGACCGATACAGACCTGTTGCGCGCCATCCGCCATGGTGTAGATAAAGAAGGCAAGTCCCTGATCCTTATGCTCTCGAATTTCTTCTACTACTTCAGCGATGCGGATACCACCGCCCTGATCGCCTATATCCGCAGCGCACCACCCGTGGATAACGAACTGCCGCACATCCGGCTTGGACCCCTGGGTTATTTTTATCTGCTGCAAGACCCCGCCTTGCTGCCCGCCAGTGTGATTGACCACCAGGCCGCGCGCCCACCTGAACCGACTCCCGGGGTAACCGAGGAGTACGGGCGTTACCTGGGCCTGGTTTGCCGCAGTTGCCACGGCGAAAACATGGCAGGCGGCACCGCCCCGGGAGCCGGGTTGAACCTGACCCCAGGCGGTGACCTGGCATCCTGGAGTGAAGCGGATTACCTCACCACCATGCGCACCGGGATTACCCCGTCTGGTCGTAAACTCGATCCTTTGCTGATGCCCTGGGAAGCCTTGGGCAAGTTGACCGATGAGGACTTGAAAGCCATCTGGTTGTACTTGCTATCCCTGCCCCCCGTACAAAATCCCACTCCTACGCCGCAATGAGATGACGAGCGCTTCCCAATCCCAACCCTCACAAACCTGGCTGACCCTGGGACGTTATGTCTGGATCGCCATAACGGTATTAACCCTGGCCTTGCTGACGATCGGTATTCCCGAGCGCATCCAACGGATTGCATCCAGCGCAGATTGGCGTTCGATCCGCCAGTTAGGGCTCTCGGTCAGCTCTTTTGCCACCCTGGCAGTGGTCATCGATTCGATCTTCCTGCTGGGGCATTTCAGCCTGGCGGGGGTGATCTTCTGGCGCCGGCGGAACGACCGCATGGCGCTCTTGGTGGCATTGACCATGGTCACCAACGGCAGCCTGATGCCTTTGTTGTTGACGTACGAAGGTGTAGCCCTGCCGCCGCTGTGGGATTTCATGAAAAACGTGGTGGTGTACACCAGCATGATCACCTGTGTCACGTTGTTGTTCGTCTTCCCCGACGGGCGCTTTATCCCGCGCGGCGCAGCCCTCCTGGCGCTCGGCTGGGCGGCGTTGTGCCTGCCAGCCATCTTTCTGCCAGCCTCTCCGTTCAGCCTGACACAGTGGCCGCGCGTGGTGCAAATATTACTCTTAATCGTGGTGTCTGGCAGCGGCGTGTATGCGCAGTTTTACCGCTACAACCGTGTGTCCAGGGCGCTGGAGCGCCAGCAGGCCAAGTGGGCGCTGCTGGGCTTGACGGCAACCGCGCTGAGCCCGTTTGCTTATTTCCTGACGTTCGTGATCTTTACCACCACCACCCAGCAGCATGTGCCTAACCTGCTCTACCAGCGGTTGGGAGCCTCCTTCTTTTCCTCCACCTACCTGCTGCGCCTGTTCGATTCGGTCGGCTTCAATCTGTTTACGTTGTTGTTCCCTATCTCATTCGCCATCGCCATCATGCGCTATCGCCTGTGGGATATCGATCTGCTGATCAACCGCGCCCTGGTGTATGGTGCGCTGTCCGCTACGCTGTTGATCTCCTATCTGGCGATCGTGATTTTGCTGGAAGTGGTCTTGCGCGCCTTGACTGGCGAGGGTCAAAATGACCTGGTGACGGTCATTTCCACATTGAGCATCGCCGCCCTGTTCGCACCTTTCCGGCGGCGGGTGCAGCGCGGCATCGACCGGCGCTTTTACCGGCGCAAATACAATGCCGCCCGAACTGTCGAGGCCTTCAGTGCAGGGCTGCGCCAGGAAGTGGAGCTGAACTCACTATGCGAACGCCTGATCAACGTGGTGCAAGAAACTGTGCAGCCCGAGCAGGTATCCTTATGGTTGAAGCCAGAAAAGAGCAGAGGGCGTATGGACTTACACACATTTGAAGACCAGTCCGGTTCGTAATGGAGGTTATAACGTGACGGAACAGGATAAACGCAATATCAAAGTCGCACAGCTCTTATACTCGGGCGAAGAAGACGAGGTCGCCAACATCGCCCAGGATATCCTCTGGCATGTTCCGGGTCACAACCCTGTCTCCGGAGATTACCGTGGCTTTATTGAGTACACCCAGATCATGCCGGCGCGCATGGCCCCACTTTCGCGCTGGGAGTTCACCCTCGAAGATGTTATGGTTAACGGCGACCTTGTCGTAACCGCCTGGAGGCTCCAGGGTGAACGCAAGGGCAAGGTTATTGATACGCACGGCGCTCATGTTCTGCTCATCAATGACCAGGGCAAGGTCGTTGAGGGCTGGGGATTTACGAACGAGCAAGATGCCCTGGATATATTTTTCTCTGACTGAAATAAAGGATTCACGCGCCGAACAGGCGCTTTAAGTGGCCTGGAAGAGGCCTATCACCCCAAAATTTGGCATGACCTGCTCAGGAGAATTGATGAAGCACTACGATGTTATTGTCATTGGCAGTGGGCCGGCAGGGCATACTTGCGCTGTCCGGCTGTCGCAATTGGGGGCGCGGGTCGCTGTGACCGAGCGTGACTATGTCGGCGGCATCTGCACCAACTGGGGCTGCACCCCCAGCAAATCGATGATCGAATCAGCCAAGATCGCCCGCACCGTGCAGGAGAGCAGTCGTTATGGCGTGGATGTGGCTGGCTTTTCCGTGGATTTCAAAAAAGTTGCCGCCCGGCGCGACGAAGTCATCGCCCAGGCGCGCCAGGTGGTCACTGACCTGCTCCGAAAGCACCAGGTTGAGATTATCCAGGGCGAGGCTGAGATCACCGCGCCCGGTAAAGTGCGCGTGCGCGCTGGCAAGCTGGATGTGGACGGCGTGGTGATGCACTACACCGGTGAGGAAGTAGAGCTGCAGGCTGAGCACATCGTGCTCTCTACCGGTTCGCGCCCGCTCATCCCGGGCTTTATCCAAAAAGACGATCCTTTTGTGGTCAGCAGCAACCGCCTGATCAGCATCGGCGTCTTACCCAAAACCCTCACCATTATCGGCGGGGGGGTTATCGGCCTGGAATTTGCCACTATTTTCTCCAACCTGGGCAGCCAGGTGACCGTGATCGAATATCTGGAACGAGTGCTGTCCGGGATGGACGCAGAGATCTCCGCTGAGATCACCCGCTTGATGTCAGGACATGGAGTGCGCATCCTGCCATTCCACCAGGTGCTGCAAGTGCAGCAAGGATTGGTGCGCGCCCAGCACCGCACGACCGAAGAAAAGGTGGAAGTGGCCTCGGAGGCGATCCTGATCGCAATCGGGCGCGAACCCGTCATCCACAGAGAGATGTTCAACCGTATGGGCATCGAGTACTCCGAAAAAGGCATTGGGGTGAACGATTTCCTGCAAACCAACCTGCCGGGCATTTGGGCCATCGGCGATGCCACCGGCAAATCCATCCTGGCGCATGTGGGCATGCAGCAGGGCATCGTGTGCGCCGAGAACATCATGGCGCCAGCTGGCAAGCCCCTGCGGCCTATGGATTACAACGTCATCCCCGCGGTGGTGTACTCTATTCCCGAAGTGGTCAGCGTGGGGCGTGTACCCGCCGATTTGAGCGGCGTCTCCACCTTTAAAGTGCCCTTTGCCGCCAACTTGCGGGCGCGCATCGAGGCCTACGAAGAAGGCTTCATTAAGATTTGGGTGAAAGAAGGTCGCCTGCTGGCAGCCCAGGCAATCGGGCACAATGTCTCCGAGATTATGCAAGAGCTTGCCAATATGGTTGCTCTGCAAACCCCCATCCATGAGGTTGCCGAGATCATCCATGCCCACCCCACTTACTCGGAAATATCTCGTTCCATCCTGGAGTACGCGCTCGGTAAGGCAGTGGACTTTTTCCCGACCTGAGTAACTACCCGAAAAATAAAGGGGGTCGGGGTGTGTGGCGGCGTAAAGCGCCGCCACACACCCCACTCTCCCGAATTTCCGGATAGGGTCTAAGGATTTGTTATGAACCATCCGATAAACCAGCCAGTTCCGACCGTTCTCCCTGCCCGCAATCCACCCAGTTTGCGCGGGTATTTTCTCCTGGGCAGCATGCTCGAATTTCAACAAGACCGCCTGGGATTCGTCACCCGCATGGCGCGCGAATACGAGGATGTGGTCCGTTACCAGATAGCCAACCTGGTTTTCTACCAGGTCAATCACCCGAAGGGCGTGCAGCGCATCTTGCAAGATAACAATCAAAATTACATCAAAGGCGATTCATTCCAGGTCTTTCGCACTTTCGTAGGCAACAGCCTGTTCACCAGCGATGGGGATTTTTGGCTGCGCCAGCGGCGTTTGATGCAGCCAGTCTTCCACCGTCAGCGGCTGGCTGGCTTTGCCGATCTGATGCGCCGGGCCTCGCTGGAGATGCTGGAAGGCTGGCGGCCCTGGGCCCAGAGCGGGCAGTCCTTCGATGTGGCAGAGCAGATGACCCGCCTGACAATGCAGATTGTCACCCAGGCTCTCTTCAGCTCTCACGTGTTGGGCGAATCTCATGCCATCGGGCAGGCGATTGCCACCGTGCTGGCAGACGTAGCCTATCGCTTCGATATCCCCTTCTACCCGCCCTTGTGGGCGCCCACCCCGCGCAACCGGCGCACCCTCGCCGCCCAACGCCTGGTAGACCAGACCATGTATGCCATCATTAAAGAGCGCCGCCAGAATCCGGAGAACACCGAGGATTTGCTGGGTATGTTGATGTCAGCCCGCGATGATCGCGGCGAGGGGATGAGCGACAAACAACTGCACGATGAAGCCATCACCATGTTCATCGCCGGTCACGAGACCACCGCCAACGCCTTGACCTGGGCCTGGTACCTGCTGGCTCTCCATCCACACGTGGAAGGACGCCTGCACGAGGAGCTGGAGCAGGTCCTGCAGAGCCGCCCGCCTACCGGTGCTGACCTTCCGCAATTGGGGTATACGCGCATGATCCTCGATGAGACCATGCGCCTCTACCCGCCAGCCTGGATCACCAACCGTAGCGTGGTGGAGGAGGATGAAATCTGTGGCTACCGCATTCCCAAAAATTCCATGGTGGCGATCTGCCCGTATGCCATGCACCGCGACCTGCGATACTGGGAGAAACCCGAGGTGTTCGACCCGCTGCGTTTTTTACCCGAACGCTCCGAGGGGCGCCCAAATTACGCCTATTTTCCTATCGGAGGCGGCCCTCACCAGTGCATCGGCAAAGGCTTTGCCCTGATGGAAGCCACTCTGGTCTTGGCGACCATCGCTCAGCGCTACCGGCTGGTTTTGCAGCCTGGACAGCGCGTGGAATCCTTACCACAGGTCACCCTGCGCCCGCGGGATGGCATCCACATGGTCGCCCAGGCGCGCTAAGTCGATGACCGGCATCCGATCGGGAGCCCTCGCATGAAATCCGAACGTCTGGCAACACACAACTTTACACAGCCTGCCCGACCCAAGCCCGCCTGGATGTTGGGCGGGTTGGCGATCCTGTTGGGCATCCTGGCAATCGTGTTAGCCCTGTTGTTCCCGGCCTCAAATGAGGAGCCAGGCAGACCGCCAGTCTGGATACAAATGCTGTTCGTTATGCCCGCCCTGCTGGCTTTCCCGGCAGTCGGCGCGCTGGTCGCTATGCGCCGAGCACAGAACCCGGTCGGCTGGCTATTCATTGTCTTCGGCTTAACCGCCAACCTGGCATTTTTAAGCGATACCCTGGTCCCTTACCTGCTCGGCTTGCATTTGGATCGCTGGGCAAGCATAGTTTTTTCGCTCGGATCCTTAGGATTTCCGGTGGGGGTTAGCGCAGCGCTGCTGGCAGTGCTGTACTTCCCCAATGGCAGTTTGTTGTCCTACCGTTGGCGCGCCGCTGTTTGGTCGGCTTTAACAGGCACGGTGCTGAATGCCATCAGCGTACTGTTCATGCCAGGTCCGCTCGCGGCGGGTTTTGAGAATCCCCTGGGAATTCCCGGTGCAGCCTCTCTCATGAATTCGCTGAACAACGTGAGCAGCATTATTTTGATTGGCGCTATGCTGCTTACAGGCCTTTCAATGGTCATCCGCCTGTGGCGTTCGCAGGGCATCGAACGCCAGCAGCTTAAGTGGGTGATGGCAGCCTCGATCTTGATGTTTACCGGATTTCTCGGCGCCTTGCTCATGCCCACCCTCGGATTGCAAGGCTTTGCCTGGGCTGTTGGCTTTCTCGGCTTAGGCATGATCCCGATATCAGCCGGGATCGCCATCCTGCGCTATCGCCTGTGGGATATCGACCTGCTTATCCGCCGCACCCTCATCTATTCCCTGATCACTGCGGCTCTGGCGCTGCTCTATTATGGAAGTGTGGCGTTGATCCAGGGTCTGTTCCGCCTCCCTGGCGAGGGGCGCTCGCAACTTCCCATCGTTGGTTCCACAATGGTAATTGCTGCCCTGTTTTCACCCTTGCGCCGCCGGATGCAAGAGCTGATTGATCGGCGCTTCTACCGGCGCAAATACAATGCCGAGAAAATCCTGGCGGCTTTTAGTGCCGCAGCCCGCGATGAGGTGGATATCGAGCAGCTTACCAGCCAGCTGCAGTCGATTGTGCAAGAGACCATGCAGCCCGAGTACGTGAGTTTATGGCTTAACCAGAAAAGTCTAAAAACTGGTGCTGCCGTAACGAATTCCGTAACGAATGCAGGACGAAGCCCGGGTAAAATACGGACGTAAAGTGGAGAATGGAAACTGATGTTCTCAATAATTCGCAAAACATGGCAATCGTTCACCAGTAAGAATCAGCCTGAGGAGCCAAACGGGCAGGATATTCCCAGCCCGAGCTTAAGACAGGTGCGCACCCTCGAGATCGAGATTGCCCCCAATGACCCGTTGATGGCCTATTTCGTTACCACCCCGGGCGTTGTAGAAATCGAACGGTTGGACATGGATTCGCCGGCCTTACGCGCTCTCAAACAGGCGGGCATCCGTATCACTGCGCCCCTGGTCAGCCAGGGTGAGTTGATTGGCCTGTTGAACCTGGGTCCGCGTTTGAGCGAGCAGGAATATTCCGCCGACGACCGGCACCTGCTCAACACCCTGGCGACTCAGGCCGCTCCGGCTTTACGTGTGGCGCAATTGGCCTTGCAGCAGCAGGCAGAAGCCCGCACCCGGGAGCGCCTGGAGCACGAGCTGCGTGTGGCGCGCATCATCCAGCAAACCCTGCTGCCCAAAGAGCTGCCCGACCTGCCTGGCTGGCGGGTTGCTGCCCACTGGCAGCCTGCCCGGGCGGTGAGCGGCGACTTTTACGATTTCTTCTTCTTCTCAGATGGCAGGCTTGGCGTGGTGATGGGCGACGTGACCGATAAGGGCGTGCCGGCTGCCCTGGTAATGGCCACCACGCGCAGCGTGCTGCGCGCGGCTGCCGAGCATCTGGATTCCCCCGCCCAAATTCTGGCGCAAGCCAACGATCACCTCTGTCCGGATATCCCCGCAAATATGTTCGTAACCTGCCTGTACCTGATCCTGGATCCCCTCACCGGGTACATTCGTATGGCAAACGCCGGGCACAACCTCCCTTGCCAAAACACCGAAACCGGTGTGATCGAGGTGCGCGCCACCGGCATGCCCCTGGGGTTGATCCCCGGAATGACGTATGAAGAAAAAGAGACCACACTGGCCCCCGGCGACGGTTTATTTATCTACAGCGATGGGCTGGTGGAGGCGCATAATCCCCAGCACGAAATGTTCGGCTTTCCCCGCTTGCGCCAGAAACTGGCTGAGTGTTCGGCGGGGAAAAAATCTGGTGATACGAACGTTATTGCTTTCTTGCTTGAAGACCTGGCCAATTTCACCGGTCAAGGCTGGGAGCAGGAGGACGATGTGACTTTTGTAACCCTTGAACGCCAGCCAGAATCCAGCCTGAGCGTGCCCGGCGAGCCACAGGGCGAAACGGTTGCCGCGCCTGATAAGCAGTGGACCCACGTTGCGGAATTCAGCCTGCCCAGCGAACCCGGTAACGAAATGCAAGCCATGCAAATGGTGGCTACAGCCGTGCAGGAGCTGGATTTACCCGCGGTAAGCCTGGAACGATTAAAAACTGCTGTGGCAGAAGCCACCATGAACGCCATGGAACACGGCAATCACTACCAGGAGGACCTGCCCGTGGAAATCGTGGTGCGCCGCTCGGATGACGCCCTGGCAGTGCTCATCACCGATCAAGGCGGCAGCCAGGTGATCCCAGAACCGGAGACACCCAATCTGGAAGCCAAGCTGGAAGGAAAGCAATCGCCGCGCGGCTGGGGTCTGTTCCTGATCAAAAATATGGTCGATGAAATGAATATCTATATCGGCGATAGCGAACACGGTGGCACCCACCACACGGTTGAGCTTATCATCAAAACGAAAGGATAAATCCATGGCTCAACCGATCTTTGAAGCCAAGGTACGATTAGCAGGCCAGCGGGCCATCATCGATATGTTCGGCGAGATCAATGCCTTCGCCGATGGCGACCTGAATGCAGCCTATAGCGAGGCGCAGGCAAAGGGAGATGCAGACATCCTGTTGAATTTCGCTAGCGTTGACTACATTAACAGCACCGGCATCGCCCTGATCGTTGGCCTGCTGGCAAAAGCCCGTCAGGCGCGCCGCGATTTGCTGGTCTGCGGCTTGAGCGATCACTATCTGGAAATATTCCAGATTACACGCCTGGCCGATTTTATGAAAATTTATCCGGATGAACAAAGCGCGCTTCAAGCAGCCTGAAGCCGTTCAGCATAACCAGCCAAGGAGAAATAGCGAATGAACCAAACTACCGCCACCATGAGTGTCCGCAACGTCTCGCCTGCCACCAGCATCATCGATATCCAGGGCGAAATCAATGCCTACGCGGAAAATGTCATTATGGATGCTTA
>Ga0105106_10000502_pt1 | contig 27536 bp, 26 predicted proteins | sample PPLLaktember2015_5_FD_79109 | JGI IMG/M metagenome (GOLD analysis project Ga0105106, IMG submission 79109) | Freshwater sediment microbial communities from Prairie Pothole Lake near Jamestown, North Dakota, USA - PPLs Lake P8 Core (1) Depth... | ecosystem: Environmental > Aquatic > Freshwater >...
ATGTAGGGACGTTTCCGGTCATCGAGAAATGAATCCTGAATATAGCGGTAGCCCTCAGAAATGTTGTCGATGTATTCATACAACGCATATGAACAGCGGTAGCCTAAGCCTGTGCCGACATCCACGGCAGCCAGCAGATGGGATGTTGATATGCCTCTCAGTTTAATTAGATAGTTGGTTTTCCATATCTTCCAGGCGAGTGAAGGCGAGAGCAGGCGTTTGAGGCGATGGCGCCAGTTTTTGAGATTGTAACGTTTTAGAATGTAGCGTCGACCTTCAAACCGGATCGCTGCAAGTTTCGCCCGTTTTGATTTTTTTAAATTTTTTTCGGTAAACTTGAAAAGTTCATCAGGGTTTACCACCAGGTAAGTTCGAATAGTGGGCTCAGCAGAACCCTCAAGATAACCATGAACCCCATTCTTGTTCTTAAAAAAAATTTCAGGAGCGGACTTTTTTAGATTTCGGTAACCTTTTTTCAACCAATGCGTCCGCATTTTTTGAAAGGCTTTTTCCTGAATGAACCAGAGCCGTCCTTTTAATTCGGGATAATGCTTCGACAGGTTTACAAAGAAGCGAAGCTTGTAGCGATTTTCGATTTTTGAAAAAACCGGGAGTAGAAACGCCAAATTGGCGGCGATTTCCTTGGTATTCAGATATCCCCGCTTCGCGAGGTGGGCCGCCTGCATGTCAATTATAAAAAAATCCCAAGTCGAATCTTTAATCAGCAGGTTGCCCAGGTTGAAATCGGTATGAAATAAACCACAGTTGAAGACCTCGAGCATAAAGGTGCTGAATCTATCGGTTAATTGGTAGCGCTGCTGCCTGTTGAGCCGTTCCCAATTGCGGTCGATAAAAGTGCCCAGGGTTTGACAGGGATCAACAGAGCGGTTGATAAAAAAAGAGGTGTCACGGGAAACGCCTAAAGCTACTGGCTCGGGTGTGGCATGGCAGCATTTGAAAACCTGTGTGGAAATCTTCCAGTCTTTGACAGCGCTGTCGTACCATCGTCGTTTAAGACGTTGAAGCAGGCCTCGATGGAAATAAACCTTTACGTAAAAATCCCCTGACAAGTATACTTTTCTTGTGGGTCTTTTTTTGACGGTGTGCCAATACGCGCCACCCAAGTGTTCCAAAAACTCTTTAAGATCGATACCGGGCGCAAGCTTCCACGTGGCCGTGATTAGACTGTCCCACAATAGAGGCCTTGGTGGAGAAAACTGCGATGATAGGGAAGTGGTTTCGTCTTTCAAGTTCAAGCTTGTTTAATTATGAGGCGGCATTCCGTGAGGATAATTGTGGCCCCATGGTTGCGGGTTCGCAGGATTGAAAAAGGGTTACTGGTTTGAACTGATTCTCTTTTGGGTTTGAAGGTCAAGTCGGCACGTATGTATCAGCAGCATTTCAAATGCTCTGCGGTAAACCTCATCAACCGAAATCTGGGTCATGCAGGAAGGCTTGTGGGGGCATTTCTTGTGTACACAGTTGGTACCGCACGGCTTGGGCTTCGAAATCACGATGTGACGTTCGTGGTCCTGGTAGGGGCCTGAGCTGTGAGGATCGGTTGCAGCAAAGAGGGATATTGTCGGTGTGCCGACGGCTATGGCGACATGCAGGGAACCTGTATCGTTTGTGATCAGAAAGTGGAGGCGGGAAATGATTGCTGGCAATTCTTCGATGCGGGTTTTACCGCAAAGCGAAAAGACGCGTCCAGGCGCGCCAATACCATCCAAAAGATCCTGTCCAAGAGCAGCTTCGGTGCTGTTGCCGAGAATAAACAAGCTCAGATGGGGGGCAGCCGCCAGGAGCCTAAGGCCGAGTTCAACAAACCTTTCCTTGGGCCACATCTTATAGATCCGGCTGGCCCCGGGTTGTAAACCGACTAGTGGCCCTTGATCAAGCGAGCATCCCACAGTTGGGCGCAATTTTTCCCAGATGCGATCGGTCGCCTCTTTTTTTTGAGGAAGCACCAGGCGACCGGGATAATCGGTGAAACCGGGATACATAAGTTTGAAAATCGCCAATCGACGTTCGATGGTATGGCGATTGTAGTCGGGGTACGTGCGCAGCGTAAAAAAGGCATCAAAAGATGGATGTAACGATTTGCCGGCTATGAAAGGAATCCCGGCCAAGGCCGCCAAGCCCAGAGGGGTAGGATCCGACGTGTGAAACACGAAGGCGGCGTCAAAATTTTCACTTTTAATGGCCTTCAGGTTTTCAATAAAACCAGCCCACCCTTTTTTTAAAGGGATGATGCCATCAAGATCGGGATTGTTGAGAAACATGGAAGCGTAACGATCACGAATCAGCGCCAAGATCCTGGCGTGAGGGTTGAGGCGCCGCAGGGCGGTAAAACCAGGGGTTGACAGCAGCGTGTCTCCGACAGCCGTAGTGGAAATGGCTAAAATACGGGAGAAATTTCTTTTGGCGGGATCACTCTTTGGCCGGGGGCTGAAATACAGGATCAATCGCAACAGGGGGTAAAACTTTCGACCCATTATTATAATTCCTTTGGGTAGACTCCTGCAAGAATCCCCCCAAAATCGCACGTGTGAACATCAGAGGTTAGAAAAAACGTTAACACCATTTTTTTGATTCGCTTTTTTCAATTGGTATTGATGCATCAAGCCAAACGCCATTCCGATAATAATCCAAAAATTAAACGCTGAACCGTGTCGATACATATCGCTGAATTGAACTCTGACATAAAAACCAATCATATACAAAAGCGTAGCTTTAAGAAAATATTTTTCGATGTCATTTGATGAGATTCTGTTTGCTTTCCAAACGGTTTTAAATTGCACGAAAACAATGTATAGAAATGAAATCAATCCTTGAACTCCAAGGAAGATGGCCATGTTGATAAAAACGTTGTGGGCGTCCGCAATGTCAAATTTTTCTACTGATTGAAATCTTTCCTCAATTTTTTTGATGTTTTTCCGTCCGTAACCAACTCCGGTGAAGGGGTGTGCCTTCAAATATTCCAAAAAATACTTGACACCGAAAACTCTGATTTGTGCCGTATCGTTGCCTCTGGTGTAATCTTCCGAAAAATCAAAATTTTTTATTTTTGACCAATCTTCATGGATTAGCTTTGTTTTCATCGGCGTAGAAAAAATGAATACAATGGCGCAGATCGAAACCGCCAATGACACCAATAGAAATTTTTTTCGGTCTTCTTTAAAAAAAGCAAAATGAGCTATCAAGCCAAACAACAGACCAACCAAAGCCCCTCTTTGATCTGCCACAAAAAGCATGAAAAAATTAGATAGGATAAGTACGGAAACAACCAGGTATTCTTTTCCTGTTTTTGCGTGAAAAAAGGCGGTAAAAGCGAATATGCTGGCAAATAAAAAGTAGGTCGCCCCGTGGGATTTTCCAATGCTCAGAAATTCTCCATTGGCAAAAGAGTTCAAGAATTTTTCTAAAATGAAACCGTTTAAATAAAATTGGTACAAATAGATTAAATTGCAAGCAATATTTGAGGTCAAAAAAAGCAGGATCAAAACTGAAAAGTTTTTTTTGTTTGACGTTAAATCGGTGGCTATAAAAAACAAGACTGTGTATGATAAAAATTCTCTGTATAAATTTTTAAATGAATTTTCAAGGTCCAAACAGAAAAAAAAAGAAATGATGATAGTTGTCAAGAACAGGCCTAATGGTATAAATAATAGATTTTCCCTCAGTGAAGAAAAACCCACCAAAGATCGATGCCAAACCCACCCCATAAAAGCGATAATGATTCCAATAAGCTCTATTGATTTGGTGTGGTTGAGTGGTATTGTAAAAATCACCATACCAAGACCAATAATCATGGGAATTTCATAATGTGAAATATGTGTTTGTTTTAATCTAAACATACATTGTTAACGGGGTTTATGGGTGTTTATAATATTTGCCGCTTTTTCCAAAACATCTTCGGCTTTGATATCATTGATATCGCCGCTTTTTTTAATGGAACAATTTTTTGGCCCCCACGGCCCCCATATTTCCGGGTCTGAGCCGCCGAAAAGGGTTATGGTGGGAATCCCCAAGGCAGCCGAAAGGTGGTTCGGGGCACCGTCAACTGTTATAAATAGCTGGCATTTCTGCTGTAAAGCGCCGACCTCTCTGATGGTGTTTGTCCCAATGGCGTGGCAGCCCTCGCCCCCTGAAGCCGCCAGTTCGAAAGCCTTGGTGTGGTCGGTCGGCGCGTAGGTGATGATGTGACATGAGTTTCGGTAATTTTTTTGGAACAGATGAATCAAATTCAAAAAATTGTTTATCGACCAGCAATTCACCTCATCCCGATTGCTGATATGATACCCGATAACCGGGAAGCCTGCGATCCCCAAGCGTTTTGCCTGAGCTTCTGCAAAAAGTCGGCTGACCTCATCGATTTTGACCTCTGGAAAAGGGTCTGCCAGGTCGATCCCAATCGAGCGGACGACATCCAGGCTTCTTTGGACTTCATGCTTGTAAGAACGCGGATTTTCAGCCGGGATATTGTAGAAGAAGGATAGATGTCTGTATCCCTTTCTTTGGGGAAAATGCCCCAAGCGATAAGGGGCGCCGGATGCATAGACAATTTGGCCTTGGCGACGGCTGAAATGCGAGCGCAGCCCAATTGCGAGGTCGAAACGTTTGGCCCGTAATGATTTAAGGAAGCGGTACTGCTGCCAGGCAGACACGTATCGGAGGCCATGGGTGCTGTGTTTGTGCTTGGGGTAGTGCAAAATTTCATCGATGAAAGAATTGCCTTCGGCGATTTGCGCATTGTAGGTGGAGGCCACAAGCGTTATGTGCGCATCCGGCAGGGCCTTTTTCAACGCCTCGAAAACGGGAAGCGAGCAGATCAAATCACCGATATGGTCATCCCGGACCACCAGGATTTTTTTGACATTCTTCAAAAAATCTTTAGGCGGGTGGGTAGGCCTGCGGGGGCGGCCATACAACGCAGCACAGGCACTCGCGGCAAATAAGGCTTTAACCTTCTGTATCATCCGCCGTGATCCCTTCGGGATTGGCGATGCCGTTGGCCCCGGAAATCTGATAATTCGATCTGCTCTGCTGGCATGAACGTATCCAGGCATCGATCCGGATCGCCGGCTGGTGAGGATTAACCGCTATCAATAGACCCGGTCCTGCGCCTCTTCGATGAAAAAATCGGAAATGACTGCCATGAAGCGATTGTACTTTATCGCATAATGGCGCAACCCCTTTTTTGCGAAACCATCCGAAAGGGCCTGGTCCTCTTCGAGGATCTGCTCTGCCCGTTGCTCCCATTGGGGCCGGTCCAGCGACACGATTTCATCCACCTTCTTTCTGTAAAAGTCGGCAACCGCAAGATCCGAATAGGCGTTGACAAACCAGGGCATGATTTTGCCCACTTTCTGAAGAAAAAGGTTTTGATCCTCTCCGAAATCCAAACAGGATCGGTCGGTGAAATTCTGCAGGTCGGACATTTCGGTCTGGTCGATATACCCCAGCTTCGCCGTCAAGCGGTAGGCATCCGTGTCTGGGTAAGGGTAAAAAAAAGTCCAGCGGTAGCGGCCGGGTTTGGCCTCGGCCATCAGCCGGATTGTGGCCACAACATCCTCCCGGGTCTCCCCCGGCAAGCCGATCATCAGGAACACCGACGTGTGCAGCCCCTCTTTATGCGCGGTTTGAATCGCCTTCCTGATGGCGGCATTGGTCATGTGCCGGCGCATGACCTGCTTGCGGATGCGCTCGCTGCCGCTTTCGACACCGAACTTGACGATTTTGCAGTTGGCCTGCGCCAGGTGGTGCGCCCGGTCTTCATCAAAAAAATTGACATGCGCGTTGACGACAAAGGGCAGGTCGGCGACCTGCCTGTAAGCGCTGCAAAATTGCTGAACGTAATCGCCGTAAAAGGTGAAAAGATCGTCGTCGAAGATCAACATCCGGATGTTGGTGTAATTTTCCAGCAGGAATTTGATCTCCCCGACAACCTCGGCGACCTCAAAATGCCGGATGTAGTTCAACTGCTTCATGCTGCAGTTGAGCTCCTGGCGGTAATGTTTGACCATCTGGTGGTTGAAACAGTAGGTGCAGGAAAAGGGGCAGCCGCGCGAGGCCATCAGGCCCACCCAGCCGTTTTTGGCATCGATGATTTTCTGAAAATCAAAAATGCTGTAATCTTTAAATGGCAGTTTTTTCAGGTCCGGCAGCGCCCGCACGGGGTTCAAACGGACCTCGCCGTTTTCGATGAAGCCGAGATTTCTAAGCGCCCTGAGATCCCCTCCGGCAGCCAGCCTTTCGACAAACTCCAGCAAGGCGTCCTCCGATTCGCCCCGCATGATGTAATCGAACAGTCCCGTCTGCAGAATTTCCTGCGGCGCGGCCATGGCGTGGATGCCGCCGCAGACCAGCGCCGCGCTGCTGGCGCGGCGCACCCAGCGGGCGATCTGGCGGGTGTAGGCCCACTGGTTGGTGACCACCGAAAACCCGACGATATCGGGCGCAAGGCGCTGCAATTCGCCGGCGAGCTGCGCCTCCGAGGGCAGGGGGGCGAGTTCCTCGCAAAGATGCCAAAGGATGACCTCGTGGCCGGCGGCTTTGAGAACGGCGGAAAGATGTGCCACGCCGTAGTTGAACCCGAGTTGGGACCCGGTGTTGGGGTAAATAAAGAGGATTTTCATGTCATCTGGTCAGCAACTCTTTGAATTTCCAAGGAGTCGCGGTGGTTTCCGACTTTTGCGTCTTCTTTCGTTTTGAATACGGCCGATGATGTCGTCGACATCCACCGCTGCAGGGTCCGAGAGGGTATCCACGTGAACAATGTGGGCGCTCTGCGGGCCTTGGGCACTCCAGCGGCGTACGAAGCGCATGTTGTTGGAGCCGGCAAAAATCGTCAAACAGGGGGTACCCGCTGCGGCGGCGATATGCTGACACGCGGAGTCGTATCCGATAAACTCGTCGCTTTCGGCGATCAGCGCACCAATTTGGCCGATGGAGTTCTCAATCCCGATGATACCCCAGCCCAGCCGGGGCGTGGCCAGGGCCGCAAAAGTGCTTTGGGTGGTTGCGTGCCCCGCTGCCTGGATTTCCGCCAGGAGTGCCTCGGCCGCCGCAACTTCTTCCTCCCCGAAGCCCTTGTCAAGCAAAATCACGGTTCCGGGCTCCGCCAGGAGGGTCAGCAGGAGGTCGCGCTCCAGTTCGTGGCCCACGCGCTTGCGGCGGTTCCCGCCGACGCCGAAATTGATGCTGACGATCTGGCGGGCGCCGGCTGCGCGCAGGTGGGCGCAAAATACTTTCGCCTTGTTTGCATAGTGCCGCGGCAGCCACAGGCGCGGGTAGCTGAAGCGCGTTTCGCCCAGCAGACGATCCAGCCAGGAATTGGTGATCTCCGCCATGGACATGGCGCCGGCCGATGTGACATCCGAACGGGTATCGAGAAAGAAATAGCGATCCGGCGCGATCAGCGGCAGGACCCCCAGTTGTGAGAGCCGGGAGTCGGGGTCCAGCAAAACCGTGTGCGCCAGGGCGCAGTCGGCCAGCTCCCGCTGGATGGCATGCAGCACCTCATGCCAGACCGCCAGCCGCTCCAGCAACCCCCCCCGCCGCGAGTAGGGGATTTCCTGGAGCCGGACCCTGGAATTGCCGCCATAAATTTCACGGATGCCCTTACGGCCGAGAATGACAATTTCAGCCGTCGGAAGGGACTCCAGCAGCCGTTGAATGACGATGCTGCTGATGGCCACATCGGCGCCGACGGTGACGCGCGACAACAGTAAGACCTTTTGGATGGGGCCTAAGCGGGCCATCGAGGGGGCGGCAGTCCGGATGCGGTTGATCCTCTCGGCCAGGTCGGCCGTTGAAAAAATGCCGAACCGGCCGAGCTGGGCATCGATGCTTTTTCCGGCCGGAATGCGCCGACAAAAAGCGATGACCTGCGCCATGACCCGGTTGTAGGTAAGCGTTTGCAGCTCTTCGAAGTCATCGCAGAGCCGTTCGACGATGATACCGAAAAGGGCCTGGGCGGCCGGGTCATTCCAGCGCTGGTTTTCGGAAAAAGTCGTCATCTCGCAGAGCAGATCGATATACTCTTCCTCGTAGCGGCAATCCTGAAGATAGTGGTCGAGAAACGAGTAGGCGATTTGCCGAGCGAGTTTGCGAAGGGCATTTAACTCCGGGGCTTTTCGGACGTCCGCCCATTTGGCTCTGTAGAAGGAGGCCACCATGATCTACCCGACTTCCAGGAGCAGCTGTTTGGATTCTTCGAGCACCTGGTCGGGCGCGATGCCGGTCATGCACGTGTGGTGACCCAGGGGGCAGACCTTTTCGTGGCAGGGGGAGCACTCGAGTTTCTGGCGGATGACCCGTGTTTTTTCAAGATTTGCGCTGGTGTAGCGCGGATCGGTCGGCCCCATCAGGACCACCACCGGCACCCCCAATGCCACCGCATAGTGCCGGGGGCCGGTGTCATTGGTGATCAGCAGCTGGCAGCGCCGAATCAGGGGCTTCAGCAGGGCGAGGTCGATCTGGTCCGGGCCGCTGTCGATCACCGGCACAGCCGTGTTTTGGACCACCAGGGATGTCAGCTGCGCCTCTCCGGGACCCGCGAAAAGGATGATTTTGCATTTCCAGGTGGCGGCCAGGTGGTCGCAGAGGGTGCCAAAATACCCAGGGGGCCAGCATTTGGATGAACCGAATTTTGCGCCGGGATTCAGGCCGATAACCATGTCTTCAGGCTGAATGCCCCAGCCGGCGAGCAGCTGCGCCGCCGCCCGCGCCGTATCATCGGAAAAAAAGAGGCTGGGCCGCAGATCCGCAGGCGGGCTGAGCCCGAGCCAGCGGCAGATATCGAGGTAGTACTCTGTCATGGGGCGGGGCACGATGCCGGCCTGATTGCGGACCGGCGCGGGACCCCCGGAGAGCAGCAGGCGCCTTACCCCCCGGCGGTAGCCATAGATGGCGCGGGCGCCGCCAAAAAAAACGCTGAGGGTTGAGCGAAAAGAATTGGGCAGCACAACGGCCAGGTCGGGCGTGAGGCGGCGGATTTTTTGAACCAGTGAAAAAAAACCGCGCTGGGACCTGTCGTCGCAGCCGATCACGGCATCAAACCAGGGGCCGGATTCGATAACCCCTTGGGCGTAGCGGCGGATCACCGCGATCATCCGCGCGTTGGGGAAGTTTTGCCGCAAACAGTCGAATGCGGGCGTGGCGGCCACGACATCGCCCACCCAGTTGGGGCAGCGTACTAAAACGGTATGGATATCGTCTGGCATGTGGCGTCTCGATGGGGATTGGCGGTGTGGGAAACCGGAAAAAAACCGCTGGTCAAACCGTGTAAAATGGCTGTTTCTTATAGCCCATTGCCGGCTTCAAGTCAAAATCGGACTGCCGTCGGTCTGCGGGCGCCGCAATTAGGAGGCGGTCCGCCTGTAGCGACGGAGCGTCGCACCAAAACGGGTCCGCCGCCCGCCGGGCGCCGCCCAAAGCTGTCATCCCCGCGGTCCTCGGGTTTTGTTTTGCAAGCCGCGGCCAGGTCTGTTATAAAGGCCATCTCAAATTCCCCCTTTTCGCCGGTCCATCGACCGTGAGGGACCCGATCCACACCCATCGGAGAAGGAGTCGCATCGCCATGCCGATTGAAGCGGACCTGCTGGAGATCCTGGCCTGCCCCAAGTGCAAAGGGCCGTTAAAATTGAACGCCGCCGGGGACGGGCTGGTGTGTGAGGCCTGTCGCCTGGTGTATGAAATCCGGGACGACATCCCGATCATGCTGATCGAAGAGGCTAGGCCGCTCGATGGCTGACGGTCGTTGCCGCTCCGTCTGCCCGCGGAGGCCGGGGACATGAGCCTGCCGCAGCCGCCGCGGCGCGCCAAACTGGTGGTGAGCCTGATCTTGAAAGAAAGCGGCCTGCTGCCGAAACTGGCGGCCGAACTGGAAGGGGTTTTCGGGCCGCTGGAGATGGTCAGCCGCTGGCTGCCCTTTGACTTCACCCCCTACTATGAAACCGAGATGGGGCGTCCGCTGTTGCGCCGCATGCTGGTGTTCAGAACGCTGGTGGCCCAGGATCGGCTGGCCGACATCAAGCTGGCCACCAACGCCTTCGAGGCGCAGCATGCCGCCGACGGGCGCCGGCGGGTCAATATCGACCCGGGGATGCTGCTGCCGGCGCGTTTCGTGCTCGCAACCGGCAAAGATTTTGCCCACCGGATCTATCTGGCGAAAGGTATCTACGCCGATTTGACCCTGGTCTATGCGCGAGGTGCCTTTCAGCGCCTTCCCTGGACCTACCCCGATTATGCCGACGGCGCCCTGCTGGGGTTTCTGCAGCAGGCCCGCCAGCGCTATCAACTGGAAATAAAACATGATTAACAGCATGACCGCTTTCGCCCGGGCCGAGCACAGCATCGAGGCCCTGACCGTCTGGGTTGAAATTCGAACATACAACAGCCGCCATCTGGATGTCGTCCTGCGTCTGCCCCACGGGTACCACCCGCTGGAGGAAAAAATCCGCTCACGGCTTTCCCGGCGCCTGGACCGGGGGCGCGTGGAACTCAAACTGACGATCCGGGATGCCTCCGAAGCCGCCAACGCCTTTGAGGTCAACCTTCCCAAGGCCTCGGCGTATTGCGACGCCTTGCGTCGGATGAAAGCCGCTTTTGACCTGCAGGGGGATGTCCGCCTCGAGCTGCTGGCCGCAAGCCCGGACCTGATCAAACCGGCCGAGGCGACCCGTGACCTCGAAATGGATTGGGCGGTTGTCGGCGCGGCGATCGATCAGGCCCTGGAAGCCCTGGTGGCCATGCGGCGCGCGGAGGGCGGGTTTCTCGCCGGCGATTTTTATGAGCGCCTGGACCGCATCGAAGCCTGGCTGGAAGAGATTGCGCAAGCTTCCGGCGGCCTGCTGGACCACTATCAAACCCGGCTCAAGGAACGGATCGCGGCCCTGACCCAGGGCCTGGTCGAGATCGATCCAGCCCGGATTGCCCAGGAGACCGCGTTTCTGGCGGATCGCAGCGACATTTCCGAGGAAATTGTGCGTGCCCGCAGCCATATCCAGCAGTTCCGGACCGTCATGGCCGCGGCGGAGCCCGGGGGGCGCAAACTGAATTTCCTGCTGCAGGAATTTGGCCGCGAATTCAACACGATGGGGTCCAAAACCGAAAAAGCACGCGTGGCCCACCTGGTGGTGGACGTCAAGTGCGAACTTGAAAAAATAAGAGAACAGGTTCAGAATGTGGAATAGGGCGCCGGAGGTGCGATGGAACAGACGCTTTTAAATATCGGTTTTGGCAGCACCGCGGTGGTCGAGCGGATTGTGGCCATTGTTTCGCCCAACTCGGCGCCCATGAAACGTCTGAAGGACGAAGCGCGCGAGGACCGCCGCCTGATCGACGCCACCCACGGCCGTCGGACGCGCTCCATTATCATCATGGACAGCAACCACGTTATCCTGTCGGCGATTCAGGCGGAAACCATCTCCCAGCGCTACCTGACCCTCAAGGAATCCGAGGCGGCCAAGTAAACCGCCCGCGATCCATTGTTCCGGCAGGCGGGCGCTTTGCGGGCATCCGCCGCCGAGGTCACGGGACGGCAGGCTGCCCGGGTTTTGGACCATGCAAACAGATCAAAAGCCACCAGATCAGCACCAGGCCCTATCGCTGAACCGCCGCGGGACGCTTTTTATCCTTTCAGCGCCCTCCGGCGCCGGCAAGACCACCCTGTGCCAGGCCTTGCGCGAGCGTTTTCCGGCTTTGAAGTACTCTGTTTCCGCCACCACCCGGCCGCCTCGCGAGGGCGAGTGCGACGGCGTGGATTATTTTTTTGTCTCCCGGGAAGTCTTTTGCGACCGTCTCGAAAAAGGCGGGTGGGCCGAGTGGGCAGAGGTTTACGGCAACTTCTACGGTACCTCGGCGGCCTTTTTGAACCGGGCCCTGGCCGTCGGTGAGGACGTCCTGCTGGATATCGATGTCCAGGGTACCCGCCAGATTCTGCGCCTGTACCCGGATTGTGTCACGATCTTCATCATGCCGCCGTCCATCGAGGCCCTTCGCGAACGGCTGGAAAAGCGCGGCACCGACAGCCCGGAGGTGATCGCCAAACGGCTGGTCAGCGCCCGGGAAGAAATGGCGCAGAAAGGCCTCTACCGGCATGTGGTGGTCAACGACCGCCTGTCCGACGCGCTGGCCGAGCTGACGCGCCTGGTGGCGGCGTATGGCCACCGCTGAGACAATCCCGTGAAAAGGCCGGTCGCGGGTGTCGGCGGGCGATCACCGGCCGGGCCGCTGCTGATCTCGCAGCCGGTCGGGCCTTGGGCGCTTCAACGCCGTTTCGCCTCGCGGCCCGGGCGCCTCGGCCTTTTCGCTGCGGCACCGTATTGGGGGCCGCGGCCACTCAGCGACAGATGATCTGCGCCATGGCCAAGACCGAGGTGCTCTACGGCATTCACCCCGTCTGTGAAGCCCTGCGCGCGGGCCGCCGCAAGGTGGTGACGCTTTATGCCGTCAACCGCCCCTCGCAGCGGGTCCAGACGGCGGTCGATCTCGCACGCCAGGGGAAGGTGGCGGTTGAGACCCTTTCCGGCGATCAGCTCCAGGCCCTTGCCGGCACGCCGCAGCATCAGGGCCTTGCGGCGAGGGTCGGCGCCTACCCTTTTGCCGACATGCAGACCGCCCTTGACGATCCGGCGGCCGGTGCGACCAAACCGCTGGTGGTGGTCCTGGACAACGTGGTCGACCCCCACAACCTGGGGGCCTTGATTCGCACCGGGCACTGTGCCGGGGTGGCCGCCGTCGTGATCCCCAAAGACCGGGCGGCCGCGCCCACGCCGACGGTGTCCAAGGCCTCGGCGGGAGCCCTGGAACATGTCCGGCTGGTTCTGGTGACCAATATCGTCGGCGCTCTGCGGCAGCTCAAGGACCGCGGCTTCTGGGTGGTGGGCATGGACCGGGCTGGCGATTGTTCGGTGTTTGAAATGGACCTACGGGGTCCGACGGCCATCGTGGTTGGCGGCGAAGGCCGGGGGATCCGGCCGCTGGTCAAAACCCACTGCGATTTTTTGGTGTCGATCCCCCAAATGGGGCGGATCGACTCGCTCAACGCCTCGGTGGCGGGTGCCATTGTGATCTACGAGGTGCTGCGGCAGCGATTGGGCGGGACCCCGCTGCCCAGGAAAACGGGACCGCCGCTGCCATAACCCCAAACATGTGGGAGAGTGAACAAGATGCATGCAAAAGCCACCATCACGGTCCAGCCGGACGGTTCGCTGAACGTTCCCGACCGGCCGGTGATCCCCTTTATCGAGGGCGACGGCATCGGACCCGACATCTGGCGCGCCACCCGCCTGGTCATCGACCGGGCCGTCACGGCCTGTTTTCGGGGGCGGCGTCAGATCGAATGGCTGGAGGTGCTGGCCGGGGAAAAGGGGTTTCAGCAAACCGGCGAATGGCTGCCGCAAGAAACCCTGGACACCATCCGGGCGCATGTGGTGGCCATCAAGGGGCCGATGACGACGCCGGTCGGCAAGGGCATTCGCAGTGTCAACGTCGCGATCCGCCAGAAGCTCGACCTCTACGCCTGTGTGCGACCGGTCAAGTATATCGAAAACGTGCCCAGCCCGATGAAGCATCCCGAAAAGATCGACATGGTCATTTTCCGGGAGAACACCGAGGACCTGTATGCCGGGATCGAGTGGCAGGCCGGCACCCCTGAAGCCGGCCGGGTCAGTGCGTTTCTGGAATCCGAGATGGGCGTCCGGCTGCCCCCGGGGTCCGGCATCGGCATCAAGCCCATCAGCGCCGCCAACACCAAGCGGCTGGTGGCGCGAGCGATCGCCTTCGCCATCGACAACGCCAGGCCCAGCGTGACCTTCATGCACAAGGGCAACATCATGAAGTTTACCGAAGGGGCCTTCAACCAGTGGGGCTACGAGGTGGCGCGGGAGAAATTCGGCGACCGGACCCTCACCGAGACTGAACTCTGGGAGCGTTATGACGGCCGGGCGCCAGCGGGCAAAGTGGTCATCAAGGACCGGATCGCGGACATGCTCTTTCAGCAGGTGCTGCTGCGCCCCGAGGAGTTTGCCGTGATTGCGACCCCGAACCTGAACGGGGACTATCTCTCCGACGCCCTCGCCGCCCAGGTAGGCGGGCTGGGGATGGCGCCGGGGGCCAATATCGGGGACAATTGCGCGGTCTTCGAAGCCACCCACGGCACGGCGCCCAAGTATGCCGGTTTGGACAAGGTCAACCCCAGCTCCCTGATTCTTTCGGGCGCCATGATGCTGGAGCACATGGGCTGGCGGGAGGCCGCGGACCAGATTCGCCAGGCCCTGCAGGCCACGATCCGGGAGGGCACCGTGACCTATGATCTGGCGCGCCAGATCCAGGGCGCCCACGAAGTCCGGTGTTCGGAGTTCGCCGCCCGGCTGGTGGAAATTCTCGAAACGGCGATCGCGGGATAGAGGCCGGTGTCAGCGCCAGCGGTCGACAGGCCGGAGACGGTGGTTGCAGGCGAAAATTCGAGCCGGGTGGTGAACCGGGTCGTTCGGGCCGGGGCCTGGGTCGCCAACCGACTCCTGGCGGCGGTGTTTCCCGGTCGTTGTCTGAGCTGCGGCGTCCCCTACGCCGGGATCGGGCCGAATTCGCCGCCCCCCGCGGCTGCCGGCTTCGACCTGCTGCTGGGCCGCTTCCTCTGCCCGGCCTGCCGCAGGAGCTTCCGCCCGGTGGCCTCGCCGCTTTGCCCGCGCTGCGGGTTGATGTTTACCAGTCGGGCAGGGGGCGATCATCTCTGCGGCCGCTGCATCCGCAGACCGCCGGCGTTTACCGCGGCCCGGGCTGCCGGGGTCTACGAAGGCGCGCTGATGCAGGCGATTCACCTGTTGAAGTACGGCGGCAAGATCCAGCTTGCCCGCCCCCTCGGCCGCCTGTTGTTCGACACTTTTCGGGATTGCGGGGCGATGGCGGCCGCCGATCTGGTGGTGCCGGTGCCCCTTCACCGGCACCGTTTTCGCGAGCGGGGTTTCAACCAGGCCTACCTTCTGGTGCGCGAATGGCCCAACTGGAGCCGTTTGGCGGGGGAGGGCGGACGGTCTGTGACGGTGGTCCGCAAGGCCCTGGTCCGTCGGCGGCCCACCGTGCCCCAAACGGGGCTGGGGCGGCGGCAGCGGCAGACCAATCTCAAAAACGCCTTCGCACCGGGGCCCGACGCGGCAGGGGGCCGGATCCTCGGCCGTCGCGTCCTGCTGGTGGATGATGTCTTCACCACCGGCGCCACCGCCGAGGCCTGCGCGACCGTCTTGCTCGATGCCGGCGCCCAAGTGGTGACGGTGCTGACCGTGGCCCGGACCCTGTGACAGCGGGCTCACCGGCCCCCCGCGTTGGGAGAAGAATTCCGGACAAAAACGCCCATGGAATCCAAGATCGTTTCCCGTGCGGTCCTTCTGGAGCGCTTGCAAGGTCTGCGGCAGGCAGGCCGCCGGATCGTTTTCACCAACGGCTGTTTTGATATCCTGCATGCCGGTCATGTGCGCTACCTGCAGGCGGCCCGCGCCTGCGGCGACTGTCTGGTGGTAGGGCTCAACTCCGACCGCTCGGTTGTGGCCATCAAGGGCCCCCTGCGCCCGATTGTCAGTCAACAGCACCGGGCGGCGGTGCTGGCAGCCCTGGCGTGCGTGGACTTTGTGACCCTTTTCGAGCGGCCCGAACCCGGGGGCCTGATCGCGGCGGTTCAACCGGACGTCCTGGTCAAGGGGGCCGACTGGGAGGAAGCCCGGATTGTCGGTGCCGCCGAGGTCAAGGCCGCCGGGGGGGAAGTGGTTCGGATTGCACTCGAGCCCGGCATCTCCACCAGCGCGATCATCGGCCGCATCGTCCAGCGCTACTGCTGAAGAAACCAGCGCATCCGCGTCTTTCAGCCGGCAGAGGGCTTTAGCGCAACGGTAAGAAATTATGATTTTCAGAACCCGGGAGGCCCTGGGATTTTTTCAGTTTCCGCAATTGGCCCAGCGGCCGGAAATCCGGCACGCGATATTTACCCGCCTGGGCGGTTGCAGCCAGGGCCCTTGCCAGGGGCTCAACCTGGGCTTCGGTTGTGGCGACGATCATGATGCTGTCGCCGCCAACCGGCAGTTGGTGGTGCGTGCGGCCGGCGGCGGGGCGCTGGTGTGCCTGCATCAAACCCATGGGACGGCCATTTTCAGTTTCAGCCGGGATGACGTCCAGGGGCAATCGCCGGAGTCGCCAGCGCCTTTGGCCGATGGTGCAGTTACGGATGTTCCCGGCCGCCTGCTGCTGATCCAGGTGGCCGACTGTCAGAGCGTCATGCTCTATGACCCCCGGTGTCGGGTGGTGGCCAATGTGCATTGCGGCTGGCGGGGCAGCGTCGCCAATATCCTCGGGCGCGCCGTCGGGGTCATGCAGGAGCGCTTCGGCTGCCACCCCGAGACCATCATGGCCGGCATCGGCCCTTCGCTGGGGCCGTGCTGCGCGGAGTTTGTCAATTACCGCAGCGAGATTCCGGAAAAATTCTGGGGATACCGGGTCGGGCGCGACCATTTCGACTTCTGGTCCCTTTCCCGGGACCAGCTGCGCGCCGCGGGTCTGCCGGAAGCCCAGATCGAGTGCAGCCAGATGTGCTCGCGCTGCAATCCCCATCTGTTTTTTTCCTACCGCCGGGCCCGGCATACCGGCCGGTTTGCAGCCGTCATCGGAATAACCGAAGCGTGACGGCATCTCGCGATTTGAGGTGCTTCAGGTCGATCAGCGGGGGAGATTTGCAAAAAAAGGACTACCGGCGCCGGGGCTTGGGGTTGAAGGCCCTGCGGCGGTCGCCCGCAACCATCCGCGGCCCCCGATGCGTGCAATGTACTTCGGCGCTCCAAGGAAGCGTTCGATTTAACCCACTCGACAACGGTGGCGTCATGATCCAGACCAAAGCGCAGGTCCTCTGGAACCAGGCGGTCGCCCCCGCCTGTTACCGCATGGGGCTGGCATGTGGCGGGGAGTTGACCCACGCCCGGCCCGGACAGTTTGTCATGCTGCGTCCGACAGTGCAGCTCAGCCCGCTCCTGCGGCGACCCTTCTCGATACATGGCCTGATTGCAACCGAAAAGGGCGTCGGCGGCATCCAGATCCTCTACAAGGTGGTTGGGGAGGGGACCCGCCTGTTGGCCCGGCTTGGCGGCGGCAGTTCGGTTGACGTGCTGGGCCCCCTGGGGTCCCATTTTCGGATTCCGCAGCGGGGGCAGCGGATTGTGCTCGCCGCCGGTGGCATCGGAGTGGCCCCGCTGACCTTTCTGGCCGCGGAACTGATCAAAGCCGGCTGCAATCCGGGCGATATAACGGTTTTCATCGGCGGGAGGACCCGCTCGGAGCTGATCTGCCGCCAGGATTTTGAGGGGTTGGGGATTGCCGTGCACCTGACGACGGATGACGGTTCGGCCGGCGATGCCTGTCTGGTGACGCACCCGTTGGAGGCGGCCGTCGCCCGTCGGCCGCCGGACATCCTTTACGCCTGCGGCCCATCGGGCATGCTGGCGTGCATCGTGGGGATCGCTGAAAAATTCGGGGTCCCCTGCCAGGTGTCGATTGAAAGCCTGATGGCCTGCGGGATGGGCGCCTGCCTGGGCTGTGCGGTGGCCGGCCGACCGCCCGGTGGGCGCTTCCTGCACGCCTGTCTCGACGGACCCGTTCTCGACGCCGCCGCTCTGCAGTTCTGAGGCGTTTGATGCGGTCAGCGGGATTTTCCGCTCATCCCCAGGTTCTAGTTAAGTTCAGTAAATAGCCGTATTTTTCATTGACTTACACGGTCGCCTGTGTTAGTTGGCTACCGGTAGTCGGAGGGGCCCCGGGAACGGGCTGGAACTTTTCTCATTACAGAGCCCGGTGCAGCGTTCTTTGCCATGAAAAGAGAAACCACCAGAATGATTCGGGAGCTCGCCTACTACTCGAGTTTGGGGCTCCAGGTGGCGCTCTCTATCTTTCTGGGGCTTTTTGCCGGAATTTTCCTGGATCGCTTTTTCAACACCCATCCCTGGTTGATGTTGGTTTTCCTCGGGCTTGGAATTGCGGCGGGGTTTCGCAATATCGGGCTGGCCATCAGAAAATCGAGAAACCTCTGAGGGCCGAGCTGAAAGCAAGATCTTCGGTGGTCGTGAACATGGAACAGCGTCTGCTCAAATTTGTCACCCGCAGCAACTGGGTCCTGTTGCTGGCCGCCAGCACGGTTGGGCTGATCGCCGCACCGCCCGATTTTGCCTGGGGGGTCATTTCCGGGGGGCTGATCGTGACGGTCAATTTTCATCTCCTGCACCGGACCCTGAAAAGCGCCCTGATCCCCCCGCATCTGGCCTCGCACAACGTGGTGCTCGCGAAATACTACCTTCGTTTTTTTGTGAGCGGACTGATCATTTTCTTCTTAATCGCCAAGCATTACGTCAATCCACTGGGACTTTTCGTCGGCCTGTCGATCGTTGTTTGCAGCATCCTTCTGGCAACCGCATGTGAAGTCAAAAAACTCATTATCAAGGAGGCAACGTAAGGTGGAACATCCCTATCTCTTTTTGGTCAAGTTGTTCGAGCTTATAGGCCTGGGACATTTTGCACATGCCTACCCCCAGGTGATCTACACCTGGTTTGTGATGCTGCTGCTGATCCTTGCGGGGGCTGCGGCCGGCAAGTCCCTCAGCATGGTCCCCACCAAGATGCAGAACTTCTTCGAGCTGATCGTTTCCGGCATCGAGGACTTCATGGTCAGCATTACCGGGGAAGAGGGGCGCTGGCTCTTTCCGATCGTCGCCACGGTCTTCATCTATATTCTGACCTGCAACCTCATCGGCCTGGTGCCCGGGTTCTTCCCGCCCACCGCCAGTCTCAACACCACCGCGTCGTGTGCGCTGGTGGTGGTGGTCTTCACCCATGTCATCGGGATCAAATACCACGGGGTCAAATACATCAAACACTTCATGGGCCCGGTGTGGTGGATGATTCCGATCATCCTGCCGATTGAACTCATCGGGCATGTCGCTCGCATCCTGTCGCTTTCCTTCCGGCTTTTCGGCAACATGATGGGGCATGAGTTGGTGCTGGGGATCCTGTTCGCCCTGGCGGGCGCATTTTTCGCCCCGCTGCCGATCATGGCGCTGGGTATTTTCGTCGCGTTGGTCCAGGCGTTCGTGTTTTTCCTGCTTTCGGTCATGTATTTCACCGGAGCCATGGAGCACGCGCACTGATTTCGCGGATAAGGCCAATTTTCATAATCTGGTTTTCATTTAATGGGAAATGGAAGAAGCCAGGTAACCTAACCAAAAGGAGGTAGAAGAGAGTATGGAAGCAGGAGCCTTGCAGTTTTTTATCGCTTGTGTGACGGCCGCCGGTTTCGGGATCGCAATTGCAGCGTTCGGCTGTGGTCTCGGCCAGGGCATGGGGTTGAAATCCGCCGTGGAAGGCATTGCCCGTAACCCTGAGTCTTCGGGTAAGGTCACGGTGACCATGCTGATCGGTCTCGCCATGATCGAGTCCCTGGCTATCTATGCGCTGGTCATCTCTCTGATCCTGATCTACGCGCATCCTCAGGCTGGCGCGATTGCGGGTCTTTTGGGCGCCCACTAAACAGTAACCGTTAAATACCACCTAAAAAGGGGAGACATCCACTGGATGTCTCCCCTTTTTGTTGCGTTTTTCGCGCTGGGCACCGGCCCCTGCGAAGCGCCACGGCCAGTTCTCTTGGCGTTGCCCGATTGCGGGGCGCTGCCCCCCTGCCGAGGGCCGCAGGCGGATCTTCAGCCCGTATCATCGGCGGCGGGTCCGTAGGCGGCGGAATTGAGGACCTTTTTCAGATACTGCCCCGTCTGCGAGGCGGGGTTTTCGGCAATGGCCTCGGGGGGCCCGCTGGCCAGGACCTGTCCGCCCTCATCCCCGCCTTCGGGTCCCAGATCGATGACATGGTCGGCGGACTTGATCACGTCCAGGTTGTGTTCGATGACGATCACCGTGTTGCCGGCAGCCACCAGCCGGCCCAGGACCTCCAGCAGTTTGCGGACGTCATCGATGTGCAGCCCGGTGGTGGGTTCATCCAGGATGTAGACCGTCTGGCCGCTGCCTCTCTTGCTCAGCTCGCGGGCCAGCTTGATGCGCTGGGCTTCCCCGCCGGAAAGGGTGGTGCCGGCCTGGCCGAGCTGGATATACCCCAGGCCGACCTCGATCAAGGTTTGCAGGCGCTCCCGCAGCTTGGCGATGCTGTGGAAGAACTGGTGCGCCTGGTTGACGGTCATCTTGAGGACCTCTGCGATCGTGTGCCCCTTGTAGCGGATTTCCAGTGTTTCGCGGTTGTACTGTTTCCCCTTGCAGACGTCGCAGACCACGTAGACATCCGGGAGGAACTGCATTTCGATCCTGACGATCCCGTCCCCGCTGCACGCCTCGCAGCGGCCGCCCTTGACGTTGAAGCTGAACCGTCCGGGCTTGTAGCCGCGCATGCGGGCCTCGGGGGTGCGGGCGAAAAGCGCCCGGATAAAGGTGAAAATCCCGGTGTAGGTCCCCGGGTTGGAGCGCGGGGTCTTGCCGATGGGGGACTGGTCGATGTTGACCACCTTGTCGACATGCGACAGCCCGTCGATGCGGGTGTGGCTGCCGGCGGGTATCCGCGTGCGGTGGAGGTGCTGGGCTAAAAGCCGGAAGAGGGTTTCCAGGACCAGGGTGGATTTGCCTGAACCCGAAACGCCCGTTACGCAGGTCAGACAACCCAGGGGGAAGCGGGCATCCACATGCTTCAGGTTGTTCGCGCAGGCGCCATAGAGGATCAGGGCCTTGCCGTTGCCGGGGCGCCTGCTCCCGGGGACCTCAATGCGTTTGCGGCCTGACAGATACTGGCCCGTCAGGGATGTGGCCTCGGCAATCAGGGCGGCGGGCTGGCCCGCAAACACGACCTCACCCCCGTGAATTCCCGCCCCGGGGCCCATATCGACCACATAATCACACGATCGAATCGTCTCCTCGTCATGTTCCACCACCAGCACGGTGTTGCCCAGGTCGCGCATTTTGCGGAGGGCGGCCAGCAAGCGCGCGTTGTCGCGCTGGTGCAGGCCGATGCTGGGTTCATCCAGCACGTAGAGCACCCCGGTAAGTTTGGAGCCGATTTGGGTGGCCAGGCGGATGCGTTGGCTCTCTCCACCCGAGAGGGTGGTGGCCGAGCGCTCGAGGGTCAGATAGCCTAATCCGACGTTTTCCAGAAAGGCGAGTCGCTCGCGGATCTCACGGCAGATCCGCTCCGCAATCACGGCTTTTTTGCCGTCCAAGGCCAACTGCTGGAAAAAGAGGTGGGCGGCCTTTACGGAAAGCGCCGTCACCTGGAAAATTTTTTGACCGCCGACGGTGACCGAGCGGCCCTCCGGGTTGAGACGCGCGCCCTGGCAGGCGGGGCAGGGGCGGTGGGAGAGATAGCGCGTAAGCTCTTCCCGGCTCTGCAAGGAACCGCCCTCCTGGAAACGCTGCTGCAACCCGGCCAGAACGCCTTCAAAGGTCTTGCGGTAAACGACCCGCCGGTTGCCGCGTTCAAAGTAGAAGGGGATCTCCTCGTCGCCGGAGCCGTTGAGCAGGACCTGCCTGAAGGTCTCGGGCAGGTCCTGGTAGGGGGTGTGGATATCCACGCCGTAGTGAGCGGTCAGGGCGTCGATGAATTCGGTGAAATGAACCGAGCTTCGCTCCGCCCAGGGCGCCACGGCCCCCTCCCGCAGCGAGAGGGCCGGATTGGGAACGATCAGGTGGGGGTCGAACACGGTGGCGGCGCCAAGACCGTCGCACTGCGGACAGGCCCCCTGGGGTGAGTTGAAGGAAAAGCTGGCCGGTGAGAGTTCCGGGTAGCTGATGCCGCAAGCCGCGCAGGCGGCTTTTTCGCTGAACACCAGGGCTGGGGCATCGAGAAGGTCCACCACCACCCGGCCTTCGGACAGGGAGAGCGCCAGCTCCAAGGAATCCGCAAGACGGCTGGCAATGGCCGGCTTGACCACCAGCCGGTCGACCACCACGTCGATGCTGTGCCGGCGGTTTGCGGCCAGCGGGCGCAGGGTTTCCAGCTCGACGCTGCGCCCGTCGATCCGAGCCCTGGAAAAGCCCTCCTTCTTCAGGCGTCTGAGGAGTTTTTCGTGGCTCCCGGGAATATCCGCGATCATGGGCGCCAGGACCTGAAGGCGGGTGCCGGGCGGCAGGTTCAGAGCGGTGTCGACCATCTGATCCACGGTTTGGGCCGTGATCGGCCTGCCGCAGCGCTGGCAATGGGGGGTGCCGACGCGGGCGTACAGCAGGCGCAGGAAGTCATAGATTTCGGTGACCGTGCCGACAGTTGAGCGCGGATTGTGGCCGGCACTTTTCTGCTCGATGGCGATGGCCGGCGAAAGCCCCTCGATGAGGTCGACATCCGGCTTTTCCATCCGCTCTAAAAACTGCCGGGCATAGGTGGAGAGGGACTCGACATAGCGCCGCTGCCCTTCGGCATACAGGGTGTCAAAGGCCAGTGAGGACTTGCCCGAGCCCGAAAGCCCGGTGATGACGATCAACCGGTTCTTGGGCAGTGCCACATCGACGTTTTTGAGGTTGTGCTGGCGTGCACCGCGAACAATGATCTGCTCTGCTGTCATGTGCTGCTGCCCTTGGGGCTGTGTGGCGCCGCGGCCGAAGGGGGTCTGCTTCAGCGGTGCGGAATTTTGTCCAAACTCAATGGAATCAATGCGTTGCGCCGGCGTGCGGCAGATGCCGGGTGGAAAGAGTGACGAAGCGGTTGGGCAATTGGGCCAACTTTCAAACGCCAGCATAATAGCCAAAAGCAGGCGGGTTTACAAACCAAATCGGCAGGCCCGCTGGCTTGCCCGTAAGGTCAGGTCCGTTGCCTTGGCGAAGAGGCTGGTTTTTGAATTTAAGAGTAAAATAGAGAAAATTTCAGAAAAATAGAGATTTTGTAATTGTCAAAAAACTTTTGACCGCGGTGGATCTGCTTAGAATCTTTAAAAAAAAATCTAAATTGAAATTAGGTGTATTTAAGGGGAGTTGGAGTTTTTTAAAATAAAAAGGTTTTAAAATTCAATAAGTTAAAAAATGTTAATAACTTTCTCACAAAGCTGTGGCAACCGGAATCCATCCGGTTTGACAGTCAGTCGGGTTTCGATTTAGGAAGCGTTCAACTTTTCGGCAGCATCTGTCCAAAATTTAAAATATCTGTTTAATTCACCCAAACCGATAATAATTCTCGATTTTTACAGTCGGCCTGAACCAAACGGCTTTCTGATGCGGACCTTTTTGCTCTTTTTTTGAGACTGAACGGCATGAAATCCATCTGGAAAACGGTTAAATCGGAAATCAGAGGTAAAATCCCGGGTCATTTTTTTCGGATGTGGCTGGAACCGCTCAAATTCATTCGCCGGGAAGCCGATACCGTGGTCTTGTCCTGCCCCAACCACTTTTCCCGCAAACGCATTTGGGACCAGTACCGGGAGCTGCTCGAAGCCGAATTCAACCGCGTAAGCGGCGAACGCCTCAGCCTTTCTCTGGAGGTGGTCAACGGAAGCGGCCGCACGCGCCCTGAAAACCCGGGGTTTGCCCTCGACCTGCAGCGGCCGTTGCCCAGCCTGAATCTCTGCCCATACAGCGGGCGCTATCTGCGCAAGGATTTCACCTTCGACCAATTTGTGGTCGGCGAAAACAACGATTTCGCCTATTCGGCCTCCCTGTCCATGGCCTGCCGCAAATCCAGCGTCCAGAACAGCCTTTACCTGCTGTCCCAAACCGGGATGGGCAAAAGCCACCTCTCCCAGGCCATCGGGCACCACATCCTGGATAAATTTCCCAGTGACCGGGTCTTCTACATCACTGCCGAAGACTTTGCCAATGAAATGGTGCATTCCCTGCGCCAGGGCTGCATCAGCACCTTCAAGGATAAATACCGCCAGCGCTGCGACGTTCTGCTGCTGGAGGACATTCACTTTCTCAGCGGCAAAGAACGCACCCAGGTGGAGTTGGCCCTCACCCTGGACACCCTCTTCGATGCCGGCAAAAAATTGATTTTCACCAGTTCCTACCTGCCGTCCGACATCCCCAAGATGGACAACAAATTGACCTCGCGGTTTTCCTCGGGCCTGATCTCCCATATCGAATCCCCGGATTTTCGCACCCGGGTCCGGATTTTGAAACAAAAATGCCAGGCCCAGGGATACCGAATTCCCGATGAGGTGATCGATTATCTGGCCGACGAACTGCAGGACAACGTGCGCCAGTTGGAAAGCGGGCTGCACAGCGTCCACAACAAAGCCTCGCTCCTGGGGGTTCCCGCCAGCCGCGAACTGGCTGCAAGCGTGGTGCGCAACATCGCCAACCAGAAAAAACGGATCACCATCGAGGTGATCAAACGCCTGGTCTGCGGCCATTTTAAAATTTCACCGACCGAGATTGCCTCCCGCTCCCGCAAGCAAGCGGTTGTCCGGCCGCGCCAGATCGCCTTTTACCTGGCGCGCACCTATACCGATCAACCCCTCCAGGCGATCGGCAAAAGCTTCAACCGCTATCATGCCACGGTGCTGCATTCGATTGGGATCATCGAGCGCGGTATCAAGGAAAACGGTGCCATGCAGCAGCAGGTGGAATTTTTCTGCAAGCGCCTGGAGTCCGGAAAATTCTGAAGAGGCATCTGACCCGCCGTGCCGGGGGCTGACCCGGGTGCCCCGTTTCCCTCGCAACCGCCCCCTTTGCCCGCATCGAAAACCGCCCCCGAAACACGACCCACGCTCCTTTTTTTCACCGCCGCGGTCCCCCTTTTGCCGCTTGCCTCGCAAGTCGCGTGAAACCGCCGCGATTGCACGGCGGCCTGCGAGGGTCCACGGGGGCTGATGGTGAAACTGGGGGGAGCTGATGGGAATGGGCGTGCGCGGCCCGTTGGCAATAAGGGCCGAAACCGCCGGGCAAGGCGGCCGGCCGGGCGGCTGGGATGGGATGCCAGTGGGGCTTGGCATGCCGGCCGGTCCCGGTGAGGCGGATTTTTGCGGATGGGCACGGATGCCCGACCGAAGGCGGGAGGCTACTGAACGGTAATGAACAGTTCGTCCGAGTAAACCATGTCCTCCAGGATCTCCATGCGTGAATTTTTCTCTTTTTCGATGGCGCAACGCAGGCTCAAGGCGCAAAACTTGGCGCAGACCCGATCCCGCGGGCTGAAGTCCCCAAAGCAGCCCAGGTGATGGGCCATGGGTGACGGGGTTCTCAGGACCTTTTCGTGTTTCATTCGGCCTCTTTTTGCTCCAGTTGGGCGATCATCGCCTGGTGGACCCAGCCGTTGGACGCCAGAATTTCGGGCATTTCCGGCGTGAACGGCCGGTTGGAAAAATCGGTGACGGTGCCGCCGGCCTCCCGCGCGATCACGACCCCGGCGGCTGTGTCCCACGGTTTGAGGTTTTGCTCCCAGAAGGCCTCAAAGCGCCCGCTGGCCACGTAGCAGAGGTCCAGGGCGGCAGCGCCGAGGCGCCGGACCCCCTGGCTGGCCTTCAGGCAGCGGGCAAAACGGGTCATCAGCAAGGGCAAGGACTCGGCAAAATTGTAGGGAAACCCGGTCACCAGCAGGCTATCGCCAAGGGTGGCGACCGGCGACACCCGGATCGGACGGCCGTTGAGGCTTGCGCCCTGGCCGTCGACGGCGCTGAACAGCTCCCCGCTGAGGGGGTTGAACACAATCCCGGCAACCAGCCGCCCCTGATGGGCGAACGCGATCGAGACGGCGAAAAGGCCGACCTGGTGGGCGAAGTTGGTGGTGCCGTCGAGCGGGTCGATCACCCACAGACAGTCACGGTCGCCGGCGGTTTCGCCGCTTTCCTCGGCCATAATGGCGTGATCGGGGAAAGCGTGCCGCAGGGTCTGGATGATCACACGCTCGGAGGCGGTATCGGCTTCCGTCACCAGGTCAATGGCGCCCTTCTTGCGAATGTCGGTCACGCTCCCGAATCGGGACCGGAGGGCCTCCCCGCCCTTGTAGGCGGCGGCGATAGCGATGCGCTTGATGTGGTCGAGATCCATAAAGTTTTTCTTTTATCGGGTATGCCGAACGAATGTCAACTGATTTTGCCTGGCCGCGAAGCGCCAAAAAGGGGCTGGGCTGGCTGGGCGGCGGCGCTCACGGGTCTGCAGCGGGTTCCGGCCGCCGGTCGGTGACGGTTTCGACGATGTCCTGAATGCGTTCAATCAGGGGCATCAGGGTGTCGCGCCGGTTCGCCGCAATGGCAACTCCCCCCAGGCGGTTGAGGCAGGCCTGCAGCGCCTCGCCGTCCAGGCGGTCCTTTTTGTTGAGCACCCGGATGGTCGGGATCGTTGCCAGATCGAGTTCTTCGAGGATCTTTTCCACCGAGTCGACCTGCTGCTGGTAGCGCGGGTTGCTGATGTCGACGACGTGCAGCAGGAGGTCCGCACTCTCCAGCTCCTCCAGGGTCGCGCGGAAGGCCACGCGCAGGTCTTCGGGCAGGTCGCGGATAAATCCGACCGTGTCGGTGATGATCACCTCGATGTCGCGGGGAAAGCGCAGGCGCCGGCTGGAGGGGTCGAGGGTCGCGAAGAGCCGGCTTTCGGCCAGCACGCTGCTGTGGGTCAGGGTGTTGAGCAGCGTCGATTTGCCGGCATTGGTATAGCCGATGATGGAGATGATCGGCAGCCCCTTTTTACTGCGCCGGGCTTTCTGCTGGTGGCGCTGGCGGCGGGTGGCTTCGAGCTCGCGCTCCAGGCGGCCGATGCGCTCGCGCACCCGGCGCCGATCGATTTCGAGCTTGGTCTCACCCGGACCGCGGCCGCCGATGCCGCCGGTCAGGCGCGAAAGGGCGGTGGTTTTGTGGGCCAGGCGCGGCAGCAGGTACCTCAGCTGCGCCAGTTCCACCTGGAGTTTGCCCTCGCGGGTCTGGGCGCGCTGGGCGAAGATGTCGAGAATCAGCTGGGTGCGATCGATGACCTTGAGTGCCACCTGGTCGGTGATCGAACGGATCTGGGAGGGGTTGAGCTCCTGGTCGAAGATGATCAGGGTGACGGACTGCTGGAGGGCCGCGATGGTCAGCTCCTGAAGTTTGCCGCGCCCTATAAGAAACCGCGGATCGACCCGCGTGCGCTGCTGCAGGACCGTGTCGACCACCTCGATGCCGCTGGAACGCGCCAGCTCCTTGAGTTCATCCAGTGAGTCCTGGGCCGTTTGGCGGGCGGCGCTGGTCACGCTCACCAGCATGGCGCGCTCCGCGCCCGGCGCGGTGTCGCGGGCTGACCAGGCCCGGGCCAGTTCAGACTCCAGGGCGTGAATCAGCTGATCACAACCGATCTCCAGGCTTCCGGGGTCCAGGGGCGGCAACTCCTCGCAGAGCTTGCCCTGGGGGCCTTGCGGAAGGATGTGGGCGACAAAGACCCGGCGGGGAACACCGGCCTGGTCCAAATCGATGGCGGCCATAAGGTCCAATCGCAACAGGGCCAGGTCGGTCAGGTCGTCGTGAGTCAGCGGTTCGTTTTTCAGATGGGTATGGATGCAACGCACCCCCCGCAGCCGGCCGGGGGCCGCCCGGTATTCGGCGATTTCCGGTATCAGG
>Ga0105106_10000504_pt1 | contig 27468 bp, 24 predicted proteins | sample PPLLaktember2015_5_FD_79109 | JGI IMG/M metagenome (GOLD analysis project Ga0105106, IMG submission 79109) | Freshwater sediment microbial communities from Prairie Pothole Lake near Jamestown, North Dakota, USA - PPLs Lake P8 Core (1) Depth... | ecosystem: Environmental > Aquatic > Freshwater >...
AACGAGAGCTTCGTCGCTCGGGCGCCGGCGGCGGTGGTCGAACAGGAGCGCGCGCGGCTCGCGGGATTCGCGGCGACACTGGCGAAGCTCAAGCCGCAGCACGAGCGTTTGGGTTGACGTTGGCGGGACGGGCCGGCTGCGTCGTCTTCGTCGAGGACGCGGTTCCGCGCGCGGCGCTCGGCGCCGGCCATCCCCGATCTCTCGCGGTCCTCCGCGAGCTGGCCGCGACCGCCGACGAGGTCGTCGTTGTGCCGACGCAGCCCGCGTCGCCGGTCGACGTCGCGCCCGATCCGCTTCCTGCGAACGTGGTCATCGCCGACGGGGCGCCGCTCGACGCGCTCGGGGCGCTGCTCGCGGCGACGCCCCGGCGCGTGCGGCTCCTCTGGGTTGCCCGGCCGCACAACATGGCGTGGGTCGCGTCGCTGCGCGCGCGCTTGCCCGCGCTCTTTGCGGGCGCGCGGATCGTCTACGACTCGGAAGCGCTGTTTGCGCGCCGCGAGATCGTGCGGCAGGCGCTGTTCGGGACGCCGGTCCCCCAGGCCCGGGCCGAGCGAATGGTCCGCCAGGAGCTCTATCCCGCGGAGATTGCCGACGGGGCCGCGGCCGTGTCGGAAGAGGAGCGCCAGATCCTGCGCGTCCGTCTGTCCTGTCCTGTCGAGCTGGTGGGGTATCCCGCGGCGTGGAACGCTTCGCCGCGGCCGTTCGCCGAGCGGTCGGGCGCACTGTTCGTGGGCAGAGCGTTGGCGCCGGACTCGCCCAACGGCGAGAGCCTGCGCTTCCTGCTCGGCGACGTCTGGCCGAGGCTCGGCCCCGGTGCGCCGCCACTGTCCGTTGCAGGAATGGGCTGCGAGCCCGACGGCTGGCTTGCGCCATTCGCAGGTGACGGCGTGCGCCTCGTCGGGCCGGTGGCCGACCTCGCGCCGCTCTATGACGCGGCCCGCATCTTCGTCGCACCAACGCGCTTCGCCGCTGGCATACCCATCAAGGTGCTCGACGCCGCGCGCCACGGCGTGCCGGTGGTGGCCACGACGCTCCTTGCGAGGCAGCTCGGCTGGAAGGACGGGGAAGCCTTGCGCGTCGCCGACGTTCCCGACGCCTTCGCGAGCGCGGTCGCGAGGATCCATGGCGACGAGGCGATGTGGCGCGCGCTGCGCGACGGCGCAAGAGCGGCGCTCTCGCGGGATTTCGATCCGGACGAGTTCGGGCGGCGCGTCCGGCGGCTGGCGGCGGGATAGCGGGTTCAGCGCGGTCGCAGGAACGCCCAAGCGATCCCGGCGATGACCTGGACGACGCTGCACAGCACGGCACCGGTGTAGAAGACCGCCGCGGCGAGGCGCGCCTCCGACAGCGACTCGATCGCCACGGCAAGCGCGGCGGTCACGAGCAGTGCGACGCACCAGCGCAGCATGTAGAGCGGCAGGTGGACGCGCTGCCGCACGTTGTGGCGCCACGCGGCAGCCCGCCGCAGCAGGTCGCCCGTGTTGACGTCGAGGAACAGCCACCCCCAGAACCAATAGCGGTACAGGAGGTGCCAAAGCGGCTCGCGAACGTGGCTTGCGGCGGGCATGGGGCTCACGGCGCGGTCTGGTCGGTCGTTCCCGGCTTGCCTACGCGTCGATCTTGCGCCGGCATGCAAGTGGCGTGCCGCCCATGGCCCGCAGTCACGGTGGCGTACCATCGGGCGATGGCCCTGCCGGACCCGCGCCACCTGTTCCGCGCGTTGCGGCATCGCAACTTCCGGCGCCTCTTCGCCGGCCAGAGCGTCTCGATGGTCGGCACGTGGCTCCAGCAGGTGGCGATGGGCTGGCTCGTCTACCGGCTCACCGGCTCGGCGTTCCTGCTCGGGGTCATCGCGTTCTGCGCCAACGTCGGCATCCTGCTCTTCGGCACGTTCGCGGGTGTCGTCGCCGACCGCGTGAACCGCAAGCGTGGCCTGTTCGTCACCCAGGGGCTCCTCGCACTGCAGGCGGTGACGCTGGCGGTGCTGGCGGGCACGGGCACCATCGAGCCCTGGCACCTCGTCGCGCTCGCGTTGTGGCAGGGCATCGCCAACGCCTTCGACATCCCGCTGCGGCAGTCGCTGTTCGTGCACATGGTCGACGATCGCGCTGACCTCCCCAACGCGATTGCGCTCAACTCGTTCGCCGTCAACGGCGCCCGCGTCGCCGGTCCGGCGCTCGCGGGCCTGCTGATCGCGGCGACGAGCGAGGCGGTGTGCTTCGCGATCAACGCGATCTCGTTCGTCGCGGTGTTCGTGTCGTTCGCGACGATCACGTTCCCGCGCGAGCGCGAACGTGCCGTAGGCGACGGCTTCGCGAAAAGTTGGATGGAGGGCTTCCGCTACGTGACCGGCTTTGCGCCGGCGCGTGCACTGATGGGGATGGTGGCGATCCTCGCGTGGACGATCATCCCCTACGTGTCGCTGATGCCGGTCTACGCGAAGGACATCTACGGCGGTGGTCCCGGCACGCTGGGCCTGCTGCTCAGCACCGCGGGCGCCGGTGCGCTCGTCGCCACGCTGTATCTCGCGTCGCGACGCACGGTCGTGGGACTGGGCGACGTGATCGTCGGAGCCGCCGTGGTGTCGGGGTTGGCGCTCGCGGGCTTCGCGTATCTCACCTGGCTGCCGGCGGCGCTGCCGATGGCGTTCCTGTTCGGCGGTGGGGTGATCCTCGCCGCGGCGTCATCGAACACGATCCTGCAGACGATCGTCGACGACCGCCTGAGCGGCCGCGTCGCCGGCTTCTACATGCTGGCGTTCCTGGGCACCGCGCCGCTCGGCAACCTCGCCGCCGGCGCGATCGCAGCGCGCATCGGCGTACCGGCGACCTTCCTGCTCAACGGGCTCGTCGCCGCCGCGGCCGCGCTCGTGTTCATGCGCAAGCTGCCGTCACTGCGCAAGGCGATGCGGCCGGTCTACGAGAAGCTGGGGCTGCTGCCGGCCACCGTCGAGTAGCGCCGGGGCGCTAGTTCCAGATGTACGCGATACCGACGCCGCCGATCCACTGATTCGCGTCGCCGCGGTCCCTGACGATCGGCGAATCGCCCGCGTCACCGCTCACGCGCGAGTACATGCCGCCGACCGCGCCGATCCAGTTCGGGTGGAAGCGCCACATGAGCGCGGGCCAGACGTAGATGTTGGAGAGGCCCCCCCCCGGCTCGAAGACCGGCAACCCGCTCGCCGCGGCGTTGCCCGGCGACACCCCGAAGTAGGTCTGGTTGAAGCTCGACCCGCCGCCGCCGATGCCACCACCGAGACCCACGAAGACGACCTCGGAGAGCGGGAAGAAGAACTGGCTCGAGGCCCAGTAGTAGCCGCCGTCGTACTCGTTGTTCAGGTTCCATTGCGCACCGACGCTCACCCGCGCCATCCACGGAACACCCTGGGTGTTGATGTACTGATAGCCGGCGTAGAGACCCGCCTCCCACGAGTTGTCGATCTCGCTCATCCGGCTGACGACGGCGTCGTCGACGCTCTTGCGCCCTGGGCGGAACTGCAGCGTGGGCCCCGCGCTCCACGTCTGCGAATCGATCAGGTTCACGGCACCGAAGATGCCCCACCAGTCGACGTAGCGGTTGGAGTTGGCGAACTTGTAATAGAAGGCCGGAGCCGCCGCGAACGTGTAGTCGTCGGAGCCGACGTAGTCCGGGACGACGCCCGCGCCGATCCCCGCCATGTTGGGCACCATCTCGGCGATCTTGGCCGGCGTGAGGCCGGCGGGGAATGCCGGCGACGACTGCGCGGCGACGGTGGGGACGTACGCGGCGGAGACCGACAGCAGCGCCACGAGGAGCGCCGGCATCTTCGAACGGGAGATTGACATGGTTGCCTTCCAGGGGAGGTTCTTATTGGCCGGGCGCGGGCGCCGTTGGCCGAAGCGGAATTCTACACACGCCGGCGGCGGCGCGGAGCCTGCAGTCCGTTCGCGCCGGCGCTACCTTTCGCGCGTTGCACCGGAAGGAGGCAGCCGGTCACCTCCTCACGGTCGTGATAGAGGTGGCGCAGCTGCAGCGTCGCCCGCACGCCCGCTCCGCGCAGGCGCTGCACGATCAGGGCTTCGCAGTGTCGCACCTCGTCGTAGCGCTTCTTCATCGGCAGCTTGAGGTTGAAGATCGCCGCCTGCGCGTCGCCGTCGGCGATCCAGCCGGCGACGAGCTCCGCGATGCGCGCGGGGCGCTCGACGATGTCGCAGACCAGCCAGTCGACAGGACGGGGCGGCCGCCACGTCAGGCCGTCGGCGCGCAGGTGGCGCACGCGCGGTTCGTGCGCGACCTCGCCCTTGAGCGGCCCGTTGTCCACGGCGACCACTCGCAGGCCGCGGCTCGCCAGTACCCACGTCCAGCCGCCGGGGGCGGCGCCGAGATCGACGGCGCGCTGCCCCGCATGGAGGAGATCGACTTCACGCTCACCGAGAAAGACGACGATCGCCTCGACAAGCTTCTGCGCGGAACGCGAGGGGGCGCGACCGGCTCGACGCAGCCGTGGGATGCCGAGCGGCCAGCGCGTCGCCACGGCGACGCTCGTGCCGATCCAGGCCGTGCGGCCATCGCGAAGGAACACGTGCAGCCGCCAATCCGCGTTCGAGTCGAGGCGGCCGGCGTCGCCGAGCGCGGTTTCGAGCCGTGACTGCAGCACGCGGGCGAGTCTGGAGAGCGCCTTGCCGTCGTTGGTGTCGGGGTATTCGACCCACACGCTGCACCAGGGCGGGGCGTGCGCCGGATCCCGCGCGAGGTCGTCAATCGCCGTCAGCAGCGACGGCATGCGGTCGGCGCGCGTGCGTTGGTCCTCGCTGGCGATGACGTGGGGTCCGCTGCCAACGAAGACGTTGCGCGCGAAGATCGGCGGATGCGCCGAGATACGTTCGCGGAACGCGTCGTCGTCGAGCCCCTCTGCTGCCGCGGTGGCGTAACCGGAGCCCGTGACTGCCGTGGGCTCCGCGGGGATGCCGAGCGCCGCGGTGGCGCGGACGAGATCGGTCGCGGCCTCGCCTTCGAAGCCGGCGCGCGAACCGGCGAGAAGCGCCGACCGGCCGATGGCGGCGTCAGGCGGTCGAAGCAACCGCGTCGGGCGCGCGGCGCGACTCGTCGCTCGCGGGCGCCGCTGCGGGAAGCGTCTGCGCCGGCGGCGGGCTTGCCTGGACTGGCACGACCGCTGCCTCTGCCGTTGCGACGGCCGTCGGCGCTCGCCGCTGCAGCAGCATCGGGACGGGTTGCCGGGCACTTGGGCGTTGGACGACGTGTCCTCCGAGCGCCGACGTCGTCGCACCGTGGTTCGACGGGACTGACGGCTGGTCCGGGTTGCGCGCGTAGGCTTCCTCGCGCTCGCGCATCCGCTCCTCGTGGGTCTGCCGGTCAGGGCGCGTCGCGACGTCGCCGCGCGGCGCGCGTTCCGTCCGTTCCGCCCGATCCGCACGCGGGGCGCGATCGGCGCTGTCCGGGCGCTCGGTGCGGGTGGTGCGGCTGGTACGGCCCGGGCGTTCCGGTCGCTCGCCCCGCTCGCGAGGGGCCAACGTCGCCTTCTCGACCGAGTAGTCCTCGGGTTGGTGCACGAGCACCTTCTTCTTGAGAAGTCTCTCGATTTCCGACAGGTACTTCTCCTCGGCGGGATCGACGAGCGAGATCGCGACGCCCGAGGCACCCGCGCGGCCGGTCCGGCCGATGCGGTGGATGTAGTCCTCGGGCACGTGCGGCAGCTCGTAGTTCAGCACCACCGGCAGGTGGTCGATGTCGAGTCCGCGGGCCGCGACGTCGGTCGCGACGAGCACCTGCAGCTTGCCGTCCTTGAAGGCGGTCAGCGCCTCGAGGCGCGCGGCCTGCGTCTTGTCGCCGTGGATCGCCGACGTGATGAGGCCGTCCTTCTCGAGCTGGCGCGCGAGCCGCGACGCGCCGTGCTTGGTGCGCACGAAGCACAGCACCTGCCAGTAGTTGCGCGTCTTGACGAGGTGCACGAGCAGTGCGCGCTTGTCCTCCTGCGGGACCTTGTAGGCGCTCTGGTCGACGGTCTCGGCAGCCGTGTTGCGGCGCGCGACCTCGATCAGCTGCGGCTGGTTCAGGAGCTCGTCGGCGAGCTTCTTGATCTCGCCGGAGAAGGTGGCCGAGAACAGCAGGTTCTGGCGCTTCGCGGTGGCGGGCAGGAGCGCCATGATGCGCTTGATGTCGGGGATGAAGCCCATGTCGAGCATCCGGTCGGCCTCGTCGAGGACGAAGATCTCGACCTGGCCGAGGTACACGCTCTTCTGCTCGATGTGGTCGAGGAGCCGTCCCGGGGTGGCCACCAGGATCTCGACACCGGCGCGGACGATCGCCAACTGCTGCTTGATGTCGACGCCGCCGTAGACGACGGTCGAGCGCAGGCCCGTGTACTTGCCGTACTCGCGGATCGACTCCTCGACCTGGATCGCGAGCTCGCGCGTCGGGGTCAGGATGAGCGCGCGCACGGGATGCCGCGCGGGCGAGGGGCTCGTGTTCGCGTGCTGCGACAGCTTGTGCAGGATCGGCAGGCCGAAGCCGGCGGTCTTGCCGGTGCCCGTCTGTGCGCCGCCCATCACGTCCTTGCCCGCGAGGACGACGGGGATCGCCTGCTGCTGGATGGGGGTGGGGGTGGTGTAACCGGACTCGGTCACGGCCCGGAGAATCTCCGGCCGCAAGCCGAGCTCCGAAAAGCTCGGGGCACTGCTCATCACGACGTCTCCTGAATGCGGCCCACTCGCGGTGCGAGTTCCGGTCCAGGCAGCGTGGTCAACAGTGGAAGAAATGCGACCGGAAACAAAGCTTTGCGATTATACCCACTTCAAGCCGCGATGGGAAATCGGTGACCGAGCGGGGCTCGCCCCGGTGTTTCGCGATCGCGTTGCAGCGCACAAACGGCTATAATCAAAGGCTTTTTTTCTTTCTTCCGGCCCACTCCACGGCGGTCCCCATGCCCAAGGCGCTCCGCAACATCGCCATCATCGCCCACGTCGACCACGGCAAGACCACGCTCGTCGACAAGCTGCTCTCGCAATCCGGCACGTTCGCCGCGCACCAGCACGTCGCCGAGCGGGTGATGGACAGCAACGACCTCGAGCGCGAGCGCGGCATCACGATCCTCGCGAAGAACTGCTCGATCCTGTACGCAGACGACGCCGGCGAAACACAGATCAACATCGTCGACACGCCCGGCCACGCGGACTTCGGCGGCGAGGTCGAGCGCGTGCTCGGCATGGTCGACGGCGTGCTGCTGCTGGTCGACGCGGTCGAGGGACCGATGCCGCAGACGCGCTTCGTCACGATGAAGGCGCTCGCTCAGGGGCTGTCGCCGATCGTCGTCGTGAACAAGGTCGACCGTCCCGGCGCGCGACCGGAGTGGGTCGTGAATGCGACGTTCGAGCTGTTCGATCGCCTCGGCGCGAACGAGCAGCAGCTCGACTTCCCGGTGGTGTACGCGTCCGCCCTGAACGGCTGGGCGACCACGGACGTGGCGGTCGCCAAGGCCGCGAGCGGCGCGGCCGACACGGCAGAAGCGCGCGCGGGCAAGACGATGCGCCCGCTGTTCGAGGCGATCCTCGCGCGCGTGCCCGCGCCCGTCGGCGATCCGGAGGGCCCGCTGCAGTTCCAGGTGGCCGCGCTCGACTACTCGAGCTACCTCGGCCGGCTCGGCATCGGCCGCATCCGGCGCGGGCGCATGCGCGCCGGGCAGGACGTCGCGGTGCTGCACGGCCCGCTCGCCGAGGGCATGGCGCCCCGCAAGGCGAAGCTCGCGCAGGTGTTCACGTTCAAGGGTCTCGAGCGGTCCCCCGTCGACGAGGTCGAGGCCGGCGACATCGTGATGGTCACCGGCGTCGAGGACCTCACCATAGGGACGACGCTGACGCCGCTGGACGCCCCCGAGGCGTTGCCGCCGATCGCCGTCGACGAGCCGACGCTGTCGATGTACTTCCAGGTCAACACCTCGCCGCTCGCCGGACGCGAGGGCAAGTTCGTCACGTCCCGCAACGTCCGCGAACGTCTGCAGCGCGAGCTCCTCACCAACATGGCGTTGCGCGTCGAGGACACCGAAGACACCGACGTATTCCTGGTGTCGGGGCGAGGCGAGCTGCATCTCACGATCCTGATCGAGAACATGCGCCGGGAGGGCTACGAGCTCGCCGCGTCGAGGCCGCGCGTCGTGCTGCGCACGATCGACGGCGTGGTCAACGAGCCCTGGGAGTTCCTCACCGTCGACGTCGAGGACGCGCACCAGGGCGCGGTGATGCAGGAGCTGGGCAGCCGCCGCGGCGAGCTCACCCACATGGAGTCCGACAGTCGCGGCCGCACGCGCCTCGAGTACCGCATGCCGGCGCGGGGGCTGATCGGGTTCCAGGGCGAGTTCATGAACCTGACGCGCGGCACCGGACTGATGAGCCACGTCTTCGATGGCTACTCTCCGGTCAAGGGCGAGATCCCCGAGCGCCGCAACGGCGTGCTGATTTCGCAGGAGGACGGCGCGGCGGTCGCCTACGCGCTGTGGAAGCTGCAGGAGCGGGGGCGGATGTTCGTGTCGCCCGGCGAGATGCTCTACGAGGGCATGGTGATCGGCATCCACAGCCGCGACAACGACCTGGTGGTGAACCCGATCAAAGGCAAGCAGCTCACCAACGTGCGCGCCTCCGGCAAGGACGACGCGATCCTGCTCACGCCACCGATCCAGCTGACGCTCGAGTACGCGGTCGAGTTCATCGCCGACGACGAGCTCGTCGAGGTCACGCCGCAGTCGATCCGCATCCGCAAGCGGTTCCTCAAGGAGCACGAGCGCAAGCGCGCTTCTCGCGAGAGCGCGACGGCCGAGGCGTCGGACGCCTGAGCCGACGCATGCTCGCGCCCGCGCTCGCCTCGCGCTTCGCCCGGATTGCGCTCGACAACGTCGTCCGCGAGTATCCCAACAAGCCCGAGCACGTGCTCGACGGCCCGGGCGACGTGTCGTTCCCGCGCACGCTGCACCCGGCGTTCTACGGCAGCTACGACTGGCACTCGTGCGTGCACATGCACTGGCTGCTGGCGCGGTTGCTGCGGAAGTTCCCGTCGCTGCCCGAGGCACCGGCGATCGCCGCACGCTTCGACCGGCACCTCTCCGCGGCAGCGATCGCGGGCGAGGTCGCCTACCTCGCGCGCCCCGGCGCCAGGTCGTTCGAGCGCACCTACGGCTGGGCGTGGCTCCTGAAGCTCGCCGAGGAGCTCGGACGTGGCGCCGGCGCGGACTTCGCACGCTGGCGGGTGAACCTCGCGCCGCTCGCGCAGGCATTCGTCGCGCGCTATCACGACTATCTGCCCAAGGCCGCGCAGCCCCTGCGGGGCGGCGTGCACTCGAACAGCGCGTTCGGACTCGCATTCGCGATCGACTACGCGCGGGCCTGCAACGAGCCGGCGCTGCTCGCGCTGTGCGAAGCGAAGGCGCGCGCGTGGTTCGGCGACGATCGCGACTATCCGGCCGCGTGGGAACCGTCGGGGTCGGACTTCCTGTCGCCCGCACTGGTCGAGGCCGACTTGATGCGGCGCTTGCTGGAACGGGACGAGTTCGCCGCGTGGCTCGGGCGCTTCCTGCCCTGGTTCATGTCCGGGGAGCCGGCGGCACTGTTCACGCCGGCGATTCCGACCGACCGCAGCGACCCGCAAATCGTGCACCTCGACGGTCTTTCACTCTCCCGCGCGTGGTGCTTCGACGGCGTCGCCGATGCCCTGCCGCCGGGTGATCCCCGCATCGCCGTGGCGACCGAGGCTGCCGCCGTGCACCGCCTCGCCGGGTTGGATGGGCTGCAGAGCGGCGACTACATGGGTGCCCACTGGCTCGCGAGCTTCGCGGTCGTCGCCCTCGACGGGGCCTAGTCTCGCGTCCTCGGTCCGATGCTCGGCGACCTGTGTCGCCGTCGTTTACACGGCCAGCCGGCATGTTTGGACGATTGCATCCGCGCGAGCGTTGACCCACAATGCGCCGGATCGCCGCTGCTTCCGGGCGATCTCCGGGGAGGAACGATGCGAATCGTGAAGGCCCTTGCGGCACTGGCCGCGGGTGCGGCGCTCGCCGGCTGCGTGTCGCCGATGGACGCGACGAAGCCCTCCGCGTTCGATACGACGGCGACGAGGAAGGTCTGCAACACGCAGGTCTGCGAGATGCCGGTGCGCATCTCCGACGCGTGCGTCATCAGCAGCGGCGCGTGGGAGCAGATCCTGCTCGACTCGGGCCCGATGGGGCAGCGCAAGCTGGTCTGGACAATCGTCACCGACGGGTTCCGCTTCTCCGAGGAGCCCGCGGCCTTCGCGTTCTTCACCAAGTCCGGCGACGCCTCGAGGCTGCGCAACGTCAAGGTCACCGGCAACGGGAAGAAGCTCGAGATCGACTTTCACCGCGACGGCCAGGGAACTTGGCTGCGCTACGGCATGCACGTGCGGCGCGACGGCGGGGCGTACTGCCCGGCGCTCGATCCGTGGATCTACGACTGAACGGCGCCCGCGTCGGGCATCTCGAAGGGGGAATGCACATGCGTTTCGTCACGTCGATTTCCGTGATCATTGCCGGTGTCGTACTCGCAGGCTGCGGGACCCATGCGGTTCGAAATCCTTTTAGCCGGTCGTCCCTGACGCCCCTGTTGTGCACACAACAGAACTGTCCGCACCTCGCCGTCGATCTGACGCAGGCGTGCCCACCGCCTGCAGAGCTTTCCGACTACAAATTGACCGGAGCGAGGAACTCGCGACAGCTGGTTTGGGAGATCAACGGCCCATACCAGTTTTCGCGAGCGAACTACAAGTACGGAATCTACGTTCTGGGCGACACTATCGGCGATCGAGTGCAGTCCGTGTCGATCACCGAGAACGGCAAGCAACTTGTCATGCGCTTCGACCGCCAGGCGGACGACAAGGCTTTCTCTTACAAGCTGAACCTCAGGCACGAGATCACTAAGGCCTGGTGCGAGATCGATCCGTGGATCGTGGACGCACTGTAGGCGCCACGAACGCGCGCTGTCAGGGTCGGGCGGTCAACCAGTTCTTGATGCCGTCGGCTTCCGCTGCGAAGTCAACTGACCGGCCGGCGGTTTCGACGGCTTCGAAGCGCGCGTCGCCCAGCGCCGCGCGCGTTCTTTCAATCCAGGATGACAGGAAGGCCTCGTCCGCCGGGTCCCGACGGTACTCGGTGACTTGCATGTGACGCTCGGCTGTCCCGAACAGTCGCGCCGCGCGCTCCCAGTCTCCACGCGAGGCGGCGAGGCCGGCCGCGACCTCGAAGGCGCTTTGTAGCGCCTGCCGGGCGCCCGTCTCTCCGGTTATCGCGAGTACCTGGCAGAGCAGGTCGGTTGCGCGCGCGTCATCGCCCTTGCCGACGGCGACCATCGCGAGATTGAGCATGACGATGGCTTCCGTCACGCGGTCACCGGACTTGCGGCTCAGTGCGGCCGCTTCCAGGTAGAGGTCTTCAGCCCGGTCGAGTTGGCCATCGAGCCGATGAAGTTGCGCGAGCGCGTTCGAAGCCATCACCATCCGCCGTTCGTCGCCCATGTCGCGGGCGATGTCGAGCGTTTCTTCGCACAGTCGGCGCGCGGCGGCGGCATCGCCTTGCCCAACCATCGCGAGTGCGAGCACGTGCAGCACGCCGGCCACCACGTGACGGTCGCCTGCCGATCGTGCGATCGAGAGGCTCTCTTCCAGGTGGGCCTGTGCTTCTCGGTATCGACCCATATGTGCACAAATCTGACCCACGACCCACAGCGCACGGCTCCGCGCGATGTTTGCCGACGATGAAGGGGCGTGCACGATCGTGTCGAGGGAGACGAGATGACCCAGCTCGAGGAGGCCCCGCTGGAACCAGTAGTAGCGTGTGGAGAAGACCAGACGATAGCTTCGCTCGCCGCCATCCGGCACGCGCAGCGACCAGGCGTGCGCCGCCAGGATGTTCTCCCTGGCGCGGTCGAGTTGGTCGAGCCACTTCGCCCGCTCTGGACCAGCGAAGCCGGCGGCGGCCTTCTCGACCATCGCGAGGTAATGGTCGAGGTGCTTGTCGCGGACCGCGTCACCCTCGCCCGACGCGTCGAGCTTCTCCATCGCATACTGGCGCACCGTCTCGAGCATCGCGTAGCGGCCGACCTCCGCGTCGAGCGTCACGAGCGACTTGTCGACGAGTCCCGTCAGGAGCTCGAGGACGTCCCCTGCTGCGATCGCGCCTCCTGCGGCGACAGCCTCGGCGGCGTCGAGCGTGAACCCGCCCGCGAACACGGCGAGGCGGCGCAACAGCGCGCGCTCCGGCTCGGGGAGAAGGTCGTGGCTCCAGTCGATCAGCGCGCGCAGCGTCTTCTGTCGCGGCATCGCCGTCCGGTCACCGGAGGCGAGCAGGCGGAAGCGGTCGTTGACGCGCGCGGCGATTTCCTCGACCGGCAGCGCGCGCAGGCGCGCGGCCGCGAGCTCGAGCGCGAGCGGAATGCCGTCGAGGCGCCGGCAGATCTCGACCACCGCTGGCGTGTTGCGATCGTTCAGTGCGAAGGCGGGCTGAGTGCCACGGGCCCGTTCGACGAACAGGCGTACGGCCTCGCTGGCACCTGCGGCATCGGCCGAGGGCTGCTTGCCGTCCAGCGTCGGTACCGCCAGCGGCGGCACGGCGTGCACCGTCTCGCCGGCGATGTTGAAGCGCTCGCGGCTCGAGGCCAGGATGCGGAGGCCCGCGCTCGCCTGCAGCAATTGATGCACGAGCGCCGCACAGGCGTCGATCACGTGCTCGCAGTTGTCGAGCACGAGCAGGAGCGACCGGTCGCGCACGTGCTGCAGGAGCGCGTCCAGGATCGAGCGGCCGGGTTCCTCGCGCACGCCGAGTACCGTGGCCACTGCCTGCGGCACGAGCCGCGCGTCGCTGATCGGGGCGAGTTCGACGAACCAGACCCCATCCGGATGGTTCGAGACGACTTCGGCCGCAACCTGCAGCGACAGGCGCGTCTTGCCCACGCCGCCGATGCCGAACAGCGTGAGCAGGCGCGTACCAGCAAGCTCGTCCTTGACCGCCGCGAGCTCGTGCTCACGGCCGACGAAGGTGGTGAGCTGCTGCGGCAGGTTGTTCGGAATGGCCTCGAGCGTGCGCAGTGCGGGAAAGTCGCGCGGCAGCCCGTCGTGCTCGACCTGATAGACCCGCTCCGGGGTCAGCAGGTCGCGCAGCCTGACGGTCCCGAGGTCGCGCAGCGTGATGCCGTCGGGGAGGCCGTCGCGGACGAGCTCGGCGACCGCCTGCGTGGCGAGCACCTGGCCGCCGTGGGCGGCGGTGGTCACGCGCGCGGCGCGGTTCACCGCGTTGCCGAACGAATCGCCGTCGCGGTCCTCCACCACGCCGGCGTGCAGGCCGGCGCGCACGCGCAGGGGCAGTGCCGCCGTCGTCGACGCGTCGCGCAGCGCGAGTTGCAGCGCGATAACTGCGGCGAGCGCACCGTGCGGATCGCGAAACGTCGCGAGCATGCCGTCGCCCGTCGACTTGACGACGCTGCCGCCGCGCCGGCCGACCTCCTCGCGCAACAGGCGGTCGTGTCCCGCGAGAGCTGCCGCCATGCGCACGGGCTCGCGCTCCCAGAGGCGGCTGCTGCCCTCGATGTCGGTGAAGAGAATCGTCTTGACGGCGGGCGAGTCGGGCACGGGCGGGTTCCGGAACGTCCTTCGCCGATACGCTGCGGCCGAAGCGTCAGTGGTGACTGCTCGAAGAGGCTTCGGCACGATAGCGCGGATCGAGCTCGCGCGTCGTTGTCACGGGCGGGCCGTCGAGGAGATCCCAGCGATTGTCGCCGACGATCGTCGCGCACCGCTCGATATTGTCGCGGGTGGACCGGGCGTAGGGGTCGACCCCGCCGAAGTGCGCGGCCAGGTGGCGGGCCACGTTTCCGAAATCCTTCTCGAGCCGGGGTCGTGCCACGTTTGCGTAGAAGCCGGGAGTGTGCGCCACGAGGTCGCGGGCATCGCGGAACAGGATCTTCTGCCGGCCGTCCGCCGCGAGGCACCGGTCGCCGCCTCCGATCACCAGTTCCGGATAGAGGTGGTGGTAGCAACGCTCGAGGTAGCGTCGATCGGCCATCTGGCACAGGAGATCGGCGCTGCCCAGCATGCGGCCGATGGCGAGCACCGTGTCGTCACGGCCGGCGAGCAGCGGGCCCGGAGCCGTGGCTACGCGGGTCGCCAGGATCATCGATGCGAGGTGCGCGTGCGGCGCGAGGGCGGTCGAGCGCAGGTAGTCGGCGGCGAACGCTGCGCTTCGCGACTCGTGCGCGGCGGCGAGCTCCGGTCCGCGCAACGATGCTTCGGCGGCAGTGCGCAGGAAGCCGGTATCGTGCAGCAGCGCGAGCAGGACGGCGACCAGTCCGAGGTCCGGCGTCAACGCAGCGGCCGCAGCGCGACCCTCCTGTCGGTAGCCGTCGACGAGCCTCGCCATCGCGAGCGCGGCGTCGAGCGAGTGCCGCAGGTCGTGGTAGGGCATGTCGCAGGCAAGATAGCCCGGGTGACCGCCCGCGAACAGCCGCTCGACGAATGCGAAGCTCGAGCGCAGGAGCGCGCGGTCGAACTGCCCGGTACCGTAGCTGCGCGAGAGAATGCCGTCGATGGCGTCGGCGACCGCCGCCGCGTCATCGAGCGGCACGGTGCCAGTCACATCGCTCAACGCGTGCCGTTCGGACATGGGTACCACCTCCACGCCCTCCGGCCGCCGGACGCGCCGGTAGCCGAGGGTCGGACGATTGTAGGACGATTCCAGGATCACCGGGCAGGGCTGCGCCGGCGACCGCGAGCGGGTCGATGCGCCAACGCCGCGCCGCGCGCTGCTGAACGCCGGATGTTCGCGCGAACGGCACGCCCGGGGTATTTGAGGCACACTGCCGGCCTCGTGCGTCCCGGCCGGGCGACCCGCGGCGTCCGGCGCAACCGCGAGACCCACGAGACCCACTACTGAACTCTCGCGCGCGCTTCCATGAAAATTCCCAGCAGGCTGCGGCCGCTGCTCCAGGACGGGTTGATCGACGGCGTCGTGCGTCAGTTGACGAGCGGCAAGGAGGCGATGGTCTTCGTCGTGCGCTGCGGCGACGAGACGCGCTGCGCGAAGGTCTACAAGGAAGCGGAACAGCGCAGTTTTCTGCAGGCGGTGGCGTCCACCGAGAATCGCAGGACGAAGAACACGCGGCAGGCGCGCGCGATGGCCAAGGGCACGCGCTTCGGCCGGCAGGCGCGGGAGAGCGCGTGGCAGAGCGCCGAGGTCGATGCGCTGTACCGCCTGGCCGCAGCCGGCGTGCGCGTGCCGAAGCCCTGGCAGTTCCACGAAGGCGTCCTGCTGATGGAGCTCGTCACCGACGAGCACGGCGCAGCGGCACCACGGCTCGTCGACCTGGACTTCACGCCGGAAGTCGCGCGCGGCTACCACCAGCGCCTGATCCGCGAAGTCGTGCGGATGCTCTGCGCCGGCGTCGTGCACGGCGATTTGAGCGAGTACAACATCCTGATCGGCAGCGATGGGCCGGTGATCATAGACCTCCCGCAGGCGGTGGATGCTGCCGGGAACAACCACGCGGCGAGGATCTTCGAGCGTGACGTCGCCAACCTGCGCAGTTGCTTCGGCCGGCATGCGCCGGATTTGCTGGCCACCGACTACGGCCGCGAGATCTGGGCGCTGTTCGAGGCCGGTACCCTGCAACACGATACGCCGCTGACGGGCCGGTTCGAGCGAGTCGACGCGGCCGTCGATCTCGACAGCGTCCTGCAGGAGATCGAGGACGCTCGCCTGGAAGACGCCGCCCGCAGGTCGCGCCTGCAGGGCGTCAGCTAGACCGACTGCCCGTTGGTCGCCGTCGTGGTCCTGCGACCGGCGATCCGCACCGGAATGCGCCGCGGCCCGAATGCACCCTCGTACGTGCCGAAGCGCCCGGCGATCGCCGCGCCGCACGACTTGCAGCGGCCTTCGCCATCCAGCGCGTAGGCGAGGATGCGATACCCGTCGCGTGCGATCACCGGCGTGTCGCAGGACGGGCAGGCAGTGGTGCCGCCGGCCAGGTCGTGCACGTTGCCGGTGTAGACGTAGCGCAGGTCATTGCCGATCCCGATGTCGCGGGCGCGCTGCAGTGTGGCCCGCGGCGTGGCCGGGACATCCGACATCTTCCAGTCCGGGTGGAACGCGCTGAAGTGCAGCGGCACGTCGGGCCCGAGCTCCGTCGCCACCCACCGGGTGAGCTGGTCGAGCTCCTCGGGCGAGTCGTTCTTCCCGGGGATCAGGAGCGTGGTGATCTCGAGCCAGCAGTCGGTCTCGCGGCGGATGTACTTCAGCGTGTCCAGCACCGGGTCGAGGTGCGCGCCGGTGAGCTTCACGTAGAAGTCGTCGGTGAAGGCCTTCAGGTCGACGTTCGCCGCGTCCATCTTCGCGAAGAACTCGCGCCGCGGCTCGGGCGAGACGTAGCCGGCCGTCACCGCGACCGTGCGAATGCCGCGCGCGTGGCAGGCGTCGGCGACGTCCATCGCGTACTCCGCGAAGATCACCGGGTCGTTGTAGGTGAACGCGACGGAGCGGCAGCCCATGTCCACCGCGGCGGCGGCGATCGCCTCGGGACTTGCGCGGTCCATCAGCGTGTCCATCTCGCGCGACTTGGAGATGTCCCAGTTCTGGCAGAACTTGCACGCGAGATTGCAGCCGGCAGTGCCGAACGACAGGATGGCGCTGCCCGGCAGGAAGTGGAACAGCGGCTTCTTCTCGACGGGGTCGACGCAGAAGCCGGACGAGCGGCCGTACGTGGTGAGTAGCATCCGCTCGCCTTCGCGCTTGCGCACGAAGCAGAGTCCTCGCTGGCCCTCGTGCAGCCTGCAGTCGCGCGGGCAGAGGTCGCACTGCATGCGGCCATCGGGCAGCATGTGCCACCAGCGGGCGGCGTATTGCGATTCCGGAACGGTCATCGGAACGTCTCCACTTCGCTCCACTCCACCTCGCTCCACTTCTGCACGCGGTAGCGCAGCACCCGGCAGCGCTCGAGCGGGTGCGATGCGGGCAGCCCCGCCTTGCGCAGGAGCTCGCCGAAGAAGTCGCGCGGATCGGGCAGCACGTCCCACACCTGCGGCAGGAACGTTGCACGGTGGCCACCGGCCTCCAGCACGATGCCGTCGACTCCGGGGACGACCTGCGCGAAGAGCTCATCGCGCGTCGCGAATGGCAGCGGCTCGGACCGCGAGAGCAGCGACACCTCGATCGACGTGACCTCGAGCTCGCGGTGGCGAAGCGGCGCGAAGCGGGGGTCGGCGAACGCCGCGGCACGGGCATTGGCGGCGACGTCCTCGGCGAGCGCGCGCCGCGCCTCCAGCGAGCCGATGCAGCCCCGCAGGCCGTCACCCTGCCGCAGCGTCACGAACGTCGCACCGGGTTCGGCGAGCCAGTCGGCGTCCGCGCGCGGCCACGGCGCGAGACCGAACGCTTCGCGGATCGAGCCGCGGGCGATGCGGATCAGCGCCTGGCCCCTGTGGCTGTCGTGTTCGCTTGCCATTGCCACTCAGTGCTCGAAGAACGCGAATGCCGCGTAGCCGACGACCCGGCTGCGATCGCCTGCGGTATCGCCGGAGTTGCGGAGGTCGAGCAGTTCGGCGGTGAGGCCACGCCTGCGCGCGACGCTGAGGAGTCCCGCGATGGGCGTTGCCCCGCACGCCTGCTCGTGGTCGAGCGCCGGGTCGAGCGCGACGATCGCGGCGGCGGTCGCGCGGTCGATCCGCGCAGCGTCGTCGTAGCGGTGGTAGTGCGAGAGGTCCGACGAGATCAGGATCAGCGTTTCCGGGCCGCCCCACAACCGGTCGAGGACGTCGGCGACTTCGTCGGCGGACGCATCGCCCACCGCGAGCGGGACGATGGCGAATTCGCGCAACATGCGCTGCAGGAACGGCAGCTGCACTTCCAGCGAGTGCTCCTGTGCGTGGGCGGCGCCCGAGACGCCGACCTGCGGCAAGCCGGCCAATGCGGCGACGGCCTCGAGGTCGATCGGCACGCGGCCGAGCGGCGTGTCGAACGCATCGGCGGACGGCAGCGCGAGCCCGCGCACTGCGACGCGGTGGCAGGGTCCGAGCAGCACGACGCGGCGGATCGAGTCGCGCGCCGGCGCGAGCGCGGCATAGGCGCTCGCCGCGATCGGACCCGAGTAGACGTAGCCCGCGTGCGGCACGATCAGGGCCTTGGGCGCCGCACCGGCCAGCCGGCGCGCGCCGGCGAGGGCATCCTCCACCTCGCGCGCGAGCGCTGCCGGATCGCCGGGGTAGAACATGCCGGCGACCGCCGGCGGGCGCGGGTGTCGGGCAGGGGTGGCCGAGAGTGTCATTGGAGGCAGGACCTATTTCGCTCAAGATGCGTCCGATCGCGCCCTCGCGCAAGGGGAATCCTGGCGCGCGATTCGTCTTTCTGCGGCTCGGTGTGCGGCATGCGCCGCGGCAGCCACAAGTGCCCGGCGTGTAAACTTCCTGCATGCCGGATTTCATGCTCTGGATCGCGCTCGCCGTGGGCGCGATGGTCGTCGTGACCTTGGTACTGCTGGCGATCGCTCTCGGGCGGCTCCGTGCGATCGCCAACGGCCGCACCGAGACGGTGGCGGCGCTCGACACGCTGCGCACCGAGGTCGCGGTACTGAAGGCGCAGGGCCAAGACCTGGAACGGGATTTGAAGCAGGATCTCGCCGAGAGCCGCCGCGAGAACCTCGAGGTTGCGAAGGGGCTGCGCACCGAGGTCGGCGAGCGCATCGGGCAATTCACCGGGACGACTTCCGGGCAGCTGCAGGATTTCGGCATCCGCCTCGCGGACTTCACCCGGCTCACGCAGGAGCAGCTGCGCAATGCCGACGAGGCGCAGAAGCAGGGCGCGCGGACCACGGTTGCCGAGCTGGGCAAGCTCCGTGAGGCGAGCGAGACCCGGCTCGAGGCCGTGCGCCAGACGCTCGAGCAACGTCTCGACCTGCTGCGGAACGAGAATGCGCAGAAGCTGGAGCAGATGCGCGCGACCGTCGACGAGAAGCTGCAGGCCACGCTCGAGACGCGCCTCGGCGAGTCGTTCAAGCTCGTCTCGGACCGGTTGGAGCAGGTGCACAAGGGCCTGGGCGAGATGCAGACGCTCGCCACCGGCGTCGGCGATCTCAAGCGCGTGCTCACCAACGTCAAGAAGCGCGGCACGTGGGGCGAGATGCAGCTGGGCGCGCTGCTCGCCGAGGTGCTGACGCCCGGCCAGTACGCGACCAATGTCGAGACCGTGCCCGGGACCGGCAAGCGCGTCGAGTTCGCGCTGCGCATGCCCGCGCCGGCCGACGAGCCGCCGTGCTGGATCCCGGTGGACGCCAAGTTCCCGGTCGAGGAGTGGGAACGGCTGCAGGATGCGCTCGAGCGCTCCGACCTCGAGGCCGCCGAATCGTCGCGACGCGGCCTGTCGACGTTCCTGCGCCAGCAGGCCCGCACCGTGCGCGCGAGCTACATCGCCCCGCCGCACACCAGCGACTTCGCGTTCCTGTACCTGCCGACCGAGAGCCTCTACGCCGAGATGATGGCGCGCCCCGGGCTCGCCGACGAGCTGCAGCGCGAGCACCGCGTGATCTTCACGGGCCCCTCCAACTTCCTCGCGCTCCTCAACATCGTGCAGATGGGCTTTCGCAGCGTCGCGATCGAGCAGCGCTCGGCCGAGGTCTGGCGCACGCTCGGCGCGGTGCGCACCGAGTTCGGCAAGTTCGGCGACGTACTGGCCCGCGCGAAGAAGAAGCTCGACGAGGCGAGCAACACGCTGGACGAGGCGCGCGGCAAGACGACCACCATCGCACGCAAGCTCCGCGACGTCGAGGCGCTGCCGGCGGCCGATGCGGCGCGACTCCTGGGCTCGACGCCGGCAATCGACGTCTCGCCCGGCGACGAAGCGCCGCTCGAGGACAAGTAGGCGATGGTTTTCGACGCGCTGCGCAACTGGCGCAGGCGGCGCGTGCTCGCCTCGGCGGACATCCCCGAGACGTTGTGGCGGGAGGCGCTGGCGATGCTGCCGTTCCTCGCCATCTACACCGAGGACGAGCAGGCGCGCTTGCGCGAGCTCTGCGTGCTGTTCCTGGACGCGAAGGGCGTGATCGGCGCGCGTGGGCACGAGGTCACGCCGCTGCAGCGCGTGGTGATCGCGTTGCAGGCCTGCGTGCTGGTGCTGCACCTCGATCTGTCGCTCTACGACGGTTTCGAGAACATCGTCGTCTACCCCGACGAGTTCGTGCCGGGATGGGAGTGGGAGGACGAGGCGGGCGTGGTCCACACCATGGACGAGCCGCTCGCGGGCGAGGCGATGCCGCGGGGCCCGGTGGTGCTCTCCTGGCCGGACGTCGTGGCCGCCACCGACTGGGAGTCGGCGGGCATGAACCTCGTCATCCACGAGTTCGCCCACAAGATCGACATGCAGTCGGGCGATGCCAACGGGTGCCCGCCGCTGCCGGCGGACATGGCGCCGGAGGCGTGGACCGCGGTGCTCGGGGCCGCGTTCGACGACTTCGCCGCGCGGGTCGAGCGGGGCGAGCAGACCGCGATCGACCCCTACGCCGCCGAGAACCCCGGAGAGTTCTTCGCGGTGCTCTCGGAAGTGTTCTTCTCGGAGCCCGCGCTCCTCCAACACGACTACCCGGAGGTCTACGAGCAGTTCCGGCGCTTCTACCGCCAGGACCCGGCGGCGCGGGCAGCGAGGGGCGGGCTGTAGCATTGCGCTCTGCCGATTTTCGTTGTTGAATCGTCGTCCGCCGGTCGTCCGGCCCACCCAAGGATGCACTTATGCGCAAGCTCGCCCTGTTCGCCGCGGCGTATCTCGCGGCCGGCTCCGCGATGGCGTTCCACTGCCCCGCGGACATGAAGAAGATCGACGAAGCGCTGGCGACGAAGCCGCAGCTCTCCGCGTCGCAGATGGACGAGGTGAAGAAGTACCGCGCCGAAGGCGAGGTTCTGCACAAGGCCGGCAAGCACCAGGAGTCGGTCGACACGCTCGCCAAGGCGATGAAGATCCTGAACGTCAAGTGACGGACGCCCTCGGGGCGCCCCGTTCGACGCCACGCGAGCGCGAGGCGTTTTTTCGCCGCCGGGGAGCCGGCGCGGGGCTCCGCCGTACAATGCGCGGCATCTGTCCGCGCGCCCTCGCCGCGGGGAGCCGAACCTGACAACAACAAGGTAATCCCCCATGCTGACCACCATCGGCACACCCGCGATGTGGGTGGGCTTCGCGGCGCTCGTGGTCGTCGCGCTGATCGTCGACCTCGTGGTGCTCAACGCGAAAGGCGCAAAGAAGGTCGGCTTCCGCGAGGCGCTGCTCTGGTCCCTTGCCTGGGTGGCGCTCGCGCTGGTGTTCAACGCCTGGCTGTGGTGGTACGTCGACGGCAATCAGGGACGGGAGGTTGCCAACCGGATCGCCGCAGAATTCTTCACCGGCTACCTGATCGAGAAGAGCCTCGCCGTCGACAACATCTTCGTGTTCCTGATGTTGTTCACGGCGTTCGGCGTGCCCGAGATCTACCAGCGCCGCGTGCTGGTGCTGGGCATCATCGGCGCGATCGTGCTGCGTGCGGCAATGATCCTGATCGGCGCGTGGCTGCTCGCCAAGTTCCACTGGATCCTGTACGTCTTCGGTGCGTTCCTCCTGCTCACCGGCATCAAGATGCTGTTCTTCGCCGAGGCCGAGCCGGACCTGGAGAAGAACCCGGTGCTGCGCTGGCTGCGCAGGCACATCACCATCACGCCGACCTACCACGGGGAACGCTTCGTCGTCACGCAGGACGGGCGCCGGGCTTACACGCCGCTCTTCGTCGTGATGGTGATGATTGCGATCACCGACGTGATCTTCGCGGTGGACAGCATTCCGGCGATCTTCGCGGTGACGCTCGATCCGTTCATCGTCCTCACCTCGAACGTGTTCGCGATCCTGGGCCTGCGCGCGATGTACTTCATGCTCGCGGATCTCGCCGCTCGCTTCCACCTGCTCAAGTACGGGCTCGCGTTCATCCTGGTGTTCATCGGGATCAAGATGCTGCTGCTCGACGTCTACAAGATCCCGATCGGCTTCGCGCTCGCCGTGGTCTTCACGGTGCTGGCGATCTCGATGGTCGGCAGCCTCTGGGTGACGCGTTCGGGAGCGAAACAGGGCACCGACCAGGGGCCCGCGCGCTGATCGCGGGCCGGGGATGGCCGCAGCCGCGCCGCGATCGCCACCGCGGCGAAGCACACGACGGCCGCGCTCGCCACCACGACGGTGGGGGGCGCGAGCGGCGCGATCAGCCGGCCGGACGCTTCGCGCTCTTCGGCCGGAAGGCGCGGCAGACGGCCTCGTGGGTCTCGACGTAGGGCCCACCGATCAGGTCGATGCAGTACGGCACCGCCGAGAACGTGCCGTGCACGATGACGTTGCCGTCGGCGTCACGCACGCCCTCGAGCGTCTCGCGGATCGCCTTGGGCTGCCCCGGCAGGTTGAGGATCAGCGCGCGCCCGCGGATCACGCCGACTTGGCGCGAGAGGATCGCCGTGGGCACGTAGTGCAGCGATATCTGGCGCATTTGCTCGCCGAAGCCCGGCATCACCTTGTGCGCGACGGCGAGCGTGGCCTCGGGGGTCACGTCGCGCGGGGCGGGGCCGGTGCCACCGGTCGTCAGCACGAGGTCGCAAAGGGCCACGTCCACGAGCTCGATCAGCGTGCGCTCGATCACGGCCTGCTCGTCGGGAATCAACCGTGTTTCCATCGTCCACGGGGTCGTGAGCGCCTGGGCGAACCAGTCGCGCAACGCCGGGATGCCGAGATCCTCGTAGACACCCGTGGAGGCACGGTCCGAGATCGACACCAGGCCGACTTTGAGGGCTCGGGATTCGTTCATCGCAGTCTCGCGGAGCAGGGGGGGTCGACGCGGCGTGCAGGTCGAGCGGCCAACGCGTCAGGTGGCCTCGAGCGTGCGCGCGACGAGGCGGAACAGCGCGCGGAAGCGGTGCGGCGGGCGTCCATCCGCGCGCTCCGCGCGGGCATCGCGAATCATCCGCGCGAGATCCTCACGGTCCGCGCCGGGATGCAGGACGACGAACTCGGCGAGCGCCGCCTCCTCGGCGAGCAGGCGGTCGCGCCATTGCTCGGCGGCCGCGAACCGTGCCCGATCCTCGTGCGACACCGCGGCGATCGAGGACAGCGCGGCGCGGATGGGCCCGGGATCGATGTCGCGCATCAGCCGGCCGATGAACTGGATCTGCCGACGGCGTCCCTCGTGCTTCGTGATGCGGCGCGCGAGCGCGATCGCCTCGGCGAGGCGCTCGGGGAGCTCGAGCGCGGCAAGCCGCGGCGGGTCGAGCGCCACCAGGGCCTCGCCGAGGTCCTGCAAATCGTGCATCGCCTGCTTGCGCTTGGTCTTCGACGGCGGCGCATCGTTTGCGGGCGGCGCGCTGTCGTGGTCGTCGCGGCGAGGCATCATCATCGGTCGAGGGTGGCGGGCGAGCGGATGCAGGAGAGCAAACCCGCTTTGTTATCATAGCCCACGCCCGATAGCCCACGCCCTGTCCGCGCTTCGCCGTGCCGATCCTGCGAATGCGCTTCCGGAGTAGAGTCCGTCGATGACCGCACCATCCCGCGCCACCGCGGCCGCCGCGCCCGTGGTCGCCGCCAGCCCGTCCGGCGAGCATCCGTTTCCGGTCGCCACCGCCGAGCTCGAGCGGGTGGCTGCGGCCATCCTTGCCGCGGCCCGCTCCGGTGGTGCGACTGCCGCCGAGACCGAGGTGTCGCAGGCCGTCGGCCAGAGCGTCACCGTGCGCCATGGCGAAGTGGAGACGATCGCGTACAACCGTGACAAGGGCATCACGGTGACCGTCTATGTTGGTCAGCGGCGCGGCCAGTCTTCGACCGCGGACTTCGGCGACGCCTCGATCCGCGCCGCGGTGGAGAAGGCCGTCGCGATCGCGCGCTTCACCGCCGAGGACCCCTGCGCCGGGCTCGCCGATCCGGCGCGTCTCGCGCGTGCGTGGCCGGAGCTCGATCTCTATCACCCGTGGCCGCTGACCGTCGACGAGGCGATCGCGCTCGGCCGCGAAGCGGAGCGCGCGGCGCTCGCCGTCGATCCGCGCCTCGTCAACAGCGAGGGCGCCACGGTCTCGCGCGGCGAGTCGGAGTTCGTCTACGCGAACAGCAACGACTTCATGGGCGGGTGGCGTGGCTCCCGCCACCACATCGACTGCTCGGTGATCGGCGAGGATCGCGGCGCGATGCAACGCGACTACTGGTACACGGCGTCGCGCGTGCCGGGAGAGCTCATGCCCGCCGCGGCGGTCGGACGCATCGCTGGCGAGCGCACGGCGCGCCGGCTCAACGCCCGCAAGCTGGGCACCGTCGAATGCCCGGTGCTGTTCGAGGCGCCGGAAGCCGCGGACCTGATCGGCAGCTTCGTGCACGCGGTGTCCGGCGGGAGCCTCTACCGCAAAGCGTCGTTCCTGCTGGATGCGCTGGGCACGGCCGTGTTCTCCCCGGACGTTTCGATCCGCGAGGAACCGCACCTGCCGCGGGCGCGCGGCAGCGCGCCGTTCGACGGCGAAGGCGTGGCGACCGCGGCTCGCGAGGTCGTGCAGGGCGGCGTACTCGCGGGCTACTTCCTCGGCAGCTACTCGGCGCGCAAGCTGGGCCTCGAGACCACCGCCAACGCAGGCGGCGCGCACAACCTGGTCGTGTCGCACGGCGAGGACGATCTCGCCGGACTCCTGCGCCGCATGGGCCGCGGGCTGCTCGTGACCGAGCAGCTCGGGCAGGGCGTCAATCTGGTGACCGGCGACTACTCGCGCGGCGCCGCGGGATACTGGATCGAGGACGGGGCGATCGCCTACCCGGTCGAGGAGATCACGATCGCCGGCAACCTGAAGGACGTGTTCCGCGACATCGTCGCGGTGGGCCGCGACGTCGACCGACGCGGCTCGCGCCACGTCGGCTCGATCCTGGTCGGCCGCATGACCGTGGCGGGGCACTAGCCGATGCCGCTGCAGAGACGCTGCGCACGCCGCGCCGCCCGATGATCGAGCCGGTGCTCAACTTCTTCCGCGGCTTCAAGGATCCGCTGCGGAGCGGCGCGCAGGCGGCGCGGTGGATCGCCGCGCTGCCCACGGGCGACATCCTCGCCCTGCAGAAGGAGGCGCTCGAGGTCGTCGCGAGCTTCCCGGGTGCGCGCAAGGACATCAATCCTGCGCAGGCCGAGGCGCTGCTGCGCATCGACGCGCGCCTCGAGCCGGTGTTCGCGGAACTGACGCGGCAGTACACGCTGAAGTACCAGAAGAGCACGGCGATCGAGACCCGCCTCTGGCACGCGGTCTTCGACCTGATCAAGGCCTTCCTCGTCGCCTACAACGCGTCGCTGAAGGCGGGGTACGCGCGGGCGGAGAACCGGCGCTGGCGCGCGGTGCTGCCCTGGGTGCTGGTGCGGCTCGCCCACTACAAGGGGCTGGACGGCAAGTACCGGCTGTTCCGTTACGGGCAGTGGATTCCCGCGCAGTGGCGCGACCTGCACGAGCTCTACGAGTTCGCGCGCATGCGGGGCTGGCAGCGCGAGCAGCTGGTGTTCGGCGCTGCGGCGTTCTCGGTGCCGGGCATCACGTTCGAGCAGGAATACCTGAAGGCGCTGCTGCTGATGCGCCTCGACTCGGGGAACTTCACGCCCGACCAGGTCGAGTGGGTGGCGAAGCACTTGGACGACTGGGTGCCGTCGCTGTCGTTGGTGCCGCCGCCGGGCGAGGGTTCCGGCTTCTACGTCGACCTGACCGGCACGCAGGGCCTGCGCCGGCGCGAGAAGCGCGCACTGGCGGGCCGCGTGCAGTTGCTGGACACCGGCCCGGCCTACACGCGCATCGTCGAACTGCTGCGCTGGCTTCCGGAGCAGGACGACGCGGTGCCCGAGCCCGGCGCCCTGCCGGCCCGCGAGCAGCGGCTGCTGCTGATGCGGCTCGCGTCGCTGTTCGGTCCGGAAGCCATCGCACACGCGCCACGGGCCGAGCGGGTCCCCGTCGACGGCGAGGTGCGCGTCGTGGTCGGCTTGCCTGCCCTCACGCGCGCGGTCGCCGAGATCGATCGCCTCCCCGAGGGGGCGCGCACGCCCGGCGTGACGGCGAGCTTCGACGAGATCACGCAACTCGTGAACCCCGCGGCGAATCCGGAATCCGTCGCGCGCCGCATCCAGGGCTCGAGCTGGCGGATCGCCGATCGCAGCGAGACCGGCTGCCGCCTGATCGCGCCGGCGAGCGAAGCGCCTACGCACCTCGGCGAGTTGCTCGCGATCCGTGATGGCGAGACCTGGTTGCTCGGCGTTGTGCGCCGCATGCAGCGGAGCCAGGCCGAGGAGGTCACGGTGGGCGTCGAGATCGTCGCGCGCAAGCTGGTGCGCGTGCTGATGCGCACCTGGAGCGCGCCCGCGGACGACGGTCGCGCGGGTGCCGAGCGGCCGTTCTTCGGCCTGTACATCCCCGCCCACAGCGACAATCGCCAGTCGGCACAGCGCAGCCTGGTCGGCCCGGACGACAAGCTCGCCCACGGCGCGATGGTCGAACTCGACACGGGCAGTGCCCGCTATCTGGTGCGCTTCACCCAGATGCTCGAGCGTCAGGCCGGATGGTCCTGGGCCCTGTTCAGCGCGGTGCGCAAGCTGTCGTCCTGAACGGGTTTCCGTCTACACTGACGCCGGCCGCCGGACTTTCGACCTGAATCAATGCCCGGCACGGCCCTGCGTCGGCACAATCCCGCATTCGCTCATCGCCAGGTCGCGCGAGAGTCCGCGACCGGCACCGATACCCGGCGTGTCCCGGGGGAGAGAGGAGAGGAAGTCCATGGAACGCCGTTCCTTCATCAAGAACGCCGGCTTGGCCGGCATCCTGGCCGCGGGGTCCGCGCCCGCGATCGCGCAGTCGCAGCCGGGCGTCAAGTGGCGGATCACGTCGAGCTTTCCCAAGAGTCTCGATACCATCTACGGCGGCGCCGAGGTGCTGGCCAAGCGCGTTGGCGCGATCACCGGTGGCAAGTTCCAGATCCAGGTCTTCGCCAGCGGCGAAATTGCCCCCGGCGGGCAGGCGCTCGACGTCGTCCAGAACGGCACGGTCGAGTGCTGCCACACCTGCTCGTACTACTACGTCGGCAAGGACCGGGCCTTCGCCTTCGGTACGGCCGTGCCCTTCGGCCTCAACGCCCGGCAGATGAACGCCTGGGTTTACTACGGCGGCGCCCAGAAGCTGCTCGACGACTTCTACAGCAATTACAACGTCGTCTCGTTCCTCGGCGGCAATACCGGCGTGCAGATGGGCGGCTGGTTCCGCAAGGAGATCCGTACCGTCGCCGACGTCAAGGGCATCAAGATGCGCATCGCCGGGCTGGGCGGCACGGTGTTCTGGTCGCTCGGCATGGTGACGCAGCAGATCCCGGGATCGGACATTTATCCGGCGCTGGAGAAGGGCACGATCGACGCCGCGGAGTGGGTCGGCCCGTACGACGACGAGAAGCTCGGCTTC
>Ga0105106_10000507_pt1 | contig 27457 bp, 25 predicted proteins | sample PPLLaktember2015_5_FD_79109 | JGI IMG/M metagenome (GOLD analysis project Ga0105106, IMG submission 79109) | Freshwater sediment microbial communities from Prairie Pothole Lake near Jamestown, North Dakota, USA - PPLs Lake P8 Core (1) Depth... | ecosystem: Environmental > Aquatic > Freshwater >...
AGGGCGATTCCCCATTCCGTCAGATTGGGGAAGTAGGCGGCCGGCGCCACCTCGCTGCCCGCCCCGGGAGCGTACGACAGCGGCACGACCAGGCCCGAAACGGTCACGTTCCAGCGGTTGACGATGATCCCCAGCATAGCACAGGCCGCGCCCACGACCAGATACCACGGCCGACGGTTGAAACGCGGCGCCAGGAAGATGACCGCCGGGATGACGATCCCGACGATGATCTCGCCGACCCAGAAGCCGAAATTGTAGGGGGTCTGGTTGCGCAGCAAGTACAAGGCGGAATCGGACGCCGGGGTCCGCCCGTAGTAGGAGACGGCCGCCAGGTCCCAGAGCTTGATGTACAGATACAGCAGAAGCCCCAGGCCGCTGAAGCGGGCGATGGTTCGGAGGATTTCATGCGGGACGGTCTTGCGGCCGAGAATCCATTCCAGAACGTGGGCCATCGCCATCGTCACAGCCGGGCCAACGGCGATGGCTGAGATCACAAACATGATCGGCATGCTGGGCTTGAACCAGATCGGTCGGGAGCGCAGGATGCCGTAGGTCGCGCCCAGAGAGGACTGGTGCAGCAAGGAGATCAGGAGACCTGCAACGGCCAGCACCGGAGCGGCGCGATGGATCGAGTGCGCCAGACGGCGGAAGCCGGGGTGACGATCGAAGAAGCGCAGCTCGGCCACCACCGGGGCGAACTCAACCAGCAGGATCAACAGGTAGATGGTGATGCACCAGGTGATCTCCCACAGGACCGAGTGCACATTCCAGAAGGCCCATGGGTGCCAGAAGCGGTCCGGCCGGCCGATATCCATCACCAGGGTCAGGAGCGCGGTGGTGTAGCCGATGAAGCCGACGAAGACGGCCAGGCGCACGATCGGCTGGAAGCGTTTCAGGCCGAACAGGTAGACGACGGCCGAGAGCGTAAAGGCGCCGGCGCCCAGGGCGATGGCCGACAGGTCGATGGTAATCCACAGCCCCCAGGGGACCTGATCGGTCAGGTTGGTCACAACCAGGCCCTGGCTGAGAACGACATACACGGCCACCAGGCCGACCAGGCCGGCCAGGCCGATGAAGGCCATCCAGGCCAGGAACCCGGGCGTCAGGGAGAACAGGCGACGGGGAGCGCTCGAGGTAGCCATGCGCTACAGCCCCTCCGCGGGCGGGATGTAGTACACGCTCGGGTCGGTGCCGAGTTCCTGCCGAAGCCGCATGGTGGGGCTGGCGGCGATGACCTGCGCCAGGCGGCTGGTGGGGTCCTTCAGATCGCCGAACACCCGAGCCCCCACCGGACATACGTTCACGCAGGCCGGTGTGGCCTCGTAGTCCTGGCCGGGTGTCAACCCGTTCTCCAGTCCGTTGTCGATGCGGTGGATGCAGAAGGTGCATTTCTCGACCACCCCGCGCGGGCGGCGGTCGACCTCCGGCTCGCCCCACGTCGGGACATACGGGTTCTCGTCGGCGCGCTCCTCCCAGTTGAAGCGGCGAGCGTCGTATGGGCAGGCCACCTCACAGTAACGGCAGCCAATGCAGCGGTCGTAGTCCATGACCACCAGGCCGTCGCCGCGCACGTACGTGGCCCGCACCGGGCACACCTCGACACACGGGGCATGCTGGCAGTGCAGGCATGGGCGTGAGAAGTAGAACCGCCGCCCGCTGGAGCTGACCTCCTGGCGGACGATATTCCACGGCTCATCCGGGTTGACGTCGTTGGTGGCGGTGCAGGCGCGCAGGCAGTACTCGCAGCCGATACAGCGGTCGAGGTCGATGACCATGCCCCAGCGGTGTTCGCCGGCTGCGACAGGATGCGCCTCGCCCGAGATCTGGCCCTGCTTGAGGGCGGCGAAGGGCGAGAGCGGGCCGGTCGTCAGCGCCTGCGCGGCGACGACCGAACCAGCAGCCGTCGCCGCCAACGTCAGGAAATCGCGGCGGGTCAGCTCGAGTTTGACCTTGGTCTTCCGCTTGCCGGGCTGGCGCGGTTCGCTCATTGCTTGTCTTCCTCGACCTCGACAATGCGCAGACGCCGGCTGACGATCCAGGCCGCCACGCCGCCGACGATCAGGCCGACGATGGCGCCCTGGGCCAGGCCGGTGTAAAGGCGGACGCTGGCGCTGGTCTCCAGGTCGGCGATGCGCTCTTCCTGTTCGGCTAACTGCAGGCGCATGACTTCCGGATTGACCTCCCTGGCCAGGGCGATCTCGCCGCTCAGGGCCAGGATGGTGTCGCGGGTGTGAATCGTGTCCTGGTGGCAGCCGATGCAGGCCTCCGAGCCGACCGTGAAGGTGTGGCCGGTTGGGACCAGCCCGCCGATCGGGGAGCCGCTGCGAGGGGAGGTGTACATGTGGCAGCTGGCGCACTCGAGTCCGGCGTTGGCGTGAGTCCCGTGTGTGAAGGACGAACCGGTGTCCTGATGGCAGGCGGTGCACAAGCCTGTGACCGACTCGGCCATCGGCTGCTGCGAGTGCGGATTGTGGCAGGACTGGCAGTCGATGCTGGCTTGCCCGTGGCGGCTGGCGTGCCACTCATCGGTGGTGGTGTTGTGACAGGTGCTGCACAGGCTGGCATCGGGCGTGATCGGCATCAACTGCTGGGGGTGTCCTGGCGTGTAGGTCCCATGGCAGGACTCACACGTCACGCCCTCGAAGGCGTAGCTGCTGGTCACCCCGTCGTAGCCCGTGGTGTGGCATTCCAGGCAGGTGAACTCGCTGCCGAGTTCTTGCCAGTTCTGCTGGAAGATGGGAGAGGAGAAGGCCTGGGCATGACGGGTGGTCTGCCAGGTGTCGTGCAGGTCGCTATGGCAGGTGCCGCAGAATTCGGGCCCGGCATAGCGCCCATCTGGCGGCGCCGGGGGGGCAGGGGGCGTGGCTTCCTGCGCCGCGGCGGGTGTGGAAGCCGCCAGGGCGGCGCCCACAGCCACGCAGGCCAAGAAGGCTGCGCCAAAGACGAGCCAGGTCGTCTGTCGTCGGTTGCGCTGGGCTTCGTTCATCAGGATCTGCTCCCGTGGTCAGCGTGCGCTGCGGCGCACGAAGTGTGCGCCGGCCGCCTTCCGGTGAAGGCGCCGGGATCGAGCACCCTGGGTACCCGGCGCGGGCCCCTCTCGGTGCCTCGGACCGGCCCATTCATGGGTAGATTCCCCCATTTCGGGTACTTCAATTGCCCCATCCTGCGTCAGTCAGGCTTCCTTTAGGAGTGGTCTCCTTCCTCTGTCATCCGGCCGAAAGTCACATGTCGAGGCGCCCGGCCGGGCGGGTCTGGCGGCGAGCGGGGCGGTCCACGCTCTCACCCGGCCCTAGTGCGGCTCTCATGCGGCTCTCATCGACTTATGAAAGCATTCACTGACCAGGCCCGCCGTCGGGCGCCGCCCGAATAGTGATAGAATCGGTGCGAATAGCAGCCGCGCGAGCGGGGTGCACGAGCGAGGAGGGAGCAGCGGATGTCAACGTCGGCAGCGGGCGGCGGCCGGGCCAAGTTCCTGATCGGGGGAGGCCTGATCGTCGCGGCGATCGTCTACCTGATCGCCTCATCGACCCAGGCGGCGGCGCAGTATTACCTGACCGTGGACGAGGTGGCGGAGCGTGGCGGCGAGGTGCTCGGCCGCGATCTCAAGATCGCCGGGGCCGTGATCGGCGATTCCATCCAATACGAAGCTGACACGCTGACGCTCAGCTTCACCATCGCCAACGTGCCCGGCGATATGGATGAGATCGAGCGCGCCGGCGGTTTAGCCGAGGCGCTCCATCGCGCGGTGAGCGATCCGAACGCGCAACGCCTGCAAGTGGTCTACGTCGGCCCGATGCCCGACCTGCTGCGGGACGAAGCACAGGCGATTGTCACCGGCCGCCTGGGCGAGGACGGCGTCTTCTACGCCGACGAGCTGCTGCTCAAGTGCCCGACCCGCTACGAAGAGGAGATCCCTCTCCAGGCACAGGAAGGCTAGGATCCCTCCGCTGCACGCCAGAGACGATGGACCGCGGGCATTCGCCGGCCGTCCATCGTCTTGTCTGTCCCGGAATGGTGAGGCCTGAGGAGTTGACCGGATGATCGCCAACGTCGGATACTTCGTCCTGGTGATGACGTTCCTGCTGGCGCTGTATGGGGCGGGAGCGGCGGCGTACGGCGCGCTGCGCCAGCGGCCGGCCCTGGTGGAGAGCGGCCGGCGCGCCATGCTGCTGACCTTCCCGCTGATCACGCTCTCGGCTCTGGCCATCATCGCCCTGCTGCTCGGCGGGGAGTACCAGGTCGAATACGTCGCCTCGGTGACCAGCAATTCGATGGAGCCCTACCTGCGCGTCACCGCGCTGTGGGGCGGGCAGGCCGGCTCGCTCGTCTTCTGGTCGTGGCTGATGTCGGCCTTCGCTTCGGCCGTCGGTCTGCGCAGGTGGTCGCGCGATCGCGAGCTGCTGCCGTGGGTGGTCGTTGTGACCATGGTGACGCTGGCGTTCTTCCTGGCGATGGTGGTCTTCTTCGAGAACCCGTTCGCCCGCCTGTGGTTGACGAATGACGGCCAGCAGGTGACCGCCATGTTCCAGCCGGGCGGGACGGTGCCGCTGGTGCCCGCGGATGGCCAGGGCCTGAACCCGCTGCTGCGCCATCCAGGGATGGTCATCCACCCGCCGATGCTCTACCTGGGCTTCGTCTCGTTCGTGGTGCCGTACGCCTTCGCCATCGGCGCCCTGGTCACCGGCCGGACCGACGACCGCTGGATCCGGGTGACGCGACGCTGGACGCTGGTGGCCTGGCTGTTCCTTTCGCTGGGTCTCATCCTGGGCGGACGCTGGGCCTACGACGTCCTCGGCTGGGGCGGCTACTGGGGTTGGGACCCGGTCGAGATCGCGGCTTTCATGCCGTGGTTGAGCGGGACGGCGCTGTTGCACTCGGTCATGATTCAAGAAAAGCGCGGCATGCTCAAGCACTGGAACATGGTCTTGATCATCGTGACGTACGCGCTGGTGATCTTCGGGACCTTCCTGACGCGCTCCGGGGTACTGTCTTCGGTGCACGCGTTCGCGCAGTCGGCCATCGGCCCGATGTTCTTTGCCTTCATTGGATTGACCTTCGTCGTCTCGCTGTCGCTCCTCATCCGGCGCTGGGAGGCACTCAAGGGCGAGAACCAGCTCAACTCGATGTTCTCGCGTGAAGCGTTGTTCCTGCTCAACAACCTGCTGTTCATCGGGATCCTGGTGGTGTGCTTCTGGGGGGTGATCTTCCCGCTCATCTCCGAGCTGTTCACCGGGCAGAAGGTCACCGTCGGTCCGCCGTTCTACGAGCGGGCCACCGGCCCGCTCTGGGCAGGACTGCTCTTGTTGATGGGCGTCGCGCCGCTGTCGGCCTGGGGCAGCGCCTCGTTACGGGCGCTGGGGCGGGCCATCTGGCTGCCCTTGGCCGTTTCGCTGTTCTTGCCGGCCTACTTGGTCCTCAGCGGAACGGTGACCCATTGGGCGGCGCTGCTGGGCTTCTGGCTGGCGGCATTCGTCGGCCTGGTGACGCTGTACGAATTCTGGCGTGGGGCGCTGGCACGCCACCGGCGCGCCGGGGAGAGTCTCCCGCTGGCGCTCTGGCGGCTGGCCGGCCGCAACCGCCGCCGTTACGGCGGCTACGTGATCCACCTGGGCGTGGTGTTGATGGCCTTCGGCATCATCGGCATCGAATTGTTCCAGACCGAAACGCAGGGGACGCTGCGGCAGGGGGAGCAGCTGACCCTGGGCGGCTACGTGGTCACCTACGACAACCTGAGACAGTGGGATTCTATCGAGGAGGGCGTCAACATCACACGGGCCGAGGTGTCCGTCTATCGCGACGGCAAGTTTCTGGGCCTGTTGGCGCCGCGGCGTGACTACTACTACGTTGCGCAGCAGCCCATGACGATCCCGGGCGTACGCTCCAGCCCGCAGGACGACTTGTATGTCCTGCTGGTCGGGTGGGAGGCTGATCCGGCCGCCGGGGCGACCTTCAAGATCTACCACAACCCGTTGGTGAACTTCGTCTGGGCGGGCGGTCTGGTCTTCATCCTGGGAACGCTGGTGGCTGCCTGGCCGGATCGGGAGCCGGAGCCCGCCGGACAGCGGGCGGCCGCCCGTGCCGGGACTCTGCGCCCCGGGCGGGAGGCGGTGTGAAGCGCGCCGCGCTCCTGACCGGCCTGCTCTTGGTGCTGCTGAGTGTGCCGTCGGTCGCGCCGGCGTTCGCCCAGGAGGGTGAGCCGACCGACGATCAGGTGAACGCGATCGCCAAGCAGCTCTACTGTCCGGTGTGTGAGAACATTCCGTTGGATGTCTGTCCGACTCAAGCCTGCGTACAGTGGCGGGAAACGATCCGGCAGATGCTGACAGAGGGCCGGACGGAAGAGGAGATCCGGCAGCACTTCGTCGAGCAGTATGGCGCCCGGGTCCTGGCGACGCCCCCGGCGAGCGGACTGAATTGGCTGGTGTATGTCATCCCGCCGCTGGCGTTCTTCGGCGGCGCGTTCATCTTGGTCCGGGCCTTGCGCGCCTGGCGCAGGCCGGCCGCAGCGCAGATGCCGGTTGCGCCCGACACGCCGGACGACCCCTACATGGCCCGCCTGGAAGAGGAGTTGAAGCGGCGTGGCTGAGCGGGCGCGGGATGCAGTGGATGAGCGAGGTGCGCTGATGACAGAGGCTGCGGCCTCGCCGGGCGGCAAGACGGCCCGGCCGCGCTGGGGCGTGGTGGTGACCTGGATCTTCGTGCTGGGCCTGCTGGGCGTCCTGGGGTTTGGGTTGATGCGCTCACAGCAGGGGCCGATCGGCCTCGGCGCGCAGGTCCCTGATCTCAGCCTGACCACGTTCGAGGGCGAGACGATCGACCTGGCCGGACTGCGTGGAAACGTGGTGGTCATCAACTTCTGGGCCTCGTGGTGCAAGCCATGCGAGGAAGAAGCCGCCGCGCTGGAGCAGGCGTGGCGTGATTACCGCGAGCAGGGGGTCGTGTTTCTGGGAGTGAACTACGTCGACACGCGGCCTGAGGCGCTGACCTATCTGGAGCGCTTCGAGATCACCTACCCGAATGGCCCGGACCTGGGGACGCGCATCTCGCAAGCTTTCCGCATCCGGGGCGTGCCGGAGACGTACGTGGTCGATCGGCAAGGGGTCGTGGCGGCGGTCATGATTGGTCCTTACGAGTCGCTGGGCGACATCGAGGCGGACATCCAATCGGCGCTGGGCGATTGAGGCCGCCGGCCTCCAACACGAGATGCAGCAACGGCGGGGCCTGAACGGCGCCCCGCCGTCGAACGTGGAGCACAGGCAATGGATATCGGTTCGACCTTGATCCTGCTGGGGGTGGCGGTCTGCGTCGCAGCCTTCGTCTTCAGGCCGTTGGTCGAGAAGCCGGCTGCGGCTGAGCGGCTGTACGACCGCCGCGCCTCCGCGCTCCAGGCCGAATTGGATCGGGTCCTGGCCACGATCCAGGAGCTGGAGATGGATTTCGCCATGGAGAAGATCGATGCGGCGGATCACCAGGCGCAGCGCGCGGCCCTGGCCGCGCGCGGCGCGTCGTTGATGCGCCAGCGTGACGAGCTGTCGGGAGGGGCGGCCGTCGGGCAAGAGGTCGCCTCACTGGAGGCGCTCGTCGAGGCGGAGGTCGCCCGGCTGCGCGAAGCAGGCGCGAGCGCCGCCGGGTTCTGCGGCAGTTGCGGACAGCCGGCGGAGGCCGGCGATCGGTTCTGCGTGCGTTGCGGAGCGGCGTTGGGCGCCCAGGAGATGCGGGCATGAAGTCGGTCAGCCTGCCGGCGGCGATGCTCGTGACCGGGTTGTTGCTGGGGGCGTGCTCACTGGCGCAGGATGTTACCCCGCCGCCGGGCGTCGCCCCGCTGCAGTCGGTCATCCCCTCCGGTCCGGACGTGGGTGCGACCGAGGTGGTGGCGAGGCTGCCGGACCGGCCGCCGGACCCGGCCGCCGGCGCGGCCATCTACGCCGACAAGTGCGAAGCCTGCCACGGGCCGTCCGGAATGGGCGACGGATCTCAGGCCTCGAACCTGCCGAACCCCCCGGCTCGACTCGGGGATCCGCTGCTGGCGCGCGCGGCGCTGCCGGCGGATTGGTATGAGATGGTGACCAGCGGCAATATCGAGCGTTTCATGCCCGGATTCCAGAGTCTGACCGATGCGCAGCGTTGGGATGTGGTCGCCTACGCGCTGACCCTGAGCGACGAGGGGAGCCTCCGGCCGCAAGCGGGTGACGCGTACCGGCTCGAGTGTGCCGAGTGCCACGGTGAGACCGGTGGCGGAAGTCCATCGGCTCCGGCGCTCAACGAGCCTTCGGCCATGGCCGCCCGCAGCCTGCAATCGGTGTATGACGACATCACGTTCGGCGTCGGCGAGACGATGCCCGCCTTTGCAGAGCGTTGGAGCGAGGAGGAGCGTTGGGCGTTGGCTTCCTTTGTACGCGGGCTTGCGTTCGCCTCCGCCACGGTCCAGTCGACACCGTCGGCCGCGGCGGCGACGGACCAGGCGGTGGAGTCCGAGACACCCGCCGCCACGTCCGAGGCCGCGGTCGAGGCAACACCGGCGGCGGTTGAGACCGCGGTCCTGACCGGAACGGTCAGGGGGAGCGTGGTCCAAGGCACCTCCGGAGCTGCCCTTCCCTCCGGTCTCGAGGTCACCCTGCACGCCTACGATGGCCAGGCGGAGGTGCTGACACAGACGGCCGCGGTGGATGCGCAGGGCACGTTCGAGTTCAGCCGGCTGGATGTGGTTGCGGGGCGCCTGTTCGTTGTGACCGCCGAAGCGGACGGGGTGACTTACGGGAGCGAGGCGGTGCACCTATCGGACGCGGGCCAGGCCGATGATCTGCTTCTCCTGGTGTATGAAGCCACCGAGGAGGTCCAGGCCCTGCGGGCGGATCGGATCCACCTGCTGGTCAACTTCCCGACCGAGGGCACTGTGGAGTTGATTCAGCTGTGGCTGATCTCCAATGACAGTGACCGGACGGTCGTGGCCCCGGCCGGGCAGGGCGTCCTGACGTTCAGCCTACCGCCGGGAGCGCTGGAACTGACCTTCGAGGAAGGGTCGGATCCCGAGCGATTTGTGGTGAACAACGACGGTTTCGTGGATAGGCTGCCGGTACGGCCGGGATCGATGAGCTCGCAGGTCGTCTTCTCGTACGTCTTGCCCTACGACGGCCGGATGGATTTCAGCCAGCCGGTCAGCCTCCCTGTCGAAGAAGGCATCCTCATCGTGCCGGAAGGCGGGCCCGAGCTGAGCGGTGAAGGCTTGCAGGATCAAGGGGCGCGCGAGATGAGCGGCACCTCGGTACGGACCTACTCGCTCGGTCCGGTAGCGCCAGGCGGGTCGGTTGACTTCCGCCTGAGCGGGCGGCTGCGCGTGGCCGGGCAGCCGGGCAATACGCTGGCGAGCGTAGCCATCGGCATCGGTGTACTCGGCGTGGCACTGATCGCGGCCGGGTTGTGGTGGTATCGGCGGCCGGAACCGGCGCGTGTCCGGCCGGTGCAGCCCCTGGAGAGCGAGTCTCGCCAGATGCTGCTGCAACAGATCGCCGATCTGGATAGAGCGCGCGCCGCCGGACAGATCGAAGAATCGGACTACCAGGTCAGGCGGGCGGCGCTCAAAGAGCGCGTGCTGGAGCTGATGCGTGGCGAACGAGATTGAGGTCCGCAGGCTGGTCAAGAGCTTCGGCCTCAAGCCGGTCTTGAAGGGGGTGGACTTTGCGGTCGAGGCCGGCGAGTTCGTGGCTGTGCTCGGGCCGAACGGCGCCGGCAAGACGACCTTCCTGCGCATCCTGGCCTCCCTTTCGCGTCCGGGGATGGGCGAGGTGCACGTCGCCGGGTATCGACTTCCTCAGCAGGCGTCTCAAGTGCGCGGCGCGCTGGGGGTGGTCTCGCACCAACCGCTGCTCTACGGAGACCTGACGGCGGCGGAGAACCTGCGCTTCTTCGGACGCATGTACGGGCTGGCGGCGCTCGACGACCGCATCCGCCAGGTCTTGAAGCTGGTCGGGTTGGCGGCGCGGGCGCGCGACCTGGTGCGTGAGTTCTCGCGAGGGATGCAGCAGCGCTTGGCGATCGGCCGGGCGATTCTGCATGACCCGCGCGTGATGCTGTTCGACGAGCCTTACACCGGGCTGGACCCCGAGGCGGCGGCGATGCTGGACGGCCTGCTGTTGGAGGTGGCCGGCCGCGGGCGGACGGTGGTGATGACCACGCACGACCTGTCGCGCGCCGGAACGCTGGCGACGCGAGTGGACATCCTGGCGCGCGGGGTGATCGCCGCCACGACCCGCGGCGGGCGGGTTGACGGCGGGCAGCTACAGGAGATGTACCGGGCGGTGACGCGTGTCTGAGCAGCCTGCGCCGGTGCAGGCCGGGCAGGCGGCGCGGATTGTGGAGCGGCGGCCGGGCGCGGGATACCTGCGCGCGGTGGCGGCCGTGGTGTGGAAGGACCTGGCGGCTGAACTGCGCAGCCGCGAGCTGCTGGGGGCGATGCTGGTCTTCGCCCTGCTGGTCATCCTGATCTTCAACTTCGCGCTGGAGCTGGACGTCCGCGTACGGGCCACGATTACTTCGGGGGTGCTGTGGGTGACCTTCGCCTTCGCCGGGACGCTCGGCCTGAACCGGTCCATGGCGATCGAGAAGGACCGTGGCTGCCTGGACGGCCTCCTGCTGGCGCCGGTTGACCGCAGTGCCATCTACTTCGGCAAGGCGATCGGCAACCTGGCCTTCATGCTGATCGTGGAAGCGATCGTGGTGCCGATCTACAGCGCCCTGTACAACACCAACCTGTTCCATCCCGGGCTGCTGCTGGTGATCTTGTTGGGCTCCATCGGCTATGTGGCGGTCGGAACGCTGCTGGCTTCCATGGCGGTCCAGGCGCGCACGCGCGACATGCTCTTGCCGATCCTGCTCTTCCCGGTCGCCCTGCCGATCCTGGTGGCGGCGGTCAAAGCCAGCAACGGCTTCCTGCAGAGCCTGCCGCTGACGGAGGTCATGCCCTGGATCAATCTACTGCTGGTCTACGACGTGGTCTTCGCGGCCGTGTCGCTGATGGTGTTCGATTTCGTGGTCGAGGAGTAGACCGGCGGCACCGCTGCCACCGGGCGGAGGACGGATATGGAAGCGACACCCAGGGGCCTGAAAGGTCTGACCTGGCTGACGGCGGCGATGTTCGCCGCGGCGCTCTACCTGGTGCTTTTCTATGCGCCGCGCGAGGCGGTCATGGGCGACGTGCAGCGAGTGTTCTACTTTCACGTCGCCGCCGGATGGGTCGGCGCGTTGGCCTTTCTGGTGACGGCTGTATCCGGCGCGATCTATCTGGCACGCGCCGACCGCCGCTGGGACAACATCGCCACCGCCTCGGTTGAGATCGGCGTGGTCTTCACGCTGATCAACATCGTGAGCGGATCGATCTGGGCCCGGCCGATCTGGAACACCTGGTGGACCTGGGATCCGCGGCTGGTGACCGCCACGGTCATGGAGCTGATCTACATCGCCTACCTGATGTTGCGCCAGGGGATCGAGGATCCCGACCGACGGGCGCGCTTCGGCTCGGTCTACGGCATTCTGGGGTTCCTGAGTGTGCCGTTGACCTTCCTGTCCATCCGCATCTGGCGCACGATCCACCCGGTGGTGGTGGGCAGCGGGGACCCAACGGCGGAGGGCTCCTTCGACATGACGTCGCGCATGCTGCAGGCGTTCATGTTCAGCCTGCTGACCTTCACCTTCCTGTACGCGACGCTGCTCTGGCACCGTGTGCGGCTGGGGCGGCTGAGTGAGAAAGTCGAACAGCTTAAGATGAAAGTCCTTTCTGCGTAGGGAGCGGGAATGATGCTACAGCAGGCGCCTGCGGAGACGTTCAGCTACATGGTCTTGGGGTTCGGCGTGATCCTGGGCACGATCGCGCTGTTCTTGGCCAGCCTGATCGTGCGAAGGCGGAACTTGAGGCGAGACCTGGCCGTGCTGGAGGAACTGGACGGGCAAGGGGGCCACGAGGGCTAGCCCGGGCCCCGGGCGGTACCGGGGCCAGACCGTTTGTCTCCTGGCCGGGGCGGCCCGTCCGACCGCCCCGGCCGTGTGTCCCCCATCGATTGCGCTCACCCATTTTTGTGATAAATTAGACATGAGAAGTCCGGCTCTCGGCCCGCGGTGCGGTCCGGCCCGGGTTCTGAGCGCATGCCGGGCCTAGGCAGTTCGGCGATCCGCGCCGGCGGCATCTGAGGTGAGGCACCGGGGAGGCGAGATGCGTCGCGCAGGCTTGTGGGTCGGGCTGATCCCCCTTCTGGCGATTCTCCTGGTCGGCTGCAACAGTACGACGGCGGGACAGGGCGCAGCCGCGGGCGGGCCGCGGGCCTGGATCGACGCGCCCCTGGATGGCAGCAGCCTGCCGCTTGGACCGGTGGCGGTCGTTGCCCACGGCGCCGACATCGGCGGGTTGGCGCGGGCCGAGTTCAGCGTCGACGGCCTGGCATTTCTGGACCCTAACCCGCCCCAGGACCAGGCGGCGAGCCTGGTGACTTGGCACCAAGTCTGGGAACCTTCCGGGCCGGGCACCTACCAGATCCAGGTCCGTGTGCAGAACCACGACGGCGATTGGAGCGCCCCGGCGCAGGTGAATGTGACCATCCAATCGGCCGAAACCCCCACGCCCGTGGCCAGGCCGACCCCGGCCGCCTCCCCAACACCGACCTGCGAACTGCGTGCCCAGTTCATCACGGACGTCACCGTCCCGGATGGGACGATGTTCGTGCCGGGCTCACCCTTCACGAAGACCTGGCGGCTGCGCAATGTCGGCGACTGCACCTGGGACCGCGGCTACTCGCTGGTCTTCATCGGCGGGGTGCAGATGAGCGGGGCCAGCCCTCAGCCTCTGCTGCAGACCACCGCCCCCGGTGAAGAGGTGGACATCAGTATTGGTCTCATCGCTCCATCATCGGAGGGCGAGTATCGCGGCGAGTGGATGTTGCAGGACCCGCAGGGACGCATCTTCGGCATCGGCGCCGATGGGCGTGCGGCTTTCTGGGTCGAGATCGTCAGCGGCGTCAGGCCGACGCCCGCGCCGGACAGGCTGGCGCCGGGCATCAGCGCCGCCCACAACCCGCCTGGCGCCTCTCTACCGGTCGGCACGCAGGTGACGATCAGCGCCAGCGCCTCCGACGATGTCGGTGTGGCGCGCATCGAGATCTGGATCAGCTACGCACGCGGCGGACCGCAGTTGGTCCAGACCTGCTCCAACACAACCAGCTGCAGCTACCAGAGTGCCTTTCCGGCCGGGACGGTTGCCTACCACGCTCGCGCTTATGACGAGGCCGGGAATATGTCCAGCTCGAACTTGATGTCGATCGAGTTCTACTATGTGATCCAGTAGGCCGCTGGGCTGCAGCGGCGATTGGCGTCCTGCGGAGATCCTGTGCGCAGCGACTCGGATGTCGGGCGAAGCGGGCCAAAGGAGGGGTAGGTGAAGAAGGACAGCGCGGAAGACGGAAGCTTCGACCCGCAACGGCACTTCGCCTCCGTGCCTCAGCAGCAAGGGGACGTACAACAGGACTCAGACTGGAATAGCGGTCAGCGATCGAACACGGGCACGCGGGGCGGCGGGCACCGCATGGCTCGGCCCCCGACAGGCGGGAGGCGGTCCTGGCTGCGCACGAGTTGGCGATGGCTGGCTGGCCTGGCCGTCGGCATCCTGCTTCTGGGCCTCGTGGGTCTGGCGATCGTCAGCCGGCTGAGAGAGGGGGCGAGCCGCGGCCGCCAACCCGTGGCGTTCTTGGTGCGGCCGAGCAACGGCATGCTCGTCCCGCTGCATAGCACCCTGCCGGCGGTCGGAGAAGGTTTGTCGCAGGCAGGCGTGACCGGGCTTGAGTTGTGGGTCAACGGGCAGCTCTGGGGTACGGCTGTATTCGATCCGGCAGGTCCTCGGGCGAGGCACATCTGGCGTTGGACCCCTTCGGGTGAGGGTGAGCACCTGCTGTTCGTGCGGGCGATCGATGCCGCCGGCGCTCAGTTCGATTCACCGGTGGTGCGCGTTCTGGCGTCGGCCCAGGCCGATGTGCGCTTTCCGGCGGTGCACCGGGTCGCTGAAGGCGAGACCATCGCCAATCTGGCGGAGGCCTACGGCGCTGAGCCAGCCGCGATCCTTGACGCCAATCCAGGGTTGGAGCCGGGTGGGGCGTTGACTCCAGGGCTCGAGATCACCTTGCCGATCCCCGTGCCCAACGCCCCGCCCGAAGCGCCGGAGGGGGACGCGGCCCCTGCGCCGCCTTTCTCGCCGCTGATCGGCGACGCGGCGCTGCCAGCTAACTTCCCCGCATCAGCCGAAGGGGCACCGATCACGCCGGGGCTCGAGATCGTCGGCGGCAGGTTAGTGCCCGGCGTCCCGATGGACTCCCTGTATCTCTACTGGTCTGTCGGCGGCGGGGCGTGGCAGCGGTTGCCTGAATCTCCACAGACGTTCCTTGAGCCGGTCGCCGGCGCCTTCGATCTGAATCCCTATCTGGACGAGATTGTCCAATCGGGCGGTCCGTTGGCCGTCCGTTATCACGTCTGGGGCTGGAGCGGGGGCATGTTGACCTTCCTGGACGAAGGCCTGTGGACGCTGGAATCGGTGCCGGACGGGCAGCTGCGCAGCCTGCTGCCGACGCAGTTGTCGATTGTTGGACAGGTCCGCGACTCGGTCGAGTACGTCAGCGAGTGGACGATCCCCGTGCCGGTCGCAGGCTACTTCCAGGGATTCACGCAAGCCTTCCGATGGAGGACCTCCCTGGAGGATGTCGAGACCATGTTCTGGCAGGTCTCCACCCAGCCCTTCCCGGATGAACCGGGGATGTTCCCGCCGGGAACCCTCGGCCTGGCCCCGGCCGACAATCCCCTCGAAGATCTGTTCTCGGGTTTCGAGCTGCCGGAGATGAGCGGGCCATTCGGTGGATCGATCGGCGGTTCGAGCGGAACGCCCAGTCCGTACACGACCTTCAGCATCGATTTCGGCAACTATGTGGATACGGCCGGATGGGCGGGGGAGGCCGAACAGGCCGGCGGCGGGAGCTTCATCTCGGAAGCAGCCGAGGCCATCTCCTCCTCCGTGGAAGAGGCGTTCGGGTTCGCTCAGGCTCTCGAGGCGACGCGGCCGCGCCGATTGAACAGCGCCTCGCTGCCGCGCACGTTCTACGTCCGGCTCCTGCCGGTCCTGGAGGACGACAGCCTCGGCCAACCGTCGAATACGGTCGTTGTCCGCTACGGGCCGCCGCCGACGCCGGAGGTCACCGGCGACATCGAGGGCGCCTACGAGGCGCAGGTCCTGTCTTTCACGCACTACCGTGCCGCCGATCCAGACTACGCGGCCTGCATGCGCAGCACTTACGAGCTGCGTCGCTGCATCAACGTGGTCGGATTCGACGACGGGCTGGTGTATTCCAGCCAGGCGGAGGGCACAATCTTCGAGAGCCTGTATGAGCAACAGTGCACCATTGTCATCCCGCGCGGCAGTCCCAGCTGTGGCTGCCCGGGCGTGAGCTGCAGTTCCGGCGGCAGCAGTTGCAGCTGGTCACCCAGCGACTGGGGGTCGTGTGTCCAGGAAGGTGCGGAATGGGCCTTCGAGGCGGTGAAGGATTTCTCCAACTGGGCCTCGGAGAGCTGGGAGTGGCTGAAGGAGCAGGCGGTCTACGTCATGCTCGAATTCACGCCGATCGGCTGGGGATGCCAGTGGGCCGAAGATCAGGACGAGAGCGGGACCGTGCCGGATGACTTCTGTCACGATGCCATGCGGGTGGCCTTGGAGACCGGCATGGCGGCGTTGGGCATTCCCCCCAGCCTGCCGAACTTCAAGGAGCTGGTCGAAAACGGGAAGGAGTACGCCTTCCAGATGGCCTTGCAGGAAATGCGCAGCGCCGGGCTGGAATGCGATTCGGTCTGCGAAGAGGCCCTACGGGCCGGCTACAACTACGCCGCCGATCAGATCGGGTCCGGCGGCGGGGGCGGTGGAGGTGCGGGAGTCCCGACCATGCTCTACGAACCGCACCCACTGGCGGTCGAACAACCCTTCACACTCCTTGTACGAGTGGAACGGCGGGTCGAGTCCGCCGGGATCCTGGACGAAGACCTGGAGCTTTGCGGACTTTCGATTCTCAGCCATGCGGCCAGGACCGTGAACGGCAAACCCGTGGAAGGGGCGCCGTATGAGGGCGTGGGACTGGAGCTGCCGCTCCTGGCTCCGGGGGACGCCATCACGATCCCGGTCGTCCTGGAGCGCGCGCCCTGGCCGCTGCCGCCCGGCGTGTCGCTGGGCGATTTGGGCGCTGAGCTGGGCGTGATCTTCGCCGGCGCGATCGATCCGGCGACGGGTCAGGCCCTAGGTCCCGGGCCGCTGGGCATGTGGTCGTCGCTCTATCCCGGCTCGACGCTGCAGATCCGCCTAGGAGGTCCATACTTCGGGACGGTCTCGAGCGGCGGCGATTTCCTCGGTCTGCCGTGCGTCGCGCCCGAGGTGGACACAATCTACATCCCAGACTGATCGGAGAGCGCGGGATGCCGTGACCCACCCGCCGCCCGGTGGTCAACCCCGGGCGGCGGCGCGCGCGGCCGGCTATGTGGGCGCGATCAGCCGCCGCTCGACGCTGGTGAGCAGCCGCGGGCCGTCCTCTCCGACGACGATGGTGTCCTCGACGCGCACACCCCATTCGCCGACATACAGGCCGCAATTGCCGACAGCCAGGACGACGTTGGCCGGCAGCGGCGGCGGCTCTTTCTCGCCGTGGAAGAAGGCGTGCCCGGCCGGCAGGGGGGCCTCTTCGAACTCGATGCCCACCCCGTGGATCGGCGGGCCGAAGACATGCTCGGCGTGGCCGGCCTCGCGCAGCATGCCGTGCAGCGTCCCTTCGAGCTCGCCAATCCCGACCCCGGCCCGGGCTTTGGCAATGGTGGCCTGCTGTGCGCGCAGGTACAGGTCATAGGCCGCCTGTTGCTCCCCGGTCGGCTGACCGACGCACACGGTCCGGCAGATGTCGGCGCTGTAACCGTCGACAATCGGGTGCACGTCGATCATCACCAGGTCGCCTTCCTCCAGCCTGCGGTTGGTCGGCAATCCGTGGGCGATGTTCGTGCGCGGGCCGGAAGACACGTAGGTGCGCCAGAATTCCTCGGCGCCGGCCTGCCGCAACGCATACTCAGCCTCGGCCGCCACCTGGCTTTCGGTACGGCCGGCTTGAGCGCCGCGAATCGCGGCTGCCATCCCGACGTCTGCCACCCGGGCGGCGGCGGCAATTCGGTCGACCTCCTCGGTTTCCTTGACCATGCGCATGGCGGAGAGCAGAGGCGTGCAGTCGCGCACCTCAACGCCCTTGGGCTTGGCATGCGGGTGGGTCAACATCGCCATCATCGACTGAGTCAGGAAGGTGAACTCCAGGCCGACCGTGCCGCGCTCGATCCCGAATGGGGCGAAATCGTGGGCGATGGAGTGGATCATGCCCACCTCGTCCTCGAAACCGGCGATGTGGTCGAACTGCGCGAGGTGTGTGACGTCGGCCACATCCGTCGATGGCACCCCGAGGGCCACCTTCCCCTCTGAAGTGATCATGGCGTAGGCGCACAAGCGCCCGTCGCCGGTGAGATAGGCCATATTGGCGGGTTTGGTCAGCAGCAGGGCGTCCAGCCCCTGCTGGCGCATAGCCTGCGCACAGTGGGCGAGGCGAGAGGCGTAGGGTCGTTCGGACACGTCAGGCTCCTTTCGGATCCGGGGACAGGGAATAGGGCGAGACGCGAGCCGCACTGGCGGCCACGGCTTAGTAGTCTGAGATCATGCCGCGCTGGTCGACGAACCGCTTCGAAGGTGCATTCCCCCCGGCGTGTGCTCGGTCTGCGTGTGCACCTGAAATCACTCTAGCATTGATGGTGGAGGCAGGCAAGACGCCGCAGGCACGCAGGCCGGCCAGCCGGAAGAACGCCCTCCCCCGACTCCAGACGGTGGCGTCGGGCGCGCATCGCCACTCTAGACGCATGCCTTACAATGTGAGTGAGGACGTGTCCTCTCCCCGCCAGGCCGGGCAGGCACCTTCAAAGCTCGGGGGAGAATCTCATGCTAGTCGCCAAACAAGTCGCCGACATGATCACTGGCGGCCGAGCTGTCCTGGGCGTGTTCATGGTCTGGCTGGGAGTGACCCGCGGCCCGGAGGCGCTGCCTCTGGTCTGCTGGCTGATGATCCTGGGCTGGTCCGGCGACGGCCTCGACGGCCCGATCGCCCGGCGCAGCCGCCTCCAATACCACAGCTGGCTGGGCGATCATGACCTGGTGATCGATATCGAGGTCAGCTTCGGGCTGCTGCTGTACCTGGTGGCGGCCGGATACGTGGACCTGCGCATCGCCAGCGTGTACCTGATCTTCTGGGCGCTGCTCTTCTGGCGCTGGGGGCTGCCGCGTTCGCTGGGGATGCTGATCCAGGCGCCGATCTACGGTTGGTTTCTGTGGGTGGGCGTGCGCGACGCGCCGCAGGCCGGCTGGTGGGTGATCGGCTGGATCGCGGCCGTCATCATCCTGACCTGGCCGCGCGCCGTCCGCGAGGTCGTGCCCGGGTTCCTGCGCGGCATGGGCGACGTCTGGCAGCAGTACCGGCGCGAGTAGCTGCCCTCCCGGCACCTGCGTAAGGCGCTGAGAAACGAGGGCGACGCGGCTTCAGTCGGCCGGGTAGGCGAAGACGCCGATCACGCCTGGGCCGCCGTGGACGGCCAGCGAGGCGACCAAGTCCTCCATGAGAGTCTCGCGGACGTTGAAGGTGCGGCGCAGTCTCTCCAGGAGAGTGTCTGCCTCGTCGGGCACCTGAGCGTGGATGACGGCCGCGTGAATCGGCCGGGTCGTGCCGACGGCCTGCTCCAGAAGCGTCACCAGTCGGTCGAGGGCCTTGCTGCGCGTGCGGACGTTCTCGATGGCCTCGAGGACGCCCTCCTTCAGTGCGATGACCGGCTTGACATTCAGCAGCGAGGCGATGGCGCCTTGCAGCTTGCCGACCCGACCGCTCATCTGCAGGTACTTGAGCGTGGCCGGGGTCAGGAAGAGATGGCTGTGGTCGCGGATGAAGGTGAGGCGCTCGAGGATGGTGCCCCGCTCGCGACCGGCCTCGGCCATGCGTGCCGCCTCCAGGACCATCCAGCCGGTCCCGAGCGATATGCTGCGCGAATCGAAGACCTCGACGTCGGCAGCCGGGGCCATGGACTTGGCCAGGAGCGCCGATTGGTACGTCCCGCTGTGCGCGCCGGTCACGGTGATGGTCAGGGCCGAATCCCCTTGGGCGGCGATTTCTTCGTAGTAGCGGCTGAACCATGCCGGAGTCGGCTGTGAGGTGGTCGGGATAATCTGCAGTTCCTCGATCTTGCGGTAGAAGAGGGGGCGCTCGATGGTCAGGCCTTCCTCGTAGCTCTCGTTGCCGAATTGGATGGTGATCGGAGCGATGCGCAGGTCGTGACGCCGGATCAATTCCTGCGAGAGATTGCAGGTGCTGTCGACCACGAGTTTGACCATGGCGGTCTCCTTGGCGGGGCCGGTTTGGACGGCGATGCGTGGACGGATTGTAGTCGATAACAGCGATTGTCGAGCCGGAGGCAAGGGCGTTTGGTGTGCAGGACCACCGGGCTAGTGACGGACGGCGCAAATACGATATCATTGGGCTGAGATGGTGGAGGTAGGACAGGACGTGGTGATTGTCTGAAACTCGCAAGGCAATGAGCGGCGCGCGGCCGGCCGGCCGCGCGCCGCTGCGCGTCGACCGCGCCCGGACCTGGCTGAGGAGGATCGGGGCGGCCCTGCTGCGGCCGGCGCGCGCATTGGCCGAGGTCGTGCGCCGCATCCTCGAGCCCGGGCGTGCGCCGCTGGTCCGCCATGGACGGCGACCGCTTCCGGTGGCCGAGGCCGAGGCGATCACCGTGCTGAGCGCCAATCTGTGGCACGACTGGCCCCGCCACCGCAGTCTGGGCGCGCGACTCGAGTCGCTTGCCCGGCTGGTCGAAGCCGAAGGCGTGGATGTGGTGCTGTTGCAGGAGGTCGCCCGCATCCCTTGGCTGCGTGCCGACGAGTGGCTGGCCGACCGATTGGGGATGTCGTCGGTCTACTCGCGCGCCAACGGCCACGAGCGGGCGATCGGATTCGAGGAGGGGTTGGCGGTGCTCAGCCGCTTCCCGCTGGCTGCGCCGCGCAGCCGCATGCTGCGGCCCAGCCCGAGCCGGTTCGTCCGGCGCATGGCGCTCGGCGTCGACGTGCTCTCGCAGCATGGCTCGCTACGGGCTTACTCGGTGCACCTGGGGATGCTGCCGGGGGTCAATTCCGATCAGCTCGATCATTTGCGCCTGTGGGTCTCGGTCGGCGCGGCCGGCCGCCCGGCGTTCATCGGCGGGGATTTCAACGCCGGGGAGAGCGCGCCTCAGATGGCACGTGCCCGGCGCGCCTGGACGGACGTGTTCCGGCATCTCCACCCGCATGCTGACGGGACGACGCATGAGCTGCGCTGGCCATGGGGCGCCACGCTGAGGCGCAGCCGACTGGATTACCTCTTCCTGGCTCCAGGGGAACGGAACTGGAACGTGCTCGAGGCCCGCCATGTCAGCGGGCACGGGCTGCCGCACTCAGACCATGCGGCGGTGCTGGCGCGCCTGGCGCCGGCGGACTAGAGGGGGCCTCGCCCGCGGCTACCCTCAGACCGAGAGCAGTCTCTCCAAAGCGGCCTTCGATTCGATCTCGACCTGCGCGTGCAGGCTGCCGCCGTGGGCGTCCATGGTCACAACGGCGGGGAAGTCCTTGACCTCGATCACCCACATCGCCTCGGGCACACCGAATTCCAGCTTGTAGACGCCCAATACGCGCGTGACCGTCTGAGCGATGAGGGTGGCTGCGCCGCCGATGGCGTGCAGGTACACGCCCGGGACCTCGCCGCACGCGGCCAGCGTCTTCGGGCCCATTCCGCCCTTGCCGATCACCGCCTGCAGGTGGAAGTGGCGCATGACGTCGCCCTGGTACGGCTCTTCGCGGATGGAGGTCGTCGGTCCGGCGGCGACGAAGCGGTAGTCGTGCGTGTCCAGCCCGGCGACGACCGGGCCGCAGTGGTAGATGGCGCCGCCGGCCAGCAGCGGCTGGATTGCGGCGTAGGCAGCCGCGTCATCGCCCTGCGCCGGGCGAGACTTCTTCACGAACGTGTCGATCATCCATTTGTGAGCCGTGTCGCGGCCGGTGATCATCACCCCGGTCAGGCCGACCGGATCGCCGACCTTCAGGCTGCGAATGACTTCGTCGCTGAACGGCAGCGTGATGGCGCGCATCTCGGCCTCCTCAGGCGATCTCGACCTGCTCGCCGCGCACGGTCATTCGCCGGCGGCGGTGGGCCCAGCACATGTACGACATGGTGACGAAGAAGCAGGCCGGCAAGCGGTGCATGCCGGTAAGGTGCACGCCCAGGACGGTCGTCTTGCCGCCGAAACCCATCGGGCCGATGCCGAGCTGGTTGGCTTCCTCGGTCAGGCGGGTTTCGAGGGCGGCCAGCTTCGGGTCGGGGCTGGCTTCGCCGATCTTGCGGAAGAGCACTTCCTTGGAGGCGTAGTAGGAGGAACCGCGGTCGCCGCCGACGGCCACGCCCAGGACCCCCGGGGCGCATCCCTGACCTTGCGCCCGGTGGACCGCGTCGAGCACCACCCGCCGCACGCCCTCAAGATCGCGGCCGGCGCCCAGGCTGCTGTTGGGGAGAGAATACTGTGCGCCGACGTTCTCGCAGCCGCCGCCCTTGAGGAGCAGATCGACAACCAGCTCATCACCCTCGACCTCTTCGAAATGGACGGTCGGGAAGGCGCTGTCACCCAGGTTGTTGCCGCTGTTCTGGTCGGTGACGGAATCGACCGCGTTGGGCCGCAGATAGGAGCGGCGGGTTGATTCGACCACCGCGGCGCGAATCTGCTCCCGCAGCTGGCGCGTGCTCCTGCCCTGCGGGTGGCGCACATAGAAAATCGGCGTGCCGGTGTCCTGACAGATCGGAGCGGACTTCTCTCGCGCCATGTGGACATTCTGCAGGATGGTGTCGAAGCTCCCCCGGGCTGCGGACCCCTGCGCCTCGGTCTGCTGCGCCCGCTGCAGCGCCGCTTCGACGTCGGGCGGCAGATCGGTCGAGGTGCGCCGGATGAGCTCGACGAATTGCTCGGTCAGATCCTGCATGCTCCGCCTCCGCGCCATTGGGCTGGTGGAATCTTACCGCAGCGCCGTCGGCGGGGGAGTGTGTATCGACCGCCGGGAGGGCGACATCGGTCACGTTCCGCAGACTGAAACCGGGGCTACTCATGCGTGCGGCGACTATTGGGACCACAGATCGTGCAGTCTCTGTGCCAGCTTCAGCCAATCGGTCAGGTCGGCAACCCCATCCTCCCAGGCCCAACAGGCTGAGAGGACACTCTGTGCGAACGCCCAGTCGAGGAGCCGCGCGCGTTCGAATGACAGACTCTCCGCCAGCAGATCCAGGCGACGACGGGTGCGCCGCTCGAAGTCTGGCCAGCCGGCGCAGGCGGGGAAGGGATTGCGCAGGAAGGCCCCCGATTCGTATTCGCGTTCGCCGACGACACCCTTCGGGTCGATGGCCAGCCAGCCGCGCGTTTCGCTGAAGAGGATGTTCTCGTGGTGCAGGTCCCCGTGGAGCAGAGCGGGCTCGCCCATCGAGGCGGCCCGAGCGTGGTACAGGCGCTCGGCGGCGTCGAATAGCCTGGCGGGGATCGGGCCTGTCCCTCCGCCGTAACTGCGCCGCAGCCTCTGAAACCCGCGGCCCCAGTCGGCGACCGTGGGGAAGGGCCCCGGATCCGCTATCGGCTGCCATAGGCGCAGCATCACCTGTGCGGCCTCCGTGGTGGCGCGATCGTCGTCGGGCAATTCGCGCAGGCGCCGTCCGGGCAGGAGGCGTTCGAGTAGCAGCGCGCCCGCGTCCGCGTCCGCCTGGACGAGGCGCACCGCGCCCCGACCGCCATACCGACGCAGCGCTTCGATCTCGGTCGTCAGCTCCTTGTTGGGGACGCCGACCTTCAGGACGACCGCCGAACCGTCGGCGCAGGTCGCCGGCGCCACATAGTTGTAGGACAAGCCGGGCAAGGGCGGCTGCAGGACCAGAGACCAACGCTGCGCACAGGAGTCCAGCAAGGCGGGCAGGTCGTCCAGCCACTCCTGGCCGCGTGAGCCGAACAGCGCCAGGATAGACTGTGTGAAATCGGAGGACAGAGGCAGCATGGGAGGCCCGGCTTGAGCGGTCACGTGAGGCTCCATGATACCGCGGGCGCGACGGACCCGGAGCGAACGGCCCCGGCGCGGAGCCTGCCCGGCAATGGTATCTTCATATTGTCTTCATCTGGCATTCACGATTCGCCCACGCTGGAAGCGGATGATGAAGGCCGGCAGGCGAATGCCGGCCCCTCGGCCTCGGCGTACGAGGGAAAGCCGGCAGCCGGAGGTCTGCGCGTGAAGACCGTGATGATCGTGGACGACGAGGAACGGCTGGTCTCGTTGCTGAAGGCCTACCTGACCCAGGAAGGTTTCCGCGTCGTCAGCGCACCCAACGGCCGGGAGGCGCTGTACGTGGCCCGGCAGGAGAAACCCGACCTGATCGTCCTGGACGTGATGATGCCGGAGATGGACGGCTACACCTTCATGGCGCATCATCGAAAGGAGCGGAACACGCCCATTGTCCTGCTGACCGCGCGGGTCGACCCTGACGACAAGATCGTCGGGCTGGAGATGGGCGCGGACGACTATCTGACCAAGCCCTTCCGCCCGCGCGAGCTGCTGGCCCGTATCCGCGCCGTTCTGCGCCGGGTCGGCGAGAGCGAACCGATGGCAATGGTGCTGCGCATCGGGGAGATTACGCTCGATCGCGAAAACCACCTGGTGCGTGTCGGTGAACGGATGGTGGACCTGACACCGTCCGAGTTCGAGCTGTTGGCGGCGTTGATGTCGGTGCCCGGCCGAGCCTTCTCGCGCCTCGACCTGCTCGACCGCGTCCAGGGGACCGCATATGAGGGCTACGAGCGGACCATCGATGTCCACATCAAGAATCTGCGAGCCAAGCTGGGGGACAACCCGCACAAGCCGCGCTACATCGAGACGGTCTACGGCGTCGGCTATCGATTCTCTCAGGAGTAGGTACGCATGCGCCTCGGTCTCAAGCTGACGCTCTCGTTTCTGGTGGTGGGTCTGGCCGGCGTGGCGCTGGTTGCGCTGCTGGCCAGCCGAAGCACCCAGCGGGAGTTCCAGCGTTTCATTTTCGACGAGTATCGCGGCGGGTTCGTCGATCAGCTGGCCGCCTACTACATCGATCACCAGGGTTGGGCGGGCATCGGATCGATGGATCCCGCCGCGCCGGCGGTGCCGTTCTCTCAAGGGCGCGGCGGCCCACCGGGGGCCCCGCTGACCGTCGCGGATGCGCAGGGCTTCATCATTCTGCCGAGCTTCGGATACAGCGCCGGACAAGCGCTGTCGGCCGAGGAGTTGGCCGCGGCCGAGCCGATCGAGATCGACGGACAGGTGGTCGGCTGGGTCGTGGGCGGAAGCGAGCGGCTGGGCGCCAGCCCGGCCGAGCAGGCTTTCGTCGATCGCATCCAGCGCATCTTGGTTCAAGGAGCCGTCGGCGCGGCGGCTCTCTCGCTTCTGCTCGGAATCGTATTGGCTCGCGCGCTGACCCATCCGATCCGAGCGCTGACCGCTGCCACACAGGATGTGGCGCAGGGGAAGTTCGACCAGAAGGTCAGCGTGAACTCGAAGGATGAGCTGGGACAGCTGGCGGCCTCTTTCAACCAGATGAGCGCTGAGTTGGCGCGGGCGCAGGCGCTGCGCCGACAGATGACGGTCGACATCGCCCACGAACTGCGTACACCGATCAGCATCGTCCTCGGTCATACCGAGGCCGTGCATGACGGGGTCCTGCCGCTTACGCCGGAGACGTTCGAAGTGGTGCATGACGAGGCGCTGCGTCTGGAGAGGCTGGTCGAAGACCTGCGCACGCTTTCGCGGGCCGACGCCGGAGAGCTGAGCCTCGCGCTGGCGCCGACGCCGCCGTCGAGCCTGGTTGTAGAGGCCGCCAAGGCTTATCAGCCGCAGGCAGAACAGAAAGGGATCGATCTGCAGGTTGCGTTGGAGGGCGACCTCCCGCTGATATCGGTGGATTCCGGGCGGATGGCTCAAGTGCTCAACAATCTGCTTGAGAACGCACTGAAGCACACCCCTCCCGGCGGAAAAATCCGGCTTTCGGCCGGCCGCCATGGACGAAGAGTCCTCATCCGTGTTCAAGATACCGGGCCGGGGATCGGCGCGGAGGATTTGGGGCGCGTCTTCGAGCGGCTGTATCGGGCCGACAAGTCCCGTCGGCGTGACGGCGGCAGCGGCCTGGGATTGGCGATCGCCCGCTCCATCGTCGTCGGGCACGGCGGCCGAATCTGGGCCGAGTCGGAGCCTGGTCAAGGGGCAACGATCGTTATCGAGCTGCCGGCCGGGCCGGCCCAGTAGAGACGGCTTCCTCGAAAGCTCCTCACTCCGAGGGCGCGTTCTGCGCACTGAGGTGGCGTCCGGGTGCAGCCGGTGCGGCATTGGGCTACCGTCGGGCAGCAAAGCGTACGGCGGGAGTTCGACCCATCCGCCCGCGCCACTGTTGCGCGTCGGATCCCAGTAGTGCACGGCCAGACTGGCACTGTGCAGCCTTTCGGGGATCGCGAACTAGACTGGCGGGCGGAGCCGACAATGTGCCGGGCGTACTACAGCCGGTGGAGCGGGTGGCTACCAGACTCCGGGGATGAGCCGGAAGGGCACCTGTCGGGCGTAGTCCGCGTAGCCTGGCAGTTCGGCCTGCAGCGTCTTGTCTTCCAGCGCGGTCCGGACGACGACCAGCGTGATCATGAGCGCGCCGACGAGCAGTCCCCACCACGACCCGAGCAGGAGCGGGACGCACATATCGTAGAGCGCCATCCCGGCGTACATCGGGTGTCGGATCCAGCGGTAAGGGCCGTGGGTGACGGCATGATGGCCACGGTCCGCCTGGATGCTGACGGTTCCCGAAAGATATGTGTTGACCCTCGACGCCCAGGCCGGCAGCCCGAAGGCCGGGACCATGCCGAGAATCGCCAGAAGACGCAGCCAGGCGGGGACGCTCGACCAGCCAAACCGGCCAGCGTCCAGCCCGATGACCACATACAGGGCCAGGGTCAGCAAGCCCTGGGCGGCGACGATCGCCTTGTCCCAATCCTTGCTTTCTGCGCGCACGCGACTTCGCTCGGCCGACAGGGCTGGATCGGTGCGGATCATGTTCAGGACGGCGGTCAACGAGATCAGGTAGTAGGCGCCGAGGAAGAGCCAGGCCTGCCACCAGTCGAGACGCCCGGCCGCGAGGAGCAACGCCGCGCCCAGGGCCAGGAACAAGAGCGTGGCCTGCAGGCCGCGCTGGAAGGCCAGGCGAAAGGGGAAGGGCCGCGGGGAAGCCGGTTCGTACGCTGACATTGTTCCTGCACCTCGCCATCAGTCTGTGGGAACCGCCGGATCTGAATCTGGAATACCGCAATCTTGCGGCGATGGAAAGACACCAGGCTGACTTCTGCCCGGCAGGAATGCTCCGCGGGCCCGGGGAGAGCAATCGGTCGCGTAGATCGCGTCGGGCGCGGCTGCTACTGGATGGACTCGAGATCCTCCCGGCAGGCCTCGGTCTCCAGGGCGTTGATCGAGGTGCTCGCAGGCAGCGGCAGCCGCATGACGAAAGGCATCTCGATGGTCATGCCTTCGCACGTCATTCTGGGCTCGCTCGCCGTCGCCTGGGTGATGGTGGCCGTGCCTTCCACCAGGTCGACCTGAACGCTGAAGAGCGAGACGGTGAGGTCCGCGTCGCAGACATGGCCGTCGCCTGTCGTGACAAGGCCGGTGAGCGGGACGTTCTCGAGGCTGTACGTGATCAGCGCTGACGTCTCGCTGCCGACCAGACCGACCAACGGAGTCTCGGCCATGGCGGCCGAGCCGTTGAGGGTCATGTTCCCCCCGTCGCCGATCGGACCCTCGATTGTGAGGTTGGCATAGAAGCTGTTGATCGTGCAGCCGTAGGCCACGCCGCTGAAATGCAGCGGGCTCTCGCTGACCGGCGAATCGGGGATGTGCTCGTCCCAGACGAAGCCGAAACCCTTGTTCGCCCAATCCCGCTCGATGTCCGCCTGGCTTCTGGAAGAGGCCGCGAGCATGTTGCAGCCGAGCGAAAGCAGGCCGACGGATAGAAGAAGGGCCAGGCGGCGGTGGCCACGCGGTTCCATGGGCATCCTCCCGTCTGCGGTCGCGGTGCGTCGTGGGGGAGGCGCCACCGAGCGACTACGGTGAATCTGTGTGGAATCGGCCGGCAGGATGGGAGGGGCGGGTGTCGCCGGAAGCGACCGCGCATGCAGTTGGTGTGCGACCGGGCCCGGCGAGCAAAGCCGGCCGTGTTCCCCCCACGTGCCCTCATGGTACACTGCCCGGCGATGGACGCCAAGTCGCTGCAGA
>Ga0105106_10000509_pt1 | contig 27395 bp, 20 predicted proteins | sample PPLLaktember2015_5_FD_79109 | JGI IMG/M metagenome (GOLD analysis project Ga0105106, IMG submission 79109) | Freshwater sediment microbial communities from Prairie Pothole Lake near Jamestown, North Dakota, USA - PPLs Lake P8 Core (1) Depth... | ecosystem: Environmental > Aquatic > Freshwater >...
CCGGACTCGGCTTCGCCGGAGCTGGCCGCCATTCGCCGCGATCTGCGTGTGGCACACGACCGGTTGATGGCCAAGCTGCAGCGCATGCTCTCGGATCCCAAGATCGCGCCCATGCTGCAGGAGTCCATCGTCACCCAGCGCGACGGCCGTTTTGTGCTTCCGCTGCGCGCCGAGTTCAAGGGGCGTATCCGGGCGGTGATCCACGACCAGTCGGCTTCCGGGGCGACCTTCTTCATCGAGCCGATCACGATTGTGGACTTGAACAACGAAGTGCGCGAGCTGGAGCTGACCGAGCGCGACGAGATCCGGCGTATCCTGACCGAGGCCTCGGCCCGCATCGGCGAACAGGCTGCGGAAGTCCAGCAAACGGTGGCCGCGCTCGCCGAGCTCGATCTGGCTTTCGCCCGGGCGCGCTATGCCGAGGCGCTCGAAGCCAGCGAGCCGATCCTGCTCGACGTCGACCGCCCGCCGCCGGATGCCGGCCGGCTGCGCCTGCTGGCCGCCCGCCATCCGCTGCTCGACCCGGCTCAGGTGGTGCCGATCGACATGGTGCTGGACCGCGGGACGACGGCGCTGGTGATCACCGGACCCAACACCGGTGGCAAGACGGTCGCGCTGAAGACGGCGGCGCTGCTCAGCCTGATGGCGCAGTGCGGCCTGCACCTGCCGGCCGCCTCCGGTTCCGAGGTGACGGTGTTCGGCGGCGTGTATGCCGATATCGGCGACGAGCAGTCGATCGAGCAGTCGCTGTCGACCTTCTCGTCGCATATCGCCAATATCGTGCAGATTCTCAAGGTGGCGGACAGCCGGTCGTTGGTGATCCTGGACGAGCTTGGCGCCGGCACCGATCCGGCCGAGGGCTCGGCACTGGCGCGCGCCATCCTGAGCGAGATGCTGAAGCGCGGGACGACGACGCTGGTGGCGACGCACTATCCGGAGCTCAAGGCGTATGCCCACTCCACGCCGGGCGTGCGCAACGCCAGCGTCGAGTTCGACCTCAACACGCTGCAGCCCACCTACCATTTGGTCATCGGCCTGCCCGGCCGGTCGAATGCGCTGGCGATCGCCGAACGGCTCGGGCTGGCACATCCGGTGATCGAAGCGGCGCGCCAGATGCTGTCGCCGGAGGACGTGCGGGCCGAGTCGATGCTCGACGAGATCCACCGCCAGCGGGAGGTGGCGCGTCAGGCGCGGCAGGCCGCCGAGCAGGCTACGGCCGAGGCCGAGCAGCTGCGGGACGGCCTTCGGCGCAGGCTGGAGGGGATCGAGGCCGAGCGGGCTGAGTTGCTGCGCCAGGCGCAACAGCAGACTGAGCGTGAGCTTGAGACCGTGCGCGACGAGATCGATCAGCTGCGACGACAGCTGGCGGCCGCACGCCAGCCGCTGCTCGCCGTGCAGGCTGTTCAAGACGCTTGGGAGGACCTGGAGAGCGAGGTCTCTGGCATGGGATCGGCGGAGCCGGTCGTGATGCCGGAGACCCGGCGGCCGCAGCTTCGGCCCGGGGACCGGGTGCGGGTGCGCACACTGCAGGCGGATGGGGTGGTGCAGGAGGTCGAAGCCGGGCTGGCGGAAGTGCAGATCGGGCGGCTACGCGTGCGGGCTCGGCTGGAGGAGCTCGAGGCGCCGTCCGCCGCGCCGGTGCGCAATCGCCCGGCACAGCGTGCGCCAGGCGTCCGGGGCCCTGCCGCCCCGCATCTGCCGCCCATCCCGCCGCTGGAGATCGACCTGCGCGGCCTGGCCGCCGACGAGTCGCTCGACGAGCTGGAGCGGCGGCTGGACGCGGCCTACCTGGCCGGCGTGCCCTTCCTGCGCATCATTCATGGCAAGGGCACCGGCAAGCTGCGCCAGGCCGTGCGCCAGGCGCTGCGCAACAACCCGTATGTGACCTCGTTCGAGGCCGGAACCGAGGCCGAGGGTGGGGACGGGGTGACCGTCGCCCGGCTGGCCGTTCACTAGCTGTCCGGCAGGACCCCTGGCCGACTTGCGCCAGGAGATGATTTCTCCTTAGAATGGTAGCGAGGCCGCTGTCGGGTCGCGATGGTCGCAGACCGGGTCTCCCCCCGGCGCCGGAGCCTCTTCGGCGCTTTGTTGCTTCCCCCCGTGGTTTCCTGACGCGTGGTTGTCCTCTCGGTCCTTACCGCCGATGCAGTCGGCGGTTCACCTGCCAGGAGGCCCCATGTCCGGTCGGCGCCCTTTCCTGCTCCGTCTCGCCGTGCTCGCCCCGCTAGTGTTCAACTTGCTGGCCATGCCGCAGCCGGCGGAGGCGGCCACCCTCGTGGTCAACACGACCGACGATCCCGCATACGTCGGTCCATGTGATGAAACCCACTGCTCACTCCGGGAAGCGATCACAGAAGCGAATCGCCGGGCGGGGCCCGACCGAATCCGCTTCGATATTCCCGGGTCGGCGCCCTACGTGATCCTCCTGGAGCGCATCCTTCCGCCGATCACGGACGATCAGACCTATATCGAAGGGGACAGCGAGCCGGAGTACGATGACCACCCGATCATCGTACTTGACGGCCGGAACCTCGCGTCCGGCTGTCCCCTCTACATGAGCTCCGACGGGAGCGGCGTCTTCGGCCTGAGCATCATCCGCACCGGCGGGGACTACACCTCGTGCGGCATCTCGGTGACCGGTACGGAGAATCTGATCCAGGGCAACTACATCGGGCTGAACCCTGCCGGCAATGCCCATGGGAACCTCACGGGGATCAACCTGCACGGTGCGGGGACGATGGTGCTCGACAATCGGATCGGGGGAAACGGCACCGGCATCGAAGTCTGGGTGGGGCCGCAGACGATCCAGGGAAACCGGATCGGCACCAATCCCAGCGGCACCTCGTCGGCACAGTCCCCTGCCCCGACCGGCGTGCCTGGCGGCGTGGGCATCAACATTGGCATCCGCGCAGAGCACGTGCTGGTTGGAGGGATTGAACCGAGTCAGCGCAACGTGATCTCGGGACTCACCTATGGAGTCTCCGTCGGGTCCGTCTTCGGGAACGAAATCGTCGGCAACTACATCGGCACCGACCCTTCCGGGTCTCGCGCTGTGCCGAACTGGGTGGGGATCGATCTTCCGAAAGGGACCGGGGAGCGGATTGAACCGAATCGAGTCCACGGCAACCTGATCTCTGGCAACACGACCGGCGTCTGGGGAGCATGGGACGGGGATCGGATTGAGGAGAACCTGATTGGGACGGACGCGCGCGGCGAGCGCGCCCTCGGGAACAGTGAGGTCGGAATCCATATCAGCTCGGGTTCACAAGTTCGGATCGAGTCCAATGTAGTCTCGGGGAATGGGGTGGGGATTCGGATCGATGGGGCCGGTGAGGAGCCCTCCAGCACGTCTATTAGGATGAATCTGATCGGAACCGACGGTGCAGGTGAGGGTGCCATTCCCAACCACATCGGGGTTCATGTCGAGGGAGGCAACCAAACCTCCATCGGTGGGGATGAACCCGGTCGCGGCAACGTGATCTCAGGCAACGATATCGGAGCGTTCCTGGAGACCGGGTCCGCGATCGTCCGCGGAAACAAGATCGGTGTGAGCTCCCGGGGAGGCAGCTTGCCGAACGAGGTAGGCATCCAGGTCAAGTCGCACGACGAACCAATTCAGATCGATCAGATAGGCGGGGGGAACGACATTGCGTTCAACACCGATCACGGGATTTTCTCCCAGGGCGGGACGAAGGCGGACATCCAGGGCAATCGTATCTGGAACAACGGCGGCCATGGAATCTACCTCACGCTCGGGGAGACAGGAGCCCATCTACTCGGCGGACAAAACACCATCCGCCAGAACTCGATCTACGCAAACTCAGGCCTGGGAATTCGGATCGAAGACCCGGACGTCAACTTCGGGGTGCGCCCGCCGGTGATCAGCAATGCCCACGGCTCCGTAGTGCGAGGGTCCGCGTGCGCGGGGTGCAGAGTGGAAGTGTTTATGGCTGAAGCCGATCCAAGTGGTTCGGGCGAAGGGAAGCGCTTCCTGGGCGAGGCTTGGGTCGAGCCAGATGGTTCGTTCGAGGCTACCGTCTACGACTTGGAGTCCTGCAATCTCCTGACGGCGACCGCCACCGATCCCTTGGGCAATACCTCGGAGTTCTCCGAGAATCTAGAATCCGGAATCTGCGCCACGCTCCTCCCGCCGGTGGCGCTTACCGGGATCCTGCTCGCCGGAATCGCCGGCGGCGTGCTGGCAGTGGTCATCCGGCGTCGGCCGCCAGGCTGGTCGAGCCTGCCCTGGGCGGCGCTGGGAGGGCTGATCGGCGTCGGGCTGGCGGTGGTGGTGCTGATGACGCCGAACGTGCAGGTGGTGTTCCCCGAGGACGGCGAACAGGAACCAGGCGCGCCGCCCGGCAATCAGCCGCCGCCCCAGCAGGTCCCGCCAACCGTCGCAACTTCAACGGTGACAGCCTCCGTGACCGTTACGCTGACCCCCAGCGCGACCGAGACGCTCGAGCCGACGTTCACGCCGACGCCCACGCTGGGTGCGCCACAGGCCGAAGCCGTGCAGAACGCCAACTGCCGTTTCGGCCCCGGAATGGTCTACGATGTGGTCGGCTACCTGCTGGAAGGCCAGTCGGCGCCGATTGTGGGACGCAACGCACAGGGCAACTGGTGGGCCATCACGATCCCGGATCGTGGCCGACCGTGCTGGGTCTCAGGCAGCACGGTGCAGGCTTCGGGTGACCTCGGCTCGGTGCAGGTTCTGGCCGCCCCACCCACGCCGACTCCCTCGCCCACGCCGGAGCCCGAGGGCTGCTGGGTGTGGAACGCCAACCTGCAACAAAATCAATGCATTGTGCCATGCCCGGACAACGCCCAGCCTGGAGGTGCCTGCACGCCATAGGGTCGGACAGGATCACGTCCATCCGATTGTAGGCAGGATCTGCGCCGGAGGGCTATTGCGCCGGGTCGAGCTTTGTGGTTCACGGGCGGTGCACGGACGAGCGCTCAGGCTCCTGTTGGATCCGTCTGCGCCGGGGATTGATCGGCGGAGGCAAACCCGACAGGGCAGGCGAGCCTGGAGGGATCGAGCGCGCATACCCAGAGCAACGACCGGTTCTGCCTGAAGTTGCCGGGCGACTCGACCTGGGGGGCGACTCGGGTGCCGCTGGGGCGGCGGTTGAGCCCTCGACCCACAAGACGACCATCAAGATCGCGCCGGGAGGGAGATATGGACACCTTGGCACTGGCGCTGGCGCCGGCGGTGATCGCCAGCATCGCCTTGCAGCAGTTGATCGAGCTGGCGGATCCCTTTTTGGAGACCTGGATCAAGCGCTACAAGAAGCCGATCTTGAGTGCAGCCGCACTCGTGCTGTCGCTCTTGCTCAGCCTCGGATTCGGCTTTCGAGTGCTGACTCCCCTTGGGATGGTTCGTTCTGATGCGCTCGACGTCCTGGTGACCAGCCTGTTCATCGTCGGCGGGGTGAAGGGGTTCAACGACCTGCTGAAGTGGGTTGGCTACAGCAAGGAGGCCCGCAAGGCTGCATTGAGCCAGGAACAGGCACAGCGAGTCTGAGGCGAGTACCCTGAGCAGGTGAGCGCGCATGAAGGATGATCTGAAACGCTGCTTCGGAACCGGCGATCCGCTGATGGCGGCCTATCATGACGAGGAGTGGGGCGTCCCCTTGCATGAGGATCGAGCCTTGTTTGAGATGCTGGTGCTGGAGGGCTTTCAGGCGGGCCTGTCCTGGCGCACGATACTCTACAAGCGGGACAACTTCCGGGGTGCATTCCACGGCTTCGATCCGGAACGGATGGCGCGCTACGGGAGACGGGACGTCGACCGCCTGTTGCGCGACGCCGGCATCGTACGAAACCGGCTGAAGATCGAAGCGGCCATCAGTAACGCGCGTGCCGTGCTGGACCTGCAGGAGCAGAGAGGGGCTTTCTCCGACTACCTATGGGAGTTCACTGATCAGCGCGTGCTGCGTGGGCGCCCGGCGCGCAGTTGGAAGCAGATCCCCACCCACACCCCGGTCTCGGACTCCATGGCGAAAGACCTCAAGACGCTCGGCTTCCGCTTCGTCGGAACGACCATCTGTTACGCCTTCATGCAGTCGGTCGGCATGGTGGATGACCACCTGCTGGGGTGCCACCGCTTCTGTCCCGCTGACCGCCCATCCGGCGGACACCGCCGTTCGGTCTCCTCACCCAGAGCGTGAGCCCAAGCCCAGCCGGCCGGGCTTGGCTCGAGCGACCTGGCGTGGTGGGCAGACCCGGCTGATTCTTGCCGCCAGACGCGAAGCAGGCCGGCTGCCGGCGGAGCGAGCTCCGCGCTCCACCCAGGAGCGGGACCCCTGCCAATCCATTCCGGAAGGCTGCAGGGGCTGGCCGAAACGTCGGTCAGCCGGCGTGACGGAGGCGGTGGCTGGCGCCTGCCGCTCCCGACACCTGCAGCCTTGGGCACGTTCTGGGGCGGACACCGGGCGTGGAGTGGGTGGGGAGCGGGTGGCAATGCACTCTCCTACCGGTGGTAGCGGGGAGAAGGGCAGCCGTGAGGTGCCGAGCTTGGCGGTCAGGGCCCGGCCGTGTCTGTTCGGACAGGGACGCATCGCAGCCGAGGCAGGTAACCCTTAGGGCCCAGCGCCAGAGAGCAAGCGGAGGGGCGCGATTGGCCGGTTGCCAGCTCGGGCCACCTGCTCTGGACCGGGCGGAACGCGGCTGGGCTGCCGTACCCGGGCCCGGAAGGACAACGCCGGCGCGGAGTGGCTGAGAACGCAACCGCCCCCCATTTGCCGGGGGGCGGTTGCATTGTTGCGCCTGCCCTGGGTCTACTCGGGGATGCGCAACAGGAGGCCGGGGCGGATCTGACTCGGATCGGCGCCGATGACGGCCTTGTTGATTTCGTACACGGCCATCCACTTGGCCTGGTCGCTGGAGCCGTAATACTTCTGCGTGATCGAGGACGAGGTGTCCTGGCTGGTCACCACGTGCCAGGCCTTGATCTTGGGGGCCGGGGTGGGAGCAACCGCTGGCTTGGCGGCCGGCTTGGCGGCTGGCTTGGTCGCCTTCTTGACGGGCTTCTTGGCGGCTGGCTTGGTCGCCTTCTTGGTGGTCTTCTTGGCGGCTGGCTTGGTCGCCTTCTTGGTGGTCTTCTTGACCGTCTTCTTGGCGGCTGGCTTGGTGGCCTTCTTGGTGGTCTTCTTGGCCTTCGGCTTGGCGGCCTTCTTGGTGGTCTTCTTGACCGTCTTCTTGGCAGCCGGCTTGGTCGCCTTCTTGGTGGTCTTCTTGACCGTCTTCTTAGCCTTCGGTTTGGTGGCCTTCTTCGTCGTCTTCTTCTTCGCAGTTGCCATGAGTTTCCTCCTTTAGCTCGAAATGACAGATGATCCTTCGGCCGATCCACACGAATTCTACTGCAAAACGAGAAATCTGCATGTCAAGTGCGCGACGTGCGGAATCCTGCCGACAACTTGCCCCAAAGTCCAGCACAGGAACGGTCGCTCGGCTCTGACGCACGATCGAGGCCGGCCGGCTACCGCCCCGCGACGGTCCGGTCGAACCTTTGAGCGAGCCCGACCTGTTGGCAGGACCCACAGCTGAGCGTGACCACGGACCAGCCCGGCCAAGGCGGAAGATGGCACGCGGCACCGGCGCAAGGAATCGGGCGGCGTCTACCCGGTGGACGGGCCGAAAGCCGGCAGGATCGGCTTAGGCAGCCTTGACTATCCGAGGAAGAGTGAGCTCAGACCACGGGCGACCACCGCGCCGGCCAGGGCCAATAGCACCGTCAGCCCCGCAATCTGGACCATCTGCCGGGCTCCGAACTCTCTGCGCAGAACCGCCAGTGTGGCCAGGCAGGGCAGGTACAGCACGACGAACACGGTGTAGGTCACCATCTGCACCGGCGTGAGGCTGACGGAGAAATCTGGCCCGCCGAGCGCCTGGCTGAGCATCACCATCGAGAGTTCCTTGCGGAGCACCCCGAAGATCAGCGGGATGCCGGTGGCCGCCGGCAGGCCGAGGATCCAGGTCAGTGGGCGCATCAGGCCGTTGATCAAGGCATCGGCATGGAAGTAGGTCAGCAGTGAGAGAACGACGCTGCCCGCGATCAGTATCGGCCAAGCCTGCACGACGAACTCCTGCACGCGGAAGGCGGACTTTCGCAGCAACCCCTGCAGCGTTGGGACCCGATAACTCGGCATCTCGAGGATCAGCCCGGGGGATTCTTGGGCCAGCAGGCCGGAGAGCACGCGGGCCGTCAGAGCCACCAGGAAAAGATCGGCCAGGAAGATCGCCAGGGCGAGCTGCGGTCCCAGGTAGAAGGCGACCAAGCCGAAGACCACCGTCAGGCGGGCGGCGCAGGGCAGCAGCGTTGCCAGGGCAGCGGCGATGAATCGGTCGCGGCTTTCCTCGAGGATGCGGGTCGACATCACCGCCGGGACGGTGCAGCCGTAGCCGAGAATGAAGGGCACGACTGCCTTGCCGTCCAGGCCCAGGCGGCGCATCAGGCTGTCGGTGAGGAAGGCGATGCGTGGCAGGTAGCCGATATCTTCGAGGAACGACAAGCCTAGCAGGAAGGGGATCAGGTAGGGCAGCACAATCGCCACGCCGCCGAGAATGCCCTGCAGCACTCCGAAAACCACCGCCCAGGCGAGCGTCCCGGATGGTAGGACCGTCTGAAGCGAGAGCGCCAGCGTACCGAATAAGTCCACCAGGGGCTGCTCGATCGCCTTGCCCACGGTGTAAACGAATTGGAAGAGCAGCAGCAGCGTCAGCAGAAGGAAGAGGTAGCCGAAGAATGGGTGAAGCAGCCAATCGTCGAGTCGATCGCGCAGCGACGGGCGTCGCTCTCCCTGGCTGACCACCTGCTGGGCGATCTGGCGGGCAATGCGGCGGCGGTCATCGGAGATCGCTTCGGCGGCGGTTCTGCCGGATTGAGTCTGGATCGACTGCTGGGCGGCGCGCGCCGCGGGCAGGGCATCCGGCGCCTTGTCTGCCGCTTCAGCCAGCCAGTGAGGATCATCCTGCAGCAGCCGGAGTGCAATCGCTTCTGCTGAACCACCACCGTTCAACCGGCCCAGCGTGTCGGACAACTGGTGAATGTGCGCCTCGATGGCCGCCGAGTAGGGGAGGCGAATGGACAGGCGCCGGTCGCGCGCCGCCCGGAACGCTGCCAGGAAGACCGCCCGCACGCCGCGACCCTTGCTGGCGATCAAGGGCAGGACCGGCACACCGAGCAGCGATTGCAGGTGCGGTCCATCGATCCGCATCCCGAGACGCGTTGCTTCGTCCATGACATTGATGGCAACCACAGTGGGGATCTGCAGCTCCAGCAGCTCGAGCGTAAGACTCAGGCCCTGTTCGAGACGGGTTGCGTCGACCAGGTTGACCACCGCGTCGATCGACGAGCAGGACAGGCACGGCAGCACGATCTGCTCGGCGGGGTTGGCGCCTGTCAGCGTGTAGGTCCCCGGAAGATCGGCCAGATCGACGACCTCGCCCTGCAGGCGCAGCCGGCCCTCGGTCACCGAGACGGTGGTGCCCGGGAAATTGCCGGCGTGGGCCTGGTAGCCGGCCACCTGGTTGAAGAGTGTGCTCTTGCCGCAGTTGGGCTGACCAACGAGCGCCAGGCGCATCAGCGAGTCCCCGCAGTCAGGTCATCTTGCGCCGGGTCGGAGGCCGGCTCGGTCTGCGTTGGCGGTTGCGGGACGAGGCGCACGAGCACATGGCGGGCAACGCCCCGTCCCAGGGCGAGGATCCTCCCTGGAACCTCAACCACGATCGGCCCCCAGAACGGTGCTCCGCGTACGACGCGCACCGGATCGCCGGGGGACAGGCCCATCGGCTGCAGTCGATGGGCGACGCCACCAGCGTTGAGGATCTGCACGACCTCGAGCGGGGTGCCGATCTCGGCCTGGCTGAGCGGGAAGCAGGTTGCACCCGGCACGCCCAGCGGGTCGGAGGCGGCATGAGCCGGGTGGCGCTGAGGCCAGCGCAGCCTGCGCCCGCGTCGCTCGCCGTGACGCCCGCGAGGAGGCACGCTATTCCTCTACCGCAACGAAGACGTGCTGGGCGGTTTCGAGCGTCAGGCGTACCGAACGGCTGGCGACCTGCAGCCGGAGCTGACCGGAGGCTGCGCTGGCCTGGCGCCGCAGGTGCACTCCCGGGCGCATGCCGACCTGCGCCAGCTGCGCCAGCACCTCGGGGCTCTCGGGTTCGATGCGCAGCAGGATCGCCGGCTGCCCGGGGGCCAGATCGGCCAGCCGGACACCCTCGGCGCGGCGTCCATCGCGCTTGCCGGACGGGATCGGGTTTCCATGCGGGCAGGCCGACGGCTCACCGAGATGGGCGGCCAGCGCCTCCGCCACCTCGTCGCCGACGGCGTGCTCGAGTTGGCAGGCGATGGCGTGCACGCGTTCCCACGCCAGTCCAAGCTGGTCGTGCAGGAAACACTCCCACAGCCGATGCCGCCGTACCACGCGCAGCGCAGCCAATCGACCCTGACGGGTGAGGCGGACTCCCTGGTAGGGCTGATGATCGAGCTGGGCTTCGTCCTGTAGCCGATGCACCCTTTCGGTGGCCGAGATCGGCGACACGCCGAGCCGCTCGGCCAGCGCCGAGATGGGCACATGCACCTCATCGCCGCCCAACTCGAGCAGCGACTTGAGGTACATTTCAGCACTCTCACCCGACAAGGGCCGTACGCTCATTCCGCCTCCCCTAGGGTTTAAGGCATGCCTTAAGATATTCTACTTCCTCGGCCGATCCCACTGACGGGCGTCACCCCGCTGCATGCCCAACGTCACCCCGCCACGCCTCGGGCGGCATGGCTATAATCCTGCCTGCGCGATAGAACCATGCTTCTTGGGCAGAGGCCTCCCGCTGGATGAAGCCGACCGCCAAGCGAGATTACCGGCCTGTGATCGGCGGGACGATCGCCTTCCTGTCCCTGGCGGGGCTGCTGGCGCTGTTTCACTTCCAGGGGCAGGAGATCCCTCCGCCGGCACCCAGCCCGCCCGCCTCGGGTCAGCCGCCGGTCCAGCTGTACTTCACCCGGCCGGGCGAGGCGGCTCAGCCCGCCGAAGGCGAGCTGGTTCAGGCCATCGATGGCGCCCGCTTCACGCTCGAGGTGGCCAGCTACAACTTCAACCTGTGGAGCGTGCGCCATGCCCTGCTGCGGGCGCTGCAACGGGGGGTTGAGGTGCGCATGGTGGTCGACAGTGATCATCTGCTGCAGCCCGAGGTGGCGGACCTGCTGGAAGCCGGCATCCCGGTCGTCGGCGACAGGGGCGCGGGATTGATGCACCACAAGTTCGTGGTGATCGACGGCCTCGACACCTGGACCGGCTCCATGAACCTGACCTATGGTGGCGCCCGGCTGGATCACAACAACTGGCTGGGGCTGCGATCGACGCTGTTGGCCGAGGACTTCCGCCGCGAGTTTGACGAGATGTTCGTCGAGGACCGCTTTGGCCCGGCCTCGCGCGCCGATACGCCCCACCCCAGGCTGCAGATCGACGGGATGGAGGTGGAAGTGCTCTTCTCGCCGGATGACCGGGTTGCCGCCCGGCTGGTGGCGCTGCTGCGCGGGGCGCGGCAGAACATCGACGTGATGGCGTATTCCTTCACCGCCGACGCGCTGGCAGAGGCTATGCTGGATCGCGCCCGGGATGGCGTGGCTGTGCGTGGGGTGTTCGACAAGGGCCAGGCCAACGCCTCCGGCGCCGAGTTCTCCCGCCTGCAGCAGGCCGGACTGGACGTCCGCTTGGACCGCTCCGACGGATTGCTGCACCACAAGGTCATCGTGATCGACGGCGAGACGGTGATCACGGGATCGTACAACTTCACCCGCAGCGCCGAGGAGCAGAACGACGAGGCGGTGCTCATCCTGCACGATCCGGCTCTGGCGCAGCGCTTTCTTGAAGAGTTCGAGATGCTCTTCGACGCCGCGGGGTCGAATGGCGCCGTAGGCTCAGCGCACCCGTGCCTGGCCGGGGCAGGCAGGGAGCCATCCGCCTGGCGGGACGCAGACGGGCAGCGACCGCGCACGCCAGTGACCACAGCGGCGCCGATCGGAGTAGCACACGAGGAGGAATGACGATGGCGGATAAGAAACGGGCGAGCGAGTTCGAGAAGTTGGGGGTGTTCTACCTGGGGCGCGAGTACTCGCTCAAGCACAAGGCCATTCAGGATGACTTGCTGCTGTACGATGCGAAGGACCTGACGACCCACGCCGTCTGCGTCGGCATGACCGGCAGCGGCAAGACCGGGCTGTGCATCAGCCTGCTCGAAGAAGCGGCGATCGACGGCATCCCGGCCATCATCATCGACCCCAAGGGGGACATGCCCAATCTGATGCTGACCTTTCCGCAGCTCAGCCCGGAGGACTTCCTGCCCTGGGTGAGCGAGGAGGAGGCGCGCAAGAACGATCTGTCGCCGGAGGCATTCGCCGCCAAACAGGCTGAAACCTGGTCGAAGGGACTTGCCGAGTGGATGCAGTCCGGCAGCCGCATTGAGCGGCTGCGGCAGGCGGCAGACGTGGTGGTGTACACCCCGGGGAGCACGGCCGGGCTGCCCGTCTCGATCCTGCAGGCCTTTGAGGCGCCCGCCAAGGCGGTGGTGGCCGATCCGGAGCTGCTGAGCGAGCGCATCCAGGCCACCGTTGCCAGCCTGCTGGGGTTGCTGGGCATCGAGGCCGATCCCGTCCAAAGCCGGGAGCACATCCTGCTCTCGACGATTCTTGAGGCGGCGTGGAGCGCCGGCGCCGGGCTCGATCTGGCGGGGCTGATCCAGCAGGTACAGCGGCCACCGATGCAGAAGATCGGGGTGCTCGATCTGGAGTCGTTCTACCCGGAGAAGGATCGCTTCAACCTGGTGCTGGCGCTCAACAACCTGCTGGCGGCGCCCGGGTTCGGCGTGTGGCTCGAGGGCGCGCCGTTGGATATCGCCCAATTGCTGCACAATGCGCAGGGCAAGCCGCAGCTGTCGATCTTCTCGATCGCCCATCTGAGCGAGACCGAGCGCATGTTCTTCGTCACGCTGCTGCTGACGCAGGTGCTCAGCTGGGTGCGGGCACAACCCGGCACCTCCAGCCTGCGGGCGATCCTGTATATGGATGAGCTGTTCGGCTACCTGCCGCCGGTCGCCATGCCGCCTTCGAAGAAGCCGCTCTTGACGCTGCTCAAGCAGGCACGCGCCTCCGGACTGGGAGTCGTCCTGGCAACGCAGAATCCGGTGGACCTCGATTACAAGGCTCTATCGAACACCGGGACCTGGTTCATCGGCCGGCTGCAGACCGAACGCGACAAGCAGCGAGTGATGGAAGCGCTGGAAGGATGGGCGGCCGGCGCCAACGTCCGGTTCAAGAAGGCCGCGGCGGAGGAGGATCTGGCTGGCCTCAAGAGCAGAGTGTTCCTGATGCACAACGTCCACGAGGACGAGCCGGTGGTCTTCCATTCGCGTTGGGCGCTCTCGTACCTGGCGGGGCCGATGACGCGGGAACAGATCAAGCGGCTGATGCAGCCAGGTAAGGATTTGCAGAATCCCGTCGCTGCGTCGGCGCCAGTGGCGCCTGCGCCTGTCCACAACGGCCCAGGCGAGACCTCCACCGGTGCTCCGGCGCTGCCGACGGGTGTGGAGGCGTTCTACCTCCCTTTGCGTCGGCCGTCGGCCTCCGGGGGGAAGCTCGTCTATCAGCCGCTGCTGTACGGCGGGGCGCGGCTGGCCTTTGGCGATGCCAAGCTTAAACTGGACACCCTTCACGAGGTCAACCACCTCACTCGAATCACGGAGGCCGCGGTTCCTGTGGACTGGGCAGCCGGACATCCGGCGGAGGTCATCCCCGGCGACCTGACGCGCGCGGCTCCGGCGGCCGGGGAACATGGTGCGCTGCCAGCGGCCGCCGCCAAGGCCAAGAACTACGCCGCCTGGTCGCGTCTGTACAAGACCTGGCTGGCTGAGTCCCAGAGCCTGAGCTTGTGGCGCAGCCCGGAGGGCAAGCTGCTCTCTCTTCCGGGCGAGAGTGAAGGCGAATTCCGTGTGCGATTGCGGCAATCCCAGCACGAACTGCGCGACGAGCAGCTGGAGAAGCTCCGCACCAAGTACGCCTCTAAACTACAGACGCTGAAAGACCGCGTCCGGCGCGCCGAGCATGCCGTCGAGCGCGAGCGGGAGCAGGCCGCCGAGCACAAGGCCGGTGCGATGATCTCAGTTGGCTCGACGCTGGTTGGAGCGCTGGTCGGCCGCAAGCTGCTCAGCCACACCACCGTCAGCCGTGCGGGGACTGCTGCCAGGAGCGTCAGCCGCTCGGCGCGTCAGACCGAGGACGTCGATCGGGCCGAGGAGTCGCTGGAGGCGGTTCAGCAGCAGTTGCAGGACCTGGAGGCCGAGTTCGAGGCGGAATCGGCGCGCCTCAAGGAAGGCAGCGATCCGCTCAAGGCTGCCCTCGAGCAGGTCGTCATCCGCCCGAAGAAGACCGGGATCACCGTCCAGGTCGTGGCGCTGGTCTGGGCGCCGCACTGGCAGCAGGTAGACGGCAGTTTGCTGCCGGCCTGGATCCCCGGATGAGGTCGGCCGGGGGATGCGGGGGGTGTCTGTCGGCTGAGCGTCTGCCGGCCTTCAGGCCGCGCCGGCGTTGTCGCTTAGGATGCAGGCGCGCTGGCGGATCGGACGGAATTCGGCAGGAGGCTGATCATGATCATCACCACCACACCCCATGTCGAAGGTAAGCCCATCCAGGCCTACCTGGGCGTGGTAGCAGGCGAGACCATTCTTGGCGTGAACATCGGCCGAGACATCCTGGCCAGTATCACCGACATCATCGGGGGACGTTCGTCAGAGTATGAGACCGAGGTACGAAAGGCTCGCAGCCTGGCCATCAACGAGATGGCCGCCGAAGCGGCCAAACTGGGTGCCGACGCCGTGGTCGGTGTGGATGTGGACTACGAAGTCATCCGCCAAGGGATGTTGATGGTGGCCACCAGCGGCACAGCTGTCAAGCTGGGCTGAGGCGCCGTACGCCAGATGACGTTGCGCTGGGAGAGGGCCTCAGTCAGGCCCCGCCCAGCCGTGTTCAGGCCGCCGCTGCAGCCTCTCGAGGATTGCCTCCTGCCGACGGGCAGCCAGCATGCGCCGATACAAGTTGTCGCCGCCGGCAAGCTCGGCGTGCGTCCCCCGGGTGGCGATCGTTCCCCGCTCCAGAACCAGAATCTCATCCATCCGCTCCAGGGCGGTCGGGTCGTGCGTCGCCACGAGCAGGGCGCGTTCGCCGAGGGCGCGCCAGAGATTGTCGAGCACGCGCCCGGCGGTGATCGGATCGAGCCCCGCCGTCGGTTCGTCCAGCAGCAGGATCGCAGCGGGTCTGGCCAGCGCCCGCGCCAGCGCCAGCCGCTGTCGCTCCCCGGCACTGAGTGCGGTGCCAAAGTCGCCGACCCAGGTGTCGAGGCCGTCCGGCATGGCCTGCACCCGCGGCTTGAGTTCCGCCAATTCGAGGGCTCGCTCGATCGCGCCGGGCTGCAGGTCAGGCTGGTGGAGATCCACGTTCCCACCCAGGGTGTCGGAGAACAGGTAGGGTGGCTGGAGCAGGCTGGAGTACAGTCGCCGGACGCTCGCCGTATGCAGCTGACGAACGTCGATATCGTTCACCAGCATGTGCCCACTGTCTGCTTCCCAGAATCTCAGGAGAAGATGGATCAGGGTGCTCTTGCCTGCGCCACTGGATCCAAGTACCGCCAGCCGCTGCCCGCGCCTCAGTTCCAGGTTGACATTGGAGAGCACCGGACGCGGGTCCTGAGGATAGTGGAAGCTCAGCTGCTCGAGGCGCAAGGAGCGGAAAGGTGCCGCGAGAGGCGATCCGGTGGCCTCGTCGACCTCGGGTGCGGTGTCGACGACCTGGATCAGGCGCGCGGTGGCCTGCCTTGAGCGGCTGGCTTGCTCGGCGGATGCCGGCAGCGCTCCTACCGGTTCGTAGCTGGCCAGCAGGCCCAAGGCGAAAACGGCAAGCCAGACGCCGGGCAGGCTTCCCTGTTGGATCTGTGGGGTGAGCACGGCGATGGCCGCCAGGCAAGCCAGCATGCCGAGGGCGGAGCTGGCGGAGCTGACCAAGGCCAGCACATCGGACCGACGCGATTGACTGCGCGCCACCTGGTGTCCCAGTGTGCCGAGGCGGGTGATCCATCCAGCCTCCAGACCATAGGCCAGCCAATCACCCATCCCCTGCAGCGCTTCGACCAGCGCGGCCTGCATCTGGCTGCGGGTCTCGATCAGCCGGGCGCCGCTCGAACGGGTCAGCCGCTGCGCCAGCCAGGCTAACCCGATCCCGCCCAGGCAGACCAGGCAGAGGTTGAGCGCTGCTAGCGCCGGTGAAACGCCGCCCAGCACCAGGGCCGTCAGCAGGGCCACGACGAAACTCACGACGGGAGGCGAGATTGCCCGCAGATAGAAATCTTGCAGCGTCTCGATATCGGAAAGGATGCGGGTGAGCAGGTCGCCGGCGTGGTACTGCTGCAGCCGCGCCGGTGCGAGCGGTTCAAGCGAAGTGAAGAACCATAGACGCAGGCGCGCCAGCAGGTGGAAAGTGGCGTGATGCGAGGCCAGCCGCTCGGCGTAGCGCAACAAACCGCGGGTGATGCCGAACAGGCGCAGGGCGACGATCGCCACCTGGAGCTCGGCAATCGAGGGCTGCAGCGCTGCGGCGGAGATCACATACGCCGAGGCTGCCATCAAGGCAACCCCGCTGACGACGGTGAGCACGCCCAGCGCCGCCGCCAGCGCCATCCAGCCTATCACCGGCCGGGCGATTCGCAGCAGCCGCCGATCCAGCGCGCGCGCTGCCGTTTGCGGATGCGGAAGATGAAGGGCGGGCGATGCGGGGAGGGCGGAGGGCTGCGACATTACCGGCTATCCCTGCTGGTACGCCGCCAGCAACTGCGGGTAGATCGTGCCGTGTTCGGCGAGAACCGCAGGCGAACCGCTCTCCACCGTCCGCCCTTCGGCCAACACCAGGACTTGATCGCAAGGCGGAAGGCCAGCCAGTCGATGCGCGATCAGGACCAGCGTGCGCTCTGCGGGGAGTGCGCTGAGCGAATCGCGCACGATGGCCTCCAGGTCCGTATCCAGCAAAGCCGTCGGCTCATCGAGGATCCACAGCGGGGCATCGCGCAGAAACGCACGCGCCAGCCCGATGCGTTTGACCTCGCCGGCGCTCAAGCGGATGCCTGAGGTCCCGACCCGTGTGTCGTATCCGTCAGGGAGGAGGTTGATGAAGGCCTCTGCGCCGGCGCAGCGGGCCGCCCAACGGAGGGAGTCCCGACTGCAACCCGGGCGCGCCAGGCGCAGATTCTCCTCGATCGTTCCGTCCAGCAGTGCCACCGTCTGTGGCAGCCAACTCACTCTGCGCCGCCAGGCAGCCGGATCGACGTCCTCGGCTGGCCGTCCGTCGAAAACCATCCAGCCTCCTGTGGGTTGCAGCAACCCGAGCGCCAGGTAGGCGAACGTCGTCTTGCCGGCGCCGCTTGGGCCGAGCAGCGCCAGGCGCGTGCCGGGGGAGAGCTGCAGCGTCATTCCGCTGAGCGCCGGCTGCGGCTGGGTCGGGTAGCCGAAGCTCACGCCGTCAAAGGCGAGGATTGCCTTGGTGGGTACTGCGGCGCCGGTAGGGCGGGGGGCCAAATGGCGGAGGGGGAGAGGCTCGTCCAGGAGTTGGAACACACGCCCAGCCGCCTCGCCGCCTGCCGCGCCGGCATGAAAGCGGGCGCCCAGCGTGCGCAGCGGGAGGTAGAACTCGGGCGCCAGCAGCAGCACGAGCAGCGCCGCCTCGAAGGACAGCTCGGCGTACAACAGCCGCACACCGACCTGCACGGCGATCAAGGCCGTGCTGATGGTGGCCAGCCACTCCAGCGTGAGGGAGGAAAGGAAGGCGACCCGCAGCAGACGCATCGTCGCCCAGCGGAAGGACTCGGAGGCCGCCCGAATGCGTTCACCCTGCGCCCGGCTCCGGTCGAAGGCCTTCAGCGTCGCCAGGCCCTGCAAGGCGTCGAGGAACTGCGCGCTGAGTCTTCCCAGCGTTCGCCATTGGCGGCGCGCCTGGCGGGCGGAGGTGTCGCCCACCAGCCAGAGGAAGAGCGGGATCAATGGCCCGGTCAGTGCCAGCAGCACCGCCGAAATCGGATCGATGCGCAGGACGACAACCACGATGCTCAGGGGCACCAGCAGCGCCAGGGCGCGCTGCGGCATGAACTGCCCGACGAAGGCGTCCAGGGCATCGATCCCCTCGCCGACGGTTGCCGTGAGTTCCCCCGCCTTCTGACGGGTGAGGGAGGCGGGTCCCAGCGCGAACAAGTGCTCGATCAGGCGAGTGCGGGCGGCGTGCTTCACTCGCCCAGCGGCGGACTGTCCGGCGGCGTCGCTTGCCCAACTCATAGCAGCCCGCAGCGCGGTGAGGGCTGCCGCGGCGACAAGTGGGGTGAGGATCTGCGGCAGGGTCGCTCCGCGCAGAAAGACGCCGCCGATCATTCGGCTAACAAGCCAGGCCAGGCCGATCGAGGTCCAACCCGCCAGGGTGCCGGCGGCAATTGCCGCCGCCAGCAGGCGGGGTGCGGCATGCGCCAGGGCGAGCAGCCGTCTTTCCAGCATCAGCTCGAACTCGGGCCGCCAGGCCGGCCGGCGCCCGGCGCAGGCTTGGGCCGTTGCCGGCGTATATGGTCCAGGCGGAGCCGAAAGGGCTCCGCCTGGAGTCGTCCGTCGGAGCAACGGGGTTTCAGTACTCGAGGTGAGATTCTGGCGTCACCCGGTGACGAAACACCCAATACGACCAGCCCTGGTAGGCAAGCACGATCGGCAGGAAGATGACGGCCACGATCGTCATTACCCGCAGCGTGTAGGGCCCGGAGGCGGCGTTGTAGATGGTCAGGCTCCAGGCGGGATTGAGGCTGGAGACCATCAGGCGTGGGTACAGGCCAATGAAAAGCGTGAGCAGGGTGAAGGCAATCGTGACCAACAACATGGCGAAGGCCCAGCCGTTGTAGCGTCGTTTGAGTAGGAAGCCGGCGGACAGCAGCGCTGCACCGGCGGTCAGCGGGACGATCCCCGGATTCACACCGAAGCGCTGGAACATTCCGGTGTAGAAATAGCCGTAGCCGATCACCAGGAACACCACGATCACCGTAGGCAGCCACAGCCGCTCAGCGAATCGCTGCGCCCTCTCCGCCAGCACGCCGGTGGTCTTGAGCGTCAAGAACACGGCGCCGGTGAGCATGAAGCCGAGCAGAGAGGTGATCCCGTAGGCCAGGGCGTAGGGCCGCAGCAGGTCGAACAGGTCGCCGACATAGTTCATGTCGGGATCGATCGGCACACCCAGGATCAGGTTTCCCAGGGCGACGCCCCACAGAAGAGCCGGCACCGCGCTGCCGACACACAACGCCCAGTCCCAGGTTCTGCGCCAGTTCGGCCGGGTCTCCTTGCTGCGGAACTCGAAGGCCACCCCCCGAAGAATCAGGAAGAACAGGATGATCAGCAGCGCCAGATAGAATCCGCTGAACAGCGTGGCATACCAGTCGGGAAAGGCGGCGAACATCGCCCCGCCGGCGGCGATCAGCCAGACCTCGTTGGCGTCCCAGAACGGGCCGATGGTGTTGATCAGCTGACGCCGCTCATGATCGTTCTTGCCCAGGAAGGGCGTCAGGATGCCGACGCCGTAGTCGAAACCCTCGAGGATGAAGAAGCCAATGAACAGGACGCCGATCAGCACAAACCACAGCGAATTCAAGTTCATGATGCACCTCGACCGCTGGCTAGGCGCCGGCGGAGGCCAGACTGGCCGCAGCCGGTGCGCCCACCGAGTTGCGCCACAGCAGGTAGACGGCCACGCCGATCAGAACGGAATAGAGCAAGGTGAAGGTGACAATTGAGGTGATCAGCATGCCCGTCGTCACCGTCGGAGAGGCGGCGTTGGCGGTGAACTGCAGGCCGTAGACGATCCATGGTTGGCGGCCCACCTCGGTGAGGATCCATCCCGTGCTGTTGGCCAGGTAGGGCAGCAGGACCGCCGGGATGAGCACCGCCAGCAGGCGGGGTGAGCGGTCGAAACGCTCACGGACCACCCCGATCAGCGCCAGCAGCGCCAGCAGCCCCATCAGCAGGCCGGCGCCCACCATGAGCCGGAAGGTCCAGTAGCTGATGGCCACCGGCGGGACGTAGTTTCCCGGACCATAGGTCTGCTCGAACTCTAGCTGCAGGTCCTTGATGCCCCTGACCTCGCCCTCCAGCCGGTTGTAGGCCAGCAGGCTGAGCAGGGTGGGAATCCGGATGGCGAAAACATCGCGCTGTTCCGGCTCGTTGCCGATGGTGAACAGCGAAAGCGAGGCCGGGTCCTCGCTCTCCCACAACGCCTCCGCCGCGGCCATCTTCATCGGCTGCACCTGCACCATGTGTTGTGCCTGGCTGTGTCCGACCAGCCCCACCAGCGCGACTCCGATCGTGCCGTAGATCGCCGCCAGCACGAATGAGCGCCGGAACATTGCTCTCGGCTCGGTCTGGCGCCGCAGATGAACGGCGCTGATGGCGAGCATGAAGAAGGCGGCGGTGGTGACGGCGCCGGCGATCACGTGCGGGAACTGCAAACGCACATGGGGATTGCTCACCAACGCCCAGAAGTCCACCATCACCGCCCGACCGCCCTCCAGGGCGTAGCCGACCGGCTCATGCATGAACGAGTTGGCGATCAGGATCCACAGGGCGGACATCGTCGATCCGAAGGCTACCAGCCACATCGTGGCGGCGTGCAATCCCTTCGACAGGCGATCCTAGCCGAAGATCCAGATCCCAAGGAAGGTCGACTCGAGGAAGAAGGCCAGCAGCGCCTCGATCGCCAACGGGGCGCCGAACACGTCCCCTACGAAGCGGGAGTACTCCGACCAGTTCATGCCGAACTGGAACTCCATCACGATGCCGGTGACGACCCCCACGGCGAAGTTGATCAGGAACAGCTTGCCCCAGAAGCGGGTCATGCGCAGGTAGATCGGATCGCCGGTGCGCACGTAGGCGGTTTCCATGATCGCCACCAGCCAGGCCAGGCCGATGGTCAGCGGGACGAAGAAGAAGTGATAGACGGAGGTGATGGTGAACTGCCAGCGGGCGAGAAGGACTTCGATCATGCGGGGCCACTCCTTCCGGCCAGGTAACCCAGCCCACGCGGATCCGGCGGATTCCGGGGGTGCAGCCGGAGGTGGGCAGTCTGGGATGGATGATGGGATGCTGGCTGGATTGTCGCCGATTCAGCCCGCGTGGGGGAGTGTCAACCGTCACTCGGTCGCGGTGCCTTCGGAGAGCATGGACCCATGGGCTGGTCCGAAGACCTGCTGGCGGTTGCCGTCGCGGGCGAGGTTATCGAGACCAGCCTGGGTTTGCACTGGGCTGGCGTCAGGGTGCGATCGGCGGGCGGCGAGCGGCGCGGGCCGGCGACTGCGCTCCGGCCGAGGCGCCAGCCCGGCCGGGCTGACCCGCCGGCGGTCGCTGACGCAGGGGAATGGGTTTCCCAGCGTGCGCCCTCGCCCTGGTCGAGCGGGCGCCGCACGGCGGTCCCGAAGCCAGCCTGGGTTTCGCCGCCCTCCAGGCCCTGCTTCCGCTGGCGCCGGATCGATGGGTGGAGGTGAACGCCGATCGGGCTCTGGGGCGCGGCTGCGCTGGCAAACAGGTGGCGGTAGTCGGGAGGTTCCATTTCGTCTCGGCGCTGCGCTCGCTCGCGGCGAGCGTATCCGTTCTCGAGCTGGACCCGCGCCAGGGTGAAAGCCCGGCCCAACCTGCCTGCGGCATCCTCCCGCAATCGGATCTGATCGTCATCACCGGCATGGCCCTGGTCAATCGGAGGCTGGAGGGGCTGCCTGCGATGTGCCTCCCGAGAAGCCAAGTGGCGCTGGTCGGGCGCAGCGCGCCCTTGAGCGAGGTGCGGTTCGGATAGCGGATCTGCCTGCTGTGCGGCGGCTACGTCGAGCAGCCGGAGCGGGTGATGGCCGGTATCCGTCAGGGGGCGAACTTCCACCAGATTCATCGTCTGGGAACGCGCCGGGTGACGATGGAGCGTTGAGTCCTCGTGGGATTCTGGGTTGTCGGACCCGATCGACTTCACCCCCAAGCGACAGCAATCTCCCCGAATGCAGGATGCCGCAGCCATTGGAGCTCAGCTGGGCGATCGTGGAGCTCCTGGACTTGGCTCAGGACGCTTGGTTGGGTCTGGGTGGTGGCCGGGCGAGGGACGGGTGATTCCCGCAGGCTGTTAGCCGGCCAACGGCCAGGTGGGCAGGGCGTCGATGTCGAGGGCGTCGCGCTGGCCGGCCAGGTAGCGCCAGTGTCCCAGCGCGGCGATCATAGCGGCATTGTCGGTGCACAGGTACAGCGGCGGAACGCGCACCGGGAAGTCGGATTGATCGACCATCGCCTCCCGCAGCGGCCGATTGGCCGACACGCCGCCGGCGACCAGGATCTCCTTCGCCTTGAACGCCTTGGCGGCCGCCATCGTCTTGCCGACTAACACCTCGATCACCGCCGCCTGGAAGGAAGCGGCCAGGTCGGCGATCGGCAGCCCCGGGCCCGGCGCTTCGACCCCGGCCTCGATCTCCGGCTGTTGTGCGCGCACCTCGCGCAGCACGGCCGTCTTCAGCCCGCTGAACGAGAAGTCCCACGTACCTTCCAGCCAGGCGCGCGGGAAGCGAAAGGCGGTGCGATCGCCGTTCTCGGCGGCCGTCTGGATCGCCGGACCGCCAGGATAGGCCAGGCCGAGCAGCCGGGCCACCTTGTCGAACGCCTCGCCGGCGGCATCGTCCAGCGTGGCGCCTAAGCGCTGATACTCGAGTTGGCCAGTCATCAGGATCAACTCGGTGTGGCCGCCGGAAACGATCAGCCCCAGCAGCGGGAATTCCGGCGTCGGCTGATCCTCGACCAGCCAGGTCGAGTACAGGTGCGCCTCAAGATGGTTGACGCCGAGCAGCGGCAGACCGGAGGCGAGGGCCAGCCCCTTGGCCATGTTCAGCCCGACGACGAGCGACCCGGCCAGCCCGGGGCCGCGGGTGACGGCGATGGCGTCGATCGCATCCAGGCCCACATGAGCCAGAGACAGCGCCTCGGCGACCACGGGGAAGATGGTCTCGATGTGGATGCGGGAGGCGACCTCGGGAAAGACGCCGCCGTAGCGGGCGTGCAGTTCGGCCTGAGAGGCGACCAGATTGGAGACGACGTGGCGGCCACTCTCGACGACGGCAGCCGCCGTCTCGTCGCACGAGGTCTCGATGCCGAGGATGCGTGTCTCTTGATCCATGTTCGGTCGATGATGGTGCATCAACTCAGCGGCGAAGTCAACCGGTGCCGGCGACACCTGCTGGAGCGAGTTAGGCTACCAGCCGGGCGCGCGCAGGACCAGATCCTGCGGAAAGTCGGCGAGCGCCTCCGCTCCGCCGTCTGGCCCCAGTAAGTAGGTGTTCTCGAGGCGCACGCCGAAGGACTGCTCCGGGTAGTATAGACCGGGCTCAATCGTGAACACCATCCCCGTCTGCAGGACAGATAGCTCGCTTTCGAAATGGCGCATGCTTGGCAGCTCGTGCACGTTCAGGCCAACGCCGTGACCCAGCGAGTGCACGTACCCGTCGGTCGTCCCTGGGTGACTGCGCAGCGTCGGATGGCCACGCCCTTCGAGCAGATCGCAGGCCTGGTTCTGCAGCAGGCGCGTGGCCAGGCCGGGGCGCACGGCCTCGACGCAGGCGCGGTGGCACTCGGCGACGTCCTGGTAGGCGGAGAGCAGGCGTTCGTCGGCGCGGCCGAGCGACCAGGTGCGGGTGAAGTCGTAGAAGTAGCCGCCGCCTGCCTGGCGCGGAAAGATGTCCAGGATGATCGGGGTGCCGAGCGGGATCGGCTGATCTGGGCGGCCGGTGCTGTGGGGGAAGGCGGTCTCTCCCCCGATGGAGAAGATCGTCCCTTCGGGGTTCTCCAGATCCTTCATCGCCAGCCACAGATTGATGCGCCGCTTGACTTCGCCCACGGTCAGCGCCTCGCCTTGATGGTTGACCAGCCTGCCGCTCTCGGAGCGATGGCTGGTCAGGAAGTCGGCCACATTGCCCACCACGGACACGGTGGCCTGGGCGACGGCGCGCATGCGCTCGATCTCCTGCGGGTCTTTGGTCGATCGAGCCAGGGCGAGCACAGCTCGCTTGGGATCCTCCTGTGCGAGCTGAATCTTGGGTGCGGACTGCTGTAGTCCGGTGAGGAATCCGTAGGTCGCACTGGCCTCGGCCATGCCGTACACCCCGAGACGGCCGGTCACCTGCAATGCCATGAGTTCAGCCGCAAATCGCTCGCCCAACTCGAAGGTAATCGCCTTGGGCCAGCCGGCCTGCTCGAGATCCCGGGTGGGCAAGCCGGTGAGGGCGGCCTGTTCACGTTCCATGCTGCCGTGATACAGGATGGGCGTCTGGCCGCGCAGCTTGAGCAGGAGCGAGGTTCCGACGTGGGTGGTTCCGCAGAAGTACGCCATCGCTGGGCCCGGCGATCCTTCCGACAGGATGAGCAGGCCCTCCAATCCAGCGTCCTGCAGGTGGGCGTCGAGCTCGGTCTTCATCGCAGCTCCTTGGAGCGGATTCGGGCCTGCCGGGAGCGCTTGGCCCGGCCGACAGGCCTCACAACCCTTGAAATCATCCGGCAGGCAGTCCGCGCAGGATGCGCAGCAGGTCGGCTTCTTGACTCTCGAAGACCGTGCGTGGATCGAACACCAGCCGTTGGTCCTCGATGCGGGCAACGACCGGAGGCGTCTGACGTCGCAGCCAGGTTGCAGCCTGGTTGGGGTGAGGCAGGGAGAGGGCCAGAAGCCAGGTAGGCAGGGTCTCCTCGGGCAAGCTGCCTCCACCGACGGTGGACCGCCCTGGGCGCACCTCGCCGGCGCCGACGGCCTGCGCCCAGGCCTCCGACCGCCGCCGCAAGCTGTGGGGTGAGGCGGCGATCATCTGCCAGACCGGGACTTGCTCCACGGCTTCGTCCTTCAGGTAGTGGACGAGTGTGGCGCGCAGCGCGGAGAGACACAGCTTGTCGGGGCGAACGGCGCGCGCCAGCGGATGCCGGCGCAGTTGCTCGATCCAATCCCGCTGGCCGACCAGAATCCCTGCCTGGGGTCCGCCGAGCAGCTTATCCCCCGAAAAGGCCACCAGTGAAGACCCCGCCTGGAGGGATTCTTGCACGGTCGGCTCATGCCCCAGACCATAAAGGGCCGTGTCCAGCAGGGCTCCCGAGCCGAGGTCATCGAGCATGGGGAGTTTGTGCTTGCGGCCGAGACTGGCCAGGGCGGCGAGACTGGGCTCAGTGGCGAAGCCGATCAGGCGGAAGTTGGAGGCGTGGGCGTGCAGGATCAGGGCGGTTTGCGAGCGAATCGCCTGCTCGAAATCCCGCAGGTGGGTGCGGTTGGTGGTGCCGACCTCAACCAGCCGCGCCCCCGACTGCTTGAGGATGTCGGGGATGCGGAAACCGCCACCGATCTCGATCAGTTGCGAGCGGGAGGTGAGCACCTCCTTTCCGCGTGCCAGTGCAGTCAGGGCAAGCAGAACGGCGGCAGCGTTGTTGTTGACCACCAGCGCTGCCGGCGCGCCGGTGAGCTGGCACAACAGCGGCTCGGCGTGAATGTGGCGCTGGCTGCGTTGGCCGCGCGCCAGATCGAATTCGAGAGAGGTATAGCCGGCGGCTGCTTCGAGCATCGCCTGCTGCGCGGCGCGGCTGAGCGGCGCACGGCCGAGGTTGGTGTGCAGCACGACTCCGCTGGCGTTGATCACCGGTTGCAGCTCAGGCTGCAGCAACGCCTCGATGGACAGTCCGGCGGCCTCGATCAGCAAGGCGTCATCGGGAACCGGATCACCCGGCGACAGCATGCCCCGCACCGCCTCGAGCCGGGCGCGCAGCGCGCCGAGCACCAGCGGGCGCCCATGGCGTTCCACCAACCGACGGGCTTCCTCGTTGCGCAACAGGCGGTCGATCGACGGCAGATCCGAGAGACTCACCGGCCGGACTTCCCGGATGACCCATCGAGCAGGCGCAGGAACCACTCCAGTGTGGCCAGGCCGGCGGCGAGCAGCAGGGCAACCGGCAGGGAGAGACTGCGGTTGATCTGCAGCCAGATGGCGATGTCGAGGTACAGCGCCACCAGCAGCGCTTCACGCGCCAGCACGCCCGGAGAGGGCGAGCGGCGCTTGCCGAAACGAACATTCAGCAGCCAGACGAAGGGCAGCGCCGCGCCGGTGACGGTCATCGTCATTAGAAAGAAGAACAGCCAGCGCGGGCCGACGGTGGGCAGGGTGGTGGTCAACAACAGCGCCAGCCCAAGGCCACCGGCGAGGGCCATCACCAGTCCGGCAATCAGCGTGCTGCGGTAGGTTTGGGATGGCGAGTCGGACATGGATCGGGTTTCTGACCGGGTTGGCCGGAATTATAGCCCAGCAGCTGCTGTGGGCGGCGATCGCGCCCGCCCGATGGATCCCATCGCCTGGGTATAATGCGCTGGATGACCCCATGTCCCTGCTGACTGCCTCCAACCTGGCCAAGAGCTTCGGCGCCCAGGACATCTTCACTGCGGTCTCGCTCGCTATTCCCCATCAGTCGCGCATCGGCCTGGTCGGGCCGAACGGCTGCGGCAAGACGACGCTGCTGCGGCTGCTGGCCGGGATCGAACAGCCGGATGGCGGGCAGCTCAGCCGGGCGCGAGCGTTGCGCATCGGCTACCTGCCCCAAGAAGCCCTGCCGCCCGGGCTGCCCGGCGTGCAGGCGGGGACCCGGCTGTGGGATTTTTGCCTGGACGCGCTGGCGGAGCTGCGGCGCCAGGAGGCGGACCTCGCCTCGCTGGAGGCCGCCATGGGCGACCCGCGCCGGGCTGAAGAGGCCATGGCGCGCTACGGCCCACTGCAGGAAGCCTTCGAGCGCAGCGGCGGCTACACCTACGCCAACCGCATCAAGCGGGTGCTGACCGGCCTGGGCTTCACCGCCGAAACCTTCGACCGCCCACTGGCCAAGCTCTCCGGCGGTGAGCGGACGCGCGCTTATCTGGCGCGCCTGATCCTGGAAGATCCTGATCTGTTGCTGCTCGACGAGCCGACCAACCACCTGGACATCGAGGCGCTCGAGTGGCTGGAGGGCTGGCTGAGGGATTGGCCGGGCGCGGTCCTGGCCGTCTCGCACGACCGCTACTTCCTCGATCGGATGGCCCATCAGATCTGGGAGCTTGAGCGGAATGGGCTGGAGATCTACCGCGGCAGCTACACGGCCTTCGTCCAGCAGCGACAGGAACGCAAGGAGCTGCAAGCGCAGGCCTACCGCAAGCAACAGGCTTTTGTCGCAACCGAGAGCGACTACATCGCCCGCAACCTCGCCGGGCAAAACACCCGCCAGGCCAAGGGCCGGCGCAAGCGGCTGGAACGCATGCTGCGCCAGGA
>Ga0105106_10000511_pt1 | contig 27337 bp, 24 predicted proteins | sample PPLLaktember2015_5_FD_79109 | JGI IMG/M metagenome (GOLD analysis project Ga0105106, IMG submission 79109) | Freshwater sediment microbial communities from Prairie Pothole Lake near Jamestown, North Dakota, USA - PPLs Lake P8 Core (1) Depth... | ecosystem: Environmental > Aquatic > Freshwater >...
GGTTTTCGAGGTCGTCGACAACTCGATCGACGAGGCACTCGGCGGTCATTGCGATCGCATCGTCGTGACAATTCACGCGGACGAATCCGTGACCGTGACCGACAACGGACGCGGCATTCCAACCGACATTCACCAGGAAGAACAGCGCTCGGCGGCCGAGGTCATCATGACCGTGCTGCACGCGGGCGGGAAATTCGATGACAACTCCTACAAGGTCGCGGGCGGCCTGCACGGCGTCGGCGTCTCGGTCGTCAACGCGCTCTCGGGCGCGCTGACGCTCACGATTTCGCGGGACGGCAAGCTGCACCGGCAGCAGTACAAGATGGGCGAGCCCCAGGGCCCGCTTACGGTCGTCGGTACGTCGACGGAGCGGGGTACGACGATCCGCTTCAAGCCCAGCAACACGATCTTCACGAACACGACATTTTCGTACGACTGGCTCGCCAAGCGGCTGCGGGAGCTCTCGTTCCTGAATTCGGGCGTGCGCATCGAGCTCATCGACGAGCGCGAGGACAAGCGCGACGTGTTCGAGCACCAGGGCGGCGTCAGCGCCTTCGTGCAGTACCTGAACCGCAGCCGCACCGCGATCCACCCGAACATCTTCTATTTCAATGGACAGGAAGGCCCGATCTCGGTCGAGGTCGCAGCGCAGTGGAACGATTCGTACCAGGAATCGATGTACTGTTATACGAACAACATCCCGCAGAAGGACGGCGGCACGCACCTCGCCGGCTTCCGGGCGGCGCTGACCCGAAAGATCAACGATTTCATCGAGAAGGAAGGGCTCGCGAAGCGCGAAAACGTCTCGCTGACCGGCGATGACGCGCGCGAGGGCATGACTGCGATCCTCTCGATCAAGATGCCCGACCCGAAGTTCTCGTCGCAAACCAAGGACAAGCTGGTCTCCTCCGAGGTCAAGGGCGCGGTGGAGTCGGTGGTCGCGCAGAAGCTCGGGGAGTTCCTGCTCGAGCGCCCGGCGGACGCCAAGGCCATCTGCCTCAAGATCATCGATGCCGCGCGCGCGCGCGAAGCGGCGCGGAAAGCCCGCGAAATGACCCGCCGGAAAGGCGCACTCGACTCCTCGGGACTGCCGGGCAAGCTCGCCGATTGCCAGGAGAAAGACCCGGGCAAGTCCGAGATCTTCCTGGTCGAGGGCGAGTCCGCGGGCGGATCCGCCAAGCAGGGCCGCGACCGGCGCACGCAGGCGGTGCTGCCCCTCAAGGGCAAGATCCTGAACGTCGAAAAGGCCCGCTTCGACAAAATGCTGTCGTCGCAGGAAGTCGTGACGCTCATCAGCGCGCTCGGCACCGGCATCGGCCGCGACGATTTCGACATCGCGAACCTGCGGTATCACCGCGTGATCATCATGACCGACGCGGACGTGGACGGCAGCCACATCCGGACGCTTCTGCTCACGTTCTTCTACCGCCAGATGCCCGAGCTGATCGAGCGCGGGCACATCTACATCGCCCAGCCGCCGCTCTTCAAGATCAAGCGCGGCAAGCAGGAGATGTACGTGAAGGACGAGGCGGAGCTCGACCAGCTCCTGCTCACCAGCGCGCTCGACAACGCGGCGCTTTTCGTGAACCCGGGGGCCCCGCCGCTTTCGGGATCCGCGCTCGAGATGCTCGCCCGCCAGTACATGGAAGTGAAGGCGATCATCAACCGCTGGTCGCGCCGCTATGACCGTCGCCTCCTCGAGCAGCTGCTTGCGATGCGCCCTGTCGGCGAGCAGCAGTTTTCGGACACCGCCTGGCTCGAAGGCTGGGCGAAGGAGCTCGAGGCCCGGCTCAACGCCGACGGCAGCCTCGTGCACAGCTACAAGCTGGCCGTACGCCGGAACGAGGAGGGCGAGCCGGACCGTATCGACGTCTCGCGCACCGAGCACGGCATCACGACGGAAAAACACCTCCAGCCCGAGTTCTTCGAGTCGGCCGAATACGGCCGCATCGCCGAACTCGGCACGACGCTGACCGATTTCATCGGCACGGGCGCCTTCGTGACCCGCGGCGACGAGCGGCAGGACATTACCGGCTTTCCCGAAGCGATTTCCTGGCTTCTGGAACAGGCTCGCAAGGGTCAGACGATTCAGCGCTACAAGGGCCTCGGCGAGATGAACCCGGCGCAGCTCTGGGAGACGACCATCAACCCCGAGGTCCGGCGCCTGCTGCAGGTGCGCATCGAGGACGCCGTCGCTGCCGACGACATCTTCACGACGCTCATGGGCGACGCGGTCGAGCCGCGGCGCGAGTTCATCGAGAAGAACGCGCTCTACGTTTCCAACCTGGACGTCTAATCGAACCGATTCAGTCCGCTTGTCAACAATCGGATGTTCGTAGACATCCGTGGCGCGGTCATTTCCGCTTCGCGAAAAGGTAGAACGGCAGGCCCGCAGCGATCAGCGCGAGCAGGACCCATAGCTGCTCAAACGTGCGGGTCGTGAGAAGCCAAAGGCAAAAGCCAATCGCGAGCATCGCGATCATGGGCCCGGCCGGAACGCGGAATCCGGGCGCTTCGCCACCCCTCCGGCGCAGCACGATCAGCGCGGCACAAGTCAGCCCGTAGTACACGAGACGCACGATCGCCGCAAAGGTCGCGTTGGCGGCGAAGCTGCCGGCCAGGGCCAGCGCGAGGCCAACCAGGACGAAAAGCAGGATCGCAAGCGCCGGTGTCCGGAAACGCGGATGCACGTAAGCGAGGCCACCCGGCAACTCGCGACGCTCCGCCATCGCGTGGATCACCCGCGGCTGGGCGAGCGTCGCGCCGGTCATCCACCCATACACCGACAGCATGGCGCCCACGCTGGCGAGCACGAGTCCCGCCGGACCGAGCAGCACGCCAAGTGCGGCCGCAATCGGGGCCTCGGTTTCACCGGCCTGCGGAACGACGCCAATGACGACGACCTGTACCAGCACGTATACCGTCGTGATGATCGCGAGACCGACCAGGAGTGCAAAGCCGATGTCGCGTTTCGGGTCCCGCATTTCGCCCGCCGGCAGCAGGGAGGACTCGAAGCCGCCGAACGCGAACATCATGATCAGGATCGATTCTGTCCAGTCCGGATCGGCGACCGCCTGGCCCTTCAGGATGTCCGCGTCGATCTCGGGCAAGCCCAGCATGATGAGGAGCGCGAGCGGCGTGAGCTTGGCGATTGTGAAGAAGTCGATGGCGCGCGCCGCACCCCGCACACCGATTACGTTGGTGATCGCGACGGTTCCGGCGAGCGCGGCCATCACGAGTGCGCGCGGCGTACCGGCCGCAACCCCGGGCCACAACTCGCCCAGGTAGAGGACAAACAGATTGAGGTTGGCGGCGAAGCTGAGCAGGCGGGTCCAGATCAGGAGCCAGCCGACTTCGAAGCCGACCAGCGGGCCGAAGGCCGTGCGCGCATAGAGATAAACGCCGCCATGCTCGCGGAACCGGCTGCCGACCTCCGCGAAGCACAGCACGATGAGCCCGATGCCAAGCCCGGCGGCGAGCACCGCAAGCGGACTCAGCATGCCGGTCCTTGCGGCGAGCACGGCGGGCAGGCCGAAAATGGCGCTGCCGATGACACCGTTGATGACCGCCGCGGTGAGATCCCATCGGCCGATCGCGCGCACGAATCCAGTCATTAGGTTGCGTTCAAACGGGATGTCCATAGACATCCCGAATGAAGCTATTCCTGTGGTCCTCTGGAGCCCAGATTCTGCATCGTCGCCTCGATCCAGTCCTGGACCTCTGCGTTGAGCGTGCGCGGATCACGACCCGCCGCCTCGACCGGTGGACCGACGACGACGCGGATCAGCCCGGGCTTTTTCACGAGGCCGCGCCGGGGCCAGAAGTCGCCCGCATTGTGCGCGACCGGCACGAGCTTCACGCCGGCCTGCGATGCGAGGAGAGCTCCCGACACGCCGTACTTGCGCGTCTCGCCCGGCGCCATCCGCGTCCCCTCGGGGAAGATCAAAACCCAGATGCCGGCGGAGAGCCGGTCGCGCCCCTGGTCGAGGACCTGGTTGACGGCGCGGTGACCGGAGCCGCGATCGATCGCGATGCACTTCATCAGCCAGGTCGCCCAGCCGACGAGAGGGATCCAGAGGATCTCGCGCTTGAGTACCCAGGCCTGCGGCGGGAACACGATCATCTGCGCCATCGTTTCCCAGGTCGAGGTGTGCTTCCACATCGTGACGTGCGCGCCTTCGCGCGGGATACGCTCGCGTCCCTCGACGACCCAGTCGAGCCCGCAAAGAAATTTCGCGAGCTCAATGTTCGTGCGCGCCCAGGCGCGCGCGAGGGCGTAGCGCTTCCGGAACGGAAGCCACCCGACGAGCACGATGACGAGGCCGAACACGAGTGAGTCGAGGAACAGAATCGTCGTGTAGAGAACGGACGCGAGCCACTGCAGAACGAAGATTTTCCGCCATGGCGCGACCTTCCCGACCGGCACGGCGGCAGGCCCCTTGTTCATCAATCAGGTACGCAATGATGGGATGCTTGAAGACATCCGTAAAAATGCCAGTTCAGCCCGGCAATCGGGACAGATTCGCCATGTGGAGGAAGAGCCGCTGGAGCGCCGCGAGTAGCGCAAGGCGATTCGCGCGCACCCGCACGTCTTCCGCCATCACGAGCACGTGATCGAAAAACGCATCGACAGCCGGGCGCAGCGATGCGAGGCGGGTCAGGGCCTCGGCATATCGGCGCGCTGTGACGAGCTGTTCGACGTCCCGGCGAAGGTCCTCGACGGCGGTCGCGAGCTGCCGCTCGTGCTGATCGGTGAGGAGTCCCGGATCGACGCGTGGGCTCGGTTGCTCGCCCGCCTTCCGCAGGATGTTGGCGATGCGCTTGTTGGCAGCCGTGAGTCCCGCGGCATCCGGCAGCTGGAGAAAACTCGCGAGCGCCCGGAGCCGATCGTCGAAATCGAGCGGTGATACCGGTCGGGTGTCGAGGACGGCATCGAACATTTCGGTGGTGATTCCGCCCTCGTCCTCCAGATACCAGACGCGCAGGCGCTCCATCATGTAGTCGTAGATTTCGTCCGCGAGGCCTTCGGCGGGTTCGGAAAAGGGGACGGTCCCCTTTTCCACCTTCGACAATCGGGCGAGGTCGGCGCTGACGGAATCGAGGGCCGAGCGGATGAGTTCACGCAGATCGAGGCCGATGCCGGTTTCGATCAGTATCCGGAGCACGCCGAGTGCCGCGCGGCGAAGTCCGTACGGGTCTTTCGTTCCGCTCGGTTTCTGGCCGATGGCGAAAATCCCGACGAGGGTGTCGAGCTTGTCGGCCACGGCGAGCGCGAGGCCCGCCCCGGTGGCGGGGAGCGAGTCGCCGGCAAAGCGGGGGAGGTATTGCTCGGCGAGCGCGGCGGCCACGGCGTCGGGCTCGCCGTCGTTCAGCGCGTAATACCGGCCCATGATGCCTTGCAACTCCGGGAATTCCCCGACCATGGCGGTCAGGAGGTCGCATTTCGCCAGCTCGGCCGCGCGCTGCGCCGCCGCCGTATCCTGGCCAGCCACTTGCGCGATCTGCGCGGCGAGGGCGGTGATGCGCGCCGTCTTGTCGGCGAGCGTGCCGAGCCGGGCCTGGAAAGTGACGCTCGCGAGCGCCTCGCGACGGGACTCGAGGGTCATCTTCCGGTCAGCGGCATAGAAGAACGCAGCGTCCGCGAGCCGCGGGCGGACGACCCGCTCATTGCCCGCGCGAACCTGCGAAGGATCCCGGCTTTCGATGTTGGCGACGGCGATGAAGCGCGGAAGCAGCTTTCCATCCTTTGTCTGCACGGGGAAGTAGCGCTGGTGATCCTGCAGCGTCGCGATGAGCACTTCCGGCGGCAGGTCGAGGAAGCGCGGCTCGAAATGGCCCGCCATCGGCACCGGCCATTCGGTCAGCGACGTGACCTCGTCGAGGACTGCCGGGTCGATGATGGCGACACCGCCTTCCGCCTCGGCCGCGGCGACGACGCCCGCGCGAATCCGGTCGCGGCGCGCTTCGAAATCGGCAAGCACGTGCCCGCGCCGCTCGAGCGCCGCGAGATAGCCGCCGGGCGAGCGCAGCGCGATCGGCTTTGGCGCATGAAAGCGATGGCCGCGTGTCATCCGTCCCGCCTTGATGCCCAGGATCTCACCGGGAATGACTTCTTCTCCATGCAGCATGACGACCCAGTGAACGGGACGGACGAACTGCGCGTTGCCGTCGCCCCAGCGCATGCGACGCGCGATCGGCAGCTGATCGAGGGCAGCCTGCACGATGCCCGGCAGCAGGCTTGATGCGGGCTGTCCCGGACGCGTTGTCCGGCAGAAAAGGAACTCTCCCTTGGTGTCGTTCAGGCGCGTGAGTTCGTCGATGCCGACGCCGCAGGAATCCGCAAAAGCCTTCGCGGCGCGCGTCGGCCTGCCTTCGGCATCGAATGCGGCGGAAACGGGTGGGCCGCGGCGTTCGATTCGCTGTTCCGGCTGACGCTCGATGAGCTTGCGCACGAGCACGGTGAGCCGGCGCGGAGTGCAGTAGGCCAGCCCGGCGCCGTGCGAGAGGCCCACGGCATCGAGCCCCGCGACGATTGCGTCGCGAAACGCGGTAGCGAGCGCGACGAGGCTTTTCGGCGGCATTTCTTCGGCGCCGATCTCGACCAGGAAGTCGTGGCGCGTCATGGGGCACCAGGGGGACTGTCCCCTTTTTCGCGCAGCGAAAAAGGTGGACTGTCCCCTCCGGCAAGCAGCGGGAAGCCCTGCGCCTCGCGGCTTGCGTGCCAGGCGGCGGCGACGGCACGCGCGAGCGCGCGCACGCGGAGGATGTAGCGCTGCCGTTCCGTAACGGAAATGGCCTTGCGTGCGTCGAGCAGGTTGAAGACGTGCGAGGCCTTCAGGGTCTGCTCGTAGGCAGGCAGGGGCAGGGCCAGATCGAGGAGTGCCTTGCAGTTCTTCTCGCGCTGATCGAACTCCGCGAACAGCGACGGCGCATCCGCATGCTCGAAGTTGAATGCGGATTGCTCCACCTCGTTCTGGTGAAAGACGTCGCCATAAGTGACGCGCCCGGCGGGACCCTCGGTCCAGAGCAGGTCGTAGACGCTCTCGACGCCTTGCAGATACATCGCGAGCCGCTCGAGTCCGTAGGTGATTTCACCCATCACAGGTCGGCAGTCGAGCCCGCCCGCCTGCTGGAAGTACGTGAACTGGGTGATCTCCATGCCATTCAGCCAGATCTCCCAGCCGAGCCCCCAGGCGCCGAGCGTCGGCGATTCCCAGTTGTCCTCGACGAGCCGGATGTCGTGCGTAAGCGGGTCGATACCGAGCGCCGCGAGCGAGCCGAGATAGCGGTCGATGATGTCCGCGGGCGAGGGCTTCATCACGACCTGGAACTGGTAGTAATGCTGCAGCCGGAACGGGTTTTCGCCATAGCGGCCGTCGGTAGGCCGGCGGCTCGGCTGCACATAGGCCGCATTCCATGGCTCCGGGCCGAGCGCGCGCAGGAAAGTCGCCGTGTGGAAAGTGCCCGCGCCCACTTCCATGTCATAGGGCTGAAGCAGCACGCAGCCCTGCTCCGCCCAGTAACGCTGCAAGCCCAGGATCAGCTCCTGGAACGTGCGCGGCAGGACTTTCATGATTCTCGTCATGCGAACCGGATGCGGCAAAAAGACCGCCAAGTATAGCGGCGGGGCGTTTCTCCAAAGGGGACGCTCCCCTTTACGGTCGCCGTAAAGGGGAGCGTCCCCTCCTGAGGAGCGGCTCTATTTCAGCGGGTGTCAGGTCGCGCCAGGCCCCGCTCGCGAGCGATCCGAGGCGGATGTGCATGATGCGAAGCCGCACCAGCGACTTGACCCGCCAGCCGAGCGCTGAGCACATGCGGCGGATCTGCCGGTTCAGGCCTTGCGTCAGCACAATGCGAAACGATGTGTTTCCGGCGCGCGTGACGACGCAGGGCTTCGTTTTCTCGCCGCCGATGCGGACGCCGGCCGCCATCATCGACAGAAAGGTGTCGGTAGCGGCTGGTTCGACCGTCACGAGGTATTCCTTCTCGTGGCCGTGCTCGACGCGGAGGATCTCGTTGACGATGTCGCCGTTGTTCGTGAGGAGTATCAGGCCTTCCGAATCCTTGTCGAGTCGGCCGACCGGAAAGATCCGCTCGCGATGCCCGACGAAGTCCACGATGTTGCCCGCGACATCACGTTCGGTCGTGCAGGTGATTCCCCGCGGCTTGTTGAGCGCGATGTAAATGTCGCGGCGCCGCACGGGTAGCGGACGGCCGTCAACCAGGACGGTATCGCCGACTTTCACCTGCGTGCCAAGCACGCCCGGCGCGCCGTTTACGGTCACGCGACCTGCGGCAATCCAGGCATCCGCCTCGCGGCGCGAACAGATTCCGCTTTCGCTGATGTGCTTGTTGAGACGCATCGCACCACCTCGGTGCATCGGATATAGTGCGCGCACTGGATTGGTGCAAAAAGACGTAATAGACGCGCCCAGGCAGCCAGAAGTAATTGATTATAATTAATATTATTCAAGCATGTTACTGGCATGATCTTTGCACCACAGTGGGGATCGCGAACTATCGCAAGAGAACAGGGAGATGAGCATGAGCCCGGCCGACGTCGTGAAGCTGATCAAGGAGAAAGAAGCCCGCTACTGCGACCTGCGGTTCACGGACACGCGCGGCAAGGAACAGCACGTCACGATCCCGACGCGCATGGTGGACGAGGACTTCTTCGTCGACGGCAAGATGTTCGACGGCTCGTCGATCGCCGGATGGAAGGGCATCAACGAGTCCGACATGATCCTGATGCCGGATCCGTCGACCGCGATGATCGATCCGTTCTTCGAAGCGACAACGCTGCTGCTGCGTTGCGACGTCGTCGAACCGACCACGATGCAGGGCTACAACCGCGATCCGCGCTCCCTCGCAAAGCGTGCGGAGGCTTACCTCAAGTCGACGGGAATAGCCGAGACTGCGCTCTTCGGCCCGGAGAACGAGTTCTTTATCTTCGACAGCGCGCGCTGGACCAACGAGATCAACGGCTGCAGCTATCACATCGACTCGGTACAGGGGGCGTGGAACTCCGGCGCGAGCTACGCGAGCGGCAATTTGGGCCATCGTCCGGGCATCAAGGGCGGCTACTTCCCGGTGCCGCCGGTGGATCGCTTCCAGGATCTCCGCACGGCGATGTGCGAGGCCTGCGAGGAACTCGGCCTCAAGGTCGAGGTGCATCACCACGAAGTCGGCACCGGCGGCCAGGGCGAGATCAACGTCGCAGCGAACACGCTCACGAAGAAGGGCGACGAGGTGCAACTCCTCAAGTACGCGCTCTGGAACGTCGCGCACGGCTGCGGCAAGACGCTGACATTCATGCCGAAGCCGCTCGTCGGCGACAACGGCAGCGGCATGCACGTGCACCAGTCGCTGCAGAAGGACGGGAAGAACATCTTTTCGGGCGAGCGTTACGCGGGGCTTTCCGACACCGCGCTCTACTACATCGGCGGCATCATCAAGCATGCGAAGGCCGTGAACGCGTTCACGAATCCCGGCACGAACAGCTACAAGCGGCTGGTGCCCGGATTCGAGGCGCCCGTGATGCTCGCGTATTCGGCGCGAAACCGTTCCGCGTCGATTCGCATCCCCTGGGTTTCGAACCCGAAGGGGCGTCGAATCGAAGTGCGCTTCCCGGACTCGACCGCGAATCCGTATTTCGCGTTCGCGTCCATGTTGATGGCGGGGCTCGACGGCATCCAGAACAAGATTCATCCGGGCGAGGCTTCGGACAAGGACCTGTACGACCTGCCGCCCGAGGAAGCGAAGAACATTCCGGAGGTCTGCCATTCGCTCGACATGGCGCTCGAGCACCTCGACCACGACCGCGATTTCCTGAAGCGCGGCGGCGTGTTCAGCGACGACCTCATTGACGCTTACATTGGACTCAAGGAAGGCGAGATAACGCGGTTCCGGATGTCAACGCATCCGGTCGAGCTCGACATGTATTACAGCCTCTGACGAGGGCCCCCAGGGATGGGACGGCGGTCACAGATGCCGTCCAGGTTTTGTCAGTCCGGCAGGCCAGGGGATATGCTGTCGCCATGCGTATCCTCTTGATCCTCGCCGGATTGGCCTTCTCCCTGGCGGCCGCGTCCCAGGAGATCTACCGGTGGGTGGACAAGGACGGAATCGTCCATTACGAGGACCAGCCCGACTCGCCGAACGCCAAGCTCATCACCGTGATCGAGCCGAATGCGTACGAGGGCGAGGCTGCAACACCCGACAGCGGGACGTCGGACTCGTCCGAGCCGGAAGAGGTCTCGTCCGTTTCGCCTTACGAGCAGTTCTCGATCGTCCAGCCGACGCCGGACGAGGTGTTCTTTGGGTCCGACGCGGCAGTCTCGGTCCAGGCCGATCTGCAGGGCACGCTCAGGCCCGATCACTCGGTCGTGTTTTTCCTGAATGGCAATCGCCGCCCGGCCTCGGGGCTCGGGATGGAGTTGACTGGCCTGGAGCGCGGCACGTATTTCCTGCGAGCCAGCATCCTCGACCAGAACGGCAATCCGGTGATCACGAGCCAGCAGACCACGTTCCACGTGCGGCAGACGTCGGTAAAGAATCCGCAGAACCCCCTGGCGCCCAAGCCCAAGCCCAAGCCCAAACCGCCGCAGCCGGCTCCGAAGCCCGCGCCCGGCAACTGACAGCCGCCGATCCGGTGCCGGGCTCACGCGATGGCGCGTGATCCCACAGATCGGGCGGCTCCCGACGCGGCCGCGATTCTCGATCTCCTCGCAACGTCGGTGCTCGTCCTCGATGCCCGCGCGAATGTCGCGTGGCTCAATGCGGCCGCCGCAGATCTTCTGGCGACGAGCCCGGTGGCGGCACGCGGCCGGCGCTTCGCGACGCTCATCGCCGACGGCGCGGCGCTCGAATCGCTGATTGCGCGATGCCGCGAAAGCCAGGAACCGCTGGCGCTCCGCGGCATCCCGCTCGCACCCGCGGCGCGCGGCGACGCACGTTATCAGGTCGACGTGTCGCTGACGCCGGTTGCAGGCCTCACGGCGCTCGCGGGATCCGTGCTGGTCGAGATCGCGAACACGACCGAGCCTTCCCGCATGACGCGGGACAATGCGCTGCTCGTGCAGCAGGGCGGCAGCCGCGTGATGGCGCGCCAGCTCGCCCACGAGATCAAGAATCCGCTCGGCGGCCTCCGCGGGGCAGCGCAACTGCTCGAGCGCGAACTTCCGAGCGCCGAGCTGAAGGAATACACGCGCGTGATCATCGGCGAGGCCGACCGGCTCTGCGCGCTGGTCGACAGCCTGCTTGGTCCCGCGCGCGCCGTGCGCCGCGAAGCCGTAAACGTTCACGAGCTCATCGATCACGTCTACCGCCTTGCGCGGGCCGAGGCGCCCGTCGGCGTCGCAATCGAGCGTGACTACGATCCGAGCCTTCCGGCGCTTCGCCTCGACCGCGACCTCATGGTGCAGGCGATGCTGAATCTCGCGCGGAATGCGGTGCAGGCGCTCGGCGAGCGCGGGTTGCTGACGCTCAGGAGCCGCGCCATGACGAACGCGACGATCGGCGCCGAACGCCACCGCGTGGTTGCCTCGCTCCAGTTCGAGGACAGCGGCCCCGGCGTGCCGCCGGAGCTCGGGGAAACGATTTTCTATCCGCTGGTGACCGCGCGCGCGGGCGGCACCGGTCTGGGCCTCGCCGTCGCGCAGGACATCGCGACGCGCCATGGCGGAATCATCGAATTCGACAGCCGGCCGGGACGAACTGTCTTTTCCCTGCTCCTGCCGATGGAGAACGGGCATGAACGAGCCGCTTGAAGTCTGGGTCGTGGATGACGACGCATCGATCCGCTGGGTGCTCGAGCGCGCCCTGCGCCAGGCCGGCATCGAGCCGCGACCCTTCGAGCAAGCCGATGCGGCGCTTGCAGCACTCACGGAGCGCCGGCCGGACGTGCTGATCACGGATGTGCGGATGCCGGGCACGCAGGGCCTCAAGCTGCTCGAGATCGCGCGGCGCGAACACCCGGGCCTGCCGGTGATCGTGATGACCGCGCACTCGGATCTCGATCACGCAGTGGCGGCCTATCGCGGCGGCGCCTTCGAATACCTGCCGAAGCCGTTTGATATCGACGAGGCGGTCGCGCTCGTGCGGCGCGCCGCAACGCAGGGCGCGTCGGTGCGCGCGGAGAACGGCGGGCCGGCGATTCCGGAAATCCTCGGCCAGGCACCGGCCATGCAGGAAGTCTTCCGTGCCATCGGTCGCCTGTCGCGATCGAGCCTTTCCGTGCTCGTGATCGGCGAGTCGGGAACCGGGAAGGAACTCGTTGCGCGCGCACTGCACCGGCACAGCCCGCGCGCTTCCGCGCCGTTCATCGCGCTCAATACCTCGGCGATCGCCTCGGACCTCCTCGAGTCGGAGCTGTTCGGCCACGAGAAGGGCGCCTTCACGGGCGCGGATGCGATGCGCCGCGGGCGCTTCGAGCAGGCGCACGGCGGCACGCTCTTCCTCGACGAGATCGGCGACATGAGTATGGCGCTGCAGATGCGGTTGCTCCGCGTGCTCGCCGAAGGCGAGTTCTACCGCGTCGGCGGCAACACGCCGATCGAGGTCGACGTGCGCGTGATTGCGGCGACGCACCAGGACCTCGACGGGCTCGTCAAGCGCGGCCTGTTCCGCGAGGATCTGCTGCACCGATTGAACGTGATACGGATCCGCGTGCCTTCCTTGCGCGAGCGGCCGGGCGACATCCCGGAGCTCCTCACCCACTATCTCGCCTCCGCCGCCCGCGAACTCGGGGTCGAGCCGAAGACACTTGCGGCGGACGCCCGCAACCGCCTGGTCGCCTTCGGCTGGCCGGGCAACGTCAGGCAGCTCGTGAACGCGGCGCGCCGGTTGACCGTCACCGCACCGGGGCGAGAGATCCGCGACGAGGACATTCCGCCGGACCTCGGGGGCGAGGGCGCGCAATTGCCGACGGCGGACGACTGGTGCCGGGAGCTCGAGGCCTGGGCGTCGCGGCATCTCGCGGGCAACGGGCCGCCGCTTCTCGAGGTCGCGGGCGACCAGTTCGAACGGACGCTCGCGCGGGCGGCGCTCGCTCGCGTCCAGGGCCGCCGGCAGGAAGCGGCTAAGCTGATCGGCTGGGGGCGGAACACGCTGACACGCAAGCTTCGCGAGCTCGGTCTCGAATAAAATGTGCCCGTGAACCTCGAAAGCTTCCGGGAACTCGCCGGCACGGTCTATTACGGCAATGAACTGCGCGCCTGGATCATGGCGCTCGTGCAGTTCGTCATATTGTTCACCGTACTTCCCCTGGCGCGGGCATTCATCGGGCGCCGCCTCAGGAACCGGATGGCGGATGACCCGATCGGGGCGCTCCTGCTGTTGCGCGCGCTCGTCGATGCGACGACACGGCTTTTCATGCTGGCCGTCGCGATCTACCTCGCGATGCGCTGGCTCGATGTGCCGGAGCGGCCCGACCGCATCGGGCACACCATTTTCATGGTTATCCTGTGGTTGCAGGTCGGCCTCTGGTCAACGGCTGCGATCCGGCACCTGATCGATGCGCGGCGGGGTCGCGAGCTCCCGGGCGGGGAGGGTGCCGCGAGCCTCAACATCCTGCGCTTCGTCGGGGTGCTCGTCGTCTGGGCCGTTGCGCTGCTGATGCTGCTCACGAACCTGGGCGTGAAGATCGGGCCCCTGATTGCGGGACTCGGTATCGGCGGCGTCGCGATCGCGCTCGCCGTCCAGAACGTGCTCGGAGACCTGTTTGCTTCGCTTTCCATCGCGCTCGACAAGCCCTTCAAGGTGGGCGATTTCCTGGTGGTCGGCGAGGAGAAGGGAACGGTCGAGCAAATCGGCATCAAGAGCACGCGCCTGCGTTCGCTGTCGGGCGAAATGATCGTGATGTCGAACGGAGACCTGCTGCAGAGCCGCGTGCGCAATTACGGATTGCTGTACGAGCGCCGGGCGACGTTTACGATCGGCATCGTTTACGAGACGCCGCGGGAGCTTGTCCAGCAGGTGCCCGGGCTGATCGAGGAGGCGATCCGTGCCCATTCAAATACGCGGTTCGACCGTGCGCACTTCAGGAACTTCGGCGATTTCGCGCTGATTTTCGAGGCCGTGTACTTCGTACTCGACGCCCAATACAACACGTACATGAATATCCAGCAGGCAATCAACCTGCGATTGATCGAGGAATTCGCAGAACGCGGCATCGAGTTTGCGTACCCGACGACGAAGCAGTGGACCGTGACGATTCCGGCGCCGGCCAGGGCGGACTAGCCGGCGCAATCTTCACTTCGATCTGCGACCAGCGCGCCAGTCAACTGGCCTGTCGATTCCATGCCGTGGCCGGCGAGATACGCCGCGATTCCGGCATTGATCTTCGAGCAGAGCAACGGGTCGTAGAACAGGCCCGTCCCGACCCCGATCGCGGTCGCACCCGCGACCAGGAACTCGATCGCATCCGCGACGTTTGCGATACCGCCCTGGCCGATGATCGGCACCCGCCTCGGACCCGCGATCTCGTAGACCTGCTTGACCTTCAGGAGGGCGATCGGCTTGATCGCGGGGCCCGAGACGCCGCCCTGTACGTTGCCGAGCACGGGGCGCCGGGTCGTCGCGTTGATCGCCATGCCGGAGATCGTGTTGATGACGGCGAGCCCGTCGCTGCCAGCCTCGATGCAGAGGCGCGCGTTTTCGCGAATGTCCGTCTGGTTCGGCGACAACTTGGTGATGAGCGGCTTCTTCGTGGCCTTGCGGCAGGCCGCGACGACGCGCGCGCTCATCTCCGGGTAGTTGCCGAACTGCACGCCGCCTTCCTTGACGTTCGGGCAGGAGATGTTGATTTCCATCGCGTCGATCGGCGAATCGTCGAAGCGCCGCGTGACCTCGGCGTACTCGTCGATGGTCGAGCCGCAGACGTTCGCAATGAAGCGGGTCTCGGTAAAATCGAGCGTCGGCAGGATGTGGCGCACGACATGGTCGACGCCCGGATTCTGGAGCCCGATCGCATTGATCATGCCGTAGGGCGTCTCGGTCACGCGGTGCAGCGGATTGCCGAGGCGCGGCTTTTCCGTCGTGCCTTTCAGGACGATCGCGCCGGCGTCGCGGTTCGAAAAACCGGCAACCCGCGTGTACTCCTCGCCGAAGCCGACGCAGCCTGAAAGCAGCACGATCGGCGAGGCGAACTTCAAACCGCAGAAGTCGAGGGCAAGGGAGGGGGCGGGGGGGGAGGAGGAAACCACGCGGCATATCATAAGAGGGGACAGTCCCCTTTTCCTCAGAGCAGGAAAAGGCGACAGTCCCCGGGTGTTCCACATCATCCTCTTCGAACCCGAAATCCCCCCGAACACGGGCAACGCGATCCGCCTCTGCGCCAACACTGGATCGACGCTGCATCTCGTGCGGCCGCTCGGGTTCACGCTTGACGACGCGCGGGTAAGACGGGCCGGACTCGATTACCACGACCTCGCCTGCCTACACGAGCACGAGAATCTCGAGGCCTGTCTGGGCTCGCTCGACGGCAGCCGGGTCTTCGCCGTCGAAACGAATGCCGGCCGGCGCCACGACCAGGCCCGCTATCGCGCCGGCGATGCCTTTCTCTTCGGGAGCGAGACCACGGGCCTGCCGCAAGAGGTTCTTGCGGGCTGGCCGCAGGAACAGCTGATCCGACTGCCGATGATCCCTGGCAATCGCAGCCTCAACCTCTCGAATGCCGTCGCCGTCGTCGTGTTCGAGGCCTGGCGCCAACTGGACTTCGAAGGCGGTCATTAAAGGGGACGGTCACCATTAAAGGTGACCGTCCCTATTTGTTCACTCGGGCGTGACTTCGCGCGCGAGCATGGTCTCGACGACCTGCTTCAGGGGGATCCCCTGGTGCAGCACTTCATAAACGTGCCGGCAAATCGGCATGTCGACGCCAAGCTTCTCTGCAACCGTGTGCACGGCCTTGGCCGCGTAATAGCCCTCGACCACCTGCCCGATTTCCGCGATTGCATCGTCGACCGGCTTGCCGGCGGCGAGCGCGCGCCCGAAGCGGCGGTTGCGTGACTGGTCGTCGGTGCAGGTGAGCACGAGGTCGCCAAGACCGGCGAGCCCCATGAGCGTCTCGCGCCGCGCCCCGAGCGCGACGCCCAATCGCACCATCTCCGCGAGGCCGCGAGTGATCAGGAACACGCGGCTGTTCGAGCCGAAACCGAGCCCGTCGGAGACGCCGGTCGCGATCGCAAGCACGTTCTTGATTGCGCCGCCGATCTCGACGCCGACGATGTCGGACTGCGTATACGCACGGAATCCGCCGAACGAAATGCGTTTGGCGAGCGACAGTGCGAAGCCGTCGTCTGGCGAGGCGACTGCGATCGCCGTCGGCAGTCCCAAGCCCACTTCGCGGGCGAAGGTCGGGCCGGAGAGCACCGCGATCGGCACCGCGGGGCCGAGCACTTCGCGCGCAACCTGGTGCGGGAGCTTTCCGGTCTCGAGTTCAAAGCCCTTGCTCGCCCAGGCAACGCGCACCTTCGGGCCAAGCATCGGCTTGATCTGCCTGAGCACGAGGCGCAGGACGCTCGATGGCACGACGAGCACGAGGTCCTCGCCACTCGCGACCGCCTTCGAAAGGTCCGGCTCGATCGTGAGCGAGGGCGGAAACGCCGCGCCCGGGAGATAGCGTTCGTTCTGCCGTGCGCGCGCGAGTTCTTCCGGGTTGTCCTCGGCGCGGCCCCAGAGGATCGTCGGTTCACCGCCGCGCGCGAACTGGATGGCGAGCGCCGTGCCCCAGGAACCGGCGCCCAGCACGACGATCGGCCGCATGCGGGCCCCGCTCAGTTCGCCTGTTCGGGCGGCTGCTTTGCCTGGCGTGCCGCCTGCTCCTGCATCGAGCGCTCGAACAGCGAATCGAAGTTGACGTGCGGCAGCAGGAACGGCGGGAAACCGCCCTTGGTGACGACGTCCGACACCGTCTGGCGGATATAGGGGAACAGAATGTTCGGCGCGAACGACCCGAGGATGCGGCGCGTTTCATCGGCGCCGAATCCGCGCACGACGAATACGCCCGCCTGCTTGACCTCCGCGAGATAAACGGCGACATCGCCGTTCTTCGCCTCGAGCGTTACGGTCAGCACGACCTCATGCGCGTCCTGGCCGACGGAATTCGACATCGTGCTCAGGTTCAGCGAGATCTTGGGGTCCTGGACCTGCGTGGGCAGGAACGGCCCCTTCGGTGCCTCGAAAGAGAGATCCTTGATGTAGACCGTCTGGAGCGCGACCGCCGGACCCTGGCCGTTGGTGGCCGGATCGCCTGCGCCCGTCGGCGTGGTATTTTCGTCAGCCATCGTCATTCCTCGCTTGTATCTGTTTCAAAAGGTCGCCGGTCCGATCGAGCGCCGAAAGTTCGGCAGCTCCGCCGACGTATCGTTCGCCGACATAAACCTGTGGCAGGGTGCGCCGTCCGCTCCTCGCCAGCAACTGTTCGCACAAATCCGGGTGATCCTCGACGTTCACTTCGGTAAACGCGATTCCGCGCCGCTCGAGGAGCGCGCGGACCTGTTCGCAAAAGCCGCAGAAGCTACCCGTGTAAAGAGTGATTTCGGGTATTGCCATTCAGCCCCTGACAACCGGGAGATTCTCCTGCTTCCAGGCGGCGAGTCCGCCGCGCAGGCTGAACACGTTCGTCGTGCCGGCGCGCGCGAGCGTCCGTTGCGCGGCGGCGGTCGTGGTACCGCTGTCGCAATAGAGGACGAGCGTCTTGCCAGAAAGCCGGTCGAGCGCTTTCGGATCGGCCGCGAGCTGGTCGCCGGGGAAGTTTCGCGCGCCTTCGATGTGTCCGTCCTTGAACTGGTTGGCCGAACGCAGGTCAACGAGCACGGCGCCGGCATTCATCAGCCGGATCGCTTCGGATGGCGCGATCGCAGTGGCCGTGGTTCCGCGCTGGCGCATCTCGAAGCCCAGCACGAAGAGGGTCATCAGCAGAAGGCCGCCCGCAAGAAACGGATGATTGATGGAATAATCGAGGAGTCGGTCCATGGGGCGGATCGCGGGTCGGCCGCGCGGCCGGGGCATAAAATGGCCGCGCATTATATCAGCGCAATCGCAGCGCCCCCGCCGCTGCCGCCACTGAGGGATTTTCCCTGATAAATCAGATGCTTGTGCTGGCGCGCCGCGGCGTCTTCGCCCTCATACCGGCCCTGCTGCTCGGCATCTGGGCCCAGGCCGCCACGGCCGAAACCGATGCGGAGAAAGAGCTTCGAGAGGTGCGCGAGCGGATTGAGGAGCTCCAGCGTTCGGCGCGCCGTGACACCGACCGGCGCGATGCCCTCTCGGGGCAGCTGCGTACGGCCGAGGAAAAGGTGCGGGATGCGCGCGGGCGACTCGGCGATGTCAGGAAACGCCTGGTCGCGAGCGATGCGCGCCTCGAGGAACTCGCCGCCGATCGCGTGCGCAATGAAAAAGCCCTTGGCGCGCAGCGCGAAGTGCTCGCCGCCGAGATTCGGACCGCCTACATGGGCGGCCGGCAGGAGCAGTTCAAGATGCTCCTCTCCCAGGACGATCCAGCGGAGTTCGGGCGCATGCTCGTCTACTACGCCTATTTCGGCCGCGCGCGCGCCGGCCGGATTGCCGAGATCCAGGAAATCGTCACGGCGCTTGAACAGGCGGCCGTGGAAGAGGAGGCCGAGCGCGAGCGCCTCGCCGCGCTCGAAGCCGAAAGCCGCCAGGAGCTTTCGTCGGTGGATGCCGCGCGCGATGCGCGCAGCCGTGCACTCAAGGCGATGAATGCGCAGATCAAGACGCGCAACGATTCGATCGCCAAGTTGAAGCGCGAGGCAGCGGCACTCGAAAAGTTGATCGCGGATCTCCGCCAGGCGATGCGCGACCTGCCGCCGACCGGTGGGCAGGCATTCGAGAAAGTGCGCGGCCGCCTGGCCTGGCCCGTTCCGGGGCGGATCGTTGCCCGGTTCGGCCAGGCGCGCGGGGGCGGCCTGAAATGGAACGGCGTGATGATTGAGGCGAACCGCGGGACGGCAGTGCGCGCGCTTTACGGCGGTCGCGTCGCCTACGCGGACTGGCTGCCGGGCATGGGCCTCCTGCTCATCATCGACCATGGCGGCTACATGAGCCTGTATGCCCACAACGAGCAGCTCTACAAGTCGGCGGGCGACCGGGTCGAGGGTGGCGAGGCCATCGGCACCGTGGGTGACAGTGGCGGGCGGAGCCAGCCCGGCCTGTACCTGGAAATTCGTCGTGGGGCCAGGGCGGTAGACCCGGTGCCCTGGTTCCGGCGGTCTTCCCCCTAGAGCGGGAGTACCCGCCCCGCAAACTGCGGATTACGTCAAAGACGCCCTGCCCGGCCTCCGCGATGCTGCCGGGCAGGCTTGGCTACCCGCCAGGCAGGAGCGTTCGTTAATCGTGGCTTCGACCGCATCCATGGAAATGTCGCCGCAGCTCGCGGGCGCGAAGCTCAATCTCGATCCGTACGGGCAGCTACTGCGGATGCTGATGCCACGCGCATTGGGCATCGGCTTCTACGACGCCAGGGCCAATCCGCTCTGGGTGGCTGACGGCTACGACGGCCCGGATCCCACGCCGCTCGTGGTGGCCGCGCTCGCGCGCATCCCGCCCGCAACGACGGGTCGCATCGACGGCTTCATCCAGGACCACGAGGGCGGGCCAGCCTATGTGTTCCGGCTTCGCAACAGCGAAGGCGACGTCATCGCGGTCGCGACGCTCCTGACGCGCGACGGCGAGAACCGCCCCTATTCCTTCGTGCAGTCGCTGGTCCAGCCGGCGCTCGAATGCCTGCAGCGCGAGCTCGAGTCCCGCGCAAGCGTTGACTACCTGACGCGCGACCTGCGCTCCCGTGACGAAGACCTCGAGCTGCTCCTCAAGATGGCCCCGGAAGATCCGGACAGCCCGCAGGCCGGCGACGAGCTCGGCGTGCTCGTGCAGACCTGCGTGGACCACCTCGGCTGCTTGCTCGGCGCGCTGGTCGTGCCCGAACGCGGCGTCGCGATCTGCAAGGCACCACACGGCGAGCGGCCGCAGGTCGAGATTCTCACGAAGATTCACCGCCACCTGCTCAACTGGGCGCAGCTGCAGCGGCGCAATCTCGTGATCAACAAGATCAAGGTGCGCCCGATCGAGCTGCCGCCCCACAAGATCCTCTGCACTCCGGTGCGACACGCATCGGGCCGCGTCATCGGTTTCCTCGTCATGTTCCGCGAAGAGCATGCCCCGAGCTTCGACCCGCGCACCGAACGGCTCGTCGAGCTGCTGTCGCGCAAGACGACGACCACGCTCCAGAACAACTACGATGCGCTGACAGCGCTCCTGACCCGCCCCGCATTCGAGACGCAGGTGCGGTCGCTGCTGGCGTCTCGCCGAGAAACATCCTCGGAATGCGTCCTGTACCTCGACGTCGACCGCATGCACGTCATCAACGACAACTTCGGCATGCACGTCGGCGACGAGGTGATCGGCAAGGTCGCCGAGGTGCTCCGCAAGAAGGCGCGCCCCGGCGCGCTCGCGGCACGGATCGCCGGCGATCGTTTCGCCGTGTTTCTCCCGGACTGCACACTGGAGTTCGCGCAGCAGATCGGCGAGCTGCTGCGCCGCCAGTGCGCCGAACTGACGTATGCGCGCGGCGACGGCACGGTCCAGGTTTCAGTCAGCGTCGGTGTGGCGGAGCTTCCGGAAGAATCGCAGCACCGGCTGGCGCACGGGCTCGCGAACGCCGAGATTGCCTGCAAGGCGGCGAAGGACCGCGGGCGCGACCGCGTCGAGATCTTCCAGGACGCGGACCTGAGCATCATGCGCCGGAGCACCGACATCATCGTCCTCCAGGCATTGCACGAAGCGCTTGCCGCCGACCGCTTCGCGCTCTTCGCGCAGCCGATCCTGCCGCTATGCGCGGACCGTTCCGAGCCGCACTTCGAGTTCCTGCTGCGCATGGTCAGTGAGAACAGCGAACTGCTGCCACCGGAGAAGTTCCTGTCGGCGGCGGAACGGTACCAGCTCCTGCCGGCCATCGACCGCTGGGTGATCAAGAACGCGCTCGCGGCCCTCGCGGAACATTCGAGCACGCTCCAGGGCCGCGGGATGCGCTTTTCCATCAACATCTCCGGCGCCTCGATCGCGTCCGAGGAGTTCCACGAATACCTGGAGAGCGCGATCATGGAATCCGGCGTGTCGCCCGAGTCGCTCTGCTTCGAGTTGACAGAGACTTCTGCGGTATCGAACCTGGCCCGCGCGGACCGCCTGATGCAGAGGCTCCGCACACTCGGCTGCATCTTCGCGCTCGACGACTTCGGGACGGGACTCTCCTCGCTCGTCTATCTCAAGTCGCTGCCGGTCTCCGTGCTCAAGATCGACGGGGCTTTCGTGCGGGATGCCGGCACGAATCAGCGCACCGAGTCCATGGTCCGCGCGATCGCCCAGCTTGCGCACACGATGGGCATGGAGACGGTCGCCGAGTACGTGGAGACGGACGAACTGCGCACGCGCATGACGGCCCTCGGCGTGGACTACGGCCAGGGATTCGCCATCGGGCGCCCCGTGCCGATCGACGAGATCCTTGGCGATCTCGCCCTCTATGAAGCGATGGCTCAGCAGGAACCTGCGACCGCCTGAGTGGGTGGATAGATGCCGCGTTCCGGCGGGCGCGAGTACCATAACCACATGAGTCAGCCGAAACGCACGGTGCTGGTCGCCCTGGTGGGTTGCCTGGCGGGAGTCGCGCTCACCGCCGGGACCTTCTGGTTCGTACGCCACGGCCGCGACGCCCCGGACATCGCGCCAAAGGACGAGCGCCTCTTCGCGGAGGTCCTCGGCCTGATCCACGAGGATTATGTCGATCGGACCGACAATCACCAGCTGATGTCCAATGCGATCCGCGGGATGGTCGGTGAGCTCGACCCGCATTCGGCCTTCATGGATGCGGAGGAGTTCGAGGACCTCCGGATCGCGACCGAGGGCAACTACTCGGGAATCGGCGTCGAAGTCGCACTGGAATCCGGCGCCCTCTCCGTCATCGCGCCGATCGACGGCTCTCCGGCCGCCCGCGCGGGAATCCGCCCCGGCGACGTGATCCTGGGGATCGACGGCCGCGCGATCAGGAACGGGCGACTCGCTGACACGATCGCGAGCATCCGAGGCGAGCCCGGCACCGTCGTCAATCTCAGCATCGGCCGCCAATCGGCGCCGCAACCGCTCGAGTTCGCGATCGAGCGTGCGCTCGTTTCCGTTCAATCCGTGCGCCACGAAATGCTGGAACCGGGCTACGGTTACCTGCGCATCTCGCAGTTCAGCGAAACCACCGGGCCGGATACCAGTGCCGCGATCCGCTCGATGGAGCAGAAAGTGGGGGGCAGGCTGCGCGGCCTCGTGCTCGACCTTCGAAACAACCCGGGCGGCGTACTGGACGCGGCGGTCGAGGTCTCGGACGCGTTCCTGGAAGAAGGCGTGATCGTCTCGGCCGAAGGCCGCTCCGAGGAATCGCGTTTCCGCATGGAGGCGATGGCGGGCGATTTGTCGCGCGGCACGCCGATCGCGGTGCTCGTCAATGAAGGCTCCGCTTCCGCCGCCGAGATCGTCGCCGGGGCGCTCCGCGACAACGGCCGCGCCAAGCTCCTCGGGCGGCGCACCTTCGGCAAGGGTTCCGTGCAGACCGTCATGCCGCTCGAGGATGGCCAGGCACTCAAGCTGACGACATCGCGCTACTTCACGCCCTCCGGCGTCTCGATCCACGAACGCGGACTCGAGCCGGACCTTCCGCTGCCCGAGCGGCCGGCGGCCGCGCTCGAAGGCGAAAAACCGCTCGTCGAGCGCGACCTCGACGTCCGCGACGCGATCGCCTGGCTCAAGACGGGCAACACCGCGCTCGTGGCGGCACAGGCCGCGCCGGAAGGCGGCTAGGGTCGGCATGAAGCGCGTGCTCGTGCCGCTGGCCGAGGGCTTCGAGGAGCTCGAAGCGGTCACGATCATCGACGTGCTGCGCCGCGCCGGCATCGACGTCGTCGTCGCATCGCTCGCTTCGAGTCCCGTCACCGGCGCTCACGGCATCCGGCTTTCGGCCGACACGCCGCTCGGCGCGCTCGCGGAGCAGGAATTCGACATGATCGCGCTGCCGGGCGGCATGCCAGGCGCGGAGCACCTGAAGAAAGACGCGCGTATAGCGGAAATCATCCGGGACCTCCACGAAAAGGGCCGGCCGGTCGCCGCGATCTGCGCGGCGCCGATGGTGCTCGCCGCGGCAGGCGTGCTCGACGGACGGCGCGCGACCAGCTATCCGGGCTTCCTGAAGGATGCGGGCGATACGACCGTCGTCGGCGACGCGGTCGTCGTCGATCGCGGCGTCATTACCTCGCGCGGTCCCGGCACGGCGCTCGATTTCGCACTGACCCTCGTCGAGGAACTCGAGGGTCCTGCCGCGCGGGAGGCGATCGAATCGCGCCTCGAGCGCGAGACGGCGGTGCCGGCATGACCGAGGCGGCCGGTAGACCGGAAGCGGCCGAGCCGGCGCCGCATACCCGCCGCGAAATCGTGCAACAGGACGAACACGCGAGCATCGTGCAGAGCCTCACGCGCATCGATTGGCTCGTGCTCCTGGTCGTCGCGCTCTACGCGCTGGTGCTGCGTGCACCGCAGGCATCGTCCCGGCTCCTGTACGCGGCGATGGCGGCTTACACGATCTTCCTCGTCGCATTCCGCTGGCGCGGATTCCCGGTGAAGGACACGGGCGCCCGGATCGCCCTCGGCGCGGCCGCGATGGTCGCGTTCATCACGGTGGTCGCGATTCCGACGGGCGGGTCCGCGAGCCCGATGGTCAACCTGTATCTGCTGCCGATCATCGTGGTCGCGATGACGCTCGCGCGGCGTGGGGCCTTCGTGATCTTCATGGGCGTCGCGCTCGCCTGGCTCTCGCTCGTCGCGGGCGAGGGCCCGCGGCCGCCGACGGCCGAGCTCCTGGCGCGGCTCTTCGGCGAACTTGGCCCCTATGCGCTCGTCGCCTACCTGACTCAGGCCCTGGCAGGCACGATCATGGCGGCGCGCCGGCGCATCGAGGAGATGGCCGAGCGCGACAGCCTGACGGGCATGCTGAACCTGCGCACGTTCAAGGCGATCCTGACTCGCGAACACGGGCTCCGCGCGCGCAGCGGGCGCGGCGGCTATGCGATCCTCCTCGTGGACATGGACGACTTGAAGGCGATCAATGACGAGCATGGCCATCAGGCGGGAAATCGCGCTATCACGGCGGTTGCCGGCGCGATCCAGCGTGCGATACGCACGACCGACATGGCCGCCCGCTACGGCGGCGACGAGTTCGTCGTGTTCCTGCCGGAGGCGACGCCCGAGGTCGCGGAAACGGTCGCGCAGCGCATTCGCAATCACGTCTACCGCAGCCTGTTTCCAGTCGGCGAGCGGCTGCAGCGCACGACGGTGAGCGTGGGCACCGCGACTTATCCGCGGGATGGCGCGCAGCACGACGACGTCGTTTCCGCGGCGGATGTGCGCATGCAGCGCGATCGCGAGCTGCGGCAGGCCGGCGACGCGGCGACATGAGGCGCCAGGCTCGCGGCTACATGCAGGGATTCGAGACGGCGGCGAGCGCAGCCACAATCTGGCGCGCCTTGACGGAACCTGCGTCGCTCCTGCTCTGGTACGCGTCAGAGGCGATCGTAGAGCCGCGGAATGGCGGCCGCTATGCGACGGTTTCGCGCCTTTTCGGGCGGCGCGAAGCCCGGATCGAACGCTTCGATCCCGGCGCCCGGCTCCAGCTCATGTATGAGCCGACGGCGGACTGGCCGCCGCTGCCGGACAGCGCGCTGGTCGAGGATTTCATCATAGATGAGAAGAAGGGGCAGAGAATGGTGCGCGTGATGGGCTCCGGGGTTCCGCCGGACGAGGAATGGGCGAAGACGCTGGTGCGGCTGCGCACCGGTTGGGCGCTCGCCTTCGCGCAGTTGCAGATAAGGTTGCGCGAAGGCTCCGTCGGCGAGCCGCCGGCATGAGGCGCGCGCTCGCATTGGCGTTGTTGTTTCTGCCGGCGGTCGCGGCGAATGCCGCGGCCCTCGTCCTCGCGGGCGGAACGGTCATCGACGGCTATGGCAATGCGCCGATCCAGGACGGCATCGTCGTCATCGAGAACGACCGCATCCTGGCGGTCGGCGGGGTCGGCCAGGTCGTCGTGCCGGACGGCGCGGAAGTCATCTCGACCGAGGGCATGACGGTGCTGCCGGGACTCTGGGACATGCAGGTCCACCTGATGCGGCTCGGCCACGGCGACACCGGGCGATGGAACGAAACCTACGGCCCGCTCGCCGAGCGCGTCGTGATGCCGATCGCGGCGCGGCAGTTGCTGCAGGCGGGCGTCACGAGTGCGCGCGACGTTGCAGCGCCGCTCGAAGCCGCGGTTCGGGTCCGCGGCCGCGTTCGCGAACGGCTGGTCGACGGCCCGAATCTCTTCATCTCTGGCCCCGTGCTCCGCAAGCTCGCGACGGCCGGCACCGGCGAGTGGCAGTGGGAAGTGAGCGGTGCCGACGACGTGCGCACCAGAGTTCAAAGGCTCGCGAACGCCGGCGTCGACTACGTGCTGCTCGGGGACGTCGAGATGTGGACCGCGGAAGAGCTCGAGGCCGCGGTCTCGGAGTCGCGGATCCGCGGGCTTCCGATCCATGCCTTTGCGGACCGGCCGGCCGACGTCGTGCGCGGCGCGGCCGCCCAGTTCGACGGCTTCCTCGGCACCGATATGGGCGCAGGGCCCTTTCCGGCGGAGGTTGTGCAGGCGCTCTCGGGGCGCCTCTCCCAGGCCGGCGCGCGTCCTATCGCATGGACGCCCGCGATCTCGGCGCTGCTCAATTTCGAGTTGCTCCGCGCCAACGACGAAGCGCTCGACGATCCGGCGGCGACCGCAGGGCTTCCCGAGCTCGTCGCCACCGACATCCGGGGATCGCTCGTGAGCCTCGACCGCATTGCGGCGGCGGAGTTGTCGGCGGCGAAGGCCGCGTCGCTCTGCGACAAGATCCGCCAGCTCGACGAGGCGAAGGTCCTGCTGCTCCTCGGTTCGGATGCAGGCAGCCCGGCCCACCTGCACTCGCGTGCAACCTGGCAGGAAATCGATTTCTGGGTGCGGCAGTGCGGAATCCCGGCACTCCGTGCCATTCGCGCGGCGACCCACGATGCGGCGACTGCGATGGGCGTGGGGCACGAATCCGGCGCAATTTCGCCGGGCAAGATCGCCGACATCATTGCCGTCCGGGGCGACGTGCTCCGGAACCCGGCGCTGCTGGAATCCGTCGATATTGTCATCAAGCGCGGACGTCGCGTACGCTGACCGGATGGCCTACTTCATCATCCGGGTGCTGATCGCCGCGCTTGGCCTCTGGCTCGCGACCGAATGGGTCGAAGGAATCAATGTGACGAGCGCCAGCACGCTGATCCTTGCCGCGCTCCTGCTCGGCGTGGTGAACGCCATCGTCAAGCCGATTGTCGTGATCCTGACGCTTCCGTTCACGCTCGTGACGCTCGGCCTGTTCCTGCTCGTGATCAATGCCGCGATGCTGGGCCTCGTCGCCGCATTCCTGCCGGGCTTTGGCATCAGCGGTTTCTGGTCGGCGTTCTGGGCCGCGATCATCGTCAGTGTCGTGAGCTGGATCGGGGCGGTGATCTTCAAGCCGGGCGCGAAGAAGGTTTAACCCGCTGCCACGCGCCCCATGAGCATCAAGTTCCGCCTCACGGTGATGAACTTCATGCAGTTCTTCGTCTGGGGCGCATGGCTCATCTCGCTCGGCGCGTACATGATCGTGACGCTCGGTTTCTCCGGCGGGCAGGTCGGCAGCATCTACGCGACGATGGGGGTCGCGGCGCTCTTCATGCCGGGACTCATGGGCATCGTCGCCGACCGCTGGCTGAACGCGGAGCGGCTCTACGGGACTCTCCACCTGGTCGGCGCAGTCCTGCTGCTGTGGGCCTCGACCGTGCGCGACTTCGACACCCTGTACGTGATCATGCTGCTGAATGCGATGGTGTACATGCCGACCATCGCGCTGAACAACGCGATTTCCTACAGGGTTCTCGAGCAGCGCGGCCAGAACGTGATCCGGAGCTTCCCGCCGATCCGCGTCTGGGGCACGGTCGGGTTCATCGTCGCGATGTGGATGGTCGACTTTGCCGGATGGACCAAGAGCGCGCTGCAGCTCTACATCAGCGCCGGCGCCGCGGTGTTCCTCGGATTTTACGGTTTCACGATGCCGAAGTGCGAGCCTGCGCGGGACGTGGCGAAGAGGAGCCTCGCGGCGGCGCTCGGCCTCGACGCATTCGTCCTGTTCAGGCGCAGGCAGATGCTCGTGTTCTTCATCTTCGCGATGATGCTGGGCGCGGCGCTGCAGATCAC
>Ga0105106_10000512_pt1 | contig 27307 bp, 25 predicted proteins | sample PPLLaktember2015_5_FD_79109 | JGI IMG/M metagenome (GOLD analysis project Ga0105106, IMG submission 79109) | Freshwater sediment microbial communities from Prairie Pothole Lake near Jamestown, North Dakota, USA - PPLs Lake P8 Core (1) Depth... | ecosystem: Environmental > Aquatic > Freshwater >...
ATCATCGAGCTCATGAAGTCGACGATGCGGACACGCGAGTACGTCGAGATGGGCGAGAAAGAGGGCCGTTCGCTGCTCGACGCCATGCGGGATGGCGACATCGACGGCATGCAGACGTTCGACGGCGAGCTGGAGAACCTGGTCCGGGCGGGCACGATCTCCCCGACGACCGCCTATCTCTACGCCACGAACCCCAACAACCTGCGCGTCGCCCTGGCCGACGTGCCCGACGAGGACTCGCTGATCATCCGGTAGCCGCTGCCAGAGGACATCCGCGCGGCTGGTGCCACCCGGGGCGTGCGCTCATGCCTGCTACGCCTGCGATTCGATCGAGAAGTCGAAGTTGTAGAAGTGCTTCTTGTCCACGATGTCGATGGTCATCGTGCCAGATAGCCCCGCGAGGTCACCCGTTCCCGAATCGGGCACGACGGTGATGCTCTGGTGCGGCGTGCCGCGGGCCGTCGTGCTGCTGTGCTGGAGGACGAAGGTTCCGGCTCGCCCCTCGAGCGTGCCGGTCACCTGCTCCATCGCCACGTAGCCGGCGGAGCCATCAACGGCCGAGCGGAATGCCAGCATCTGGCCCCTGCTCGTGCCGCTGAGGGCACCCCGAAACGCCTTTTCGAGAGACAACCGTCCGAGCGGGCTGGGGTTGTCCTTGTCGTCGGGTGGCATCGGGCTCAGCTTGACGTCGAACTCTCCGCGGACTTGGACCATGTGCGGCTCCTCGAGACCTGCTCGGTACTGGAAACGAACTACGTCCGCGCGGAGCGAACGAATTCGATTAGTAGTTCACTCACCCGGGCCGGCTGCTCCTGCTGCACCCAGTGCCCAGCGCCCTCCAACAGGTGCGCGCCGCGGAAGTCCGTGCACGCCGTCTTCTGCATGGCCTCGAAGCTGCCGGCACGCTGGAACACGCCCCAGTCGCTCTTGCCCGAGATGAACAGCGCCGGCACGTCGATGGTGCGGCCGGCAAAGAGCAGCAGCTCGGCAGACAGGCGCGGCGTGCGGCCCACGCGATACGACTGCAGGCCTCCCTGGAATCCCGTCCGGGCGTACTCGGCGGCGTAAACGGCCAGCTCGTGATCGGGCAGCCACGCGCAGGCAGCAATCTGCGCCGGCGTCGGCATGTCGGCGGCCACCTGTTCGGCCATGCCCTTGCCCAGGTCCATCACGTAGTAGCGCGGCAGCGTCGCGAACTCCTCCGCCGTGTTCGCTCCGAGCGGCGCCGGCGTGTTGCCCGGACAGTCGGCGCTCTTCGCGTGATAGTACGCGCGCAGGAACGCGTGCACGCCCTGCGGCGGATGCCACATGTTCTCGTTGGCCTCACGCGTCGTGTAGTAGGCCTGGTAGTGCTTTCGTGGCGGCGTGAGTGCGGCGAGGTCGGCCTCCATGTTCGCGGTGGGCGCAACCGGGCGCGCCGCCTGGTTGGCGGTGTCGAACGGCAACCGTGGAGCGCCTCCGAAAGGCGCGCTCATCATCACGACCGACCTGAAGACGTCGGGCCGCGTCAGCGCGCACCACGCGGCCACCGGCGAGCCGAAGTCGTGCCCGACGACGGCGGCCACGGTGCGATGGCCGAGGGCGGAGGTGAGCGCCAGCATGTCGCGCACGCGATTCAACGTGGAGAACGGCGCCAGGTCCTGGTCGTAGGTGACGTCGGTGCCGCCGCTCCTGCCGTAGCCGCGCTGGTCCGGCGCCATCACGTGATAGCCGGCGGCCGCCAGCGGCAGCATCACCTTGCGCCAGCTGTAGGCGAGCTCGGGGAACCCGTGCACGAGCAGCACGCCGGGCCGGCCGGCAGGCTCGAACCCGGCCTCGAGCACGTGCATCGTGATGCCGTTGACACCGCTCACGAGCCGCGAGCGGATGCCCGCTGGCAGGGTGCCGTTGCCGTACGGAACGCCGCCGGTGGTCTGCGCGGAGGCAACGGGCAAGCGAGCCGCGGCCATCAGGGGTGCGGCGGTGAGCGATTGCAGGAGCTGCCTGCGGGACCATGTGCCTGGCATGCGGATCACCTGTGACGCGGAAGCGTATCAGCAATCCGATGCTGCGAGGTCATCGCGACATGTCGCGCTGCGACTCGACCCAGCGCGCCACGGCCGCCAGCGCCTCGCGGTCGCGAACCACGGTGCCGAGGGGAGGCATCTGCGAGGCGGGGAACCGCGATTTCATCCGGCGCAGCATCGCGCTGTTCTCGGGACGCACGGGATCGACGAGCACGCTCTCGCCCTCGGGGACGCCTGGCACCTGCCACTTCGTCTCGTGACCGAGCATGGCCCGCGCGGTGTCGGCGCCAGACGCGGCCACCTCGCCGTGCTTCCAGAACAGGCCCAGCGGCGCCAGATCGCTCTTGCGGTTGTGGCACGCGCCACAGTTACCGGCCAGATAGCCCAGCACGGCACGCTCGTCCGCCGAGCGGGCGGCGATGCGCGGCGGATTCGACACCAGTTCCGGCCGCGCCGGTTGCAGCAGGCCCTCGTCGTTCAGCGTCTTCACCGTCGTCATGCCGGGCAGGAGCGCCTCGCCGTGAATGGCGTTCGGGTCCCGGTCCGTGGAGAGTTGCAGGGCGTTGAAGCCCAGCACCTGCGTGCGGTCCGAGACGTGGCACGCGCGACACTGCGTGACCGACGGGATGTTGTGGAACTTGCCCGGCGCAATCTCCGCCGCGCCCGGGAGGCCGTCGTCGGGCGCCTTCACGGCCGCGGTGCCCTCGGCGTTCCACACGTAGCTGGCGAACACCCACTGCCCCGGAGCGGTCTTCCAGAGAAGACGCGTCTCCGCCTTGCGACCGCCGAACGCAAACTCCTTCCACAACTTCGTGCCCACCGGGAAGTCCCACTCGTTGACATCGGTGGCATCGATGGTCTGCCCCGGCGGGAGGTGAATCCAGCGCGCCTTGCCTGCGCCATCCGTCCACAGCGGATACTGCGGCGAGAAGGGACGGTTCCCTGCCGCCACCACACCCGGACGGCCGGTCTCGTAAAGGCCGGTGTCCATCAACGAGTCGGGCGCCACCGGCGGGGGGTCGCCCGGCGATGCCGCCACGGCGCGGCGCCAGGTCGTTCCCGCCACCGCCAGTGCTGTCACCAGCACGATGACGGCGAAGTGCCTTCGATTGCCCATGACTCGCTCCTGCCTATTGCCTTCGGCCTCTTGCCTTCCCTACTGATGCATCTCCGTCGGATCGATCGGCGCGGGCACGCGGTTGTGCACGGGCTTCAGGGATCGCAGATACGCGAACAGATCTCTGAGGTCGTTGTCGGTCAGTTGTCCGTAGACCGACCACGGCATCGGCGGCAGCACCGGCCGGCCCTTGCCCTGGTGCAGGCCCGTGCGCATCGTCTTGATGAACATCTCCTCGGTCCAGTCGCCGAGGCCCGTTTCCTTGTCCGGCGTGAGGTTCGCCGTGAAGCTGACACCCCAGGGCCCGGCAAACGCCGTGTTGGTGGCTGCGGCCACCCAGGCCCATGGTCCCGGCGGCAGTTCGGGCGGCGCCGGCAGCTTGAGGTCCGACGGGTGACCCGTGAGCGCACGGGTCATGTCGGGCTCCGGTCCCGTCGGGCCCATCACCCACGGCGTGTGGCAGTCGTGACACCCCTTGGTCTTGACCATGTAGGCGCCGTGTTCGACGCTCGGCATGTAGGCCGGCGCCGGTTCTGACGAAGCCGTGACTCGGGTCGCCGCCGGCACGAGGGCCGCGGCCAGCGCGATGAAAGAAGCTCCCAGGACCATCCGCGATGTCTGCATTTGTCTCTCTCCTTCTGAAGTGGTAAACGGAGAGCACCGGTCGCGGGTTCGGCCGGGGACGCTAAACCTTCCTTATCTGAACCTTAAGAGTTTCCTATCGACGCGGTATACTCCCGTAACCCCATGCTGGACAGGCAGTTGGCCGAATTCCTCGAAGACGGACTGGCCATCTATATCGCCTCGCGAAACGCAGACCTCGAGCCCAACGGGGCCCACGTCGTGGCCCTGAGGGTGGACGACGACCTGCAGCATGTCGTCGCCTTCGTTCCCACCGTGTCGGCGGACCCGGTGCTGGACGACCTGCGGTCCAACGGCCAGGTTGCGGTCGTGTGCACGCGGCCCCCGGACGACAAGGGCTGCCAGGTGAAGGGTGTGTTCACCGACGCGGGTGACGCCGGTCCGGACGAACGGGCGTGGGTCATCGCGCAGTGGGAGCGCTTCCGCGACAAGCTCGAACAGGTGGGCCTTCCGCGCACGCCGACGGACGCCTGGGTCACCTGGCCGTGCGTGGCCATCCGGTTTCGCGTGAACGCGCTGTTCGATCAGACGCCGGGCCCAGGCGCGGGAGCGCCGCTCGCATGAGCCTCACGCTGGACTCGCTCGCCTCGTGCTGGCAGGGGTTGATTCCCGCGACACTGTACACCTGCTCGCGCGACGGCATCCCGAATGCCGCGTACCTGAGTCACATCGAGTACGTGGACAGCAACCACGTCGCGCTCTCGTTCCAGTTCTTCAACAAGAGCCGGCGAAACGTCGCCGAGAACCCCAACGCGCTGGTGCGGGTCCTGGATCCCGATACCGCGCAGGGCTATGCGCTTCGGCTGCGCCTCGTCCGCTCCGAGACCGCGGGGCCCATTTTCGAGCGCATGGCGCTGCGTATCGAGGCCATCGCGTCGTACTCGGGGCTGAAGGGCATCTTCAAGCTGCTGGCGGCCGACATCTACGAGGTGCGATCCATCGAGCCGGTGGCCGACGACGTGGCGGGCGCCGCCGCGCGCGAGGGCCTCGGGCGGCGCGGCAGCGCGTCGGATCCGCGGTTCACCATGCGCGCGCTGCAGGATCTGTCGGTGCGGATCCACCGGGCCGCCTGCCTGGACGACCTGCTCGACTCGATCCTCGCCGGGCTCGACGAGATCTTCGGATTCAGCCACTCGATGATCCTCGTCCCAGCCGAGGAGGCGGGCGTGCTGGTGATGATCGCCAGCCGCGGCTATCCGGAGAACGGCGTCGGCGCGGAAGCGCGCATCGGCGAAGGCATCATCGGCGTGGTGGCGGAGGCCCAGAAGCCCATTCGCATCTCGGGACTGCTGCGCGCCCTGCTGTACGCGCACGCGGTGGGCCAGCGCGCGCGCGCGTCGGGGTTGTGCCCGCCGGAGCGCATCCCGCTGCCCGGGTTGGCCAGTCCCGAGAGCCAGTTGGGAATCCCGCTCCTCGTGCGCGGCGAACTGGTGGGCGTGCTCTGCATCGAGAGCGAGGAGCAATACCGCTTCCACGAGGAAGACAAGACGTCGATCGAGTTGCTTGGCAGTTATCTCGCGATTGCCATCCAGAACATGCAGCTCCAGGAGCGTGCGGAGAGCGCGGCGGAGGAAGCGCTGGCGGCCGCGCCCGAGGCCGCGCCGACCTTGCCCGTCCACCCGCCGTCACGCGTGGCCGCGCGCCGCGAGGTCACCTACTACACGGGTGACGAGCTGATCATGGTGGACGGAGAGTACCTGATCCGCAGCCTCCCGGCGCGCATCCTCTGGAAGCTGCTGACGGTGCGCGAGCGAGAGGGACGCGCGGAGTTCACCAACCGCGAGCTCAGGCTCGACAAGTCGCTGAACCTGCCCGAGTTCAAGGACAACCTCGAGAGCCGACTGCTGCTCCTGAGGCGCCGGCTCGATCAGAAGTGCCCGGACATCCGCCTCGTCCGGAGAGCAAGGGGCCGCTTCGGGCTGGAGCTGGCGAGCGAGGTCACGCTGTCCACGCGCCCCTGAGTGAAAAGAAACCACGACGACACGAAGGGAATCACGAAGCTCACGAAGCTTCCGGGGCCTGGGCCGTGAGGGCCTGGGGTCTTGGGTCGTTCTTCGTGTGATCTTCGCGCCCTTCGTGTCGTCGTGGTTTCCTTTTGCCGCTACGCACGCCCCAGCGCTTCGGCAATGCGCGTGGCGGAGCGCAGCGTGAGCGCCACGAAGGTGAGCGTCCCGTTCGTGCAGCCGCCGGTCGGCAGCGTGGGCGCGCCAATCACGTACAGATTCTCGTGATCGTGCGTGCGCCCGTGGCTGTCGCACACGCTGGTCGCCGGATCGGTGCCCATGCGGCATCCGCCGGCCGGGTGATCCAGGTAATCGCCGTCGAAGGTGCTCACGACCTTCCCGTTGCTCGCGCGCGCCATGCGGGCGAACAGGTCGCGCACGTGCTGCCTGTTCGCGGCCTGCCGCGCCACGGTCGCCTCGTCGAAGCGGTGATCGATCTTCGGCATCGGGTCGCCGTAGCGATTCTTCGACGCGGGATTCAGCGTCAGGCGACTGTCGGCCGAGGGGTGCACGTCGAGATAGGTGCGCAGGCGCACGGAGCTCCCCTTGGTCCGCGCCCGCCAGTCGTCGAACACCTCGTCGCCCAGCAGCAGCTTCCCCTGCTCGTTCCTGAGACGGGGCTCGCGCCCGGTGGTGTCTTCCCACACCCGCGTGTCGTGCCGCACGAACGGGCGATCCGTGAGGCAGCGAAAGTGCTCGCGCGAGATGAGGCTGTGCACGCGGTGCTGGCCCGGATACGTCTGCTGGTCGATGGTGACCCGCGCCTCCACGAACGAGTGCCCGGTCATGTAACGGCCCACGAGGCCCGAGCGGTTGGCCAGCCCGTTCGGGAACCGCGGGTTGGCCGAGAGCAGCAGCAGGTGCGGGCTCCAGCAGTAGCCGGAGGCCACCACGAACAGCCGCGCGCGATACTCCTGGGGATCCCCCGGGCGATCCTGGTGAACACCCTGCGCCGACGCCACCGTCGGGCGCGTATCGTCCAGCACCAGGCGCCGCACCAGCGTGCGATCGTGCAGCACGATCTGCTTCCGCTCGATCAGCTGCCTGAACGTGAAGTCGGGTGAATAGCGTGCGCCAGTGGGACAGATGTCGCACGTGTCGTACACGCAGCACGCGCCGCGGCCGTCGAACGGCGTGAGGTTGCGCGCCAGGGGCAGCGCGTTGAACTTGAGGCCGCTCTGCTCGGCCCACCCCTTGAGCACCTGCAGGTTCCAGGACAGCGGCACGGCAGGCTGCGGGTAAGGCGCCGACCGCGTGTCCTGAGGATAGGCGCTCGGCTCGCCGGCCACGTTCAGCGCGCGCTCGGCTTCCACGTAGTGGCGCTCGAGGTCGTCCCATTCGAGCGGCCAGTCCATGGCCAGCCCGTACATCGACTTCAGGCGCAGGTCTTCCACCGAGAACCGGTTGCAGGCGCCGCCCCAGTGCAGCGCCAGCCCCCCGACCGCCATGGTCATCGAGATGAACCCGTCGGCCTGCTGGTCCTCGAGGTAGTCGTTCCGCCACGGGTGCTCGCCGTAGACCATCGCCCGGTCGCGATACATCGCGCGCCGCTCGAAGTCGAAGATGGAGCGCCCGGCCTCGACGATGGTGATGGTGGTGCCGGGCCGCAGGTTGGCCAGCTTGCGGGCGAGCATGGCCGACGTGATGCCGCCCCCGATGATGCAGATGTCGCTTTCGTGGATGGCCATGGAGGTGTCGAAGTCTTGGGTCTTGGGTCTCGGGTCTTGGGGTTCAGGCCATGGGTGCAGGACGTCTCGTGGTCAGTTCGATGCTCCGGCACACCTGGCGGCCGATGCGCGCGCGGTAGGCCAGGTCGTTGGCTTCACTGCTCCGGAAGTAGAACGCCATCAGATCCGCGAGCACGTGTCGGCCCTGCGGCCGGCCGGGCAGCGTGGTGACCTTCGCCGTCGCCAGCGCCTCGTCCAGGATGGTTCGGCGGGTCTCCAGGGACAGCGCGCGGAACTGGCCGCCGCGCGCGCGGGCAGCTGCCTCGATGGCCGCCAGTTGCGCCACGTAGTCGGGCACGGGTGACGGTCCGGACTTCTCGACGCGAGGGTGGCCATAGCCGTGCGCCAGCGCGACGCCCTCCTCGTAGTCCCGCGTCCAGGCGATGAAGCGATCGGCCATGAGCGAGATCCTGTCCGCGCCGAGCGACGCGGGCAGTGCGGTGGCCGCCACCTCGCGCAGCATGGCGACGGCCTCCGGGGTGAGCTGACGCACCTGGGCCGCCAGGCGCACGCGCGTCAGGGGCAGGGCAGGGAGGGTGGAAACAATGGCCTGGAGCAAGGTGCGTCTGCGCATCTGTTGATCTCTTGATGTGGTGAACCCGCGCGGGGCCCATCTTACCGCCGTCACGCGCCCTCGAGCCGACCGCTATAATCTCACCCATGAAACTGGCCCTGGGGGCGGATCATGCGGGCGTCGGACTGAAGGACGAGCTCAAGCGCGAGCTGGACGCCATGGGCGTGGAATACGAGGACTTCGGCACCAACGGCACGTCTTCGGTGGACTACCCCGACTTCGCCGCCCGGGTGGCTCGGGGGGTCAGCGAAGGGCGCTTCGACCGCGGCATCCTGGTGTGCGGCAGCGGCATCGGCATGGCCATCACCGCCAACAAGGTGCCCGGGATTCGCGCCGCGGCCATCGGCGACATCGAGAGCGCGCGGCTGTCGCGCGAGCACAACGACCTGAACGTCCTCACCCTGGGCGCCAGGCAGACCGACCTCGCCCGCGCGGCCGAAATCCTGCGGATCTTCCTGAACACGTCCTTCGAGGGCGGCCGTCACGTGCGGCGCGTCGAGAAGATCCATCAGACCGAGAAGGCGTAGACGCGCGTGTCCCGTCCCTTCCCCTTCGACCTGAACATCGAGCACGCGTCGACGATTCCGGCGCGGCTCTACACCGATCCCCTGATCCTCGAGCTCGAGCACGAACGCGTCTTCGGCCGCACGTGGCAACTGGCTGGCCACGCATCCGAGGTGCGCGAGAGCGGCCAGTACTTCACCACCGAGGTCGGCGGCGAGGCGATCGTCGTCCTGAGGGATGGAGACGCGCTTCGCGCGTTCCACAACGTCTGCCTCCATCGAGCGGGCCCGGTGGCCCAGGGGTGCGGCAAGCGGCAGACGATGCAGTGCAGGTACCACGGCTGGACGTACCGCCTGGACGGATCGCTGTTGCGCACGCCGGGCATGGAAGAGGCGCGGAACTTCACCGCGGACGAGATGCACCTCGTGCCCGTGCAGGTGGCCGCCTGGGGACCGCTGGTGTTCGTGAACCTCGACCTCAAGGCGCCGCCGCTGCCGCATTTCCTCGAGGACCTTCCGTCGCGGGTGACCTTCGACCCCTCGGTCAGCTACACCTGTATCGACCGGCGCGAGTACGAGGTGGCGTGCAACTGGAAGGTGTACGTCGACAACTACCTCGAGGGGTACCACATTCCCCTCGTGCACCCGAGCCTGCACAAGGAGCTCGACGACAAGCAGTACCGCGTCGAGCCGAAGCGCTACTACTCCATTCAGCATGCGCCGCTGCGTGGGGCCGCATCCGGCGACCAGGATCGCCTCTACCGGCCGGACGCGGCCAACGATGCCGCGCAATACTACTGGCTGTTCCCGAACATGATGCTGAACATCTACTTCGGGCAGCTGCAGACCAACGTGGTGCTGCCGCGCGGCCCGGACCACACGGTGGTCGTCTTCGAGTGGTTCGCGCTCGACCAGACCGTGGATCCGGCGAGCGACGAGTGGGCGCGCCGAGTCGCCTTCAGCGACAAGGTACAGGACGAAGATCGCGAGATCTGCGAGGTCGTGCAGCGGAACCTGCGGTCGCGCGTCTACGATCGCGGGCGCTACGCGCCGCGCCAGGAGCAGGGCGTGCACCACTTCCACGCCCTGCTGCACGAGTTCCTGAGCTGATTCCAGAGCCCGCGCCTCGTGAGCGCTTCGGTCCTCATCTACGCCCTGCGCTTCGTCCTCCGGCCTCAGCGGCAGGGCCCGCCTTCTGATTCCTGATTCCTGATCCCTGATTCCTGATCCCTGATCCCTGATCCCTGATCCCTGATCGGCGTTAGGATGCAGCGCTATGCGCATGTTCCTGGTCGTCTTGATGAGCTTGCACACCGCCATCGGCGTCACGGCTCAGGCGCCGACCGGCCCGCGCGCCGGCATCGACTGGCCCGGCTTCCGCGGCATCGCCGCCCGCGGCGTAGTGGACGATGCGACGGTTCCCCTGCAGTGGAGCGTCCCCGATGCCGCCCGCGTAAGGTGGCGCGTGCCGGTGGCAGGTCTCGGGCACTCCAGTCCCGTCGTGTGGGGCGACATGGTGTGCACGACGAGCGCCATCAGCGGCACGCCGGATCCGCAGTTGAAGGTGGGCCTCTACGGCGACATCGGCTCGGTGCTCGATACGACAACCCACAGGTGGCTCGTGATGTGCTTCGACAAGACGACCGGCGCGCTTCGCTGGGAGCGGACGGCGAAGTCGGGCGTGCCCATCGTCAAACGTCATCCGAAGTCGACGCACGCCAGCTCGACCCTGGCCACCGATGGCCGACACATCGTGGCCTTCTTCGGCTCCGAAGGCCTGTATGCCTACGATGTGAAGGGCGCGCTGCTGTGGAAGAAGGACTTCGGCACGCTCGACTCCGGTTTCTTCATGGCGCCCGAGGCGCAGTGGGGCTTCGCCAGCTCACCCGTCATCCACAACGGCCGGGTCGTCATCCAGGTGGATGTCCAGAAGGGATCGTTCGTGGCCGCCCTCGACGTGCGTACGGGCCGTGAGCTGTGGAGGACGCCCCGCGCCGACGTCCCTACCTGGAGCACGCCGGCCGTCGTGTCGATGAACGGCCGCGACCAGGTGATCGTGAACGGCTGGAAGCACATTGGTGGCTACGATCTCGAGACCGGCAAGGAGGTGTGGCGCATGACGGGGGGTGGCGACATCCCGGTGCCCACCCCCATCACCGGCCACGGCCTGGTGTTCATCACCAACGCGCACGGCAAGATGGCGCCCATCTACGCGATCAGGCCGACCGCGACCGGCGACATCTCGCTGAAGAGCGGCGAGACCTCGAACGCGCACATCGCCTGGAGCTATGTCCGCGATGGTGCCTACATGCAGACCCCGATTCTCTACGGCGACACGCTCTACGTGTGCCGGGACAATGGGGTCTTGAGCGCGTTCGACGCGCGAACCGGGGTCCGCCACTACCAGGCGCGGATGGGGAAGGGCTCCACGGGGTTCTCGGCCTCGGCGGTCGCGGCCAGCGGGCGCCTCTACTTCACCAGCGAGGATGGCGACGTGTACGTCGTGAAAGCGGGTCCGCAGTACGAGTTGCTGGCGACGAATCCCCTCGGGGAAGTGGCCATGGCGACGCCGGCCATCTCCGAGGGGATGCTGCTCTTCCGCACGCGGAACCACCTGCTCGCCATCGGGCAATGACGATGGCGTCCGTGGAACCTGCGGACCTGCGCTACCGCGTGCCGGCGCGCTTGGTCACCAGCTTCTGCACACGCCAGTTGATCAGCTCGCCGACCCAGATCTCGTTCTCGGACGGGCACGCGATGGCGTGAATCCACCCGAACTCGCCGAGGTTGCGCCCCGGCTGCCCGTAGACGCCGAGCAGCTTGCCCTCGAGCGACACCTTGTAGATGCGGCTCGGATACAGGTCGCCAACGAACAGGACGGGGTTCGGCCCGGGCGTCATGCACAGCGCATCGGGCGCGCCGGGGGCCTGCGAGCCGGTCTTGAGATCCGGATTGGCCTGCCCGTAGGTGATCTTGCCGCGCTTCGGATCCACGGGCACGTCAATGGTGAACTCGCGGATGTACTTGCCCTCGGGATCGAACACCTGAATCCGCCGGTTGCCGCGGTCGGCCACGTAGATCTCGTCCGCGGGAGACACGGCAATGCCGTGCGGCGTGTCGAACTGGCCCTGCCCCTTGCCGAGCGAGCCCCAGCTGGCCACCCATTCGCCGCGGGCGTTGGCCTTGCCCACCCGCGAGTTGACGTAGCCGTCGGTGAAGTACGAGTTGCCCTTCGAGTCCCACGCAACGTCGGTGGGCTGGTTGAAGGCGTTGTCGCGGTGCACGGGCACCGGGTTGCGCGGGTTGTTGCCGCCGGCCGGCGGCGTCACGGCTACACCAGCGCGGGCCAGCAGGCCCGACAGCGTGGCGGCATAGTCCGGCGGCACCATGAAGTGCGACGCCTCACCCTTGCGGCCGAACACCCACACCACGCGGCCCTGCGGGTTCATCTTGAGGATGACGTCCGAGCCCTTGTCCACGATCCAGATGTTGTCGTCCTTGTCGATGCGCACGGCGTGGGCGTACGACCAGGCGTACAAGTTCTTGCCGATCTCGCGGACGAACTTGCCCTTCGCGTCGAACTCGAGGAGTTGCGAGGCCGTGGCCATGTAGGCCGGCCCGGTGGAATTGCCGCGCGAGAACACGAACACGTGCCCCTTCGAGTTGACGGCCACGCCGGCAATCTCACCGAAGTGGATGTCGTCGGGCAGGCTCAATGGATCGGGGACCGATTCAAAGGGCAGTTCCGGAATCGTCTGCGCCACCGCAGGCGATAGCGTCACACCGAGCAGCACGAGCGCGAGGATTACACGTTTCACCACAACCTCCTGGGGCATTGACCGACGAGCAATGGGCGGGGATCGGCGCATGGTAGCACCTCAGCGGGTGCGGCCGTGTGCGGGCAGGTGCGGGCACGTGCGAAACGGGCCTGCCCACCGTAGCTCGCGAAGCTTGACGGGGGTGAGCGAAGGTGGGCGCGGGCGGGCTGGCCCACCGTAGCTCGCGGAGCCTGATGGGGCGAGCGAAGGTGGGATCAGCTGGTCCGCAAGGCCACGACCGGATCGACGCGGCTCGCGCGCCGCGCCGGGATGTAGATGGCGAGGGTCGCGACCGCCAGCAGAATCGCCGGGATCGCGGCCAGGGTCACCGGGTCGTACGGGCTGACGTCGTACATCAAGCCGACAATCAGCCGGTTCAGCGTGACTCCTCCCGCGATGCCCGCGATGACACCGGCGCCCGTGAGCAGCAACCCCTGACGCAGCACCTGCCGCTGGACCTGGCCCACACTGGCGCCGAGCGCGAGCCGGACGCCGATCTCGCGCGTCCGCTGGCTCACCGAATAGGCCATGACGCCGTACACGCCGACCGCCGCCAGCACGAGGGCCAGGACACCGAACACGCCCAGGAGCGTCGCACCCATGCGGGCCGCCCACAACGCCTGGTCGAAGATCGCCGGCATCGTGAACACACCCGTCAACGGCATGGTCGGCTCCATCTGCTGCACGGCCGACCGGACCGCCCCCAGGGCGGCTTCGGGGTTGTCGGTGCGAAGAATCACGGTCACCGCGGCCTGCGGCGCCTGCCCGAACGGCTGGTAGAGATGGGGCTGGGGGTCTTCCCCGATGAAGTTGTACTTGCTGTCCCGCGCGATGCCCACGATTTCGGTCAGGTGGTCCTGACCTGAGAAGCGGAAGCGACGGCCGATCGCCTCCTCACCGGGCCAGAACCGCCGGGCCATCGTCTCGTTGATGATGACCACCTGGGGCGCCTGCGGCGTGTCTCCGGGGCCGAAGTCCCGGCCGCGCAACAGGGGAATGCCCATCGTCCCGAAGTAGCCGTCGCCGGCCACCGTGATCTGGACGAAGCGACCGGCGCGCGGATCGCTGGTATCCTGCCCCTCCTGGAAGACGGTGCGGGCAAAGCCCCCACCGGCGAGCGGCGTGGCGTTGGCGAGTGCGGCTCGCTCGACCACCGGAAACGATCGGGCGCGCTCCAGGATTTCCCGCTGGCGCTCCACGGCGGCGTCCATTGGCAGGCCGCGCGACGCCAGGTCGAACGAGAGAACGGCCAGTCTCGACAGGTCGAAGCCGGGGTCGATCTGCCGGGCGTTGCCGAGGCTCCGCAGGAACAACCCGGCGCAGATCAGGGCGACCATGGACAGCGCCACCTGGCCCACCACCAGCGCATGGCGCACGGTGACGCGCCCGCGGCCGCCGCTCGGCTGGCTGGATCGGTCCTTGAGCTCGACCGCGAGGTCGGGCCGCGAGAACTGGAGCGCGGGGAACAGCCCGAACAACAGGCCGGTGCCGGTCGCCACCAGGCCCGTGAACAGCAGGACCCGCCAGTCCATCGACAGGTCCAGCGCATCCTCAGGCAGGAAGGGCGGTCTGAGCGCCATGAGGGCCGAGCGTGACCAGGAAGCCGCAAGCAGTCCGACGGCGCCGCCGAGCAGGCCGAGCAGCAGGCTCTCGACCAGCAGTTGCCGAATGAGGCGGCCACGTCCGGCGCCGAGCGAAACGCGCACGGCGATCTCCTGGCGCCGTGCCGCCGCACGCGCGAGCAGCAGGTTCGCCACGTTGGCGCAGGCGACGAGCAGCACCAGGCCGACAATGGCCATCAGCAGCGCGCCCGCGGTATTGAACTGCTGACGCTGCGCGGGGTTGGGCGACAGGCTCGCGTCGGCCAGCGGCTGCACCACCACGCCGCGGCCGCGGTTGTCATCGGGGTAATCCGCGGCAAGGCTGGCCGCGATTGTCGTCACGTTCGCTCCCGCGGCCTCGAGCAAGACACCGGGCGCGAGCCGTCCGACGACCTGGAACACTAGGGCGCGCCGCGAGTCCCAGGTCTCGCGGATGAACCCGGACGTCGCCTCGCGGTACATCGAGAACGGCACCCAGAGGGCCGGCCCACCGATGGCGCCCGTGCCTCGGAACGCCTCTGCCGTGACGCCGACCACCGTGTAGGCGTGGCCGTTGAGCGTGATGGTCCGGCCGACCATGCCGGGATCGCCGCCAAAGCGACGCTGCCACAAGCCGTAGCTGAGCACCGCCTCCGGCGCGGCGCCGGGCGACTGATCGGTGCCTGCCGTCAAGCCGCGGCCTGCGGCCATGGGCGGCCCGAGCAGCGAGAAGTAGTTGTCGGTCACGATCTGTCCGAAGACCTGCTCGGGCTCGCCCTGACCGTCCGACACGCCCACCCCGATAAAGCCGGCTGCCGCCAAGCCCTCGAACACCTGGTTGCGGTCGCGGATGTCCTCGAAGTTCAGCCGCGACATCGGATTGGCGTTGCCGAAGAAGCCGGCGTCGCGGTTGCGCTCATCGGTCGTGTACACGCCGACGAGGCGCGACGGCTCGCGCATGGGCAGCGAGTGCAGGAACACTTCGTTGATGAGCGTGAAGATGGTGGTGTTGGCCCCGATGCCCAGGCCGAGCGACAGGACCGCCACCAGCGTGAGCGCCGGGTTCCTGGCCAGGAGCCGGACGCCGAAGCGAATGTCGTTCAGGATGGACCCCATGGACGAGCCGCAGGGCAATGACCGTACCAGGGGCGAGGGTGCGCAAACGTTGACGTGTTCATCGGGCGCCGTGCGGCCACGGTCAATCACGGGCGAAGACTGTCCGGAACCGGACGGGACTCCCGCCCAGGGTCATGTCGCATATCAGGCGGATGACGGCCCGGCCCACCAGCCCGCCTTCGCTCGCAGCGCGTCATCCACGCGAACGGCGGCGAGGCAGGCCCACCGCACCTGCCGCGTCACCGTCCGTCGAAGTACTCCACGATGACCCGCGCCACCTGTCCCATCCGATCCTCGGCCTCCGCGTAGGGCTCGCGAATCCCGTTCAGCAGGAACGATACGACCACCGGCCCGGACCGCGTGTAGATGACGCCCACGTCGTTGGCGATGGACGGCGGGAAGTCGCCCGTCTTGTGTCCCACCGGCACGTCGATGAAGTGCGGCAGGCGGCGGGCGCCCGATTGTTGCCAGCGCATCACGCGGCTCATCTCCGCGGCCGAGGCGGCGGAGGTGAGCTTCCCCGTTTCCATGGCTTCGATGAGACGTCCCATGCCGCGCGGCGTGATGACGCCCAGCCAGGTGTCGGGCACGTCGTTCAGCCGGCGCCGGTTCTCGGCCTGCACCTCGGCCTTCTGCATGCCGGCCTGGATGGCCTCGAGCCGCGCGCGCGGCGAGGTGCCGTACGCGAGGTCGCCCGAGCCAAGCGCGTAAACGTCCTCGGCGGTGAGCGAGGTGGCTGTCGGGTCGGCCAGGACGTAGCGGTTGCGGAACACCTCGAGGATGGTGGCGTTCAGCTTCAACGCCGGCGCAAAGCCGTTCTGCTGCAGCCAGGCGTTGACGGCCGGCACGCCGCCGACCCTCGCGAACGTGATGTCGGTGGCGGTGTTGTCGCTGGTGATGATCATCTGCATCACGACGTCACGCACCGTGGGCTGCAGCCCCACGTCGTGATAGCGCAGCACGCCCGAGCCGCCACGCTTGTCGGCCTTGCTGATGGTGACGCGCGCGTCGAGGTCGAGCGCGCCCTTCGCGGCCATCTGGTAGGCCATCACCATCGCCGGGATCTTGATCACGCTGGCGCTGTTGAACGACTCGTCCGCCAGCACTGCGGCCTCGTCGCCGGTCTTCAGGTGCTTGACGTAGATGCCGGCCCTCGCCGGAATGCGCGACAGCTCGCCCTGCAACAGGCGTTGCAGCGGAGACGGCTGCTGCGCAGCCACCGTGGTCATCAGCAACAGCGCACAGAGACCAGACAGTGCAAGTCGAATCACGATGCCCTCCCGAACGGCGGCATGGTAACAGGTTGCACCGCAGAGGTGGCCCGAATCCGCGGGAACCGCCGCGCGTGGTGGTGTATAAGGCGGAGGTCCGACTTCGCGGGAGACCCTGCATGCCGACGCCGACGGCCCCCTCACCGCCGCGACCCGCCATTCACGTGGATGGCATCCCGCAGCCCGAGTTGAGCGCGGACCTGCTGGAGCTGACGATCGAGGAATCGATGTCCTCTCCGGCGCGGTGCCTGGCGCGCTTCAACAACTTGGACTCCTCGGGTGGCCGCGGCGCTGGCTTCAAGTACTTCGCGTTGAACGAGGTCGATTTCGGACGTCGCCTGGCCGTGCGGCTTGGCGAGCCCGCCCTCCGGATGTTCGAGGGTCGCGTCCAGCTGATGGGGGGCGTCTACCCGGCGGGACGCCCGCCCGAGCTCGTCCTGGAAGCCGACGACGGGCTGCAGGCGTTGCACCTCCGGCAGCGGACCCGCATCTTCGAGCACATGAGCAACTCGCAGATGATCGAGGCCATCGCCGCCGAGCACCGCCTGGGCGTGGCCATCGGGCTGAGCGGCGCGCAGCCGGTACATGCGCAGACCGCCCAACTCAACCAGAGCGATGCGGCCTTCCTCTTCGATCGGGTGATGGCGGCCGGCGGAGAGGTGTGGATTGATCAGCAGACGATTGTGGTGACCGACAGCGCGCCTCCGGCGACGCCGGCAGCGCTCGTCTACGGCGACAGCCTCGAAGCGTTCACGGTCCAGGCCGACGCGAGGGAACAGCGCACGGCCCTCGGCGTGTCGGGCTGGGACATGCGCACCAAGCAGGTGGCGACCGCGGTCGCGACTGAAGCCGATCTGCCACCCGGTGACGGCAGCAGTCGCAGCGGCGGACGCACGGTCGCCGATGCCTTCGGGCAGGCCGTCGAAACCATCACCGGCGAAATCGCCGCGAGCGCGGACGAGGCGAGGAGCCTGGCGGTGGCGCACTACCTGACGAGGTCCGCCAACTTCATTACCGGGTGCGGCGTCGCCGTGAACGCCCCGGGCCTGCGTGCGGGTCGCGCCATCGACCTGCGGGGACTCGGCCCGCTCTTCAGCGGCATCTATCAGGTGACGCGCGTCCGCCACCATTTCAATCCCGAGAACGGACTGCGGACGACATTCGACGTCCGCCGCGCACGCATCGGAAGACCTCGTAGGCCGGCCCGACCCGAGGAGACGCCTCATGCCGATCAACATTCCAGAACCGCCACAGATTCCCGGGCAACCTCCCCTGCCGCAGGCCGGGCCCGTTCGAACCCACGGCGAGCCGGCCGGTCCTGGACCAGCCGTCCGTAGCGTTCCCGAGGGACGCTGGTACGGCGTGTACCCGGCGCTCGTCCGCGAGAACCGCGATCCCGATGGGCTCGGCCGCGTCAGGGTGCTGCTGCCGTGGGCCGCCGATGCCGGTGGCACCGGCGGCGGCCAGAAGGCGCAGCGGTACGAGGCATGGGCCCGCCTGGCCACGATGATGGCCGGATCGAACCGGGGCAGCTGGTTCCTGCCCGAACTCGACGACGAAGTGCTCGTGGCGTTCGAGGCGGGAGACCCGTCGCGCCCGGTGGTGGTCGGCGCCCTCTGGAACGGGCAGGACGGCCCGCCCGTCACCGCGGATGCCGGGAACTCGGTCAAGGTGCTGCGGACCCGTTCGGGGTCGGAGATCCGGTTCGACGACCCGGCCGGAAGCGAAGCGATCGAGATCCGAACCGGGGCGGGGCAGTCCATCCGGCTCACGGTGACCAGTGGTGGCGCCATCCGCGTCACGGACGGCGGGGGCAACGCGGTCACGCTGGAGCCGACCGGCATCAGGCTCGAAGCGGCCACGAGCGTCCACGTCCAGGCGAACGCGATCAGCCTGCAAGCCGCCGTCGTCAGTATCCAGTCACCGGTCGTCAACTGCGACGGGACAATCCAGGGCACCACCCTGATCGTGCAGAACGTCGTCGCCTCGAGCTACACGCCGGGCGCGGGCAACATCTCGTGAGGCTGACCGTAGGACGAGAGGGCCGGGGCGAGCCGTGATCCCGGCGGGTCGCGGTACAATCGCCAGGATGCCCACCCACACCTCCCCGCCCACCCACCGCTCGCTCGCGGAAACCGACCCGGAGATTGCCGCCGCCATCACGCACGAGGAGCACCGCCAGGCCACGGGACTCGAGCTCATCGCCTCGGAGAACTTCGTGAGCGAGGCTGTCCTGGAAGCGGCCGGATCGGTGATGACCAACAAGTACGCCGAGGGCTACCCGGGCAAGCGCTATTACGGCGGCTGCGAGTTCGTGGACGTGGCCGAGTCGCTGGCCATCTCCCGCGCGAAGGCCCTCTTCGGCGCCGAGCACGCCAACGTCCAGCCGCACTCGGGCGCGCAGGCCAACATGAGCGTGTGCTTCACCGTACTGCAGCCGGGCGACACGGTGCTCGGGATGAACCTCGCCCACGGCGGGCACCTGACGCACGGCCACCCCCTGAACTTCTCGGGCAAGTTGTACAAGATCGTCCCCTACGGCGTGCGCAAGGACGACGAGCGCATCGACTACGACGAGTTCGAGCGGCTCGCCCTCGAGCACACGCCAAAGATGATCATCGTCGGGGCCAGCGCCTACGCGCGCGTCATCGACTTCGCGCGCGTGGGGGCCGTTGCGAAGGCCGTCGGCTCGCCGCTGATGGTGGACATGGCCCACATCGCCGGCCTCGTGGCGGCGGGCGTGCACCCGAGCCCGGTGCCGCACGCGGACTTCGTCACCTCGACCACGCACAAGACCCTTCGCGGCCCCCGTGGGGGCCTGGTGCTCTGCCGCGGCCAGTACGCGAAGGAACTCGATCGCTCGGTCTTCCCGGGCGTGCAGGGCGGGCCCCTGATGCACGTCATTGCGGCCAAGGCCGTGTGCTTCAAGGAAGCGGCGGAACCCACGTTCGTGGCGTACCAGCAGCAGGTGGTCAAGAACGCGCAGCGCCTGGCCTCCGGCCTCGCCGCCCAGGGCTTCCGCATCGTCAGTGGCGGCACCGACAACCACCTGGTACTCGTGGACGTGTTCTCGAAGGGCATCACCGGGAAGGCCGCCGAGCTGTCGCTCGGCCGCGCCGGCATCACCGTGAACAAGAACGCCATCCCCTTCGACACCAACCCGCCGATGACGGCCAGCGGCATCCGCATCGGCTCGCCCGCGGTCACCACACGGGGCATGGAAGAGGCGGAGATGGACAAGATCGCCGCGTTCATGGCGCGCGTGCTCGCCTCGCCAGAGGATGAGCGGGTGCTGGCGATGGTGAAGGCCGAGGTCGAGGCACTGTGCCGGACGTTCCCGCTGTACCCGGAACGGCAGGGCTGACCTCCGCCGTCGACGCCGTCTTCGCGGACGATGGGCCGCTGACGCGTGCGCTGCCGCACTTCGAGCCGCGCGACGGCCAGCGCGTGATGGCGCGCGCCGTCGCGGAAACGCTCGAGCACGGCGGCGTGCTGCTGGCCGAGGCGGGCACCGGCACGGGCAAGACCCTGGCCTATCTCGTCCCCGCCATCCTGAGCGGCCGCCGCGTGCTGGTCTCGACGGGCACCAAGAACCTGCAGGAACAGATCTACTTCAAGGACCTGCCGGTGCTGCAGCAGGCCCTGGGCGTGCCCTTCACGGCCACCTACATGAAGGGGCGCGCCAACTACCTGTGCCTCCACCGCCTGCAGCAGGCACGTGGCGCGGCGGGGGCGGTGGGGGACGAACTCGAGCAGATCGCGGCCTGGGCCGAGACCTCTGAGACCGGCGACCGCGCGGAGCTCGAGGACCTGCCGGAGAGCTCGCCGCTCTGGCACGACATCTCCGCCACCGCCGACACCTGCCTCGGCAGCGACTGCCCGCAGTTTCACGAGTGCTTCGTCACGCGGATGCGGCAGCGCGCGGCCGCATCGGACCTGGTCATCGTGAACCACCACCTGCTGTGCGCGGACGCGGCGGTGCGGCAGAGCTCGTACGGCGAGGTGATCCCGGCCTGTCATTACGCGGTGGTGGACGAGGCGCACCAGCTCGAGGACGTGGCCACGCAGTACTTCGGCATCGCGGTGAGCAACTACCGCCTCGACGAGCTGGGGCGCGACGCCGAGCGGATGCTGAACGCCGGGGTGGTGGCCGATGACGACGGGTCGCTCCGCCGGCAGGTGCGGCGCGTGGACGATCACGCGCGGGCGTTCTTCGGCGGGCTGACGCTGGCCCGTACCGCCCGCGGCCCGGCCAGCGAGCGCCTGCGCATCGGCCCCGACTGGTTCGGCGACATCGTCACGGAGGGCGTCGCGCTGGTGAGCGCGCTCGACGGCCTCGAAGGCGCCTTGAGCCTGGCGGCCGGCGCGGCGGAGGGCAACGGCGCCAGCGAAGACGTGATGGGCCTGGCGCGGCGCGCCGGCGAGATCCGCGATCACCTGCGCTTCCTGATGGCCGCCTCCGACCCGCATCACGTCTACTTCGTCGAGACGCGCGGGCGCGGCGTCTTCCTGCGGGCCGCGCCCATCGACGTGGCCGACGTCCTGCAGGAAATGCTGTTCGATCGAATGCGCGCGACGATCCTGACCTCGGCCACGCTCACCGTGGAGGGCTCGTTCGCGTACGTGCGCGGCCGGCTTGGCCTGCGCAACGCCGCCGAGGTGTCGATCCCGTCGGAGTTCGACTACACCCAACAGGCCGTGCTCTACCTGCCGCGCCGCATGCCATCACCCAAGGCGCCCGGCTTCGGCGAGGCGGCGGCGCGCGAGGTGCTGGAGATCCTGCGCCGCACCGAGGGCCGGGCCTTCGTGCTGTTCACCAGCTACGGCGTCCTGCGCGAGGTGCGGGCCCTGGTGGAGCTCGCACTGCCCTACCCGCTGCTGGTGCAGGGCGATGCCCCACGCAGCGTCCTGCTGCAGCGGTTCCGCACCACGCCGCACGCGGTACTGCTGGCCACCTCGTCGTTCTGGCAGGGCGTGGACGTTGCGGGAGAACAGCTGAGCTGCGTGATCATCGACAAGCTGCCCTTTGCGTCACCGGGCGACCCGATCACGGCGGCGCGGGTGGAGGCCATCGCCGCCGAAGGGGGCGACCCGTTCCACGACTACCAGGTGCCGCTCGCCGTCCTGACGATGCTGCAGGGGCTGGGACGGCTCATCCGCCACCGGGACGACCGGGGCGTGCTGGCCGTGCTCGACCCACGGCTCAGGACCATGCCGTACGGCCGCCGCTTCCTGGACTCGTTCCCGCCGGCGCCGGTGACTTACGATCTCGAGCACGTGGGGCGGTTTTTCACGGAGTAATCTAAACTGTTCGAAGCACGCGGGTTCGAGCACGCGGGTTCAAGGCACGCAGGTTCAAAGCACGTGGGTTGACAGCACGAGGGTGCGCACATGTTGAAGACACTGACAACGACACTGGCGGCGATCGCGGCCGTGCTCATGCTCGCCCCGGCGGCGCTGGCGCAGTCCACGTTGATCAAGGGCAAGGTGCTCGATACCGAGGGCAAGCCCATCCAGGGCGCGGCGGTGGTCATCGAGTTGAAGAGCGGCGCGCCGCGCAAGTACCAGACCAAGACCGACCGGCGCGGCGAGTTCGTGCAGCTGCTCACCGAGTCCGGCGAGTACCTGGTGACGGCGTCGTTCGAGAAGATCGGCACCGCGGCCGCCCCGGTTCGCGTGAAGCTGGGCGCGCCGGCCGACGTCACCATCACCCTCGCGCCGGGGGCCGGCGGCTCGCCAGAGGAGGCGGCGAAGAACGCCGAGCTGAAGAAGGCCTTCGACGAAGGCGTCGCGGCCAGCCGAACTGGCGATCACGATACCGCCATCGCCAGGTTCACCGCCGCCGCGGCGCTCATGCCCAACTGCCACGACTGCTACTACAACATCGGCGTCTCGCAGATGGCGAAGAAGGACGAAAAGCAGGCTGAGGAATCGTGGAAGAAGTCGCTCGAGATCAAGCCCGACTACACCGAGGCGATGAACGCGCTGGCGACGCTCTACAACAACCAGAAGCGCTTCGACGAGGCTGCGGCCATGAGCGCGAAGGTCGCATCGGCTGGCGGTGGGGGCGGGTCGGCCGACGCCGTCTACAACCAGGGCATCATCCTGTGGAATCAGGGCAAGATCGCCGAGGCCAAGGCCAAGTTCGAGGAGACGCTCACAGCCGATCCGAACTATGCCGACGCGCATTACCAGATGGGCATGGCGCTGCTCAACGAGGGGAAGCTCCCCGAAGCCGTCGGCTCGTTCGAGTCGTACCTGAAGCTCGCGCCGGACGGCCAGTTCGCCGCGCAGGCCAAGACGATGGTGGCGCAGTTGAAGAAGTAGCGGGAGCGAGTGCCGAGTGCCAGATTACGCAGATTTGTGCACAATGACGGCGAGGCTCCGGCGTGCGTGAGATTGCCGCGAGCCTTGCGGCGGTGCGCGAGCGGATGGGCGAGGCCGCCCTCAGGGCCGGCCGGCGGGCCGAGGAAGTGCGGCTGATTGCCGTTTCCAAGACATTCCCCCTCGAGGCCATTCGCGAGGCGTACGACGCGGGGCAGCGCGAGTTCGGCGAGAACAAGCTGCAGGAAGCCCTGCAGAAGATCGACGCTCAGGCCGACATGCGGATTGGGTGGCACCTGATCGGCCACCTGCAGTCCAACAAGGCCAGGAAGGCCGCGGCCCGCCTGGACTGGATTCACGCCATCGACAGCGTGGACCTGCTCCGGCGCGTGGACGAGGCGGCACGGGCGGCGAATCGGACGGTCAACGTGCTGATCCAGGTGGACCTCGCGCTCGAGCCCACCAAGCACGGGGCGCCGGTCGACGCGGTGCCAGACATCCTGGCCGCCGCGTCGGAGCTGCAAGGCGCGCGGCTCACCGGGCTGATGCTGCTTCCGCCGCTCGCCGAGCGGCCGGAGGACGCCAGGCCGTGGTTCCGGCGGTTGCGCGCGCTGCGCGATGGCTGGGTGGAGAACGGCACGCCCGCGGGACAGCTGCGGGAACTGTCGATGGGGATGAGCCACGACTTCGAGGTGGCCATCGAAGAAGGCGCGACGATGGTGCGCGTGGGAAGCGCGATCTTCGGCACCAGGTCATAGGGCCCGCAAGGGCAGTGAAAGGTTCGACACGCCATGAAGGTGACTCCGCTCGACCTGCGACAGCAGCGATTCCAGACCGTGATGCGCGGGTACGACCGCGGCGAGGTGACGGCATTCCTCACCGAGGTGGCCGACGACTACGAGAACGCGCTCCGCGAGACCGAGCGACTGCGCCAGGAGGTCACCAAGCTCGAGGCCGTGCTCGCCGAGCACCGCGGCCAGGAGCGCAACCTGCGCAATACCCTGCTGACCGCCCAGAAAATGGCGGACGAGATCAAGGACGGGGCTACGGCCGAGGCCGAGCGCATCCTCCGCGAGGCCGAAGGCCGCGCCGATCTCATCGTCCAGAAGTCGCAGGCCCGCATCGAGGACGTCCAGCGCGAGATCGAAGGCATGCGGTCGAAGAGGCGCGAGGTGGAGACGGGCGTCGAGGGGCTCATCTCCGCGCTCCAGGGCACGCTGGCCTTCATCCGCGAGCAGGAGGCCAAGGCGCGCGACGAGAAGGTGCTGCTGCTCCACCGGCCGAAGCAGGCCGAGCCGCCCGCCACGCAGCCTGCCGTCCAGGCGACCGTGCAGCAGGACGAGCGCGCCTCCTCGCAGGGCTAGCCGACCGAGGTGACCTGCGAGCTCGCCGTCCGCGTCGTGCCTCGCGCGTCGAAGGCCGGCGTCGCGGGCACGCGGGACGGGGCCATCCTGGTCCGGCTGGGGTCGGCGCCGGTTGACGGGGCCGCCAACGCCGAGCTCATCGACACGCTGGCCCGCGCGCTCGGTGTTCCCAGGCGCGCAGTCACCATCACCGCCGGCGCCACCTCCCGCAGCAAGCGCGTGCGCGTGGACGGGCTGTCGCGGGACTCCGCCCTCGAGAAGCTGGGCCTCACACCGTGATCACCGCGGACTTCCTGATCGACCAGGCCGACCTCATTGCCACGTGCGCGGGGCCCGCTCCCCGCGCCGGGGCGGCCCAGGGCGCCATCGCCGCCATCCCGCACGCTGCCGTCGCCTCGTTCGAAGGACGCATCGTCTTCGTCGGCCGCGCCGAGGACTGCCGCCACGAGGTGTCGCTCAGGCCGGACGCCACGGTGCTGGACGCGCACGGGCGTACCGTTGTGCCCGGCTTCGTGGATCCCCACACGCATCTCGTGTTCGCCGGTGACCGCCGCGACGAGCTGCAGCGGCGCCTGGCGGGCGCAACCTATGCCGAGATCGCGGCCGGAGGCGGCGGCATCGTGAAGACCGTAGCCGCCACCCGCGCGGCCAGCCAGTCGGAGCTGGTCGCCGTCGCCCGCCCGCGCCTGGCGGCCATGCTCGCGCACGGCACGACCACCGCGGAGGTGAAGAGCGGCTACGGCCTCGATGTCGAGTCCGAGTTGAAGATGCTGCGGGCCATCCGCCAGCTGGCTGAGGAACAGCCCGTCGCCTTGTCGGCCACCTTCATGGGCGCCCACGAATATCCCGTGGACTATCGCGACCGGCGGGCCGAGTACGTGTCGCTGGTCACGCGCGAGATGCTCCCGGCCGTGGCGCGCGAGGGGCTGGCGGAATGGTGCGACGTGTTCTGCGAGCAGGGCGTATTCACGCCAGACGAATCGAAGGCCATCCTGCGGGAAGGGCTTGCCTGCGGCTTGAAGCCCCGGATCCACGCGGACGAACTGGCGCTCAGTGGGGGCTCGGCCGTCGCCGCCGACATCGGCGCACGCTCGGCGGATCACCTGATCTTCGTGGACGAGGCCCATGCCGACCGGCTCGCGGCGGCCGGCGTGGTGGCGACGTTGCTGCCCGCGGCGGCGTTCTTCCTGAAGCTGGGGCGCTTCGCCCCGGCGCGCATGCTCATCGAACGCGGGGTGGCCGTGGCGCTCGCCACCGACCTCAATCCCGGCGGCGGGTTCACGCCGTCGATGACGTTCGTGATGGCCCTGGCCTGCTTCGGCATGAACATGACGCTCGAAGAAGCGCTGGTCGCGTCCACTATCAACGCGGCCGCCTCGCTCGATCGCCAGGACGTGGCGGGCAGCCTGGAAGTGGGCAAGCCGCTCGACGCGGTCGTGGTGAACGGGCCGCTGAGCGAGCTGGTCCGCGTGGGCGCCCCGGTCATTGGCGCGGTCATCAAGAACGGCTGCGTTGTCGCATAGAGCCCGAGAACTCCAGAACCCGCGAACCCGAGAACCCCATGTCCTTCTCTGCCCTGACCCTGAAGCAGTTCATCGATCGGCTCGCCAGCGCCGAGCCCACGCCGGGCGGCGGCACCGCATCAGCCGTGACCGGGGCCATCGCTACGGCGCTGTTGATCATGGTGGCCGGCCTCCCCAAGACCCGCACCAACGCCGACGAGGAGCGCATCGCGCTCGCCGCCGCGCGCGAGCGGCTCGTCCCGCTCCGCGAAGCCCTCGAGCAGTGCGCGGACGATGATGCCGCGGCGTTCGACGAGGTGATGGCGGCCTATCGGCTGCCGAAGGCCACGGACGACGAGAAGACCGCGCGAAAGGCCGCGGTTCAGCGGGCGCTGGCGCACGCCACCGAGGTGCCGCTCGAGACGCTGCGCCTGGCAGCCGATGCGCTCGAGCTCGCCGGGATCGTGGCGCAGCACGGTGTGCCGTCGGCGTCGAGCGACGTGGGCGTCGCGCTCGGCCTGTTGCAGGCGGCGGCCGCGGGCGGTGCGGCCAACGTGCGCGTGAACCTGGGAGGCCTGTCGGACGAATCGAAGCGCCGGCAGTGGGCCGACGAGACCGACCGCCTCGCCGCGCGCGCGACCGGGGCGGCGGAGCGGGCCCGCTCCGCCAGCTAGCGGCGTCCCCGCGGCGCACCGCCGCGCGGGCGCGTGTCCTCGAGCAGCCGCACCTGGACGTCGGTCTCGAAGTCCCAGGTGCGCGCGTAGACGCCCGGCAGCAGGTCCACCGTGTCGGTGTACGGGGCGTCGATCACCACCAGGAAAGGGTCGCGGCGCACGGTGAGCGCCTCCGGGTCGAGCGGAATCTGGTATTCGCCGGCAATCTCGAGGACACGGATCGTGATCTCGTCCTGGGTGCGGCTGCCCGAAAAGAGCATGGCCTCCTGCAGCGCGTCCACGAAGGTGTAGTGCTTGATGGCCGCACGGCCTGCCTGCACGGTGGCCGTCAGCAGGATGGCAGCGACGACGAGCTTGATGATGGTCTTCATGGGCACCAGGGGCGGGCCAGGGGGACAGGCCGGCCGTTCTCGTCACGTCCTATCCTGTCCGTATCGGCCGACCACACCCAGGCTTTAGGGCCTGGCGGACGGGTTCCGGGGTTCCCGGGCGTGCCTGGCCGTCTCAGGGCACGGCAAGAGCGACGAGGTGCACGCAATGACAGCGTATTGCGCGGTCGCTGGGGATCCCGGCAGCCTCCGGCAGGTCGCTGCCGGAGGCCGTCGAGCGAGGGTGCCTTACCGGAACGTCAACCGCATCCCGATCCGCAGGATGCGCGGGCTGAGGATCTGGTTCAGGCGGTAGTAGTTCGGCGATGCGGCGTTGCGCTCGCGCTGCAGGCCGACGTTGCCGTTGAACACGTTGAAGAGATCGAACTCGACGCGGGCAATTCACGTGGTCGGTCACGAGGCGCTTCGCGAAGCGGAGGTCGAAATTCCACGTGTCGTTGAAACGGAACTCGTCGAGCGCCGGGCTGATCAGCACCCGCTGCGCGCCATCGAGGCCGAGCGACGCCTGCCGGAACACCGGGAAGGGATTGCCCTGGCGGCCGAACAGGTTGCCGGCCACCTCCGAATCCCACGGCAGCTCGTATACGCCGTTCACGTTCAGCTGCCACTTGGCGTTGACGTAGATGTCGCCCTGGCCGCTGCCGGCGCTGCGCGGCGCGTACTGGCCGCCTGTGATGATCGGGTCGGTGTCGAGCGA
>Ga0105106_10000513_pt1 | contig 27287 bp, 24 predicted proteins | sample PPLLaktember2015_5_FD_79109 | JGI IMG/M metagenome (GOLD analysis project Ga0105106, IMG submission 79109) | Freshwater sediment microbial communities from Prairie Pothole Lake near Jamestown, North Dakota, USA - PPLs Lake P8 Core (1) Depth... | ecosystem: Environmental > Aquatic > Freshwater >...
CAGACGGCCGTTTTCTGCGCCAACTACGCCGTCGAGCTCCACGGGGGCTACGGCTACATGGACGAGTACGTTGTCCAGAAGTACTACCGAGACGCCAAGATCCTCGAGCTCTACGAGGGGACCAAGGAAGCGGAGATCATGACGATCGGCCGCGTGCTGCAGTCTAAGTAGTTCAGGGACAAACACAACAAAAGAGGGCAGGCCCTGCGGGGCTCTGCCCTCTTTTTTCACCCATCTCATATGCGTTTATTTCGTGAAGACCTTTTTCAGGAGCTCCGTCGTCCTCGCGGCGGGGTTCGTGCGGATCTTTGTCTCCTCCTGCCCGACCATGGTAAACAGGCCGTCGAGGGACTTGTCCGTCACGTACTTGTCGAGATCAAGGGAATCCATCTTCGCGAAGGGCATCATCGTCGTGTAGCGGTCCGTCATGGCCTTGTAGGCCTTCGTCACTCCGACCTCGTTCATGCTCTGCGAGATGTCGGGCTTGAAGGCGTCGAAGAGCTGCGTTGAGGTCTTCGACTTGAAGTACTCCGTGGCTGCCGTGTTGCCGCCGCCCAGGATCTTCTGCGCATCGTCGATGGACATGGACTGGATCGCGCCGGCAAAAATGTCGGCTGCCTTGGGCGCGGCCTTCTCCGCCGCGCGGTTCATGCTGAGGACAAAGGCGTCCACCTCCTTCTGGTAGCCCGCCATCCGCAGGGCGTCGCCCACCCGGCGGATGTTCTCCGGCAGGAGGATCTTGACGGCCTCGTTACCGAAGTAGCCGTTCGTTGTCGACAGCGCATTCACCGCGTTTTTTGTGCCGACGGACAGGGCCTCTTTCAGACCCGAGGCGACCGTGCCGGACTCCTGCGCGGAGCCGCCGGTGGGGATTGACGGCAGGGCCTTAAGCAGATCCGTCATGTCGGCCCCGTGAACCGCAGGAACAATCAGCAAAAGGAACAAGCTGACCGCAAAAACCGTTTTTTTCATCGCCCTCCCTCCTTCTTTCTGTCATGCGGTCCGCGGGCCGGAGTTGCCCCGGTCCCAATCCCGCACCGTGTATCGATCCATGATTGCCGTAATCGCCGCTTTAGGGTATCCTGTCCGTGATTTCTGAATCTCTGTAAAGGATAATTTACCATGAGCACCGTTGCCGCGAAAAGAAAAAACCTTCAGGAGCTGCTCTTCCCCCGGGGGATCCCGCCCTTGTGGTGCCCCCCGCTGACGCACTTCGACGCCGGCCGCCGGATCGATCTGGGCCGGATGGAGGCCCACCTGGCGTGGATGATGCCCCACGTGAAAGGCTATCTCGTTCCCGGCTCCACGGGCGACGGGTGGGACCTCGACGACGCCGAGACGGATACGGTTGTCCGGTTTGCCGTCGACATGGCACGCAAAAAGGGCGTTTCGCTTCTGCTGGGGGCCCTCCGGAAAAATACGGTGGACGTGACGGGCAGCATCGAGAGGTTTTTGGACATCCTGCGCAAGCTGACCGGCAAGACCGATCCCCTTGCGACCCTGATTGCGTCCGGTGTCAGCGGTTTCACTGTCTGCCCGCCCGCCGGGAAGGACCTCGACCAGGCGACAATCGGTGCGGCCCTTGAAATCGTTCTGGACAAGGGGCTTCCCGTGGCCCTCTACCAGCTTCCCCAGGTCACCGGGAATGAGACGGCGCCGGAAACCTTCGCGGGGCTTGTCGCCGAATACCCGAATCTCATCCTCTTCAAGGATTCCAGCGGTGCCGACCGCATCGCCCTGTCCGGTGTTGATGCGCGCGGTGTATTCCTCGTGCGGGGCGCCGAGGGGGACTACGCCCGGTGGCTCCGGACGGCCGGCGGGGCCTATGACGGCTTCCTGCTGAGCACGGCCAACAGCTTTCCGGCAGGGCTCCTGGCCGTTGTCGACGGGATCCGGGAGGGCCGCCTCGCCGAGTCGGTGAGGATCTCCACGGCTCTCTCCGGCGCCGTGGGCGAGGTTTTCGGCCTCGTCGGGGAAATCCCCTGCGGCAATGCCTTCACCAACGCCAACAAGGCCATCGAGCACTTCATGGCCTTCGGGCCGAAGGCGGCGGAGAAGGAGGGCCCCATGCTTCACGGGGGCATCCGCATCACTGCCGGCATCATCTCGGCCACGGGCGACATCCTGCGACGTTATGGCCTGATGCCCGAAAAAGGGTACCTGGAGTAAGAAATGAAGTGAGGAAGAGCAGAAGAGCGGACGAGCGGACGATGAAAAAACACGTCAACGATTGGACTGACCCGCGAAAGGGAGCTTCTATGGGCAAGACGAGAATCGTGATGATGGGGGCGCTGCTGTTTGCGGCAGCGCTACTGACCCTGTCCTGCGCCTCCATGCGCATGACGGACGACTGGAGGGACAAGACCTTTCAAGGGCCGGCCTACAAGAAAATCATGGTCGTCGCCCTGACGAAGCGGGCCGACCTCAGGCAGCCCGTTGAGGACGAGTTCCGACGTCAGCTCAAGGCACGGGGCATTGAAGCCGCCGCCTGCTACGAGTGCATCCCCGATGTCGACAAGATCGGCCGGGAGGAGCTTGCAAAGGTGGGCGCGGGGATGGGAATCGAGGCCTTCCTCATCGTCCGGGTCCTGAGCACGGACACCCGGATCGAGTCCTACCGGGCGTCAAGCCCGCCGCCATCGTCTTCTGCCGGCAGGGATTCAATGCTCGACATGCAGTGGGGAGCACCCGATCCGCTGCTGAGCAAGCGCAGCGAGGTGGCAACCCTGGAGTCGAGGCTGTTTGATGCGAAAACCGCGAAGCTTGTCTGGCGCTCCACCGCCGAATCCGTCAACCCCGCCGGGGACGGGAGCGGGATTCCCCGGTTCGTCAACCTGGTCCTGAAAGCCTTGGAAAAAGAGAAGCTGGTCGAGCCAGCCAAGTAATCCTGGAGAGGAATTTGCCATTGAGTCGGAAGAAACGTATTACGAAGGCGATCCTGCTGGGCGCATTGTTGATTGTGGTGACGGCAGCCGTGGCCTCAGCGGCCCAGAGGTTTGTGGAGTTCACCGTCCCTGCCTGCCAGTGACCGGACACGGCGGACAGGGTCCGTGGGATCCTGACGAAAGTGGATGGCGTCCAGGAGGTGGCGACGGATATGGAGAAACACATCGTTGCCGTCGCCTTCGATGACGCAAAGACGAATGCCGCCGCGCTGCGCGACGCCCTGACGAAGGGCGACTACCCGCCGCAGGGGGAACCCCGCGCGCTTGCGTCCATGCCCGCAGCCGGGCCCGACAGGATGATTGTGGGGAAGACCTCCCAGGGAAATCTCTTTCGGGACTACCCCGTGTTCTGGAATCCCTACCGGGATTACATTCCCCGGAAGGATGTCGTCGAAAAGATCGCCGGCATCAGGGGCTCCCATGACATCCTCGTCTTTTTCGGCACCTGGTGCAAAGACTCGATCAGCGAAGTCCCGAAGATCCTGAGGCTCCTCGATGCGGCGGACAACAAGGATCTCAAGCTCGCCCTCTACGGCGTCGACCGGTCAAAAAAGGAAGGCCTCGGGATGTCGGAGAAATTCAACATCCAGCGGGTGCCGACAACCATCGTGCTGCGCGACGGCGTGGAACTGGGCAGGATCGTGGAGTACCCGGAGAAGTCCAACGAGGAAGACCTGCTGAAAATTCTCGAAAAGAAGTGAACAGTCCTTCATTGAAGAGTTCTATTCGTTCAATTCGTTCTATTGGTTCGGAGAAAGAAATGAGATTCAAGGAAGGCAGCCAGGCAAACGATGAGGAATAGCGCACCGATCATTGTTACGGTTATTGTCAGTGTCTGCCTGTGCGCCTGTGCGGGGACGGCGGCACTGGACCCCTCGAAAGTCCCGCCGACGGTTGCCCGCGTGGAGATGGCCCGCTACCAGGGGACCTGGTACGAGATCGCACGGATGCCCCTCTGGTTCCAGAGAAACTGCCTGCGCTCCCAGGCAACCTACGGGCTTCTTGAGACGGGCGAGGTCTCCGTCCTCAACGAGTGCGACACCGGGGGCGGAAAAGACTCCATCCGCGGCCGAGCCCGGGTGGTGGACGCAAAGACGAACGCCAGGCTCGAGGTCCGCTTCGACAACTGGTTTTCGGTATTCATCCCCTCGCAGCCCCAGGGGAACTACTGGATCCTCTATCTCGGCGATGACTACCGGACGGTGATCGTCGGGACGCCGGACCGGGAAAACCTCTGGATCATGGCGAGAACGCCGGTGATCGACGAGGCCCGTTACACCGAGCTTGTCGGGATCGCACGAGGCCTGGGCTTTGACACGGGGAAATTGATACGCCGGCAGAATCAGTGACCGGAGAAAACCGGGGTTCGGGTCTCGGGGATCGGGTCTAGGGGTTGAAGATACGGGTCCCTAGCCTTCCGGCCCTATACCCTATACCCTATACCCTGACATGAAGATCATTCCCTACAAAGACCGCTACGACCCCGGACTGCTCTGCCCGGTGCCGCGTGCCCCTCACCGAAAGGAGATCGGCATCGACGGCGCCCTGCCCTTCACCGGCGCCGACATCTGGACGGCGTACGAATTGTCGTGGCTCGAGCCAAAGGGCAAACCGAGGGTGGCCATGGCCATGTTCGCCGTTCCCGTCGATTCGCCGAACCTCGTCGAGTCCAAGTCCTTCAAGCTCTACCTCAATTCCTTCAGCCAGACCCCCGTCGACTCCCCAAAGGCCCTGCGGGACCTTCTCCTCAGAGACATCGGGAGCGCCTGCGGGGCGACCGTGGGAGTGGAGCTCGTGCTGCCCGGGGATTTCCCCGATGAGCAGATCGAGGAACTGGACGGGGAGCTCATCGACGAGATCGACGTGGAGATCCGGGACTACCGGCCGAACCCGGGGCATCTCGTGGCGGGGCGGCCCCGTATCGAGGAGACGCTCGTCTCGAATCTGCTGAAGACCAACTGCCCGCTGACGGGCCAGCCCGATTGGGCCAGCATCCAGATCCGGTACAAGGGGCCCCGGCTCGACCGCGAGGGCCTGCTGAAGTACCTGGTGTCCTTCCGGCAGCACGGCGGTTTTCACGAGCACTGCACCGAGCGCATCTTCATGGACATCCTGCATCGGTGCCGGCCCGAGAGGCTCACGGTCCATGCCCGCTACACGCGCCGCGGCGGCCTCGACATCAACCCCTTTCGGACGAATTGCGGCGAGGCGGTGCCGCCGAACCGAAGGACGGCCAGACAATAAAACAGGGAATAGGGTTCAGGGTATAGGGTCAAGGGTAAAGACCCTTCTTACTGTACCCTGTACCCTGGACGGAGTCCCCATGCTGCTTCCCGATCACAAGACGAAGATCATCTGCACGATAGGTCCCGCCTCGGAGACCCTCGAAGTCCTGGAGAGGATGATCCGGGCGGGGATGGATGTGGCGAGGCTCAATTTCTCCCACGGGGACTACGACCGGCACCGCCGGGTCATCGGGAACATCCGCTCCGCCTCGAAGGCTGCGGGTCGTCGCGTGGCCATCCTCGCGGATCTCCCGGGCCCGAAGATCCGCATCGGGAAGCTGGAGCGCGAGCCCGTCGACCTCAATGCGGGCGACGAATTCACCCTGACGACGGAAAGCACCATGGGGAGCGGGAACAGGGCCTCCACGTCTTTCAACAGGCTCCCCGAGGTGGTAAAGCCGGGCGACACGATCTTTCTCAACGACGGGCTCGTCCAGATGGAAGTACTCGACGTCGGCGGCCCGGAGGTGAAGTGTCGTGTTGCCGTGGGCGGAGAGATCCGCTCCCGCGTGGGTCTGAACCTGCCCGGTATCGAGCTGGGCATCAGCGCCTTCACCGACGAGGACCTCCGGTGGCTGCGGTTCGCAGCCGGCGAGGGTCTCGATGCGGTGAGCCAATCTTTCGTCGAAGAGGCATCCGATATCGTCGCCGTCCGCGAGGCGGCCCACGCCATGGCTTACCACCCCCTGATCATCGCCAAGATCGAGCGGGCCCGGGCGCTTGACCACATCGACGCCCTGCTCGAGGCCGCCGACGGCCTGATGATCGCACGGGGCGATCTGGGTGTCGAGATCCCCATTGAGCAGATCGCCCCGGTACAGAAAGGGCTCATGCGCCGGGCCAACCTGCTGGGAAAGCCGGTCATCACGGCCACCCAGATGCTCGAGTCCATGATCGCAAACCGCCGCCCGACCCGCGCCGAGTCCACCGACGTGGCCAACGCCATCCTCGACGGCACGGACTGCGTCATGCTCTCGGGGGAGTCAGCCATCGGGAAATTTCCCGTCGATGCAACGGACATGCTCGCCCGGATTGCCGCGGCAACGGAACCGACCCTGCCCGCCTACGCCGTTGCCGAAAAGCTTCGATCACAGCGGCGTGACGACGGGGTCCGGCTCATGGATCTTATCGCCATGAGCGTGAGGACGACGGTGGAGCGCGTGACCCCGGCGGCAGTCTTCGTCCCCACACGAAGCGGGTCAACGGCAAGAAGCATCGCCCGGTTCCGCCTGCCGGTCTGGATCGTCGCCATAAGCGCCGTCGAGGCCACCTGCCAGCGGCTGCAGTTCACCTGGGGTGTCCACAGCGTCTTCGAACCGGATCACCCCGAGGACTGGAAGGGATACATCGGCCAATGGCTCCGCGACAACGGGGTTCCCGGAGAGATGGCCGTCCTCACGGAAGGCCCGTCGTCGAAGCACCCCGAGGCGAACCACCGCATGGAAATCGTTGACCTCACACCTGGAAGCCGGGTATAAATTTACCGTTAACACTGAACTCGAAAGGCATTCGCATGAAGAAGCTCGTTCTGATCCGCCACGGAGAAAGCACCTGGAACAAGGAAAACCGATTCACCGGCTGGACGGATGTGGGGCTCTCCGAGAAAGGTGTCGAGGAAGCCCACCAGGGGGGCAGGATCCTTGCGAAGGAAGGATATGTCTTCGACATCGCCTTCACGTCCGTGCTCCAGAGGGCCATCAAGACCCTCTGGATCGTCCTCGAGGAAATGGATCTCATGTGGATCCCCGTCCACAACAGCTGGAGGCTCAACGAGCGGCACTACGGGGCTCTGCAGGGCCTGAACAAAAAAGAGATGGCCGAGAAGCACGGCGACAAGCAGGTCCACATCTGGCGCCGAAGCTACGACATCCGCCCCCCCGCATTGACGCCCGATGACCCTCGCTACAACGGCAACGACCCCCGTTACAAGGGGCTTGCCCCCGGCGAGATACCCCTCACGGAGTGCCTCAAGGACACGGTGGAGCGATTCCTCCCGTACTGGCACGAGACGCTCGCCCCCACGATCCGCTCGGGGCAGCGCGTCGTCATCGCCGCCCACGGCAACAGCCTGAGGGCCCTGGTGAAGTACCTCGACCATGTCCCGGACGACGAGATCGTCGGGCTCAACATCCCCACGGGGATCCCCCTGGTCTATGAGCTCCATGACGACCTGACACCCATCCGCAGTTACTACCTGGGAGACCCCGAGGCCGTCGCCAAGGCCACCCAGGCCGTGGCAAACCAACTCAATAAAGGCTGAAAATCGGGTATCGGGTATCGGGGCTCGGGTATCGGGAAGGAAAAAGCTCTTTCTTAAAAAAGTTTTAAGTACCTCAGGACCCTATACCCTATACCCGAGACCCTTGCCCGTAAGGACGAGGTCACCGATGAAGCGACTGCCAATGAAACGCTTGCTTCTTCTGATCATCCTCCTAGCCTTCCTGTGGCCGTCAACGGCCATCCCGGCGGACCCGCCTGCCAGGTCGGGGGCACAGATTGCAGAAAAGGGGGGCCCCGCCCCCGCAGGGGTCCCGCCGGCAACGCTGAAAATCCAGAACCGCCCGATTGTCACCTTGCGGGGAACCCTGCTCGGGTACACCCCTAAGCAACGCGTCGAGGCGGCGGAGGCGCGGATCAACGCCGTCATCGAGCGGGGGGCCTGGGGGACTCTGACGACAAAAACGATCTCCGAGGGACTCCTGATCCAGATCGGCGACCAGGGGATGTTCGTCATCACGACCGGCGACCTCAATACGCTGGCCGGAGAAACTCCGGAAGAAGCGGGTGCGAGGACCGTCCGAAACCTCACGACAGCCCTTAGGGAGATCGCGGAGTCCCGCCGGGCCGAAACGTTCCTTCGCGGTGCAGGCTACACCGTTGCTGCGACGTTCATCCTGCTTCTCGTTCTGGCGGGGATCCGGCGGTCCCACCGATGGCTGAGCACCCACCTGGCCGAGGTGGTAGGACCCAGGCTCAAGGCGCTCGCCATCGGGGGGTTCACCCATCACATCGAAGGGATCATCCTGTTCCTCAGGGGGCTTGTCGGCCTCGCGTCGTGGGCCCTTTCCCTCTTTTCCCTGTACCTGTGGCTCGATTTCTCTTTTATTCAGTTCCCCTACACCCGGCCCTGGGGGGAGCAGCTCCATGCCTATATGACTGCCGGGATCAAGGCCATCACGCTCACGATCGTGAATTTCATCCCGGGCCTCGTCATCGTGGCCGTCATCTTCTTCATCACCCGTTTTATCGCCCGCATCGGCCGGCTCTTCTTCGATGCCGTCGAGAGCGGCCGGGTGAGCGTCCCCGGGATTTACGCCGAGACAGCCCAGCCCACCCGGCGGATTGTCACGGTGATCCTGTGGCTCTTCTCCCTCGTCATGATGTACCCCTACCTGCCGGGAAGCGAGAGCGACGCCTTCAAGGGGGTCAGCGTCTTTGTGGGACTGCTTCTCTCGATCGGCTCGGCCGGCACCGTGAACCAGGCGGTGAGCGGGCTCATGCTCATGTACTCGCGGGCCTTGAGGGTGGGAGACTACGTCCAGATCGGGGAAACGGAAGGCACTGTCGTCACGCTGGGGATGTTCTCCACGCGGATTCGCACGCCGAGAGGCGAGATCGTGAGTCTGCCCAATGCCGTCATCGTCGGGACGACAACGAAGAACTACTCGCGCGAGGAGGAAACGGGCGGCGTCATTCTGGCAACGACGGTGACGATCGGATACAATGCACCTTGGCGCCAGATCCACGCCATGCTCATCGAGGCCGCGGTTCGCACACCGGGACTGCTCAAGGACCCCCCTCCTTACGTCCGCCAGCGGTCGCTTTCGGACTTCTATGTGGAGTACATGCTCGGCGCCCGAATCGCCGAGCCGCAGAAGCGCATCGCCGTGCTCGATACGCTCCACCGCAACATCCAGGATGTCTTCAACGAGTATGGCGTCCAGATCCTGTCTCCCCACTACGAGGCAGACCCGGCCGAGAAGGTCTGGGTGCCGAGGAAAAACTGGTATGAGGCGCCGGCGAAGAAAGATGAAGAAAATGGATAGAGAGCATGTTATGATAAAAAAATTAGATCACCGAAGAAGGAGGATTGTACGATGAGGAAATGGGTAGTGCTGCTTGTGATGGTTTCCCTGCTTGTCCCCGCGGCCGCGGCGGTTGCCGACGAGGCCCAGGTGAACCGCTACGTCGAGATGCTGCGCCAGGACATCCGGGACCAGAAAGAGGACATCATCCGGGAAGTCATTGTCTTCAAGGAAGGCGAAGGGGATAAGGCCGCCGCTTTCTGGAATGTCTACCGTGACTATCAGAAGGACCTGAAGAAGGTCACGGACGTCCGGATCGCGCTGATCAAGGACTACGCGGTCAGCTACGACAAGATGACCGATGCGAAGGCCAAGGAACTCGCCAAGAAAGTCCTCGCGAATGACAAGGCCGCCCTCAAGCTGAAGGAAAAATATTACGAAAAGTTCATGAAGGCCATGGGCGCCTCGGCCGCCAACCGGTTCTTCCAGGTCGAGAATACGCTCAACAACCTTATTATGCTCCGGATCAACACGGAGTTGCCCCTGTTCCCCCAGCGGGTCCCGGCAAAGTAAGCGGCTTCGCCGCAGGCTACGGGCTTCAGGCATCAGGCTTCAGAAAAAACAAAGGATCGGGGACGATGTTTCCCGATCCTTTGTTCTTTGCCCTGTTGTCTCCTCTTCCCGAATCCGGTATCCTGAATCCCGAATCCCCTCTTTCACTGGTCACTGATCACTAGCCACTGGTCACTGCGGCGAAGCCGCCCTACCCTGCGCCCTGGCAGCGAAGCTGCCCCCCATGACCTTCTCATACACGGCAACGAGGGCCCTTGCCTCATCGCAGGGGCCGGGCATGCGCCGGGCGTAGGCGGCACCGGCCTCGCCAAGCTTTCGCCGGAGCATCGCGTTGTCAACAAGCAGAATTGCTTTCCGCACAAAGTCGTCCGGGTCCGACGGGTCGAAAAGGACCCCCATGGGGGGATCGCCCGAATCGCCGAGGACGGGCCAGCGATTCCCCGGGATGTCCGAGGCCAGAAGCGGCTTGCCCGCCGCCCGACCCTCGATGAGGACGTTGGAGAGTCCCTCCGAGGCGGAACCGTTGAGGATCACATCCACAGAGCAATAGGCCGCGCGCATGGCTGCGGGGTGAATCGGCGGGATCCATCGTGCAAAGACCTGCAGCCGCTCCGCCTCCCGGGAAAAACGTTCCGCATACGCCCCGTCGAGGGGCGGACCGGCAAAAATGGCTTTTGCCTGAGACCGGAGAGCGTGGATGCGCTCGAATCCGAGCAGGCATTCCAGGTTCCCCTTCACCGGCCGGATCCCCGCGGGCATGAAGAAAACCACGTCGCCGGGACTGAAACCACAGGAGACCCTCAGGTCCAATGTCTCTTCGCCCAGCCAGACGAAAGACTTGGGGACGAAATAGATCCGGTCCATCCGACCGGGAACGATCTCGTGCAGCCTTTCCCTCCCCTCTTCGCTCTGGACGATGATCGCCTCGGCCCGGCTCAGGACCCTGCTGACCCTCATTTTCCCGGGATCTACTTTCGATTCGATGTTCATATCCGTTCCCGAAGGGGACACGACAAGCGGGAGCCGCCCCCGGCAGTCCGCCAAGGCAGGATGGAGAAGGAGCCCGCCGGCACGATCGGCATTGTGAATGTGGAGGAGATCCGGTTTGAAGCGATCGATTTCTCGCTTCAGGCCGCCCGCGTCGAGGCCTTTCGTGTCCAGGACCCGGACATCGAGTCCCATGCCCACAAGGGACCGGCGCCAGCGCTCGGCCGTCATGGCATTTCCCGTCACGGTGGGCAAAGCCGATGGCGTGAGGATCAACAGTCTGAAGGGTTTCATGAAATAATCTCCCTGAAGGAAACCAATACCACCCCGGCCCTCTCGAGTGCAAGCCGGAAACGGGAATCCAGGAGGGCCTCCAGTTCCCGCTCGCGGTCCGGCGAGGAAAAGGCCGAAAAGGGAGCCTCCGCCGGCACCCGGCCCGGGTGGACCATCAGTTCCGTGATGCCCCCGGGATGTGTGTCGAGGAGCTTCAGCAGCCCCTCCGTATCGAGCCGGCCCTTGAGCGCGAGTCCCCGGAAATGATCGCTCGAAACGATCCCCGTCCCGGCAAGGAACTTCCGGGCATCCTTCCCCAGGACAGCGAATCGGCGTGCCTCCTCCAGCAAATCCGTCAAGACGACGTCATGACCGGTGTCAACCGTCTCGTCGGGGATGCGCATGCGCCGGATCCCGCGGCTTATTGCGGTTTCCGCCACAGTGCGCAGGGCCGATGGAAAGACATGGACGTGCTGGTGGCCGTCGATATGAGTGATTCCGATTGAGGCATCGAGAAGCCGTTCGATCTGCAGGGCCGTCTCCCTCGCAATATCGGCCTGCAGGAGCGCATTCCCCGCTTGCATGAGCAGACGGTGCGCAGCCGCCTTCCCGCGAAAATTACCGTCGGGGCCCGTCAGGCATGAGAGGCCTTCGGCCAGGGGCCTCCCCTCGGTTAGGTTCAGGTGGACCCCGAAGGAGACCTGCTCATAGCCGCCCGACCGGATTTTTCCCAGAGCGTGGTCCAGGGCAGGCCCGTTCGGCAGGACGGTTGCGCTCGTGACGACCCCCGCGCGCATCGCCTCGAAGATCCCTTCGTTGCGGGCCACATCGGCGCCGAGATCGTCGGCATTGATGATGAGCCGTTTCATCGAGCTTTCACCCCTTCGGCCCGGATGAAGAGGTTGCGAAAGACATATTCCCCGCCGAAGGCTTCATGGAAATCGGACATGCCCCTGGCGCGCAACGACTCGAGATACGCAAAGAGCCCCGGGTCGAGATCGTCGTATTCTCGCGGCGTGAACGGCCGCTGCGTTTCGCCCATGACATCGACCTTCGCGAAACGCTCCCGGAGCCTCCGCATCACTTCGGGGACGTTCGCAATCGTGATGGCCAGCATCCAGAGCCTGCCACTCTCCGGGTCGAGGCGGGCCGGCGCCCCATCGACTACGGCCACTAGGTGCTTTGCCCCGTCGTCGCCCCCGTAGCGCGGCCCGAAGGGCCTCGGCCCAGGCGTCTGTGGCGGCGTGGCGATGATCACATCAAAGCGCTCTCCTTCTCTCACCGCTTCATACCAGGAGCCGGCGCGCACCTCGATGCGCTCGGAAAGCCCGTTGCGTTCTGCGTTTTTGACGGCGGCATCGAGGGCCTGTCCATCGAGGTCGACGGCCACGACGCGCCCGGCGCCCAGCTTCGCCGCCGCGATCGCCAGCAGCCCGGTGCCGCAGCCCAGTTCGAGGACCCGCTCTCCGGGACGCACGTCGAGAAGGCGGGCCAGTTCAATCGTCGAAGTCGGCGGCACGTGAACACCCGGCGGGATCCACAGACCGACGGCCCCGGTGGGAAGTGTGATATTTGCATCCTGCACCCCTCCGGACGATGCGGGCGGCCGCCGCTTTGCCGCCGAGGCAAGAATCCTCTCCAGCAGGGCAGGAAACTCCATTCCCGCCCAGCGGGCAGACTGCGGCAGCGCCTCCTCGGGTTCCATGCTCGGCGTCACGTTGGCCTCCATGAAAAAGAAGGTTCCCCCGGGAGACAGGCGTACGTCGAAACGGGCATAATCGCGAAGCCCCAGCACCCGAAAGGCGGCAAGCGAAAGGACTTCCAGCTCCCGAAGCTTGCCCGGCGCAAGTTTGGCCCTTGCGGCATCGCGGCTGCCCGGCTGAACGACCTGGAGCTTGAATTCCTCCGTGAGCACCTCCTCTTGCCCGTCGCCTGTTTTCCACTCCAGAGGCGGGAGGACCTCCAACCCGCGGGGCCCGTCAACGACGGAGACGGCAAACTCCCGGCCCGGGATGAACGTCTCCACCAGGATGGGCTGTTCGAGCCGTGAGAGAAGATCACCCAAGCGGGCTGCCACTTCGGCCCGGGTACGGGCAAGAACGAGCCCGCGGCTCATGTGTTCGAAGGCAGGCTTGAGGATGCAGGGCGGGGCAAGCCAGTCCGGGAGGGCTTCGATTCCCGAGGCAACCAGGATGCCCGGCGGTGTCGGGATTCCCGCAGCCCCGAGGCGGGACTTTGCCGCGGCCTTGTCGTCGGCCAGCGCGCAGGCCTGCGCATCGGAACCGACGACAGGAATCCCATGAGCCTCAAGGTGCGATCGCACCAGGGAACGAAAACGACCGCGCCCCCGGTAGGTGTCCGTGTGGTCGATGACAAGATCACAGCTGTGTTCAAGATCGGGAAGACGAAACTCGACTTCTTCCGAGTTCACCAGCAGGAAGTCATGGCCGAGGGAAGAGAGGCCCCGGGTTAAGGCCTCGGCACACTGGCAGGGGGAACTCTCCGTATGGATGATGCCCACTCGCATGAGAACTCCAATTGACCGAAATGGTTGGTGTTTCAAGTTAGACGAAGATATCCGTGATGTCAATGGCACAAACAGGTTCAGGGTTAAGGGTTCAGGGGTCAGGATCTGGCCGCTTGGCTGTCGGCTGTCGGCTTCTCCTTCTGTACCCTATACCCTATACCATATACCCTGTTAGCGAGATGGCACGAATCTTTCATATGTAATGAATCCGGGTTCAATTTCTCATCGAATGACAACGAGTTATATTCCCGGTCCCAGGCTGGAGAGGCGGAATGCAGGTACTTCAGGAAAACGGCGAGATCATCAAGGCGCTTCGGAAGATCCCAAAGCTTCAGGCCTTCGACAAGAAGGATCTCCGCAAAATCCTCAGCTGCAGCCAGATCCAAAAATACGAGCCCTGCGAAGTGATCGCCAGAGAAGAGGAATCGGACCACCGGATCTATTTTATCGTTTCGGGAAGGGTCCGGGTCACCCGCAACGGGGTAGAGATGAAGCAGCTCTGCCGCACGGGCGATATCTTCGGCGAGATGCACCTCCTGTCCGTTTCCACCCGGACGTCCTCGGTCGAGGCCGTCGACGAGACCGTCTGCCTGGCCACGGACATCTCCGCGATGGAAAAACTCCGGAAAGAGGACCGCGTGGCCTTTGCGGCCATCTACTACATGGTCATGGCGGAGGTTCTCGCCCGCCGCCTCAAGGAGACGAGCGACGAGCTGACGCGGGTTCGGGGCGAGCTCCAGCGGCTCAAGTCCTCCACCGGCCTGCACGATATCGTCGGCTCGGCATAAAAAAAGGGATTCGGGATTCCGGAATCCGGCGAGAAAGACCTCCCTCTTTCCCCCTTTACAAAGGGGGATTTTCTTTCCTGAAGCCTGATGCCTGAAGCCTGACGCCTGCGCGAAGCGCTATAATCGGGTTTGTATTCACTTTGATTCTCTGGTAAAAGGGAGGCCTTTCAGGACGGGCCCGACGATGGAGACAGCAGCACCTTTTCCCGGAGATACGCCAAGACCATGAAACGCCACTACATCCTCGGCGCACTTGCCCTGATCGCATTCTTCGGCGTCGGAACCTGGCTTTTCTTCCATTACGATCTGCACGTCCTTTTCTCCGACCGCGAACGTGCGATCGAGATGATTACCTCTTACGATCCCTACGACGAGATCATATTCATCGCCCTGCAGATCCTGCAGGTGGTCTTCGCACCGATCCCCGGCGAGGCGAGCGGTTTCATCGGCGGCTATCTCTACGGCCCCTGTCTGGGAACCGTCTACTCGACAATCGGGCTCACCGTCGGGTCCTGGCTTGCCTTCCTGCTCGCCCACCTCTTCGGACTGCCCCTGGTGGAGAGGATCGTAAGGCCGGAGACCCTTCGCAAATACGACTACGTCCTGGAACACAAAGGTGTCTTCATCGTCTTCTTTCTTTTTCTGATCCCGGGTATCCCAAAAGATTTCCTCTGCTACATCCTGGGTCTTTCCCACATGCGTCTCTGGACCTTCCTCATCATCTCGACGTTGGGACGTCTCTTCGGCACCATCATGCTCTCCGCTTTTGGGAGCTTTGCCCGAAACAACCAGTTCATCCCTCTCGTCGCCCTGCTCGTCGTCACGGGGCTGTTCCTGACCGTCGCCTATTTCTACCGGGAAAGGTGGTTGGAAAAGCTGAAGGAACGAGCAACAAAATATAATGGTGGCCCTCCGGTATCGGGAGCGTGAAAAAGCAGTGACCAGTCAAGGGCTTCAGGATTCCGGAATCCGGATCTGGGGCTAAAAGGACTCAAGCCACAAGCAAAGAAAAAAGGATCGGGGGACATTCCCTCGATCCTTATTTTTTTCCTGAAGCCTGATGCCTGATGCCTGTAGCCTGTAGCCTGCGGCGCAGCCGCTAACGGTACTGCGTGAAGCTGAAAGGATCGGACACCTTTCGGAGGCTTTCGTCGATCTCGCTGTAACTCGCCAGGTAGTATTCCATCGTCTTCCCCGGCGGGACGGCCTTCTGGAGCTCCTCCATGATCTGGGTCGAAGGCTCAGCCAGGACGAGTTTGATGGTCTTCGCGCTGTTTTCCAGGACGATGATCTTGCGCTCCATGGCGTAGCGCTCGCCGAGGACTTTCTGGAGCTGAGGGTTCGGCTGGTAGTCCTTCATGGTCAGAATGGGCATGTTGAAGTGCTTCGACAGGGCCGTCAGATAGCCGCGGCTGTTGATATAGCCCATCTCGATGAGAAGCAGCCCCAGGGGTCGCGTGTGGCCCCACTTCTCCTTGATCTTCTTCTGCTTCGACAGGGCTTCCTCGAGCTGCTCGCGAATGATCAATTTCTGATCGACGAGAATCTCGCCGATGCTCTTGCGCTTGTTGAAATAGTAAAGGGCGCGGTTGATCTTTTCCTGAGGAACGCCGATCTCGAAGAGGATCTCGCCGAGGTACTTGCCGGGCTGTTCGGCCTTGATCTTCAACGCCTGGTTCAGCTGTTCCTGCCCGATGATCCCTTTCTCGACAAGGAGCTGTCCCAGGGTCTTGTCGCCGCCCGACTTTGATTTGATCTCCATCCCAGCCTCTCATTTCTTCGTTGCTCATTCCGTTGAAGGGATGCGCGAACGGACCGCGCCGAATTGTTGTTGAGCAATAAGCGTGCCACGCCCTGCGGGACCGCGGACTTGACATGAGGTAGCGGGTGTGAGAGCATCCGCGCAAGGGTTTCGGGTCCAGGGTATAGGGTATAGGGTCCAGGGTTCAGGACGAAAAATTTAAAATACCCGGAACTCAATCTGCGCCTATCGTCACCGGGAATCAAATCTTCTTGACCGCAAACAAATTCAACCTCAAAGTCCTGCTTCTTCTTGCATCGGGCCATCTCGTCACGGACCTCTACCAGGGGGCGCTGCCTGTCATCCTGCCCTTCCTGAAGGCGAAGCTGATGCTGTCCTATACGGCAACGGGTGTCATCCTCCTGGTAGGCACCCTCACGTCGTCGGTGATCCAGCCCCTGTTCGGCTACATCTCGGACCGCAAGGAAAAACCCCTGCTGCTGCCCCTAGGGTGCCTCTGCGCGGGGTTGGGGTTTTCGATGCTCGCCCTGCCCGCGAGTTTTGCCCCTGTGCTGCCGCTTGTCGTCTTGAGCGGCCTGGGAATCGCCTCCTACCACCCCGAGGGGTTCCGGACCGCCCATTTCTTCACGGGCGAAAAAAAAGTCACCGGAATGTCCATTTTCTCCGTCGGGGGAAACCTGGGTTTTGCCATCGGCCCGCTTCTGGCCCTTTTTGTGGTTCAGACCTACGGCTTTGACCTCCTTCCCGTCATGGTCGCCCCCGCGGTGATCTTTGTCGCGGTCATCCTCACGTTCTGGCGCGCGATCGCCCTGCCCCATTCAGCAGAGCAAGCCACCGTGGCCGGAAAGGACGCGGGAACAGAAACGGCACAATGGTTCTCGCTGTTTATGCTCATTGCGGTTGTGGTCATGCGTTCCTGGATCCAGATCGGCCTTCTGACGTACATCCCCTTCTACTTCATCGACTACCTGAAGGGCGATGCGCTCCAGGCGGGATTCCTCGTCTCCACGTTCCTCGCCGGCGGAGCGATCGGGACGCTTGCCGGGGCGCCTCTTGCCGACCGGTGGGGACATAAACGCTACCTGGTTTTGTCGATGCTTTTGTCCTCGCTCCTGATGCCCCTGTTCTTCGTCACGAAGGGAATCCTGCTCTTCGCGGTCCTCGGCCTCCTGGGGATGATCCTCATCTCCACTTTCTCGGTGACCATCGTCATGGCACAGCATCTGATCCCGCAGGGCCTGGGAGTCGCCTCGGGGCTCATGGCAGGGTTTGCCATCGGCACCGGGGGAATCTGCGTGACGCTGCTCGGCGTGATCGCCGATCACTTCGGCGTCCCCGCAGCCCTGGAGTCGATCATGGCACTCCCCGTCATCGGCTTTTTGCTCGCTTTGGGGCTGAGATACCGCGAACAGACTGGAAGTTAGGAAGATAGGAAGCGCGGAAGAGCGGATATAAAAAAAGGATCGAAAAACATTCTTTCCGATCCTTTCCGAGCCGTTTCTTTTTTCCGAGCTTCTTAACTTCCCAGCTTCCTAACTTCACATGGGCCCATCCCGGGCTTACTGGAGAGGAAACACCACGAAGATAAGCACGTCCCATACAGCGTGAGAGATCAGGCCCGGCCATACGGACCGGTAGCGCAAATACATGGCGCCCCAGAAGAGCCCGCAGATCAGGGATGCCATGAAGAGCATGAAGTTGAAGCCGAAGACATGGATGGCAGCGTAGACGAGCGAGGCAACGAGATACCCGATGGCCCTGCCGTATCGACCGCAGAAGCGCTCCTGCACGAACCCGCGCCAGAAGATCTCCTCGGCGGGCCCCACCCAGAAAAGCAGCAAAAGCCCGATCGCGAGCGGCGAGGCCTGTGCCCGTGTGCTGTAGATGCCGGCGATTTCGGGCCTGGCGAAATGGAACAGCTGTGTCGAGACGGCGTTGCCGGCCCAGAAGATCGCGTAGAGGATCAGGGCCGAAACCAGCCCGATGGCGATCTGGGCGGGCTTGAAGAAGTAGATCTCCCGAAGACGGTCCTTCTGAAACCAGAGTCCCGCGCCTGCCAGGATGGCCGTAGCCATCGCCATGACGAGCCAGAAATTCAGGCGCGGGGCCGTCCAAGGCGAGAACATGACGAACCAGAAAATAGTTGCCAGGGTACAGAGCCAGATGACCGCGATCATTTCAGGAAGGTTCCGACGAGGATGGCAATCCCGAAGAGGGCGCAGAACGCCAGGTGCAGCTGGGCCGACATCACATCCCCCATGGCGATGGATTCGGGGTTTCCCGCTTCGCTGGCCAGCACGGCCTTCACGTTGCGCAGCGCCAGCGGCAGGGTGAGCAGGACGGCCAGGGCCAGGGGCGTGACGAGCTTCGCCAGGACCATCACGAGCACGACGAGATAGGCCCCGGCAACGAGTCCCACGTAGATGGCCTTGGCAGCCGGCACACCGAGCACCATGGCCATCGTCTTGATGTTTGCCCGGGCATCGTGAGTGATGTCCCGCAGGTTGTTGGCGTGAAGGATGGCCGCCACGAGGCAGCCCACGGGAAGCGATGCATAGAGCACCGTCGCGCTGAAACTTCCCGTCAGGGCGAAGTAGGAGCCGATGACCATGAGCGGCCCCATGAGGACGAAGACGAGGATGTCGCCCAGGGCCACATACTTGTAAGCGACAGGCCCGCCGGTGTAGAACCAGCCGCCGAGAAGACCGATGACGCCCAGGATGAATATGGGCCACCCGCGGACTGCGACCAGGAGCAGGCCCAGGGAGAAGCCCACGGTGAACAGGATGATGCCTGCCGCGAGAAGCTGCTTCGGGGTCAGGAGGCCCTCGAGGAGGACCCGGCTCGACCCGTACGTTTCATCCCGGTCCACACCCCTGCGGTAGTCGAAATAGTCGCTCACCATGTTCGTCCCAATGTGAAACAAAAGCGAGCAGGCGACGATGAGGGGGAAAAGGGGCCAGTCGACAGACCCTTCAGCCGATGCGGCCAGCACGGCACCGATGACCACCGGCAGGACGGATGCCGTCAGGGAAAAAGGCCGGGTCGCCTGGAACCAGACGCTCGGCAGGCTTCGTTTCTGATCTACGGTCGATGTATCTCTTGTTCCCATTTCTCAACCCTCTTTGCGGGTGCAACTCCCACGCGGGATTTTTATCCATACCCCACCGTCCAAGTCAAGCCCAAATTCCGCCCCTAGGGGCGAGGTCCAAGGTAAAAGGTCAAAGGATAAAGGATAAAGGCATCCGATAAAGAAAAGGAGCGGATGCATCAGCAATCCGCCCCGTCCCTCTTACCCTTTATCCTTTGTCCTTTAGCCTTTTACCCGCCGCTAGTCGACCTTCTTGAATGCCTGCTTCTTGGCCTTGCACACGGGGCATTCATCGGGCGCCTCCCCCTCCACGGTCATTCCGCAGACCTGGCATACCCAGTAGTCCACATCGGGCGTTTTGCCCAGGTTCTCGAGCATTTTCTTGTAGAGCGCCGCATGGATCTTTTCGACGGCGTTGGCAAACTCGAAGCTGCGGAGCGCCCCCGCCACCCCCTCGGCCTTTGCGTCGTCGATCATGCCCGGGTACATCTTCTGAAACTCGTAGGACTCGCCGGAAACGGCCTCCTGGAGGTTCTCCTTCGTGGAGTTGATCCCCTTGAGCTCCCGCAGATGGGCGTGGGCGTGGACCGTTTCCGCCTCGGCGGCAGCCCGGAAGAGCCTTGCCGCCTGATTGAAACCCTCCGACTCGGCCTTCTTCGCGAAGGCGAGGTACTTGCGGTTGGCCTGCGATTCGCCCGCAAAGGCTTCTTTCAGGTTTTTCTCGGTTTTTGACATCTTATCCTCCTTCTGGTGATTTTCACAGGGGTTTTGATCTTGAAAAACGAACCCGCCGTGCGGGACGCACCGGCAGGTTTTAGAAAAAGTGAAGAGACTTTATCAACCTTTTTTCCTTTTTACAAACTTTTCCAACTCGATTGCGATCAAGGGGATGAAAGACAGGGCCGCGCAGAGGAGAAGCTCGCCGGCCGTGAGGGGCTTCGTGTCGAAGATGGGGTTCAGGGAGGGCACGTAGGTCACCGCGAGCTGCAGCAGCACTCCCGCGGCGATGGCTCCCAGCATGGCCTTGTTGCTGAAGAGCCCCAGCTTGAAGAGGGATAGCTTTTCCGAACGGACCGCCAGGGCCGTCGTCAGCTGGCTCCAGACGATGACCGTGAAGACCATCGTCTCCCAGTCCTCATTGCCGGTCGATAACTCCCGGTACTGAACACCGATGCAGAGAACCGCCATCAGCAGGCCCACCCAGATGCAGAAAACACCCAGCCCGTGGGCGAAGATGCCCTCCCGCGGGTCCCGCGGCGGCCGATTCATTACCTCGCCCTCAGCCGGCTCCACGGCCAGGGCCAGGGCCGGGAGGCTGTCCGTAACCAGATTCATCCAAAGGATCTGGATCGGCTGCAAGGGAAGCGGCAGCCCCAGGAGGGGGGCCAAAAAGAGCGTCAAGACTTCGCCGGCGTTGCAGGCCAGGAGGTACTTGATGAACTTCCGGATGTTGTCATAGATCATCCGGCCTTCCTGGATGGCCTTCACGATCGTGGCGAAGTTGTCGTCCAACAGGATCATGTGGGAGGCCTCCTTGGAGACGTCCGTCCCCGTGATCCCCATGGCGATCCCGATGTCGGCGCGCTTGAGCGCCGGGGCGTCGTTCACCCCGTCGCCCGTCATGGCCACGCACTGCCCTTTGTCCTGCAGCGCCTTGACGATCTTGAGCTTCTGCTCGGGAATCATCCGCGCATAGACCCGGATGTCCTCCACCTGCTTTTCAAAGTCCTCGAGGGAGAGCCTGTCCAGGTCCCGGCAGGTCATCACCGTGCCCTCCTCCTCGATGATCCCGATGCGCCGGGCGATGGAGCGCGCCGTCAGCGGGTGATCCCCCGTGATCATGACGGGCCGGATGCCGGCGGACTTGCAGAGGGAGACGGCCTGGCGGACCTCCTCGCGGGGCGGGTCCATCATGCCCGCAAGACCGAGGAAGGTGAGCCCTGTCTCCACGTGTTCGGGCGACAGGTCTTCAGGCACTTCCTTCCAGAGGCGCGCGGCCACGGCCAGGACGCGAAGCCCGCCATCGGCCATCCGGTCGTTTATGCGGCTGATCTCGTCGGCATCGAGCGGCTCGAGCTTTTGATCCGTCAGCACATTGACGGTCTTTTCGAGCATGGCATCGACCGCCCCCTTCGTGAGGGCCATGTACCCCCCGGGCCAGCGGTGGAACGTCGTCATGCACTTGCGCTCCGAGTCGAAGGGGATCTCGGACACCCGGGGGTGCTCCTTCTCGAGATCGGCCTTCACAAACCCGTGCTCTTTGGCAACCCGGTAGAGGGCGATCTCCGTCGGATCCCCGCTGACCCCGATGATATCCTCGTGGATGTACGGGAGCGCGTCGTTGCTGAGGGCCAGGGCCTTCATGAGCTGGTCGAACCGTTCGATCTCGGCATCATCGCTTTTGAACAGCGTCCCGTTGGCGTAGACTTCCTCGACGGCCATGCGGTTCAGGGTGAGGGTCCCCGTCTTGTCGGAGCAGATGAAGGTGACCGACCCCAGGGTCTCCACGGCCGGGAGCTTCCGGATCAGGGCGTTGTGCTCGACCATCTTGCGCGCCCCCAGGGCAAGCGAGATCGTGATGACGGCGGGAAGCGCCTCGGGGATGGCCGCCACGGCCAGCGAGACGGCCGTCAGAAACATGAGGACCGGGGCCTCGCCCCTCAGGAGCCCCACACCAAAGATGACGGCGCAGATGAACAGAACGGCCACGGCGATCTTCTTCCCGAAGACGGTGAGGCGCTTCTGAAGCGGCGTCTTGACCTCATCTGCCTCCTGGAGCATGGTGGCAATCTTCCCGAGCTCCGTCGACATCCCTGTGCCGATGACCACCCCGGCGCCCCGGCCGTAAGTGACCACGGTGCCCTTGAAGGCCATGTTCGACCGGTCCCCCAGGGAAAGCATCTCCTCGTGCAGCGCCCGGGTGTGCTTCTCCACGGGAACCGACTCGCCCGTGAGGGCCGCCTCCTCGATCTTCAGCACGGCCGCCTCGGTCAGACGCATGTCGGCCGGGATGATGCCCCCGGCCTCCAGGAGAACCAGGTCCCCGGGGACGATCTCCGAGCCCGGGATGGACGAAACACTGCCGTCGCGAAGGACCCGGGCCACGGGGGCGGCCATCTGCTTCAGGGCCTCCATGGCCTTCTCGGCGCGGTACTCCTGGACGACACCCATGACGGCGTTCAGCAGGACGATGACGAGGATGGCAATCGTGTCGGCCAACTCGCCCAAAAAGCCCGAAACCACGGCGGCCGCGATCAGGATCAGGATCATGAAATCCCGGAACTGATCGACAATCATCGCCGCCAGCGTCCGCTTGCCCTTCTCCACCAGCTCGTTGCGGCCGTATTTCGCGAGGCGCCTAACGGCCTCTTCCGATCGAAGGCCGTCGATGGGGACGTCCAGTTCGGCGAGGATCGACTTGAACTCTTTCTGGTGCCAGTCCATGTATCCCCCAGTTTCTTGTCACCCCTAGCAGATCAGGCCCGCCGCCGTCAAGGTTCCTGTGGCAGAACGCGCAGAGCTGGGGCACCGGCTTCACTCATTTTGCCGGGAGAGATTGGAAAATGGCCGCTGCGCCTCGCCGCGATCGGAAAATCATGCATGAATCATCAAATGCATTGATAATCTTCGATAATAGCGATATTATGATTAAATTATGGTATTGGTTGCATTATTCATCATTTTCTGTGGATGGCTGCTGATGGTTTCATGGAGTCCCTATGTACCGTATCGTTATCATTCCTTTGCTTGTTTGCGCCCTTTTTCTGTCCGGATGCGTGTCGTACAAGAAGTTTGAGGATCTGCAGCTCGAAAACTCAAAGCTCAACCAGGAGCTTCTGCTCTCCCGGCAGCAGAATGAGACCCTCGCCCAGGAGCTGAAACAGTTCAGGGAATTGTCCGATTTCTATTATCAGTCGGGCATGCAGCTCCATGCGGAGAAAAAATACGGCGAGGCCCTGGAGAAGTTCCAGACCCTCGTCGACCGCTACCCGACGAGCCCCCACGCCGCCGAGGCCGGCGAGAAGATCGCCGAGATCCGGAACCTTGCCCTGAACCACTACCAGAAAATCATTGAGTCCGTGGAAGGGACACGGGACCTGCGGGGCAGGATCGACCTGATCGACCGGGAAATGAAGGCGACCTTCCTGACGAAGGATCTGGCGGACAAGCTCCTTACGCTGCGAGAGAGCCTGCGGCAGGACCTGGAAGGGGAGCTAGGGGCACAGCGGGAAATCAGCCGCAATATCCTCATCGAGGATGACCCCATCAAGTCCTGGAAGGTCTACCGCTCCACCCGGATGCTCACCCAGCCGATCGGTGAGGACCGGAAGTTCTTCGTGGAGATCTACTTCATCCAGCGATACACGGGCAAGAAGTTCTACAAGGTGAAAACAAGGTACCAGGCTCCCGAGTACCTTTCCTACGAGTCCGTCACCCTGCAGGGTCAGAACGGCACGAAGCTGGCCATCGACACGATCTACCCGCAGAAGCAGTCCATGGTCGATTCCGACGGAGTGACCGAGTGGTCCGATAACGAGATTGCCGAAGACGACAAGATCAACCGGCTGGCGAAATCCAATTCGATCACGGTGACCTTCAAGGGCGGCAACCGTTACACCTTCGAGATGAACGAGCAGCAGTTGACCGCCTTCCGGGAGGTCGTGAAGAAATTCCAGGTCACGCGCTAAAAGACGGAAGTTAGGAAGATCGGAAGACCAGAAGTTAGGAAACGACAAAGGGCTTGCCGAACGGCAAGCCCTTTTGCATGATGTTCATCCGATCTTCTTAACTTCGTAGCTTCCTAACTTCGCATTCGCCGGTCGAATGTGGTCATCCCTCCGAAAGCCGTCGCCTGGCTTGAAGCAAGCCTACGCGGCACCTACTGCCCCCCGCTCACATTTCCGATGCAGATATCGACGACGAAGGGCCCGTTGGCCGTCTCGAAGGGGATGATGATGCTGGGGCCCCCGAGCACGTGGCTGATGGAGTGATCCTTGCCGGCCACCACGGTGGGGATGGCCGCCGTGATGTTGAAGCCCAGGGTCTCGAGCTCCTTGCGGGCCGCGCCGGAGACCATGTTGGTGATCTCGCCCACGGCGTCCTTGATGTCGCCGTTGAGGCACTTGATCTCCTCGCCCAGCATGTTGGAGACGATTTTCAGGATGCTGCCTTCACTGAAGCTCAGCGCGAGCGATCCCCGAGCCGAGCCGGTCAGGCCGATGATCCCCGAGATGTCGCCCCGGGCGATCGAGTCCTTCTTGAGAAAGGGTTTGCCGGCCTTTGGCTCCACGAAGGCCATCGTCTTCAGGACCGCTACGGTCCCGTTCAGGAACGGGTTGATGAATCGAACATCCATAATTTATCCTCGCCGGTCTTATGCTTCCAGGCTTTTGACGATCTTCTCGATCTTTTCGTTGAGCACTTCGGCGGTGAAGGGTTTCACGATGTAATTGCTCACGCCCGCCTTCACGGCCGCCACGACGTTGTCCTTCAGGGCTTCCGCCGTGACCATGAGAAACGGAAGTCCCTTCAGCTCCTCATCGGCCCGGACGGCCTTCAGGAGCTCGAGCCCGCTCATGTTGGGCATGTTCCAGTCGGAGATGACGAAATCGAACGGCTGGGACTTCAGGACCTTGAGGGCCGCCGCGCCGTCCTCGGCTTCCGCGACATTCTCGAAGCCGCCCTGCTTGAGCAGGTTCCGGATGACCTTCCGCATGGTGGCGAAGTCATCGACGATGAGGATCTTGAGATTCTTGTTCACGTCCATAGGTTTCTCCCGTAATCTGCTTGATATCGGAATCTGGTTCACCCGGGCCGGGGGCCCGTAAACGTCAATTCGCCTCGGCCATCTCGAAGAGGCCCTCGGGATCGAGGATCAGTCCCACGTTGCCGTCGCCGAGGATGGCGCCGCCGGAGACGCCCTTGATGCGCTTCAGGCTCTCGCCGAGGTTCTTGATAACGACCTCTTCCTTGCCGAGAATCTCGTCGACGAGCAGGCACTTGGACCGCTTTTCGCCTTCCATGACCACCAGAGTGGCCTCCCAGGGGTTGCGGTTGACCGGCTCGATATCGAAGAGCTTGTGAAGCCGCACCAGCGGCAGAAGTCTCCCCATGACGTTGATCGTCTCCGCCTCCCCGACGATGCAGTTGTACGCCGCCCGGTCCGGGCGGATGAGCTGGCGGATGGCCACGGTGGGCAGGATGTAGCGTTCGCTTCCCACCTTGACGATCATGCCGTCGATGATGGCCATGGTGAGGGGGAAACCGGTGACGAAGGTCGTCCCTCTGCCCTCGACGCTCTGGATATCCATCTTGCCGCGAAGCTTCTCCACGGCCTGCTTCACCACATCCATCCCGACGCCGCGGCCCGAGACATCGGTGATCTTCTCGGCCGTCGAGAAGCCGGGCAGCAGGATGAGACGGTTGACTTCCTGGTCCGTCAGGGCGTCCGTCGGGCTGATGAGCCCGTTCTTGATGGCCTTCTGGCGGATCTTGTCCCGGTTGAGGCCCCGCCCGTCGTCGGAGATCTCGATGACGATGTTGCCCCCCCGGTGGAAGGCCCTGAGCTTGATGGTTCCCCGCTCGGGTTTCCCTTCCCTGATACGGTCCTCGGGCATCTCCATCCCGTGGTCCACGGCATTGCGGATCATGTGGACGAGCGGGTTGTAGATCTCGTCGACCATGTTGCGGTCGATTTCGGTGTCCTCTCCCACGGTGACCACGTTGACGAGCTTTCCTGAATTCTTGGAGAGGTCCCTCACGAGCCGGGACATGCGCTGGAAGGTTTGCTTGATGGGGATCATCCGCAGGACCGTCGAAGAGCGCTGCAGCTCCGAGGTAATGCTTTCCAGCTGGGAGATGTCCCGGACGATTTTCCGGTCCCCGAGGCTCTGAAGGGTCGCACTCTGCCGAATCATGGACTGGGTGATGACGAGCTCGCCCACCATGTCGATGAGGTCGTCGAGCTTCTTGATGTCCACGCGGATCGTGTTGGAGTCGGTCACCTGCTGGGCCTGCTTGCGAAGGGCGCGGGACACGTCCTTGGGCGAGGCAATCCCTTCCGAGATGAGCGTCTGGCCGAGCTTTCGGGACGGCGGAACCTGGGAGCGCTCCAGCGCATCCTGCAGCTCATCCTCGTTGATGACCCCCTCTTCCACGAGGATGGTCCCGAGCTTCTTGGGCTCCTTGGGCCGATCGGCTCCCTGTTCGGCTAGCTTGATGCGCCGCACGATGTCCGAGGTGTCGATCAGCTCCACGGCCTCCCTGCCTTCCTGATCGTCCCGGAGCTGGCCGATCATGGCCTTCAGGGTGTCCGAGCCGTCGAGGATGAGGTCGATAAGCTCCGGCGTGACGGGCAGTGCCTCGTTTCTCGCCTTGTCCAGCAATGTCTCCAGGTCATGGGCGAGCGTCCGGATCCCATCCAGGTTCAGGAAGCTGGCCACGCCCTTGACGGAGTGGAACGGGCGGAAAATGGCATTGATGTAGTCCTTGTTGTCAGGCTCCTGTTCGAGGTTGAGGATGTTCACCTCGATCTCGCCGATGTACTCGAGGCCCTCGGTGATGAAGTCCTTCAAGAGCGATTCGTCCTGGACACGGTCCTTCCCCGTCACCGCGTCAGCCCCGGCAGGCACTTCGACGGCCTGCGGTGCTGCTGATTCGGACTCCTCCCGCTGCGAATCCATGGGGATGCCGATGGCGCCGGCCAACTCGCCCATGAACCCGTCAATGCTCCCATCGTAACGGCCCGCGTTGCAGTAACCGTCGGCCACGGACTGCAGGAGCACGATGCCCCGCTCGAAAAGCCCAAAGCCCACGGCGGCATCGACGGCATCGAGGACTACCTTCTCCAGCAGCTGGCTGAGCCCCCCGGCAAGGCGGTTGATTTCTCCGGCATGGAGCGTCTCCGCATGGCCCGTGACCGTTTCGATCTGGTTGAGAAACTGCCCCGCCGTCGGGATGTCGATCTCCTTCTTCTCCAGGAAGAGGAAACTCGATGCCATTTCGTCGATCTCGTGTCTCAGTTCAGCGTAA